>JAABUP010001592.1_pt1 | contig 47525 bp, 80 predicted proteins | sample 5559201 | NCBI WGS metagenome assembly JAABUP01 (sample SAMN10711887, study PRJNA513373) | rock metagenome | isolation source: Antarctica rocks | place: Antarctica
TACGTCCCCGACAGTACCTTTGACGCTGAACCCTCTTTGCCTATCAATCGCCACCTTCGGCCACGATCGCTAGTCGTAGGAGTTGGACGTCGGGCCTTATCACTGGTCGGCGTAGCACCCTGACAATTTGGTCCAGCAAACGGGGAGGGGGGAAGAACGGATGAAAGGGTACCATTAAGCAAACAGACAAGGGATCGGATCAAGGATGTGCTTAGGGATGTTGGTGATGATCAAAGGTCATTAGGGGGGTCAGCAGCGGAGCTGCAGACGGAGGAAGATGCCAATAAATGGGCAACTGATTGGGAGAGGTGGATTGAGTCCAGGGATCAGCAATGGGCTGCTGCTGCCAAGAACCAACAGGAATCAAGAGCGGAAACACCCCAGGGTTGGGGACAAGAGATGAGGTCAAAATCAAGGGGAAGACAAACTGCAAAAGAAGTGTCAATTAAACCAGCTGGTCCAGCAGATGGGAACGGGTCAGGAAAGGACAAAGAAAGGGCAATGCGCCACGAGACAAGGGATAGGGTGGACAAACTCCTGAAATACTTTGATGGCAGACATCCATATGTACACAAGTCAGCCGCCAAACTGAGCACAGAGGAAGAGGCCGGGAAATGGGCAGCTTCCATGGAGGAATGGATCAAGTCCAGTAGAAAGGCAAAGTCACTGCTGCCAGAGACTCAAATGGGCCAGAAATGAGGACACCAAACGGATGGGGACGAAAGATGAATTCCAAGACAAGGGAAAGATGTAGACAGATCATGCAAGACATAGAGAAACCCAGTGCTGCCAAAGCAAAACAGTGGTTTGACTTGCTTTGGCAAGAGGATGATGCCTTGGATTGGCTGAAGTCATGGGAGCCGGGTGCAAAGATGAGGATAAATGATGAAACGGCATATGGACGGAGCTCACAGAACAATCAGAGGCGTCATGAGCAGTTCAACCCAAGTAAGCTTGGCTTGCTGGAAGCCAATGGCATGTCACAAACAGCGAGCAAATCCCAAGACAAACACTCTGGGCCATCATCCAGAGGAAGGAAGCTGTCATGAACCCACCGCGCCTGATTTGTGAAACCACCACCATTGGAGTTAACGCCGAATATTACCGATCATTCATTTCCGTTCACTTCGAAATGATTCTACCATGTTAAACAAAGGCTTCCGCACTTCGGACTACAAAGGGTAACCTCTCGCAAGTTCCGCCGCAAACAAGGAACGCACAGCACACCAAAGCAGCCCGAAGTCACTTGAGATTCCCCGATGGTCCCCCAAACACTGCGGCACCAGGACACGTCGGACCTGGCGGAATCAAGAATGATCTAGTAGACAGAGCTCTAGTTGGCTGGGTACGGTTATAACACAGAATGACTCGGTGAGAGAGGTGGCATGAAATGCCTCTGACTCATCACAGGAGTATCAGGATTGAGATGTGAAGAAAGACTTAGGCTCAATCAAATCTGTGGGTTTTGACCACTGTTTTGACAATACAATCTGAAAGAAAACGAGATGAGGGCAGAACCCTACTGCCTCTCATACCTTGCTGCAGCATATTGTGAGTAAAACGGTTGGGCTGAGTCACAAAATCATCGGGAAGGGATTGCAAATCATGGAAACACATTGGCAAGCAATGAGGCATTTCTTGAAATATGCCCAAATTTAGCGGTTCATGACAATAGGTGCATGTCCTACATCCACATCCTTATTCCATCTCTTTTGATATATCTCGTCATCGAAATGATCTCCTTGCTCCATACCTCCCTGAATTACGATTTCCTGCACAACCACCTCAACCCTCTTATAGTGCCTTGACCATCTACACCACTAATGTGAGTCCGAGGGTTTCTTTGCAGAACCGTTTCAATACCTCAATCGATCTTTTGTTATGGATGGAATTAATCCTCCCCCAAGTGGACATCATGACGTCCTCTGACCATCCAAGCTCCTTTCCTTTCTGTATGAGTGCCTTTTTAATCCCTTTTAAGCTCTCGGGTTTCAAAACAATGCCCCCATCCCGAGCCGGTAAGTATTTCTTGCTGACCTCATTTGCGGCCTTGGGACCATCGGATGCCAAAAGCTCTCTCTTGGCCTTTTCTATCGTTTCAGAGGGGTATCCGTCTTTCTTCATTCTGTCCACAAAGCCGTCCACCTCTGTGGCAGGAAATGCATAATGCCCACCTTGTCTCTGCTCCTGTTGCTTACTGCCTGCTCTAGATGGGGTTGGTGCTTTTGCAGGTCCTTGGTCCAGTTGTGGTGCTTCAGCATTTCGCCATGAATTTGCTAAACGTTTTGTATCTTCTGGTGTTGGCTGAAGCGCCAAGTCCCGTAGCATCTCATCAACGGTGAGACGGTGAAATCCTGACCTCTCCAGTCTCTGATGTTGTCTTGCAAACCAATCAATCCCCAGACTCATCCCTGCTTTACTGTGCTTGCCACCCAAATACCTTTCAATCACATTGAAAACCTCATCCTGTGACCTGGCCGCTTTCATCTCAGCATCAGCTTCTTGGCAAGCTTTCTCCTCGTCATCGGCAAGATATCCGATTTCCTGTATCCTCTTCTCAAGCATGTTTAGGTGAAGCTGACTGACTGGCCGGGAATCTTTTCTTGGCCCCCTTTGCTCAGGTGTTCCTCCTTTGGATTTGCCACGGCTCGGCCTACCTTGTCCCTCTTGGGGTACGCTCTTACCATACTGATCCCAAAGCTCTAGGGGCAGTCTGTGCCTGTCCAGAATCTCCTTCACAATACTTCCAGATTTTGCAGCCTCCAGTTCACACGAGACCTGTGATCTCAACGCTTCTCCTTTCCCTTGTCTTTTAAGCTCACTGTCCACCGCTGCTGCCAATGCTTTGGTGGTTATACCATTTCCTCTACTTGATCCACCCAGACCGCTTCCTTCCGATCTGGCCGCGGATTCTAGCAGCTTGTATTTCTTGAGGACTTTATCGACATCTTTGCCCTGTCTCATTTCTGACGCAGCGTCGGCATAAACTTTTGCACGTGCTTGCATTCCTGGAGCCTTGCTATGTTGCACCCAGTGTTTCACAGCATGCTCTGGATCGCTTCGATTCTCTCGGAGCGCACGGATCATACCTTCCCGGGTCAAAAGATCGTATCCGGCTGCTTTGAGCCGGTCATCGGCATCCGGAAAACGCGGGTCAATGGGTATTCCTGGGCGGGAATGGCTTCGACCACGAGAGGCGCTGAGGCGGGGGTCGATCTGGGACTCATCAACGGGGCCGGGCTTGATCGCCGCGCGTGGTTGGACCACCGGGCGTGGCTGAGGTACCGGGTCTGGTTGGTTCACGGGAGGGGGGACTGCATCCTGAGATGTGGCTACTCTCGCCTTGTTAGCTGGACCATCCATCCCAAACGACATCTGCTCGACCATCAGCGCGTTTGGGGATGATTGAGGAGAGACGCACCATGCTCCCGTCCGAACGCGTGGTCAACCAGACTGCAGTAGTCGCCGTCGTCTTGAGGAAGACGACCAGAGTGAAGAGGCTCGGATCAAGCAGGATATAGGCAGCGGCTTCTCCGACCGAGGCAAAGAGAAATATCGGCCAGTAGGCTTCTAGATGTTTCTCATGCACGGCGGCGAAAGTCTCATCGACTGCGAGAGCAAAACAGCACGTCGGTCTCTTTCGCGCGGTAATATCACATCTGGGAGCTCGTCACGTACAATGGTACTGTAGGGGGATGATCAGGTCGAACAAGGCCCCAAGGACCACGGTGATCTCGGTATACGTAGTCCGTAGTCCGATATACGCCAAGACGACCAGAGCGGCGGTGATCGAGATGTCCCAAACGCCGGAAAGAGCGGAGAGAAGGATGACCAGGTCGCCGAACCATCCACCTGACGGGATGAGCTGCCCTTTCATCAGTACGACTGTCGCGAAGGAAATTGAGCGCTGTTGGATACGCACCACCATGTGTCGGAAGATCAGGCTATACATGGAGAAGTCCATCGATGTGACGTCCAGCTTGGGATTGGAAGACATTGTACTGATTCGAATCGCCCCATACCTGGATTATACGGTATCTGATGCAATGCAACCAAGGTGAGATCACGGATGATTGAGTCCGATGCACCTGTTGTACAGCAATGTCTTTGACGCCGAGCTTCCTTTGAGAATCTCCTACGGGCTAGGGTTCAAGGTGAACATCGCACCATTCACGTTTCGCTCTTCATCTGAACGCGTTTGACCTCTTTGCATTTGGCATCACGGAGACGCAGACCAGAGATAGGATATGTGGGGCTGTTGGCAAAGACGAAGGATCGTAGCAGTCACAATGTCACATGAGATTGGGGAACAGTCGAGCTCGGTTCCAAAAACGTTTTCATCTTCTGATTTCCTCTTCACGTTTCAGCTTGGGCAGATGTCAGCAGTGGGAACCTAGAACTCCTTCTTGTTGGAGTGCCCCTTTGCCAATCACCCAGACTGCACCTATCTCTTGTCTTGACACCTTTTTACCAGAAGTCATTGCATTTATTGTACAGCAATATTAATGGGAGCAAGCTGCTTTGACGAGGAAGACTGTGCAGTGATCAAGCTTTTACAGGATTGCAGAAGCTCAACACAAACACCGCACCATGAGTCTATCTGTATATTAACGCAATTCATGCCTTGTCCCCATTGTCTCAAGCCAGCTATCTAGTAAGCCTTGTGCATCTGACGTCTTCTTCTGTTTCCCAAAATCCTCCAACATCCTGCTCACAAATATAGCATACCAGCCCCCCTTGAAAGTCTTGACTTCTCGTCAAGGCATCGGGTTTGCCCATTTTGGGACCAGGTTGATAGATGATGGTGAATTTGCCGAAATGAGCCAGGAGTTCTGCCCATCGAGCCTGCCTGTTGTACCTTTGATGTTGTAAAGTACTCCAAGTTCTTGTGATCGGTGTAGATGATGATTTCTTCTGCACCCTCGAGGTATGCTCGCCAGTGTTTGAATGCTTCCACACTAGCAAGCATCTCGTTGTCGTAGATCTCATAGTTGACCGCTGGTTGGAGCTTCCGGGAGTAGTGGCAACAGGATTGAGTTGATTCGTCCCATTGGACGCATGATCTGATACGAGGTAGCCCAGGAAGTCAAACTCATGCTTGAAGAAGATACACTTCTCAGCTTTGGCCCAGAGTTGATTTTGCTGGAGTTTGTCGACCTGCTTGACATGGGTGATGTGCTCCTCTCTCGTCTTGCTGAAGATGTCCAAATATACGATGACAGAGATGTCAGGGTATTCACGGAGGGTGTCGTTGGTGAGGTTCTGGAAGATGCTGGGGCGTTGGTGAGCCCAAACGGGACAAGATATTCAAACAAGCCATCAGATGAATGAGACTCCATGTTCACGGGAATATCAGCTCAGGCTCGAAGTACAAAGCCACGTCACGCATCGGTGCCTGAGGAATTTTGCCGAGTCACGCGAACGATAAGGGTAATCCATGGCCACTGTTTTGAGCTGTAGTTCCCCCTCGACCCCTCGACAGCAAGCTTACCGAGCGTGCATGAACTCTCTGCGAGTGACTTTTCAGCCTCTGCGAGCTGGATCTCTCCTCTCGACATGGTCCTTTCAACGACTCGGCTTTCACAGCTCACTCGGCGAAATCTTTGCTTACTCCCGAAAGCCTCACCATCCTTTCGCCGGACCTATGTCGTCGCTGCCCCAGCTGTCGGCTCGTATCCGCCAGTAGATGGCGAGCCGACCCTTAACTCTCCGTCCGAGCTGGCCCGACGGATATCTGCGAAGGTGCTGCCGAAGCTCGAGAAGTCTGATGTCAAGAAGGTGCTCGTCGTCGGGTCAGGCGGTCTCAGTATTGGTCAAGCAGGAGAGTTTGACTACTCGGGTACGAACGTTCGCATGATGATGCTGATGAGAGCTTACGGTGTGACCTAGGGTCGCAGGCGATCAAAGCTCTTCGAGAGAGCAATATCACTACGATCCTCATCAATCCGAACATAGCTACCATCCAGACATCCCATCACCTTGCCAACGAGATCTATTTCCTCCCAATCACGGCCGACTTCGTTGCCTATGTTCTTGAGAAAGAACGGCCCGATGGTATACTTTTGACTTTTGGCGGGCAGTCGGCACTGAATGTGGGGATTCAGCTGGATAAGATGGGTGTGCTGGAACGATTAGGGGTGAAGGTGCTGGGAACGCCTATTCGGACGCTGGAGGTGTCGGAGGATCGGGATCTTTTCGTTCAAGCGCTAAACGGTAAGGGCTCGTTCTGGGGTAGATGATGAGCTGATGTGGAGCAGAGATCGATATCCCGGCTGCGCAATCCACAGCTGTCTCGACTATCCAGGGCGCCCTGGATGCCGCCAAAGTCATCGGTTATCCCATCATCCTTCGCTCCGCTTTCTCTCTCGGTGGGCTCGGTTCCGGGTTTGCCCACGACGAGGAGGAACTACGGAACCTCTCGGCTAGATCACTATCACTCAGTCCTCAGGTGCTCATTGAGAAAAGCTTGAAAGGGTGGAAGGAGGTCGAATACGAGGTCGTGCGGGATGCTGCAGATGTATGTCGCCGTCATCAAACAGGCGGAAGGAGCTGACGTTGGAAATAGAACACCATCATCTGCTGCAACATGGAGAACTTTGATCCCCTTGGAACGCATACGGGCGATTCGATCGTCGTAGCGCCGTCCCAGACATTATCGGATGACGAGTACCACATGCTCCGTTCGGCGGCAATCAAGATCGTAAGGCATGTCGGAGTAGTCGGGGAATGTAATGTGAGCTGGAAGCCTTGTTTTGAGGACGCTTTGCTGAATTGGTGCAGGTACAGTACGCGTTAGATCCAAACAGCCGGGATTACCGGGTTATCGAGATGAATGCCCGACTGAGTCGGTCAAGGTCAGTTATTCGTCGTTGATGACTTATGTGTGCCTCGCTAACTCTTCACAGTGCCCTCGCATCGAAAGCCACTGGTTATCCGCTCGCCTACACCGCCGCCAAGATCGCTCTAGGCCATACTCTGCCGGAACTCCCCAATGCCGTCACCAAATCCACTACCGCCTGCTTCGAGCCTTCCCTAGACTACATTGTCACGAAGATCCCGAAATGGGATCTAGCCAAATTCCAGCATGTCGAGCGGAATGTGGGATCCGCTATGAAATCCGTAGGCGAGGTCATGGCTATTGGTCGGACATTCGAGGAATCGCTCCAAAAGGCTATCCGACAGGTCGACCCGAACTTCGCTGGATTCGACGCATACTGGAAACCCGGTGACATGACAACCGCACTCACTGAAAACAATGATCGACGATTATTCGCTATCGCTCACGCGATGCTCAACTTGGATTACTCGGTCGATGCGCTGCATGACTTGACCAAAATCGACAGATGGTTCCTGTACAAGCTCGAAAATATTGTCGAGGTATACAAGCGAATACAGCGGACGCCATTCGAACAATTAGACGACGACATCATCAGGACCGCGAAGCGAACAGGGTTCTCTGACCTCCACATCGCTCAACTGGTCAAAAAGACGGAAGATGAGGTGAGTCTACAACCTTCAATCCCGCTGATAGATAGGTCCGCGCATTACGAAAATCTCTCGGCGTCACCCCCTTTGTGAAACGAATTGACACTCTCGCTGCGGAATTTCCTGCATACACCAATTACCTGTACACGACATATAACGCCTCCACACACGATTTAGACTTTGACGAGCATGGCACGATGGTTTTGGGGTCTGGAGTCTACCGGATTGGGTCCTCGGTAGAATTCGATTGGTGCGCGGTGACTTGTTCCCGCGCGATCCGGTCGATGGGAAAGAAGACGATAATGATCAACTATAATCCGGAGACGGTATCTACGGACTTTGACGAGGCTGATCGGTTGTATTTCGAGGAGCTGGGTTGGGAACGGGTCATGGATATCTACGAGTTGGAAGGGGCGGAGGGAGTGGTGGTGAGCGTAGGCGGTGAGTTGAATCAGAATTCCGTGGAGGGGATGCTGACGGAGATATCAGGGCAATTGCCTCAGAACATCGCATTGCGGTTGAAGCAGACCGGCGTGAATGTGCTTGGAACCGATCCTGGGCAGATCGACAATGCTGAAGACCGGCATAAATTCTCATCCATTCTTGACAGCGTCGGCGTCGACCAGCCTGCGTGGACCGAGGCGACCAGTCTCGAATCTGCCATGGAGTTTGCGAACAAAGTCGGGTGAGCAGAGGGTCATACTCCACCCGCCGTATCCATCTGATGACACTCTCAGCTATCCCGTCCTGATCCGTCCCTCTTATGTACTCTCCGGCGCCGCGATGAACGTCGTCTTCTCCGAATCCGATCTCTCCCACAACCTTTCCGCTGCAGCCAACGTCTCCCCCCTTCATCCCGTCGTCATCTCCCAGTTCATCGACCACGCTCAAGAAATCGATGTCGATGCCGTAGCCCATCAGGGTCGACTTCTCGTCCATGTTGTCTCAGAGCACGTCGAGAACGCCGGTGTCCATTCCGGTGATGCGACACTCGTCCTGCCCCCCTTCTCCCTCCCCGAGCGAGACCTCGACCGATTGAAGGAGATTGCTCAAAAGGTCGCAAAAGCCTTGGAGATCTCTGGACCGTACAACATGCAGGTCATCCGGAAACCACCGAAAGGCGAGGAAGATGCCGAACTGAAGGTCATTGAGTGCAATCTCCGGGCATCGCGGTCGTTCCCCTTCGTCTCGAAGGTTCTAGGAACCAACTTGATCGATGTCGCTTCGGCTGCTATCATGGGAGTGGACGTCCCGGAACCGGTGGATCTGATGAAGGAGAAGAGGGACTATGTCGCGGTCAAGGTGCCGCAGTTCTCTTTTACTCGGTTGGCTGGAGCGGATCCATTCCTTGGTGTCGGTGAGTGGTGACTCAATGGTGTCCACAGGAGCACGCTTACCCTGTATTCGCAGAGATGGCTTCGACCGGCGAGATCGCAGCGTTCGGCAAGAACGTTCCAGAAGCATACTGGAACGCCTACCTCTCGACGAACTCCTTCAAGCCTCCCAAAGCCGGATCAGGCGTGCTCATCGGTGGTGACATCACTCGACCCGAACTCGGCGTTGTCGCGAAGGGTCTCATCGATCTCGGATTCAGTCTGTATACGAGCAATCAGCAGGCGACGGACGCGCTTAACTCGATTTCTTACGTTGTGAGTCATGCCGTACCAGTATGACGTTAAAAAGTGGGCTTACGCGTGGGGGAGTGTAGACGGCGAAAAAGATCGTCTTCCCGGTGAAGGACAAGCGGAAATTGCGGGAAGTCTTCGATGATGCGAAGTGAGCGGGTCTCTTTGAGTTTCGCATGACTCAAGCTGATGGCCTGGGATAGCATCCAGATGGTCATCAATCTCGCTCGACAACGGGGGGCGGACGTGCTGGATCAGGATTACGTCGCACGTCGGTGAGTCCGGCGACACTCCCTCCTGCTTCTTCCTGAACACAATCACATCTCAAAATCCCCGGAGACTCGCATTGCCCCGACGACTTCAGGCTGATGCCATTGATACAGCAACGCCGTTGACTTTGGTCTGCCCCTGATCAATAATGCCAAACTCGCCGTGTTATGGGTAGAGACGCTCCGGCAGAAGATGCCACTTGGGGCGTTGGAACCGTACTCCGAGGGTCAAATACCGGCAGACGTGAAGAGCTGGAGAGAGTGGGTGCCTCATGCATAGTCTCCTCTTAGACTACCTAGAGTGTGTTTGCACTTTTCAATATTGCATCCTCAGCTTGGGTATCCCAAGGATCACGCTCTGTAGCGGTAGGTCTGATCCCGGGGATCTGCCACAAACGAAATGCCGCTCCGGATATGAGACGAAATTGCAAGCTTGTTGAGGCATGACGAGGCTGACGTTTTGTGGTATCGACCACAAGCCAAGCGGGCGATCTTGAGAAGGAACGGAGTAGAAAAGTGCTTCAGCATAGGTGAGTCTGGACCGCCTCGGCTCAAACCTCTCACCTCCCGTATCCACAGCGACATCAGGAAAGAGCTGACTCTAGTCTTTCCCTTGTCATCTCCCTCGCGAAACCCCTCACTCTCCCTCTTGATCAACTCCCGGCAATCTTGGTGCACTGGTGGACAGCGCACAAGAGCGACAAGAGGTCCGACCACGATGTCGGTCGCCTCCAAAAACCCATTCGACCTCCTCGGTGGTGCGCTTCATCTCTCCTAAACCGTCCCATCAAACTGACCCTATCCTGCCTTCCCCTCTCCCTTCACTCATTATCGTCCATGTCCACTGAGTAGACGACGGTGACGATTCCCCCTCTCCCGCTCCCGTCAAAACCGTGCCTAGACCCGAGCCCCCAGTCCCAGCGCGCAACGTCCCAGGCTCCGGTGGTCCTGGTGCTGGCGCTGGCGCACCCAACAAGCCCGCCCGAGGTGGTCGTTACCCTTCGCGCGGGGCGCCGAGGAACGTCTACAGGGGCGATGGCGAGGAGAGGGGTCCGAGGAATACGGGGCCTGTTCCCGAGAGTGGGGATGCCGAGGGGATGGAGAGTCCGGGGGGTTTTGATGGGGAGAGAGTGGGTGAGTGGGTCGGTTCCGGGCTTGGTTTCCAATGGCACGGCTGGCTTTGGGTAGTCTCAAGGGTGCTGGACGCCTCGCTGGCGCTGGTAGACTGCCTGGTTGTGCATAGTCTCTGGACCGGAATGGCCTCGCTGATGCTCGGCTTAGCTCCCGCGAAACGCGCCCATCATGGACCCGACAAGCACACCAAGCCCCCCGGCGGTACCGTCCTCACCTCCGGCGGTCACAGGTCGCGTGGGTCCGGCCATGTTCGAGGTGCCAAGACTCCTGCGTTCGGGGCGGAGAGGAGGCAGTTTGAGAGAAGGAGTGGGGGAATTCCGGATAGTCAGAAGAAGGTTGATCAAGGTTGGGGTCCGAATCAGGGTGAGGCGGAATTGACCGGTGAGTACGGCACACCGGCTTTCTTCGGCGCTCTGTTTTGTTGTTGGTGCTTTGGGAGCGAGGCTGATGGTACGTAGCGGAGGTGGAAGGTGAGGGCGACGCCGTCGCCGAGGAGAATACCCCGCAGACTCCCGCTGTGGAAGCCGATAACGGAGGTTGGGACACGCCCGTCGTCTCTGCGACCGACACAAGTGTCCCGACCACCGCGGTACCCGAATCGGAAGTGCAGGCTGAGCCGGAGGAGGTGCAGAAGAGCTATGACGAGTTCTTGGCGGAGAGGGCACAGGCGGCTTTGGCTATGGGTCTGGGCAAGAAGGAGGGGAGGGTAGTCAACGCGGAGACTTTGGAGGGGAAGGCGTTCAGGCGTGAGGCCGCGGAAGATGTCTTCTTCGCCGGAAAGGTGAGTCCGATTGACTTTGTTTTTGAGTCAGAGCTGATCAGTTGGGTGGTGTAGGAGAGATCTACGGGCAAGGCCAAAGCGCCGAAGAAGGAGAAGGTATTCATCGAAATCGACGGGCAGTTCGCGAGTCCCCCAGGCGCCGGCCGACCGACTCGAGGAGGAGATCGCGGTGAACGTGGCAGGGACCGTGGGGGCGGGGGCGATGGACGTGGTGGGGATCGTGGTGGTCGTGGTGGAGAGCGTGGTGGACGAGGGAGGGCTGCGCCGAGGGGAACATATGGTGGGGGAGTTGGCAGGGGGGGAGGGAAAAACACTCCGACCATCGCGGCGGATGACAAGACGGCTTTCCCGGCGCTGGGAGCTTAGCTGTAGGAGTATCCCACACATTGGAAAGAAAAAGTAGTCTCTGCATCCTGTGCATGCCTTCGTCCCCATAACCTTCAGCACCTTACCGCACATCTTCATGCGTCGTTGATCTAGACTGTAATCTACCGAAATACAAATTGGGCGGTTCAGCTACACCGCCACGGGAAAAACCTTATATGATACCCTCCGCAGGACCAGGGTGGCCGCTGCCAGATTCGTTGACCTTTGTACATTGACATCCTTTCTGCAAGCTCGGTTACCCATAGGTTCAACTGGTCACTAGGATATCCAGCCACCATTCGAGGTCGAAGAAATCGACTAGGACCGATCAGCGTCTATCACACGTGACCTTCTCCGCTTCTAACTCATCTCGGTCTATCCCGCGCCCTCGACATTCGACTTTTGAGAATCGTTAGTCGACGTGTGAACAATGGTCTCTGAGGAGATTCCGGTCAAGGCGGTGCAGGTCAAGCTTGTGTTGCTCGGTGAGTCGTAGATCTGCACTTCCTTGTGAGATTCTTCATTCCACGGGACTCGTGCCCACCCCTGGACTTGTCGGTATCATCCGACACTGCCATGGGGCTTAAGGTACAACGGTTTCGCGTAGTGTGAAAGATATCGGTCTGGGGTACTCTGATGAAGATTATGGGGACTGAATGTGGGTATTCCTGCCTACTCTACTATCGATACCGTCAACATCGCCACCACGACCTCGATCTCGTCGTCTGCCCACTCTCTTCATTGAACAAATCCCTTGATCCGACCTTCCGGCCCTCCATCCCTGTCCTACCGACCACAGGCGAAGCGGCCGTGGGCAAATCCTCGCTAGTCCTCCGATTCGTCCAAAACGACTTCAACGAGAACACCTCGCCCACAATCGGCGCCGCTTTCCTCACACAAAGTGCGTAGGAGTCACTCTCCCATCTCAAGCCCCTGCTCAAAGCTCGAGAGCTCTGACTTTGGATGTGCTTAGAGCGACGAGCTGATTGTGTGCAGAATGTCGGTTGGAGAATCGGATCGTCAAGTTTGAGATCTGGTATGTTCTCCTTCTTTCCCTCATACGGATAAATGCTGATCCCTTGAAGGGATACTGCTGGTCAAGGTCAGTGACCATTCCACCGCCCTGTCCTCCCGGAAAAATGACATGGAGTCTTGCTGACGCTGCACGCCTCACTTCTTGCAGAGCGAGTGAGTCTTCCATTCGTGTGATCTGGGTATCTACCGACAAGCGCAGTTCCACTCCCTCGCACCGATGTATTACCGGAACGCCGCGGCCGCCGTGGTAGTATACGACATCACCAAAGCTGTTCGTCTCCCTTGCTAGCATGTCCAAGCATTTCTGAAAGGGAGCAGGCTTCACTAGAGAAGGCGAAGACCTGGGTGAAGGAGCTTCAGCGCCAGGCGAATTCGAATATCATCATTGCGCTTGTCGGTAACAAGGTGAGCTTGCACGTATTTACAGGTCATCGACCCTTACGGTCAATGTTTGGCATCCGTGTTTGGAGCTGACGACGCGCAGCTCGACCTCGTCTCATATCTCCCAGCAAAGCAAAGCGCAGCATCCGAGCCGGAGGAGCCAACTCCTCCGACCGAGGATGAGGACGCAGAGGAAGAAGACCCAGTTGACGAGGACGACGTGACTCCCCCTCCCTCATCCACCTCACCCCGCTCGACCGGGAACGACGACCCGCGCCAAGTGTCTACGGCCGAAGCAGAGGCTTACGCAAAGGAGTGTCATCTCCTCTTCTTCGAGGCTTCCGCCAAGGTGGGTCCGGCTTGCTTACACGCCCAATACAATCGAAGCAGGGTCTCAGCTGATAGGGCTTCGATAGACGGGCGTGAATGTTGGCGAGGTATTTACGGAGATCGCCAAAGCTATTCCGCTGGAGACGATTGCGCCGAAGCCGGCTGCGGGGGCTGCGGGTGGACGACGGGCGCAAGGAACGCAGGAGCAGAATAGGGTGGAGTTGGGGCAGGAGGGAGGGGCGAAGAAGGGGGGTTGCTGTTAGGCTGGACGGGTGGGTGGGACCGAGAAGGGGTGGAGGGGGATGTCTGGGTGGGAAGATTGGGAGGGTGGTCTAGATTGGCGCAGAGGTGTTTGGATGATGTCTTGTACGATGGCGTGGTGTGTGGTATGATGGACCGATAGCTAGAGTTGCTCCGATCAGGATGTCCGAGAAGCACTGGCCGAACACTGCGTCGCTAGCACAGCTCGGCTCAGCACAACTTAGACTCCCTAGTCCGGTATAGGCTCGGTGCCTGCAGTACATGATGCATATGATCTCTCGGTCTATTGTCTACAAATTCCCTCGCCGCTTCCTTCAGCCAACAACAGCGCCGCTGAGACCTCGTCCTCCGCCCCAGAGAGTTCAACTCCTTCGCTCGCTTAGAACCTAAATTCCTCCGTAGTGCTCTTCACCAGATTCACAATTACCGTATTATTCATCGGCAGATACTGATTCGTGACGAGCTTGATGACCTCCTGCGCAACGATCCCGCCTAAGAACGCAGCTGTCGTCGGGAGAGTGAAGAATCCTCCGCGGGTCCTGTGACAATATATCAGCTGATCACGCCGGGGTACCATCGTGGTACACGATGACGCTTGGAGGATGAAAAGCTTACACCTCGGCGATGCTGTCTACCACCTCTTCTGGCAGATCTTCTGTCTCCATGATCCCACTGATGGTGGTCTCCAGCTCGGCAGTGTCCTCCGCTACCTCGGAGGCGCTTCCGGGCCATCGGGAATGCGTCGCGAAGAATCGTTCGGACGCGAGAATGGCGAGGTGGCAGCCTAGTGGTAGGGGCTTGAGGTACTCGTCCGCATCCGGCCCGAAACACGCCGCTGAGTGGATATCAGATTTTGCTCATTCGTGGCACCCGAGACGCACCGATCATTGACCGTAACGCCTCATTGCCCTCCCTTCCCTTCCTGAGCGAGTTGCCCTTGACGATCGCCACCGATCCCGTCCCTCTCACGAAACTCTCCACCTCCTCGTCAGGAATTGCATCACCAGGTAGACAGATTCCCTCAAGCACACCTTCAAGCAATCCGCGGAATTCGGCGAGATCGGAGAGGTGTTGAGCTTTGAAGAGGTTTTGCAATGCAATATATGAGGTGTTGGATGAATGCATGTCGGGTAAGGTCGGGGATAGCGGTGGGAGAGGATGGATAGTGAGATATCGACGAAGGGTGTGGAGGAGGATATGGAGGTTCTTGGACTGACTCCCATATCAGCCTGGTTCAGACACCAACTTTCGGGAAACTTACGCGTTGCGAAAGTCTCACGACGCTCTCGTCATCGAGAAGGGTTTGCAAATCTGGAGGTACCTGAATCATATGAGCATGGGTTACTATTCAGGTTCCGACCCCACCTCTGAAGGGTTCCAGAACCGATAAGCCTGTCCAACCGCCTCCTCGTAATTCTCCTCATCCGCCTTCCGCCGTCCCGCCTTGAGGCTCTCCTTGAACTGATTCTTTTCCTTCCCATGGTCTTCATCGCTATCGCTAGGTAACGTTCCTCCATGCTGCCGAAAATGAACTTCATTCAAACTGTGATACCAGACTTACTGCATCCTTCCACTCGCACCCAGCTCGGACCAGGAGAACCACCCATGGGACGTGAGAATGCTCCATCGAGTCCATGTTATTGAGATCCAGCTCTCGGGCGTACCTTTCGAGGGCGGCGAATGTTTGATCGATACGGAGGGTGTGAGTGGTGTCCGGATGGGTGTCCACGACTGTTCGTGCATCAGCTTCACTGTTAATTCGGTCAGAGGAGCACATACCGCAGTGTTCCCGTTGCTGGACCTGGACCCGTCCGATAAAACCTGAATTTCGGATGGAAATGAGGGGGATATCGGGGCCTCCCGTGGCTGAGGAAGCTATGATGGACGTAAGCTCGCAAGTCCGCCTGCTCGGAATCTCGCGAGAGATAGGGAAGGCCTTGATGCGAGCTTACTTTCCCAAAGAAGGTCCGCTAGTTGTAGCTCCAGCGATGGCTCAACATTGCCGGCGATGATCAGTGTGAACGAAGTGAAGAAGGCGGGGTCGGACATGAGGAGCTCGGCTGAGTCCTGAATCCTAACCGTCAGCCTCAGAAACCTCGTCCGGGGCTACGAGGGGGACCGACGTCGACTCGAGCGGCTCCCTCGACTGCGGGATTGAGCTCTTTGAGGTATCTACAAGACTGATTAGCTCCCTTGCCCGTCCCCCGAGACTAATAAGCCTACTTGACAGCCTCCTCAGCAATCGAAAGTCCCAGGCCGTCGGGATGTAGAAAGAAGTTTGCAGCAACGTCTTGAGGCATCGTAAGGAGAGGCGAGAGGATAGTGAAGTGCGATATGCCTGAGAACAGACTTATGGTCAGAATTACCGGGCATCACCAGAGCTGATAAGCTGCTGAGACAGAGAACTACTGACCAGGAAGTACGAGGTTCTTCAGGGCCTGACAGCCTGTAGCGTCGCAGCCCACTAGCAGGACTCTGGCTTGTTCAAGCGAGCGTTGACCAGCTGAAGCCCATAGGCTATGAGGCCCACCAGCAAGCATGACAGGAGCAGAGAAGAAGCGAGAGAGCAGCTGCCGTCAGCCCTCGAACGATGGTAGTGGGCACCAAGCTGACCGGAGTTGTCGATCATATCGCCGAGCCTTGGCGTCCGGGCGATATCTGCTCGATCAGCATCTGTCCCGCTAAGAGACCGCTCTGGAAAGTCTGGCTGGAAGTAGGATGAGATGGTCACGATGGTATACTACTGCTCCCGGTAGTGGCCGATACCACGTCGATCGAATCCTCCATCTTGGCTATTTTTGTTGGACGGTTGTTGAGGTTGGGCGAAGAAGGGGAGGAGCGGAGCATTGACGCGGCGCTCGAAGAGAAGCCAAAGCAGGAGTACGACTGCGAGGCTAGATTCAGGGGAAGGAAGGGATGTGATGGGGGACAAAGGAGTAGGTAAATTCTTGGCTGGAATGGGAGGAAGATGACTGAAAGTAGTCATGGGATAGTGTGACGGGGTGGAGGTATGAGCGTTCCCACGTGCCGTTGGATTCTGGGAGTCCCCATGTATACCTCTAACGACGCCTTGCTCTCCCCTTCTACCACCCTAAGAACCCACATCCCTTCTTCTCCCCTTCAGCCCGGCTAACCCCCACGGCATTCCTCAACAACCCCGGTACGACCCTCCCCTTCAATATCGTCTCCTCCACGACCCTCGGGATCTCCTGCGGCGTCAATCGCCCATAGCTAAGATGCGCTCCACTCGGGAAGAAGATCTGAACCCCACTTTATCAGTGTTTTTTCCTATGGAATGCCTGGGACCACTTACGAGCATGACGCCGGCATATCGATGTCCACCAAGATGATTGATATTGAACACCCCCACCTCACCTCCATCCCCTCCCTCGATACTCTCGATACTGGATATCCGGTGGGCAACCTCAGCTTGCCGCTCGGCCTCGCTGCCGGAGAGTGTTTCGAGGGGCGGCTCGGTGAGGTGGGATAGGGAAGAACCAGTCTCGTCGATGGAGATGGAGTGCGCGGAGAGGCAGGTGTGTAGGGCGGAGCGGAGGAGGGGGGCGGCGATGTGGCATCGATTGTCGCGGCGTTTGTGGGAGCCTATCCTAGAGGAGCGAGCGGGGCGAGCGAGGCAACAGGCGACGGCGAAGGTCGAAAATGGAATTTCATGTTTGTGATGGTATAGAGAAGGTATAGTCACGCGAATCCGGTATGAGCGGATGAGAAAAGGTGGCGGAGACGAACAAGACAAGGAGTGAAGTTGTCAGCGAATTTTTTCCCGAGTGCTGTGTGGACGTACAAAGCAGCACCACCGCCCGATACGGCAACACCCAACTCCTCCTCCTCCCCACACCATCCTGCCCCTCGGCCTTCCCACCCACCACCCTCCCCGCCCGTCCCAATCCCCCCTCCAAACTCCCCTCATAGAGTCCCCTCGCGCCCTCCCGCGAGTTCTCAACCTCATGAACGACCTTCCAATCGGGAAAGACGAGCACCGTCTGATCGGACGGATTGTCGCTTTGACTAATGAGACTCGACGAATACAAGCTCGGCGACTCTCTAATCTGCCCCGAAGATGTGGGCGTGGAAGGTGGAGGAAGGGAAGCGGGGAGGATGAATGCTGAGATGGGTTGTGGTCGGGGATCGTACGGTTCCTTCTCGGGTCTCGCGAACGTGCCGGGCGGGAGGGATTGGATGTGTTTGTATAGCTGATGGGCGAATCCGTCTTTCTCGTCCTGCCCCATATCAGCCTCATCTCGCAGTCTCACGGAAGGAGGAAGGCTCACCGTGTGATCGCGTTCCCAGTCCGATTTTCCGGTGGAGATGACTACCACCCGTCCCGTCCCCCCCGTCGCCGAACCAGCAAGTTCACTCTCCCAATCCGTATCGATCCCCTCTGGCAGACTTCCAAGCTCACCATACCGATCCAGCACATACTCCTCATAGCTTCTCCCGCCCCAAATGACTTCCGGTCCCGTCCCTGCATCCGAATCAGGCGGACAGGGGAGATCGCAAGTCGCGCAATCGGATTGATCGACCGGGACACCAGCTTCTGACAGCCTGGACGCCAGGTCCACATATCGTACTGCTCGAGACGGAGCATGATGCGATGCTGGAAGGGGAGGCGCAGTTGTGGAGGAGCGAGTGTTGATTATTGAGGAGATTTTACCGAACATGATGATGGTGGGAAGGAGATGGTGAAGGTCAAACAAGACTATTTTCTTTATGCGATTGGGTCGGCTGCCGGATTCCGGGTCCGAGAGAGGTCACGGGCTTATTTAGGTCCCCCGGTAAAAACCCGGGTGGAGGGACCGAGCGCCGTCGAAGAAGATGAGATTGAGCATTTCCTTCATGATGTCCAGCGACAAATACGGCATCAATCCACTAAGGCTTCGTCATCGATCGCTCTATCCACTGTCTCTCACAATGTACTCAGGCCAGTGCCACGTGTGACCCCTGGTCTTTCGAGATGGAAGCAATAGCCACGTTTGTCCATCCCAGCCGTCATCTTCTACCTTGTCTGATGGCTTCTCACAGTCCGCCATGCCCACCTCCTCCGATCCCTTCGATATCGACGACGACCTTTTCGCCAACCCCGACGCGCTCGACTCTCTTGAAGCGCACGCTCTCCAATCCACCCAAACCCCCGCCCCCGCCCCGAATCCCGGTCCATCTCAACCCCGCAAACGTACCACGCAACCCTACCACCACCAGATCGCCCGTCCATCGCAGACCTTCTCAGGCCGGAAAGAGCCTGCACCACTCAATACCGAGCCTCGAGCGGGGAATAGCGGGTTCGGATGGGAGTTTGGCGGAAAGAGGTCGATTGATGGGAATGTCGAGAGGCATATAGCGGCTATTGGGGAGAGGGCGGCGTATTGGAGTCATGGGAAAGAACGTCGAGAGGAAGAGGAGTATCCGGATGTGGTGGTTGGGAAGAATGGGAAGTATGAGTTTGGGCAGGACATGGAGGATGAGGGAGAGGAGGTGGTGGATAATCATGCGAGGATGGGGATGGGGTTGGGGACGAGTCAGAGTCAGGTCAGGGATCCGAGAGGCGCCGCGGCGAGGAGGGAGGCGATTGCTGCTGCTTCGGCTTCGGCTGGACAGACCACAACGATATTTGTACGACCGCCTTTGTCGAGGTCGAACTCGGCGTCCTCGTCGACAAATATCACTCGACAGGCGGCAGCGGGTCCTAGAAATCCGCCTCCTCCACCACAGCCGCCCCAGAAGTTCGCTCAACGCTCTCTGTCCCGCTCCGTTTCGGCTGGATCTCATCCGGTTTCTCGTCCGCCTTCTCGCATCAACCCTCTCCCGCCTATCGCCTCGCAATCCTCGCAGTCTTCCCAAGGCTCCGCAACACGACGTGTAGCCATCGAGCTGGAAGAGGAACGGCGGAAGCGAGAGGCGACTGAAGCACAGCTTAAAGCCCTGCAGAACCAGCTTCTGGTCGAGAAGAACCGGATCCAGGAGAGTCGGAAAGAAAGGGAGACCGAGAGCTTAGGAGACGATCCGGAGAATTGGATGAAGGAGCTGCAAGCGGAACTATATAAGGCAAAAGGAGAGGCTGAGACGATGCGGCGGGCTCAGAAAGATGTGAGTTTCGGAAGATGACAGTGGTAGACTGGTTCTGATGGGTGGGTAGGAGCAGGCTCGACTCGCGGCGGAAGCCGACAAGCTGCGAGCGAGGATCAGTAATATGGAGGTCGAATTGCAGGCACGGAAAAGGGATTCGGCGAGGGTAGTGGAGAGTGTCAAGACGCAGGCAATCTTTAACGTCCGTCCTCAGCACAGTCACTGGTCGTGAGCTGATGAGAGTGGCACTGGCAGAACCATGCGGTCCACAACTCGGCAGCTCGAGCTCGAGCATCCTCTCAGCGCCCAGGACCATCATCACAAGCCCGACCCGCTCCGACACCGATGCGGAACGGCTCGCCTCAGGGAAAGGGTGTGTTTGGGGATGGCGAGGGTATGCTGACTAGAAGCGTCAAGGGGAAAGGTGGGTTTCGCAATCGCTTTCGACCGCGCTGAGCAGGATTTAGGCAAAGAGGTCCCTCCCGCACTAAAATTCAATCACCTCAACAATGCGTTCCAGACGCCAATTACCGTTTCGCGGGTCAAGCGGGCTCGGACAGAGGCGATGTCACCAGCACGATCTCCCGGACCATCGCCGACCAAGGCGAGGGTACAGGCCGCTCCGCGGAGCTGGCCTGTCGCGGAGGTCTTCGAGGAACCGGTGGAAGGGGTTATGGATGTCCAGTGGTTTCCTGGTCTGGAGGGGGATGAGGTGATGCCGCTCGAGGAGGTAGAGGAGGTTGATCATAAAGCGGAGGTACGCCTTCATACACCTTGAAGGGCGATTGCTGACGAGCAATCTGTGTTGGCAGCTACTATATCACCTGTTCAACCACGTCCCGCTATCACCCCTGCAATACGCGCTAGACCCACAGTTGGTAGCGCAACCCACGATATACCGGATGCTCAACTACAGACCACCGCCACATCTCGATGCGACGAGCTCGTATGCCAAGGCATGTGGAGACCTCTTACGAGCATTCGGAGATGCCGATCTGGGATACGAGGGTTTGTCAGACATTCTCGCTCGGACCGGGATTACTTTGCTCGAAATTCTCGTTCCCTCGTTAGCTCAGGTTGAGGCGATCACTCCATCCGACGTGACTAACATCGAAATTGCTCTGCGCGTAGCTGATGATTTGCAGGTCGCCGCGCTCATCAACGTCCTCACCCTCCTCTCGACTGCTGCGTGGCTCTTCCCACCCCTGATCATCCCATTCACCAACCTCGATCTCGACATCGGCGGCCTCCTCAAGTTTACCGTCAACCGCGTCTTTGCAGACCAAGCAACCCTCGAGCGCTTGAAGGAGAAGATCTCGATGCCGGACTGGCCCAGGGAACTAGCGGAGCGAGTGGCGGATCTCGCAGGGGCGATCTGCTGGTTCGGGGATGGCTCGCTCTGGTTCGTGATGCCGGTTGTATTCAGGAGAGGATGGTTAGGTTGACGGGTTGACAGGAAAGGGGACGGGCTGGTCGACCTCATCCTTGGGCTTACGGCGACTCACCTCGATGTGCGGACTGTCAGGAAAGGGATGGAAGTGGCTTGGAGCGCTGCTTGCTGTACATTCTCCCAGCTACGAGATTTGAGATACCGCTGAGAATGGTTTCGCAGACAAATCAAACTTCCGGGCCGTACTCGGTTCATCCGAGAGGTGGCCGGGTGATCAACCGGTTCTGGAGAGGATCGGGCGGTATCTCATCAGCCCGCACCCCGGAGCAGATGAGAAGGAGGTGCGAGCGACCCTCCATGAGCGACACCAAAGCTGATGAAACCCTTCCTTGGTGTTCACTTCAGACGCTACGGCATACCACCACCCTAATCCGCGCCATCTCAATGCTCTCGATAGCCAGCCCCGAAGCCGTCATCCTGGTGGCCGAGCGCTCGCTGGTTGTACCTGCCCTCATCTTGGTGCTACAGCGGGAAAGTACGAAGGTTTGGGGTGTGCATGCGGATCTGGAGGATCCTGTTTCGTATGTCGAGCCTTCTCATCGTTGCCCTCCTTCTTCTTTCCCTCTGTTTAAGTTTTCACTTCCTTCCCCATATTCTCTTACTTCGAGCTCGACGGCCGCATCAAATTTCGCTGACTCGACGGCCGCATCAAATTTCGCTGACTCGAGATCAGCGCACTAAACATCGCTGACTCGAGATCAGCGCATTAAACATCATCCACCCTGCCCTCGCCCTTCTCCACCACCTCGTCTACCCCATGCCCCTCTCCAAGATATCCACTGCCTCCAGCCAAACCGCAAAGCAGCTAGGTCCGGATCCCGAACCCGACCCGATCGACGGCATCAATCTAGCCGCCCGACTGCAGTCCGCGACGATGCAGAAGGAGTTCAACGGCCTAGCTCACGTCTTTGTGAGCTGCCTCGGGGCTATGGCTTATGCGCATCCCGACTTGGCACCAGAGGTGGAGAAGGAGAGTGGGCGGTGGGGTGGAGGGGATATCACGAGTCTACAGTGTGAGTTACAGCTCAATGTGCTGCCGCGTGGGAATCATTGAGGTGGGATTTTGGATGTGGCTGATGTGTTATGTCTGGGTAGATCTGGCGCAGGATCTATTGGAGAGTGTCGTAGAGGGACCGGAGGGAGACGCGATCTTTGAGATATACGAGGAGGTCGAGGAGCCGCTCGCCGAGGCTGCTACAGGGAAAGGAAAGGGAAGAGGACAGGGAAAGGCGGATGCAGGGGCCGAGGTGGCTGATGAGGATATGCTGGAGGCGATGGCCATGGAGATCGGGGATGATTTTATGGAATGATCGAGTACGAGTATCCGCCATGGTGGATGGGGCCTCTTAGCCCATGGCCCAACAGCTCACTGATTGACGCCGGAGGTGATTATCGCAGCCCTGTCAAAGCCAAGTCGAGACTGATTCAGTGCTGACTGATGCCGCATGCTGGACTGAGTCGGTGCTGGCTGATGTTGCATGCTGTGACCTGAGTATTCCGGAATGAGGTACGCTCCGCGTATCCTGTTATCCACACCGCAGCCGCACTAGGTGACGTATCCAAATTCCCACGACTGTGGAGACCATCCTGATCGACATCGACGATGATCCACCAGCTTCCCTCCCCCCGTTCTCTTTGCCTCGAGATGACGCAAATACTCACCTTGCCCAACAGTCAGCTCAATTCCAGTGACAGAGGTCTGGATCAGTGGTAGAGGTCTAGATTCGTATAGCGTGATATGGCCTAATCGTTTCGGCCGCATACGGATATCGACCTCTACCTCCTTTTGGAACTGTCACAAGCTGCACACAACCTCGTAATCGCCATGGGACAGAATCGGTGACTGGCTAGCTGCAGCTTCAGCTAGAGCCGTGAAGGTCTCATCGAGGATGGCGGGATCCAATGTTGTCAATATTATCCTCTACACCTCACGATGGTTATCTCTGTTTATAACCGCTAAAGATACAAAATCGCCCATCCCGTCTGGCGCCAAACGCTCCTTCTCCGCTCCTCTGCCCTCCCCCTGACTCTTTTGACTGAAAAACTGCGCAGCCCTGGCAAGCGCGCTCTTCCCCTCAAACCCGCCTCCTCTAGGTCGACCGTCTCCCTCCAGCCTATATTGGTTCGACCCCGTAACCCCCCTACCTTCTTCCCCGTTCTCTCCTTTCTCCCTCGGGTTCAGGCCTCAACGATCTCGGTTCCGGCGGGGCGTTGTTCGGATATCGTCCTGGAAACGGTGGCTGTCCTGGGCCGGGGAAGCCGCCGATCCATTGCTGTTGCTGCATCGGTCCCTGGCCTTGCATCGGTAAAGATCCTCGACGATTTTGTTGTGGTTGTTGAGCTTGTTGAGATTGGGGAGCTTCGGCCATAGCTGCCCACCGAGGATCGGGTCTGAGTCCAGGAGGCATCATCTGCGCAGGCGACGATCGGGCTTGGTTAGCTGCGGCTTGAGCTCGGGGAGATTGGTATTGCGAGTTTCGGAACATCGCAGGGAACGTTGGACCTGCTGGAGCGGAGTGGGGGGAGATGATATGCTGTCGTGAGGAGTGGAAGCCGGCTGGAGACTGTTCGACTCTTCTCCCGTGGGACGAGGCTGATTGATGTAGCTGTTCGATCCGCTGCTGGGGCTGCTTCATGACTTGTGATGGGACTTGTTGCAGGACCTGCGGTTGGAGTTGCGGTGGTGGGTGCGGATATGGCGCTACCATCTGTTGATGCGGTGCCATGCCTAGTTGAGACTGCGATGGGACTCCACCCATCTGTTCCGGATGCATTGGGACCGGCATGTACCCGGGCATCGGTCTCGGCATCATCGCAGGTATCGGCATCGGCACCACGGGTGGGAACGAAGCACCTCGGATCATGGCGTTGACTTGGAAGCGATGTTGACGCCGGATGGCGCGGTACCATATTGATTGGAAGGTGGAGTGATTGTGGCCATAGCAGCACGAAAAGACCAGTATCGTAAAGAATAGTAGTGTACCGATCACTGATGAGCATGAGCTTGGAGGGACTAGGTAGAATAGTTCACGCACGGATCCCGGCGAGCTTCCCATTGGCTTGACCTGACCCGCTGGCAGAGCTGACGTTCAGCGCGTTGACCGAGTTGGGCTTGCCTGCTATGCCGACAAGCTGGAGAGCATCCGAGTAATACAGAACCCTAATACCTGCAATCAGCCTAGAACCTGAGCTTGGGAGAGACTGACGAGTAGACACCGGACATGAAAGGCGTTCCTAGCCTGATCTCCCCCAATCGCTCCGCGGTACTCCCGTTCTGCCATGCGACAACGGCTCCCCAGCATGTCTGTCCCGCGCGGTCTCTCGGCTGGACGAGCTGGGATGATGCGACGTTATACTGGTACTTCGATATCGTGATTGTCATGGTGACATTGGTATTGCACGGCAAATTCTGCGAACTTACATCAGCCTTGTTGCATCGCAGGGGACATAGTAGCTGACCCAGCGGGTAGTATCGACGAGATCACGACTGGCGCCTGGTACCGCAGCGAACAGGGACTCGGCGACATTGGTCGGAACGTAGATCGCATCGAATCCTGGATCAAGCGAACCCTATCCTCATCAGCCTCGTTTGACCGAACGGACCTACAAATTCTGCGGATGTATCGACGACCGTGTTTCCCACTCGAATGCGGTCCACCGGGATACCCCAAGACCCTGCGACTGTCGTATTAGTGTTGAGCCAATTGCTGATTACCTTCTCATTAGTCCCAAATTCGTGAATTGCTCGCCTCAACCTACAAGTTGCCCTCGTATGCCCCGGCCGGTGCTCCACCCCAATGTATCGTTCCAGCCTGACTCCCGCCGACATTCGAGTAGTTCGCAATATCGAATCCGATAGTGAAGTTTGTCAGACTACTTGGGGCGCCTGAACCTGTAACCCCAAGTACGGCGGGTATAATCGATTCGGCCTTGTTGACCTATATTCCCGGTCAACAAGCTCATGAGGCTTGCCGACTTGGCAGGACGAACCTGATATACCCCCAAGCCCCAGAACCCGGAAGTTCCCGTCGCTAGAGCGATTTCTGATGCCCCAGTTGCCGTACCACTGTTCTCCTGGACGGCAGTCAGAAGGGTGATAGGTCGCGCGGTGTTTGTATCTTGGCGGTCGTCGGTGAGGATTTCATCCGCGAAGTCGGCGGTCAGGGTGATGGTATCGAGGGCGCCTATTGGGTAGGTGGTTGTGTAGAGGAGAGCTTGTTGCGTTGCCTGTGCCAACGTCATCGTCAACAATGCCAAGGGATGCACAAGCAAGAGCTTACGGTCAAAGAAGACGAGTCAGCACTCGAGTACCTATACACCTGATCAGCGGTGTCACTGTTATGGCAGGAAGACGTACTCGGTGGCATCATCGGTACAACCATCACAAGAGTCCGAAGCCACCATGACGAAATCCAAGTTCGTCGCTGTCGTTCATCAGCGCTTACAAGGGCAGAATGGAGAACATGCCCACAAACGGTGAGATTGACATCCTGTGGTGGGGTGCCCACACCGACGACGAGGATGTTGGTCGCTGATCCGCGGTAGAGGGTGAGTGCGGTGTAGGAGCTACCGAGGCGGGAGGCGTCTGAAGCGGACTGTGCGGTCACCTGCCGAGCGAGAATGAGGAAGAGGAGAAAGGGATCAACGAAGAAAGGCATGATGCAGTGAGGTCGCGGGAGAAGAGGTTTGCCAGTCGACTTCACGAATTAGCTATTTCTATTCGACGGCGGTCTTCAGGATGTCTGATGCGGTCGAATGCAATTGTCGTCGAGTGCGGCGACGCATACTGAGGAGATCGCGCAATAGATGAGAACCTAAGAGTTTCCGTTCTTCAAAGGTCCTTCCCATCATCATCGACGCTTTGGGCCTTCCTTTCGATTCGCCAATGCATCGTGACTTCTTCCGAAGAGCAGCTTGCTCTCGAGGGTACAGTTCGCATAGGCAGGCAGAGAGGAAGAAGGTAGCGGAAGGACTTACCGCTCATATCCGCATGTTTCAGTGTACGGATCCATCAGCACGCAGGTGAAAGGACGGGTCGTCGAGGGATCATGTGTGAGTTGCCTTCATCTCCCTGTGTGTGTGTGTGTGTGTGTGTGGTGTGTGTGCCTCCATCGTGCGAGGTGTGAGTCTGTAGAGTTCAGGCGAAGGTCGAGCTTTGTCGGCGGAAGCCAAGCACACACAAAATGAAAAGTAATCTATGTCAGTACCGTACTCATCACTGGTGCCGTCAAAATTCACTCTAAATTCCCGGATACAAGATATAAGTTATCTTCCCGTTCTGAAAGTTTGAACGGGATACCCCGAAGCGGTCACGTGGCCGGCATCCCGGCCTATCGGGGTCCAATTTCATTTGTCCTCAGACCCCCATCTTGCAAATAACAGACTAAGGACCGTGATCGGATATCGAACAACTTAGTCTTCGAGCTCACGGTCTGTCGGCACCAGAAGTCTATGCTTTTCCGCGTTGCTGCTCCTTATTCCGAGCATCGCCTTGTCCGGACTGAGGGCGAGGATACTCGAGAGATAACCTCTTCGTCCGATCTCTTGCTCCTTCCTTTCAATTGGCACGATCTTGCTTGGTAAAGACCAGTCGACCATGAAATATCTCACACCCGTTTTGACGGCTCTGATTGCCTTTGCCGTGTACATTTTCATCCGTATCAAGCGGTACGCACAGAGTTCCACCCAAAAGCAGAACCATTCGTTGAACGGGTTCCTTCAGAGATCCTTACGGCTCGCTTCCTCTGATCGGACACTTGCGCCACTCGATGGGGTGCCCGATCAATCACTTTTTGAGTGCTCGGAAATTCCCGTGCGAAAGATGGGGCAACGTGGAGAGTCGATGTCCCGTTGGTTATGAAGGCGTGGTACGTCGATCCCGCCTGAGTTCAAACATACCCGGGGGAACTATCACAGTCTGACGGGAAGGCTAGGTGTCTCAAGTTTGTTCTGAACTCGAAGGATTTTGCCAAATCTGCGTTCTCTGTGGAGCGTACGAAGGATTTGCATGGTGACTCTCACCATCTCTCTCGTCGTTCCCTATCGGATGGTCACGCTTCTCCTCGATCTCAAGCCCGGATTCGACCTCGTGCCAAACGTCCTTGCCAGGTACAGGATGGTCGAGTGATATCCCCATGTGGCGGGTGACCCGACAACCCGCATTAATCTTCAGCTCGCCGATACGCTTTCCAACTTCGTAACGATCACCATCCCTCATAATCTGCCCGTCTTGAATCAATCTCTCGATGCAGCCCGTCTCGAGTCAACCTCTTGATGCAGCGGCGGAGCATGACGGAATCATCGACTTTGGACGATTGTCCCGTCGATTCACCTTGGCTCTGTTCGGCGAGTTGGCGTTCGGTGTCAGTTCGGTTTCCATCGCATCTGAGACACCGCTCATCTCACGGTATAGGTGGAGGTCGATCGATTGTCGTCGGATTTCTCCCACGCTTTTGATGAGGCTGTCCGGATCCTGAACTATCGATTCAACATCCCGGCGTATTGGTTCTTTGAGCGGATCTTGCCGTACGCTCGGAATCTTCATGCGCATATTGATCTAGTCCATCGTACGGGCCACGACTTGGTGAAGGAAGGACTGGAGCGATTCAGCCAGGAGGAGCTCGGGGAGAAAGATGTCTCGACCGAAAGAGACCTAATTCTGCGCTAAATCAAGCGGGCTGATGTCGACCAAATTCTGAACGAGGATGATTTGGTGCACGTCTGTTGGTGCACGTCTGAACCTCATCTTAGCCGGTGAGTGTTTTGTCGTAGAGACTGGACTGAAAGCCAGGTCGTGACACGACGGCCGATGTCAGGACATGGACACTCTACCCGATCCTCCGAAATCCGTCACATCACAAACGTATCCTCGCCGAAATCGAATCCCTTCCGGCCGGAGTGCCCAATATCGAACTCGCCCACAACCTGCCATTCCTCGAAGCGACGATCTTCGAATGCCTTCGCCTCTACCCCCCCGTCCCTCGTGAGATGCTTCAATCCACCTCCCGCGAAGACCTCGCTTTGCCAGACGGTACGATCGTCCGAGATGGGTACGTCATATTGTGGTCTCCTTGGGTGTCGGCTCGCCTGCCCACCATTCTCGGCGACGATGTCGAGTCGTTCCGACCCGAGAGATGGATGGAGAGGTGTTTTATCAAGCCGAATGCTTTACGCGTCCCCTATATTCCATGACGGACCAAAGCGCTGCGTGGGTCAGCAGATGGCAAATGGAGCTGGTGGTTGTGTTCAAGGAGTTACTGCAGCGGTACGCTTTTGAGATGGGCTGGGATGGAGGTGAGAGGCGGATGGCAAGGTCTACGATCAATCCAATGGAGGGTGGACTTCCTGTCAATGTCAGGGTACGTAGGCGATAGTCAGTGACGCTCAATCCTTGGCACGATGTTCATATCATCTCTTCCCACCTACGATCACGCGATGGAAGTATGCGACTATGCGAGTTCTCCGCCGGTCGTCCATGATCAATGGAAGGTCTTCCGTCTAGCGAGTCCACCGAGTCGCATTGCGTGACTCTGAAATCCCGCTTCGACGATAAAACAGACGGCAGAGGCAAGATCCAGCACACTGAGTATTGCTTTTGCCACACGGTCACTTCTTGATCCTCGATCGGCGGACATGAATCAGCGGTAGAAAATTTCCTGCCAGCTCCCACATCAGTCCACCGGTATCACCATGATCGTCAGTCTACCCGCCGAGAGGAAAGGGAAGCTATGATCTGAAGCTTCCGTCCAAAACAGCGAGCCGCTGCGATTACTATCGCAGATTACAGCCACGTACTGAAAGATACCGCTACAATCGATTCTCCGCTAGATAGAGTCCCGCTGCGTCATAAACAGCTCCCGCTCTCATGGCTGCCTTCTGCCCGCATCGTCCCATCATGTGCGGGATCGGCCGAGCTAACGAGGTGGCGGAGCCGAATGGGGCGGTGGTGGTCGATTCCCGTTCGAGGGAGGGGTCCCTGCGTTCGGTGGTGGAGGTCTTCCGGCAGTTGAATAGGCCGAGAGAGGTTGAGGATCTGGTCCGTCACCCATCGGCATCTCCCATTCTACGTGATCGACCGTCGACGATCGCGAGTCAACGAAGCGCAGGGGGAGGAGGGGAGAGGAAGGGAGAGCGACGTGGAATCGAATGAAGGTACATCGCGGTGGGAAGTGAATTGAATGACGGCGAAAATGCGTATACTGGTTCAGCGATGGACGAAGCACGTTGACTACTGGCCTCACGACATGTTCCGCATATCCAGATTCGGTGCTTTGCGAATGGGATCAGGGGGATCCAGAAGAACTCGAACCACGTCCGTGAATTGGCGCCGACGACTTTGGCTGCAGTCCGTTCGAGTCACGAGTCAGGGTAGGATAGGGATAAGGAGACGACCGGATGTCGGGTCACGGTAAGGCGAATTCGACCAAGGGGAGTACAGAGGAGTAAGAAAGTAGGCGACCTCGTTCAGCATGCGTTCTCGAGAGCTGACGCGTGGATGGTCTCACCGTTGTTACATCTTGGACACATCCGTCCGGGTTCGGGTGCATCTTGCTTGATCTACCGCATAGTCAAATATTGACGACTGGCGCGTGCAATGAAATGAAGGACTTTGGTCGGGAAACCACCTGAACGAGAGGATTGTCAGCAAAGGAGTAGCGACGAGTCAAAGTCGTTCGAGTGAGGCCTGGGATGATGGCTCACAAATCAGAGGAATACACACTGCGTAGCTGATCAGCCTGTCGTAATTGACGATCCAAAAAGGGGCGAGACTCACTGACAAGGTCAGATCAAGGATCGGGATCACTCGCCGAATGAAGGTTCACCCAAGCTCGTGTTTGGTGAAAAAGAAGAGACAGCTTCACGGCGAAGGAAAAGCGCGGAAGCGGGTTCTCATTGAGGGGTCCCCGCATTTCCGATCGACGGTGGTGGCGGATTGGGGTTTTGGCTCTGTCTGTCCCCCGACGAGAAAATCGTTGGACGACTGGCTTTCTACAAGCATTCTTGCTTGATGCAAGACGTCTCTGATCCTTGTGGACCGCTGTTTCCTGTGAAGGAAGGTGACATGGAATCCTTGAACGCCTCGAATCGGTCCAGAACACTGTCAATCGCCCTCGGTATCCTCGTTTCTCGATCCTCACGCCTTTCACTGCCTCACTTTTGATTTGATTCCACGAAAATCCCTCAAAACGTGTGAAGCTGTGCTGTGCTGGTGGCCGGGGTACATCAACGCCCGACTACTCCCCCCTTCAAGATGTTAATGACTCTACTCACGAATCCAGCACCGCTGTACGAGCTTGGGTCAACCATTGTGCGTCCCCTATTTTCCTGACTCGCGCTCGTCACCCTCCTCGTGACTCTCGCCATCCCCCTCCTAACAACATGCCCCGCAAGCTTGGTATGCGAATCGGTATGTCCCCCTCCTCCTCCCCATACCCATTCTTCTCCTCGTCGGTCACATCCTGACCGCCGATCCAGCTTTACTCGCTGAGCGGTCATCCGACAGCGGGTTTGCCGAACGAGCAGCAGGTACCGGCAGCGGCAGCAAAGGCGGGAACTCCAGTTCCGCTTCCAGTTCCGGTTCCTCCGGCAGCAAAAGCGGCAGCTCCAGCTCCTCCGGCTCCTCCGGGAAATCCAGCTCCGGTACCAGTTCCAGCTCGAGCTCAAGTGGGAAGACTGGTACTGGGGTGAACACGGGGTGAACAACGGGGTGAACAACGGGGTGAACAACGGGGTGAACAACGGGGTGAACAACGGGGTGAACAACGGGGCGGACGATGGGAGTGCCACGAATGACGGGGATGACAAACCCGGGAGCATGGACACCGGGACTGGGACCGGGAGTGACACCGGAAACAAGGGGACGGGAACCACTGCGAAGTCGGGGACTCCGAATACTGGGAGTGACGCGAGTGCTGCTAGTACGACCACGGGGACGACGAGTCATGGGAGTGTGTCGACGAGCACGAGTACGGGGACGTTCGCTCCTGCTGAGGCGACTTGTGAGTTTTGCACTTCAGTTTGCAATGGTGACTGATGACAGCGGTTAATCCAAAAGAGCGGGGCGAGGCGTGTGGAGGTCGGTGGACCCTGATGATGTAGGGTGTGGTGGTGATGGTGTTGGCATCTAAAGACGTTTCATATCAGTAGCAGAAAGCGGAAATAAGTGGGTGCGGTTTTGTTGGTTCTGGCATGTTGTGTTTTGTATTGGCAGTAACATAGCGAGAGTTGTATCCTATTGGGATTGTATCCTATGGAGGTTGTATATACTGAGCAGCTGTTGTAAATAACGATCGTCATTATGCTTCTCCCTTTGCTGCGCTGGAGTCTTTGTTGTCATCGTGCAGTCGTCCGAGATCTGCAGATTATTCAATCACTGGTTTGAATGGCAAAATCGGGACATGCCTATCGTCCGAGTTGTCTCTACAAGCCAGATTGAGCCCGTACAAGATCCTTCTGTCCCGGGATACAATAACACCAGCCACGTCCTCGGAGCCCAAAAGATACCCCACCCTACACCTACGTCCACATACTATAGTCCCTCGGGATCGTCATCTCTCCCGCACTCTTTGTATGATCCAACAATGATCCCCCAGAATCCGGAGTCGTCTTCTTCGATTCCGAGCGCGTCGCCCGACCGCTACTACCTCCATGCTGTGGCGGACTAATACTCGAGTGATCGAGAATGCCGTTACCGGTGAGCGGTATGTCGAAGGCCATCTCGAGGTTGGTGAGATCCGAGACCGTGGCATAGGTGATGGATTTCATCTCCCGGACGTTGAAGTCGGCGCAGGATAGCACGGTGGCGCCGTCAACTTTGAGGTATTTTTCGAGGAAGGTGGAGAGGAGCTGCCCCATGGTGTGGCTGCAATCGCCGAGCGTAGCGAGGGGGATTCGGGAGGGCAACATCGTAAATAGGAGTCGAATGGACAGATGAGAGGGTCAATGCGAAGGAAGAAGGAGAAAGTTAATTGTCAGTCTCTACAGATCTCGGATCTCCAATGGATGAGCCACTCACTTCTGACCATACCGATCAAGGACTACAAACGCACATCATCAGCTTGGCAATAGGTCCATCGAACACCAACGACTTACTGCTCTGGATCGTCGACATATCCGCACGATACCGCACCGCCAATCCCAACTGCTGCATATTGAGCGCTCTCTGCACGAAGCTCGCGATGATCCGTCCAATCGTATACAGCGAGCTTTCGTTACCGATCAGGTCATGCAGCCAGTCGAAAGCCATCACTCACAAGGCGAAGACAGACGTGACGACGAGCGAGACATCGAGATTGCTGGGAATGAGGTGAAGCACGCCGATTATGGTCTGGTACGCCCGCTCAATATGGCTCAGACTTGGCGAGGACTGCTCGTGCCAGTCCACGAAGGGCTCGTGCATCAGACAGAGCGCGATGTTGGGGAGGACGTGAACGAGCTGGAGGTGTCTTGCTTAGCTGAAAGACGCTGCAGGTGAGAGAATGACATACGAGCAGGCTTGGATCAAATGGCGAAGAATTTGGTTGATCAAAGCACTTGAACACGTTCTTCATCGCGCCCGGGATGCTCGACCTGCGGTCATTCCGTCAGCCTCGCGCAAGATCAACGTGAAGTAGGAACCCACTGGAATTCGTACACGTCATTCACGATCCGGTTGAACGCTGGCGTATTAAGACCGTACTGGTCGTCACCGGGAACGATGTCTCGTTGCTGCCATTCCCGCAGCCACCTTAACAAAACGCGATCAGCTGCTGGGAAAGGAATGAGACTTCGAGGACTGACTTGGCGGAACGACTGAGGATGATGGACGCTTTGACAACGAGTACAAACGAGTCCGCAACAGGGTGGCTACAAGATTATCAGCAAGTGGGGCCTAAGGACCATGAAGTACGCACTTGGTGAATAAATCTGGCGACTCCGCGTTTTGTGGGTTGGGCATCATTAACTCGTTCTATCCTTGTGAGCTGACATACGCCAAATGTGAAATCCAGACTCACCTTCTTGCGGTATTCTTCCGCGCTCGTAGGGAGATTACATCTGACTTCTGCCAGATCCATGCTTTGACTCCAGAAGCTATTCATCGCGAACCCGGCATCGAGCACGAAGGTCATCCAAACGGTCGCAAGGCGTTCTTCCCTCTCGATCGCATCGCGCGGTTCTGGGATGAGCGGTTCCTTGTACCGCTTCGGGACATTCTTATTGTGCAGCTCCATGGCCTTCATCAGTCGAGAAGGGTGACCACCAATCATGAACGCTTGTAGGGGCATGCCTTTAACGTAATAAAAGTCCGATAGAAGGACCTGCTCCTGACATCAGGACCCTCCAGTCAAAGGTAAGATAGACTGACCGTAGCTTGGGTAATCTCGAACATGACGTTGCCCGGACCGAAGAGGCAGCTTTGGGTCGATTGTCGTAGAGCCCGCTGTCCAGCTTCAGCCTGCGCGACACCAAAGTCCTCGAGATTCTCCATATCGAGTTCTGACGCCTTTTGTCGCTCCATGGCAGCTTCTAGCAGCTCTGGGGCGAGGGAGTTGACCCATGCGGTGTAGGATGAAGCCGCGGCGCAAATAGCGTGTAGGAGGGAAGCGTGTGGGAAGTTGGAATTTGTGGGTGGAAGTCTGAGGCGAGAGAGCAGGCTCGGACGGTGTATCATCCGAGGGATTTGAGGGGTGTGAGTGAAGAAGGTCTCGATCCTGAGAAAGTCAGCAGAGCCCTTATACTTATGATCGCCGCTCACAGATGCTCGAGCAGGACTGCGCAGTCAATCAGCATGGAGTCCATACGGGTTGAAGCGACTGACATGGCGAAGGTAGATTCTTCGGCCAGTTCGCCGGGACCAAGAACAGATCACCAAAGTCAAACTCGGTCCCCATGCCCGCCATAGGGTTATCAGCGGTCTCACCATCCAGGTTTTGGAGCATTGGACCGGAAGCGCCGTTCACCGAGGTGGTCGGTATTGCCTGAGATACGTCGAATGCCGGCTCGCCAGATAGCCAGGGCTGTCCCAACAGGTCTCCAGGATTCATCTGACCACTTGACGATCTGCCATTGCTATCGGTGGGAGTGAGGCCGGCCAATCGAGACTCCAGCTCGGCTACTACTATCAGCACAGGATGCATCGCTGAGGACGAGGGACCCACCGATCCGGGCAAGCAGAGTCTCCGTATCCTCTTCCCTCCTCCTCTCCTTCTCCCGCTCGATACCGACTATACTCTTCTTCCCCGCTGCCTTCTTCTTGTCCCCATTCGCACCTACGGTTCCGTGACCACCTTTCGTTTCAGACGGACCACTCAAGCTCGTCCGCCTTGTGTCGAAGACCACCTCCTCGGGCGGGCTGGAAGAGTCATCGGGTGAATCGACATCAGCGAAGGTGCAAAGGAGTGGAGGGGGTCGTGTTTTCGAGCGTTGGGCCGAGCGGAGGGCGTGGGCGTGTGAGCGGAGGCAAGGGGAGCAGGTGGGGCGGATCTAGTATGACATCACCTCAGTACTGATCCCAACACGACAAGGGGAGGACAGCAAGACGGAGGAATGGTTTTGTGGAGAGAATTAGGCTTCGGATTAAACGCGAACCCCACTCACGGCATCACACTTCACTTTCCGCTTCTTACACTGCAGACACGCGTGATTCCGCTTGAGCGGTGCGAGGTTCGCGTCGTCGAGAATATCGTCGTAGGGCGGTGTTATATCCATGTTGAAGAAAGTGATTGTGTTCTTAGACGAAGATCTCTGAGGGAAAACGGGGATTGTTGATTGATAAGGCCGAGGCTTCCAGCGATTGATGGCAAAGGATACGCTAGTCGTTTCAACGTGGGTGCCGAGAGGCTCGATCTCGCGACCCAGGAGTAAATGGAAGACGAAGGATACCGATTAATTCACGAATGATAGCTGGATAATCCTTCCATGAACAGACCAAGCAGTGGCGCGAAAGCAGCCTCATGCCCGGCGGCCTCGTCTCCCCTCTCCCTTTCGACGGGAGTATTTCGCTTTACGTCGGATTTGTTGGGATCTGAGATCCGGCGAAGTGGTCGGACGTCGACGCTTGAGAGAGAGCGGTCAGGCCCGCTTGAGCCCGGTGAAGGTCGTCGGTACTCTGCAATCCCACCCCCCCACCTCTGCCCCACTCCCACTTCGAACAGCGATGACGCTTCGAGGTACCGAGTGATCATTCCTTCCTTGGGAGTTTTCAAAGTGATGAATCCTTGAGAGATCCCAAAGAAGTGTGGTCAGTGGGATCCCCGCCTGAAAAGGCATATGGAGTCGACTGACTCTGGCTTTTGACAAACCGTTTGAGTGGCAGTAGCATGCACCCCTCGACCTCGTGATGCATGTTGACCACTCTCAAGCCCGTACCTCGCCGAGCTTTATTGTCCTCGCAAGAGCACCAAATAGCCCAGTCAAAACAATCGCTGCGCCTCGCACCCCGCCCCTCAAACTGATCTAAGCCGGACGTGCGGGCCATCGCGCCGATCTCCAGCGTATGCCAATCATCGTATTCGGGTAGGTCTCGAATCGACGCCTTCCCATGGCTGAACATCTCAGTCCCGCGTGGCGAGTGGCATCCGTTGATTCTTCATCAGGCGTGGCACCCATCATCCCTTAAATCTCAACGGATCCACCTTCCTCCTCCCCCCTCCTCTGCCACCACCACCACCTCTCCCAACCCTGCCCCGTCCCTTCCGTCCCCCGCGCTTGAACCCCACCCCGACCCCATCCCCCACGTCCCCACCCGAAGGCACCGGTATCCCCGCGATCTTCGGCATGAGGTAGCTCGGCACGTGCTTCAGGTGACTCTGTGTCCGTGCGGGGTGGAGTGGTGCGTCGTGGCGGAGGTAGCTTAGATCGAGGGGGTTCGCTGCGAAGTGGGCCTGTCCACAGGCCCCTCCCTATCAGCCCGTTCGTTACACCAAGGACGGTGACACACCTTGAGCTTCTCGCTGTTGAGCAGTTCCCGTCGCACCTCCTCTCGTCGAGCCTCAGCCACCCTCTTCCCCGTGACGGCCCGTACAGCTCCCTCGACGCGATACCGGAACCCCTCAACCTCTCCTTTGCGTCCCCCCCAATCCCACTCCTTCATCTCCCCTCCTCCCTCAGCTCTCACTCGTTCCTTGATCCTCTCCCACACCACCTCGTCGTTCCGCGCACTCTTCAGCGAAACGACCTTATCCTTCCCCCACTGGTCTTTCGGCACGATGAACGAGAGTGCGAGACCGCTATGCCCGGCTCGAGCAGTCCGGCCGACTCGGTGCATATAAGCGGTCGAGGTGGTGGGGAGGTCGAAATTGATGACGGAGGAGGCGGAGGTGAAATCGATGCCTCGGGCGAGAGAAGAAGCGGGATCTCCTCTTCTACGCTTTGAGCGGGCATGTGGCGGGGTGAAAGCGGGGCGTTTGTTGGTCTTGGATGGTCCGGCTTTAGGTTCGGTTGCCGCTTCAAGTTGTTCCTCGCCTTCGGGTCCACCTTCCTCAACATCATCCGCCTGCTTCCCTTCGTCCGCGCCATCTTCAGCCTGCCCGTCTTTCTTCTTGTCCTCTTCTGTTTCCTCCCCATCCGGCTCGACGACCGGCCCATCCCCGTTGACTTCCACCCCATCACCCTCGCCATCCACCTCACCTTCTCCCTCCTCCTCTTTAGCCCCGGAATTATCCAGCTCCCCTCCCGCCCCTTCATCAGTTGCCACCACGACATCATAAACCCCCCGATTGAACTCCTCCACCACATGATACCGACTCGCCAACGGCAATTGCGCGTTGACCACACACGTCTTCACCCCAAACTGCTCGAGGAAGAGCTTGACCCGGTATCCCCGCTCGACGTCGTTTACAAAGACAATGGATTTGCCGCGGATGAGCTTGAGCTTGAGTAGGACGTAAATGAGGAGGAATTTGTCGCGCTCGGTTGAGTGCGTGCAGTGTTGCGTTAGGAGGCAGGCGGAGGTGGCCGGTTCGGAGAGTGTAAGGATGGCCTGCGTAAGCGGGAGGGGTAGGAAAGAAAAGGGGGGGAGGGGCGTGAAGCGGGGGAGAGGAAGGAGGAGGGGCAGGGAACGGCGGAGGGAAGAGGGAATGCGGATCAGCACGAGAACAGGAAGATGAAGGGAAGGAATGAAATAGACGAATGAAGATAGCAAACATACAGGATTTCGCAACACAAGCCCTTTCACTCCCAAAACATCCTCGCCCAAAGTCGCACTCATCAAACACCCCTGCACGCCCAATCTCGGCACCCAACCGGAGCTTGGATCCATGATCCGAGTAAGGTCGTCCTTGTGCCCGTAGCTCAGCAGGAGGTCCGCCTCGTCTATAGCGAGGAAGGAAAGGTGGGTGAGGTCGATTGCTTTGGATTGGAGGAGCGCATGGAGGCGGGTGGGAGTGGAGATGATAATATCGGGGTTGTCGTTCAGAAGAACCCTATTCAAGCTCAGCCGAAAATGATGCACAGTGAGAGAGGGGAGACGCACCGCTGTACGGATGAGCCCCCAGACGTGACGTTGCATACGCTCACAACGCCTCCGCAGTACCCTGTCAATTTCTTGAGAAAAGCTGTGACCTGAAGAGCCAGCTCTTTCGTCGGGACGAGCACGACCACCCGTGTGACCTGATACTCCTTCGTTGCCGGCGAGACTCCCTGTTACCCATCACACGTCAGCTCAAACCATACAACTACTTGAGGAACCCACCGCCTTGGCGTCAAGGACCCGTTGGACAGCAGGCACGCAATACGCAGCGGTCTTCCCCGACCCAGTCCGGGCACGAGCAAGTACGTCTTTCCCCTGGAGTAGGAGGGGAATGGCCTTTGCCTGGACGAGCGTGGGATGAGCGAATGATAGGTCCGCTAGGGAGAGGAGAAGACGGGGGTCGAGGGTGTTGTTGAATGGGGGTGAGGAGAAGGTGAGGTCGGGACTGGAGAGGGTTTGAGAGGGGGGCGCAAGAAGGGCAGAAGACGAGCGCGTCAGCATGAAGGCAGATCAGAGACGGAAAGTTCGGCTTACTCAAGGAGTGCATTACTTGAGGGAGCCATTGTGCTTAGTGCCCCTTCAGTGTATAGGTAAACAGGAAGAGCGGTCATTGACTGACGGAAATTATGGAATCACGTGGAGAATGGTTGCGGGAAGAATACCAAACAATGAAACGGAAATATCCATATCTCGATTCTCTGTGCCGAAGTGGTCTGGCTGAAGGAGCATGAGTCGGTGATGAGAATGAAGCGTATACTGTTTCTCCTTTCAGTATGGTCTCTGAACTGTGCCTATTGTCGCGAGCTTAATACCACGCCGGGTGAGAAAGATATCACATGGTGTCCATACACAGCTATCTGATACACCTCCCCTCTCTATGGTCCCCAATTCAACGACGGGCTCAACCCCACCGGCGATGCGTCCATAGGCTCCCCCGCTCCTCCATCTCGACTCATCTCATCCCCCGTCGTCCGCTCCACCGCTTTCGTAGCGAAATACCTGTCAACGCACACCCATCAGTTGCGATACCAAGCTGGGTTGAGGCCGCGACCCACCGGACATCCGCATCCGAGTCCTCCTGCAACTTCTTCAACGCCGGGATGATCCGTCGCTGAACCACCTCCTGACCCTCTGCGGATCCACCGAGCACACCAGCGAGGGTTTCTAGGCATTTAGCCACATTAAATCGGATGTTTGGGATAGGGTCGTTTGCGAGACTGAGAGCTGCGTCGAGGACGGTGTCGCGGATGATCTGGACGTTGAGCGAGCTTGCCATGGTCTGCTCACATAAGCTGCGACATAGTAAGCGACCGCAAATGCTCACAGTGATAGCGAAGATAGTGGTCATGCGGTAAAGATAATTCGGGTGCTCCCCCATCCCCAAGACCTTCGGGATGATAGTCGCCCTCGCCCAATCCACCCCAAACACATCGGTCAATCTCTTGAGGTTTATCGCCGCGGCCTCGCGGATGGAGAAAACGGTATCTCCCAGCCAAGACATACAAAGCGCACCGAGCTTCTCATCGAAGAATTGCACGCCGATTTGTGTGGCGAGGAGTGGGATGTATTCGATGATTGCTTGTCGGACTCGCCATTGCTTGTCTTCGGCAAGCTCCATGATAGCCGGGAGGAGTGCTTGCGAGAGGCGGTCGATACCAATAACTACCAGTCAGCGACGTAGAGTTGGGATGGCTCACCATTGTTGACCATCTCGAGCTTGCTAATCAGGTTCAGTCGAACCTCGCTAAAGTCATCCTTGAGCAGCTGAAGGAAGAGCGGGAGAAGGTGTTCCGATGTCGCGTCACTGCCGAGGAGCGGCGCCAAGCCGGATATCTGGGTAGCCAGAGCAGCGCGGACATGTTGGCTCGAGTCGGTAGCCAGATCCCGAACGCAAGGTAAGATCCGTGCAAGGATCACCTCCCGATCCACCAGTCTGGAGAAGCCTGCGTCTTATTCAGCTTTCATCCCGGCCACCAAGAGATCACTCACCAGGGATCTGTCCCGCTGCCGCAGTCCGCACCTCCGCCTCATTATCCTTCAACAGCCCAACAAACGCGCCGACCAGCTCCTCCCTCACAACGCCCTCCCCCACCGCCTCAGCCAAGTCCACAAACTCGTTCGCGATCATGTACCTCACTCTCCAGCTCTTATCCCCCACACTCGCACGTAGCGGGTCAAGGAGGTGCTCCTTCGTCTCGTCGGGCGATAGGTTGGTAGCTAGCGCAATAAGGTCGGGGATAGTGAGCAATCGGACCGAGTCCTGGTCGTCGGTCGCGAGCTTGCGATAGAGCGAGATGAGGTCGAGGAGGATGACGGAGCGCTGCGACGGGATCGAGCCGATGGATTTTGCGAAGGGCTATGTATACAGCATTTTAGCTTGGGCTTAGTGAAAGGATGGTGACTCACGCCAAGAGCTTTGGCAGCTGCCCGCCTGACCATGGGTGTATCGTCACTGCCCAGAACCGCAAACATCCGCCTCATCTCCGCCTGCGCCTCAGGGTTCGCGTTGGGGTACGGCGCAGCGAAGAGCGCGCACGCAGAGGTACGTGAGGTGAACCAGTCGCCCGAGGCCAGTCTGCGGAGGAGGGGCAGGAAATGCGATTCCACGGCTTGGGCAGAAAGGAGGAGTGAGATCTTGGAAATACTCTCGGACGCCTAGCCCCACCATCAGCACATGCTCCACATCATCTCATCATGTGTGCGTCGGGCCCACCTTATCGCGAACAAGAGTTTCCTCTACCGCAGCGAGATTCTCCAACGGCCCAAGGACCGTCCAAGCCCACTCCGCCCCACCAACATACTCCGCGAACCCGCCCAGCTCTTCCGCGAGCACGAGCAGTACCTCATCCTCGTCATCGAGCTGGTCTTGGAGGAATGGGATGAGCTCATCTCGAGTCCGTTGCGGGCCGAGGGCGAGGGCGATGGTGGATAGACGTCGGATGGAGGAAAGGCGGAGGACGACGTCGTCGGATTTCAGCTCGTCCATCAGAAGGTGGATAGGATAGAGGGAGTCGGTGGATGACATGGTGGCGAGGAGGTCTGTCAGGATATTGTGACTCTTGTCAATAGATTTGTCATGTAGAACGCTCGTCAGACGCGTAGAATTCCCACTCGGGGTTATATTGAAAGGAGGCGGTATCGGTGTGACTCATCGTGGCATTTTCCTCGATTGAACTTGTCCACCGAACGATCAAAGACGAGGCATGATGATGCATTCTATGAAACATACCGCGATCTAATCAACATCCATCTCCTCAATACTCGGTCCCCCATCCTCCTCCACCTCCATCGTCTCAGCATCCTGGTTCTTCTTCTTCGAATCCTCCTTCGGAGTCTGCGTCCCGCTCCCAGGGGTACTCGTACTCTCCACCTTCGGCCTCGGTTTGGGGCGATTCATGATCGCCGCGCAGGTATACACCACGTCATCGCGTCGCTTGTTCATCTCCGCGGAGGTGATCACGGGGTTCGCATTCTTGGGCTTCTCGGCTTGACGGGCGAGGTAGTCGTCTAGCCATTGTTGGGTCGTCGCGCACTTCTCAATCTGCCCAATCTTCAGCTCAAGTGCAAGCGAAGATTATTCATGTACTCACAACCTTGTTCTTGTCCGCCTCCTCGAGATGTGAGTACTTGTCGTCCCCACTCTGTGCCTGCCCGAGATACAGGTTCAAGCTCTCCCTCAAAGACGACGCGGCCTTCGGCCGTTCCTCACTCTCCTTCCACCGCAGGACAACCGGGTCGCCCATAGCCTTCAGGCCGTCCAGTCGCTGGACATACGCAGATTTTGTCGCATCCTCGCCTTCCTCGGTGTAGAGCCAGTCTTCAGAATCTTGAAGGCCTGAGAGGAGAGACGATTTCTCGCTCTCTTGCACGTAGATGGCATAGCGACCGTCCAGCTTGCCCCGCATGTCGTAGACGTATTCCTCGAGAGCGTTTTTGCGATCCTGCGACAGTCAGGGGTAACACAGGACCCAATCTCAAGAGACCCACCTCCGTCTCCATGACCAGCTTGTCCTCGGCGTGCATGTTCCCCTCCTTCTCGGTCATCCCTTCCACCGCAGTCTGCGCTAGGCTCGTGTACTGCCCCACGACCGAGCAATCCCCCTTCCTCTGCATCTTCTTCACCAGCTTCTTCTCCTCCTTCTTCTCCTCTCCCTCGCCAATCGTCACGGTCTCCTCCTTCTCCACCTCCTCCACCATGTACGCGCCCTCGAAGTTCATGATGCCATGCAAATTGAGTCTCGCCTTGACCTTCACACAGGTCAGGTCGCCGCTGGTGGGTTTCTCCACGTTCTTGATAGTGAGCTTGCCGACCCAAGGGTTGATTACCTCTGGTAGAGACGCACCCTCCTGGTACCTCGCCTCGAGTTCGAATGGCCCCTTGCGGTAAAACGTGAGGATCTTGGTGGATGGGATAGGGTTGTCCTGAGGGAAGACGACAAGCTCGGTGTCTTCGTCCGGGTTTCCGGGCTCCTTGTCCCACATCACCTTGATCGGGTAGGGGGTGACGTCGTGGACCGCGAACTCGCGGACTCGAAAGACTGGGGAGAGGGATGCGCAAGCGAAGGTCGCACCGCGAGCAACGGCTTCGTCCTGGTTGAGAGTGAAGCCGAGCGTCTTACCGGGGAAGTACGCTTGGATGCGGTCCTTGATCGCAGGTACACGAATACTGCCACCGACGAGCTCGACCGCGTCGATCTGCTCGACGGTGAGACCGGCTTTGCGGATCGCCTCCTCGATTGGCGCAATGACTCGAACAAGGAGGTGGTCCGTCATCTGCTCAAACTGCTCTCGCTTCATACTCGAGCTCGCATCAATATCGTTCATGATCGACTCCACATTGAGCGGAGCCTCGGCGTTGGCACTCAACACCTTCTTCAAGCGCTCGCATCCAGTCGACAGGCGGAACACCGCTTTTGGCGAAGAGAGGACATCGATCTTGTACTTCGTCTTGAACTCCTCGGAGAAGTGCTGGACCAGCGCCCAGTCAAAGTCACGCCCCCCGAAGTTTCGGTCGTAGGCGGTACTCTTCACCGTCAACTGCCCCTTGGAGAAAGCCGTGACGGAGACAGAGTAGTTGGAGTGGCCGATATCGATGAAGCAGACGTGTCGGGGTGAGTCTGCGGCTTCGGGAAGGTCCCCCTTTGTGATACCGTATCCGAGGGCGACGGCGGTGGTGTCGTTGATCAAGCGGAGGGGGTTCATACCGGCGATGTTGGCTGCATCGAGAAGGGCTCGGCGCTGAATGTCGGTATACCATCCGGGAACAGCGATGACCACATCGGACACCGCCTGCTTGAGCTCACTGGAAGCGGTATCGCGTAGCTTGCCGAGGTAAGCGGCGACGAGTTGCGTGAAGGAGAAGGTAGTAGGCTCGCCAAGGTATTGTACCTAGTCATGAGCTTGAATCAAAGGTGCGGACCCACCTTCACACCGATACTCCCACCCACATCCACCAACTCCGCATTCATAAACTTCTTCTCAAACTCCGCTACCTCCGGATCCGACAAGGTCCGTCCCACGAGCCGTTTCAGCGACCCGACCGTGTTTTTGAAGTTGGAGGTCTCGGCAGTCTTGGCGGATTCACCAATGAGTCGCTGACGAGGGGTAAAGGATATCAGGGAGCTGTACGAGTCAGGGGATGTAGATTGAGGTGACACAGGTTGACTCACGGAGTTGCACGGTTGGAAACCTCATTGGCGATGATGTCAATACCCCTGTGTCGGGCTACACCGATTTTTGACGAGAGGTTGCCGAGGTCAATACCGACGACGCTCTGTGGTGTGGGGATCAGTATCGCTCCTGGCTCACATCAACCCAGACTCACGGTCATATTGCGAGATGAGGATCAGGGCGGATTTCGGTGGTATGTTTCGACGTCGGCACTCTATGTCGGCGTTGTGTAAGGAGAAAAGCTTGCGAGTCTAGGTGATCCGAAATCGAAAAAAGGATGGAGGGAACAAAGCAAGAGACAATCCACGACATGGCTCAGAACATTTTGCGACGCGAGGCTTCTCGCAAAATCCTCTTATCATTCGCATGGTCGAATGACGTGGATCATAATCATAGTTCACTCGTGCATGATTTCACTTTTGACCCGTAGAGCTTCACAGAGAGAGATCTAAGAATGGACGTGATGGGTTGAGCCAGTGGGTGTGAGCGAGTTCACGGTTTTCGTATCTCAGACACATTCGCAGTCATCTCTTGAGAGTCTACTGGGATGCTTTTTTGAGCGATCAAGAAAAATAATCTGCAAAAAATCTTGAGCCCACACAATCCGCATCCTCATCTCCAAGCTCGATCCGTGACCACCTCAAGCAATCTTCATACCCGCTCAAACAGAACTGACAATCGCACCATCATCATGCCCCTTCTTCTCCTCAATCTGCTCGATATCGACCGGTCTCGCATCGATATGATGTCCCTTCGGGATCGCCGCTCCATGGATCAGATCTTGGCCCACATCTTCCACACGCACGACCTTCTCGACGTCGTAGTTTGTCTCGCGGGTGTGGTAGAGGACGTAGAAGCAAAGAGGGAGGGAGACGAGAAGCATCAACCACGATACGAGAAGTTCGGTCAGGTATTTGGTCTGCCAAACGTCAGAGGTGAATCTCAACGGTAACAGGGGGGAAGACCGACCTTGACGGCATCCATACCGAAGGAGACGGCCGCGCCGGCGGATTGTACGCCTTTGTAGTAACCCGCCATACGGGCGAGCTTGAATGGGTCGTTCGACATGGCAGACATGGTGTAGTATGCCAAGCCTTGATAGGTCGCGTCCCCAACATAGTCTATTCACTCATAAGTACACCAGACACCGGGGTAGGGGATGACTCACAAGCCATGAGGAGGATGATGGGCCCGACAGCCGCTCCGACCGTCCAATCCCAAATGGCATGATCGCTCGCACGAGTGAATTGGACTTGGAAACCGAGACCACCGGCCCAGACGACGATGATGAGGGCGGTGACGATACCGCATCCGATGAAGGATCGAGCTCGGCGCGAGTAAGGAAGACGGTCGAGGATGAGTCCGATGAAGATCGAGCCGACGATAGAGCCAAGACCGGTGAGTAGGGAGATAAGGGCTCGGGTTCGGCCGTTAAAGAGGAATGGAAGGATCGCGCCTTGGTACGAGTAGACTGGATACTATCAGCATGGTGCGAGAGAGAGATCGCCAAACCCACAGTAATTGGAGCTGAAGAACATCGGGCTGATGGACGTCAGTGTCGGATGGTTGACATGCTGGTGTCTCACAAAAGCGCGATCATCCGCCAATCCTTGAACAGCCTGAGAAATTGGCGGAATTCCTCCTTCGGTCCGAGGGCAAATTGTAGCTCCACAAGGGTGCCATCATTACGTATCACAAGGTCTATATTATCATCAGTCAGGATACCTTTGAACCGCACGGACTCACGTGGCGGGAGGATCAGCCAGGAAGAGACGATAGAGGTGAGCTGGATGATCATGAAAGCCAAGTACACGCCGGTCGATACACTTGGCAAAGTCGAGTGTGCTTGAATACCGAGAGCGATGGCTGCGCCAACGAGCGTTCCCATTTGGAAGATCGTCCAGAAGATGGAGAATGCGCGTCCCTTATCCTTTTCTTGAGGGTAGGACATCATGATCGCGCCTTGAGCAGACCAGAGGAGACCGGCGGCTAGGAGAAAGCTTGTTAAAGAGAGAGACTCCAGAGATTCGCGGAAGGACTGACTGCACCCCAAAATAGCTCCAGCGAGAATCACAAACCAACGAGTGCCGTGGACTTGGAAAGCCCAAAGCGATCCTAAGGGGTTCTTTCAGCTTTTCTTGACTGATTCCCTAGGAGCAGATCCGCACCGATGTACAATGAATAACCCTAGAGCACACGTTAGAGCGATTCGAAGCATTGGGTAAGAATCTTACCGTAGTCCCGAGGCTCAAAGTAAGACGTGGTCCCAAGATATTCTGCCTCAAGTCAGCGCCCCATCTCTCGTGCTTAAGGTATACTGACGTTGATGCTGCCGCCGAAGAACCCGACAAAAGTGAAACATGCATAGAGGACGGCATTGGCCGTATCGCTGAGCTGCGGGTCTTGAGTCCCACTGGACGGACAACTGTCAGCCGCAGTATCCGGGAGAAGAAGGTATGCCGAACCCGGCACCAAGACCGCTGACGGCGGAAAACATCTGCAATAGACATCTCCATCAGTGTCGCCGATGAATGGGCAGTAGACGTACCCCGACGGAGCAGAAGCAGACCTAGGACACATCGTAAGCAGAGGCGAGCGAGTGGAAGTGCCAGGACATACGAATCCAACAAGGACGACCTGGGTGGTCGGCGAGTTGTATCGGATTCCGCCGATCTGGATGGCCGCGAGCCTCTCCCCGAAAGTAGACATCTTTGACGATGTCTATCTGTGTCCAAGTGTTGTAGAATCGATCAAAACAATGATATGAGAAGAAGCGGATGAAGCGGCAAGTATATCCCCTCGCGCGACCTGGTTATCATGTGCCCGGAGGCGGAGGCGTCCGGCGTGCGCGCCGTAATTGCTCGATAACGGTGGCGGCCATGCGGCTCTCTAAACTCGGTCAATCCGCCGGTTCCTTGATTACGTTAGGCAAGATTTCGACTGGCTATACCTCCAGACCCAAAAAGCGTTGAAGTCGTTTCGCGTCTCTGTACCCATCGCGAACAAAGGTTTCGTGTGCACAGATCGTTCTGGTAATGAGCGAGCTCGACATCCCCAAGGCTTCAGAACCCACCACCCTCCCATCCTCCACCACGCATGGTATCGGAGCGACCCTTCCCGCGTCAGACACAAGTGCCGCGCTCGAGGAGAAGGCTGCTGGCGGAGGGTTGGTCCACGGTCATGGTGCGGGATATGATGGGACAACAACTGCGACGGGACATGCCAACGTCAACGGGAATGCGGTGAAATGCGTGACTATGGCGGTCGTTGGTGCGGGGCAACGGGGTCAGGTTTGTCACACAATCTGATAATCTCCAAGTCGTATTCTGATTAGAGATGGTCAGGTTTATGCGAGTTATGCCCTGGAACATCCCGAGCTGGCCAAGGTGGTCGCGGTAGCTGAGCCGCGAGCACATCGGCGGAAAGTCATGTCTCGAGCCCATCAGTTCGTCTTTCCTATCTATCCGATATCGACAAAGCTGATGAGGAGTAGGATACCCGAGAATATGCAGTTTTCAGACTACAGCGATCTCCTGGCGAAGGGTAGGATCGCTGATGCCATTCTCATTTGCGTCCTGGTGAGTCTCCTCCTGACCCACGAATGCGATCGAGAAGTGATGTTTTGACAGGACGATCTTCACGCTCCCCTTGTCACCGAGTTCTCCAAGCAAGGCTACCACATACTCTGCGAGAAACCCATGGCGACGAGCATCGCGGATTGCGTGAAGATGGTGAGGGAGGTGCAGACTGGGGATAAGAGGGTCTTTGGAGTTGGGCACGGTGAGTCTTCTTTGGGAGTCATAACTGATTGAAACAGTCTTGCGCTACAGTCCTTACAATCGAGCCGTCAAGGCCGTGATCGACTCAGGTGTCCTCGGAGAAATCGTCAACATTCAGGTGAGTACCGCAACCGCAGAGATGTGGAAAGAGATTTAAACGGGAATTCAGCATATCGAGCCTGTCGGCAATCAACATTTCGCCCACAGTTTTGTGAGGGGAAATTGGCGCAAAGAGGCGGATACGAGTTTCGCTCTCATGACGAAATGCTGCCAGTGGGTCTTCTCCCAGCATTGTCCATGGTTAGACAGCTCGCTGAACTCGCTTGCAGCGACATCGACATCCTCTCCTTCTACCTCTCCGGTCTGACTCCCTCTCGCGTCTCCTCGTTCGGCTCACTCCACCACTTCAAGGCATCCCAGAAGCCCAAAGA
>JAABUP010001593.1_pt1 | contig 47504 bp, 48 predicted proteins | sample 5559201 | NCBI WGS metagenome assembly JAABUP01 (sample SAMN10711887, study PRJNA513373) | rock metagenome | isolation source: Antarctica rocks | place: Antarctica
CGCCTCGCCAGTGGCGTCAGCTGGTGGGAGGCGAAGGCCGACATCATCCGCGAGGCGATCCGGCGCTCCTTGGCCCACCCGCGCTACACCCTCGCCCCCACGATGGTGCCAACTGCGTAAGTCCTAACGTTAACTCCGGTAAGCGCCGCTCGGTGTGCGCGCCGCAGAGCACACACGGCCGCGCGTGAAACAGCGGGCGACTCTCCATAGTCCCTCTACGTTCCTGCGCTCTTGAACCTCGGCACCTCCCGCCGTGCAAGACACTCACCCGGTCTGCCGAGCGGCAGCGGCGGCTCGCCACCGACCGACAGGACAGAATAGCTGGCGGGGTCGCGGCGTTGGGGAAGGATGGTGGCGCGCGGCGATCACCATGCCTGAGGCGTGGCAACCGCCCTGCGATACCATTGTTATTATCCCGCCCTCCCCATTGGGTAGGGGGATACGAATCTGCGACCGGGTGTGGGGTAGCCCCACCCACCGAGAAGGAGTAACTACCATCATGGCCGACAACGTTTTCACCTCCCTGGCCGAGACTGACGGGTACGAGGGCGCGGTGGCACGCTCCCAGGACGGCCCGGTCGTCCTCTTCCTCCACGATTACACCTGCCCGATCAGCCGCGCGGCATACAATGAGCTGCAACGCCTGTCGCCAGAAATCATCGGCGAGACGCGGCTGGTCGATGTGGGGCGTGAGCACGCGCTGTCGGAGACGATCGCGGCGCAGACCGGCGTGCGCCACGAGTCGCCGCAGGCGATCATCCTGCGCGACGGCAAGGCCGTCTGGGACGCCTCGCACTTCGCCATCACCGCCAAGGGCGTCACCGCCGCCCTCGCGAAGCAAGGGTAGCGGGCGCGAGCGGCCATCACCACCGCGCGCCCGCACTATGCTGTGCAACCGGGCTGACTCGCCCGCCACGAGGGCATACCTCGTGGCGGGCGAGTCAGCCCGGTCCCGCGTGATGCTCACCATTGTGGCGGGCTGGCCCCACCGCCTCCTTCCTCGAACGCACCGCCTCGCGTGAATGAGCATAGCCGCCGGAAAATGGGCCGTAACCCGGGGTGGTGCAAAAACTTCTCCCAAGACAGTTCATACCCCCACGATATGCCGCGAGTCTGTAGCAGGAAACCCCCGCCGTTCCTGCTTACAAGGTTATGAAACGCCGACTTAACACCCCCCGCCCGCCCCTCTCCAATAACGCTTCGCCCCCATAACGCTTCGCACCAGCGCCACGGAGCAGCATGACCGCTGCGCCCCGCGCGTAATGGGCGGTGGCTACGTCGCGTCAACGCGCCCCCACCACACAAAAGTTTGTAGACCCGGCGGCGAATTGACAGCGATGGTCGTGGGACTTTGTGGGGATACCGCGCGGGACCATGCGGATCGTACAGTACATCTACTGGTAAATAGTTGTTTACACAGCGGCGTGACGCTCGCCCTGTGCCTGCACACGCCCGGAGGTTACTTTGTCACGCCCGTTGCAGCGCGCCGCCGTATCCGCCAGCCGCCCCACACGCTCCGTGGTCACATTCGCCCTCCTGCTGCTCATCGCACCGCTCCTCTTCGGGCTATCGACACCACCGGTCGCCGCCTCGTCATCCGGCGCTCTGGCGATCGTCACCCCCCTGCAACTCGAGCGCCGGACGGTCGCGCGCGGGGAGCGCATCACCGGCACCATCACCTACGCGAACCGGGGGAATCGTGCGGTGGCCGTCGCCGACATCATCATCGCCGGACGGCCACCCGGTGGCACCAACATCGGCGGGCCGTGGCTCGACTTCGGCCCCGGCGCGGGCGCGCACACGCTCGCACCGGGTCAGCAACTGACCGTCAGCGCGAGCCGCACGATCGCGGCAACCGATCCGACCGGGGCGTGGTATGCGTTCGCGACGTGGCAGGGCGCGGACGATGGCGCGTGGCACGACGCCCCCGCCACCGGCAACGTCGCCTTCACCGCGATCGCCACGGCCCCCACGGCGTCCCCCCCGTCCCCGACCGCGACGCCACAGCCGCCGCGTCCGGCCACAACGCCAACCCCACCGACCGCGATCCCGCCCACCCCGACACCCCACCCCGCGACCGCGACGCCAACGGCGGGGCAACTCGCGCTCGTCGCGCCGCTGCAACTCGATCGTGCGACGGTGGCACGCGGCGGGGCGATCACCGGCACGGTGACCTACGCCAACATCGGCGGGAGCCACCTCACGATCCGGGCGATCATCATCGCCGCGCGTCCCCCCGGCGGGTCGAACAGCGGCGGTCCCTGGCTCGATCTGGCCCCGCAACAGGGGGCGCACACGCTCGCACCGGGCGAACGGCTCACCCTGACGGCGAGTCGGACAATCGGCGCGGGCGATCCCAACGGCTCCTGGTACAGCTTCGCGACCTATCAGGATGACGCGGGCATCTGGCACGACGATGGCCGCAACGCCTCGTTCGTCGTCGGCACCGCAGGGGCCACGGCCACCGCGACGCCCGCCCCCACGACCCCGACGCCTACCCCGACGAGCACACCGCCGCCGACCGCGACACCGACCCCGACCGCGACGAGCACGCCCAGCCCCGCCGGCGTGGCGGTGCCGAGCGTGGCGGGCGGCTTCGTCGGGCGCGACGGGACGAACTTCACCCTCAGCGGGCAGCCCTTCCGTTTCGTCGGCTTCAACCTCTACGACGCGGCGAATACCGACCGCTACAGTTGCGTCTGGTGGCAGCGCTACTCGGAAGCGGAGCTCGACAGCGCGTTCGGCGCGATGCACGATCAGGCGGGCGCGACGGTGGTGCGTTTCTGGGCCTTCCAATCGTACACGGCGGGGGGGACCGACTGGTCGGGGCTGGACCGGGTGCTGCGCCTCGCCGCGAAGCACGACCTGAAGGTGCTCCCGGTCCTCGAAGATGGCCCCGGCTACTGCGGCTTGCAGACGCCGCCGTGGTCGAACGCCGGTCGCGAGCGCTGGCAGGGCAACGGCTCCTGGTACGACCAGGCGTGGCGGCGCGAATTCCGCTACGACGGCTACGCCCTCTCCCTGCCCGACTACATCGACCGCATCGTCGCGCGCTACAAGGACAACCCGACGATCCTCGGCTGGATGCTGATGAACGAGGCGGACACCAACAACGCGGCGGGGCTCTACACCTTCGCCCGCGTCCTGACCGCGCAGATCAAGGCCATCGATCCGCGCCATCTGGTGACGCTCGGGAGCCAGAGCAGCGGCCCACCCGCGACGGCGGGGGCCAATTTCCTGCGCGTCTACGGGCTGCCGACGATCGACTTCGCCGAAGGGCACGACTACCCCTATTGGGCCGGGGGCGACGGCGAGACGATGCCGCTACCGGGCAGCCCGGATGGGGGCCGGTCCCTGCCGGACCCGCGCAGCGCCGCCTGCCTGGACATGAGCGGGACGCCCGGTCGCGCGATGGTCGGCTGCGCCCTGGCGCAATCCCTCCGCATCCTCGGCAAACCCTTCGTGATGGGCGAGGCCGGCGTGCAGAGCGATGCCACCGCCACCGCCCAGACACGCCGCACGCAACTGCTCGGGGCCAAGATGGACGCCTTCTTCGCCAACGGCGGCTCGGGCTACATCATCTGGCAGTGGAACAAGCTCCAGGACACCGAGCGGTACGATGTCCTCCCCGGCACGGGTGACCCGTTGCTGCCCTTCCTGCGCGCCACCGTGGCGCGGCTGCTGGGCCGCTAACACCGCCACCGGGCCACGGCGGCGAACGCCCGTGCTATACTCCCTCTCCACTGTCCGTATAGTGCCGCGAGCCGAGGGGGGGCGCGGGTGAGCGCCGGATATCCGAGCCTGCACGAGAAGGTCAAGCGCTTCCTGCTGACGCGGGGGGGCGCGGCGGACGAGGAGACGCTGATCCGCCACGTCTTCGGCTCGGGGGGGTCGGCGGCCCTCTGGCGGGGTCTCCTGCGCCAACTCCTCGCCCCCGCCGATGGCGTCCCGGTCTTCGAGGAGCGCGCGGACGGGCGCTGGCACCTCGTCGGCGCGCGCCCCGCCCCCGCCGGGGATGCGGGCCTCGGGGCGCTCGACTGGGTCGCGTTCGATGTGGAGACGACCGGCCTCAAGCCCTACCGCCAGCGGATCATCGAGGTCGCGGCGATCCGCTACCGCGCCGGGCGCGAGGACGATCGCTTCAGCACCCTCGTCAACCCGGAGCGCGCGCTGCCGGGGCAGATCGTCTCGCTGACGCACATTACCGACGATCTCCTGGTCGATGCGCCGCCCTTCGCGGCGATCGTCGCGCCGCTCCTCGCCTTCCTGGGCGACGACCTGATCGTCGGCCACAACGTCGCGTTCGATCTCGCCTTCCTCGATGCCGAGCTGCGCCGCGCCGGGCACCCGACCGCGCTCAACGCCCGCCTGGACACCCTGGCGCTGGCGCAGCGCGTCCTCACGTCGCAACGACGCTGGAATCTCGATGCCGTGGCGCGCGCCCTCGGCCTGCGCCCGCCGAAGGAGCGGCACCGCGCGGAGGCGGACGCGCGCCTCACCGCCGCCGTCCTCGCCGCCCTGCTCGATCGCGCGCCGGAACGCGGCCTGCACACGCTGGACGACCTCCTGCGCGTCGGCGGCGCGCGCGGCGGGGGCTATCAGGGCGAGGAGACGGAGACCGGGCGCGGGCGCGGGCGCTCGGTAATGGACCCCGCCTGGCTCGACGCGATCCCGCATCTCCCCGGCTGCTACCTGATGCGCGACGCCCGCGACACGATCATCTACGTCGGCAAGGCCAAGGATCTCCGCAACCGGGTCGGCTCCTACTATTCGCAGGCGCTCGGGGAGACGAAGAAGCCGGGGCTGCTGGAGGCGATCGCGCGGATCGAGACGATCATCGTCGGCTCCGAATTGGAGGCGCTGATCCTCGAATCGCAGCTGATCCGCCGCCACACCCCGCGCTACAACGTCCAGGGGCGGCGCTGCGAGCAATATCCCTACATCAAGGTGGAGCTGAACGACGCCTGGCCGCGCGTCCGCCGCACCCGCCGCCGTATCGACGATGGCGCGGCCTACTTCGGCCCCTTCCGCCACCCGCGCGCCGTGCGCCGCGCGCTCGACACGATCGCGGATGTCCTGCCGCTCCGCACCTGTCGCCCGCGCGCCAGGACACCGGAGGCGCGCTGGGCACCCTGCATGCGCCTGACCCTCGGCCAGTGTGTCGGCCCGTGCGTCGGCAAGACGACGCCGGAGGAGTACGGCGCGCTGGTCGATGTGCTGCTGCGCTTCCTCGGCGGCGAACCTGGACCGCTCCTCGATCGGTTGCAGGCGCAGCGGGTGGCGCTGGCGGGGCGCGGCTACTCGGCGCGGGCGGCGCAGTTGGAAGGGGCGCAACGCTCGCTCGCGGCGATCGCGCGCGAGGGGGCGCTGATCACCGCCGCCGGACGCGCCGATGACCTGATCCTGGTCCTCCCCGCAGTCGAGGCGGACGCCGTGGAGGCGCTGCTGCTGACGCGCGGGCGACTCTGGGCGCGGACGCGGGTGGCGAAGGCCGAAGCGGCGGCGGACGTGGCGGAGCGCCTGCACCGCGCCTGGACCCGCGCCCACAGCGAGGAGCTGCCGCCGCTCGACCACGCCACGGTCGACGAGACGGCGCTGCTGCTCGGCTGGCTCCGTCGCCGCGAGCACGACCTGACGATTTTCCCCCTCCCCGAAGCCCTGCCCGACGCCGATACCCCCACCGCCTGGGACGCGCTCGCCGCCGCCGTCCTCCGCGCCGAACCCTACCGCGACGGTTGGGAGCCCGACCCCGCCACCGACGAATCCGACGATGAGGCGTTCGAGGACGACCCCGACGCCAGCGAGGATGAGGACGCCGACGAGATCATCGTGCTGGGGTAATGGGCCGTGGTCCTACCCTGGCGAGTCGTCGCCTCAGTCAGCCTCGGGCGTGGGAGCGAAGACCGCGTTCGGCGCGGGATCGAAGAAGCCGCTCAGCTGCGTCAGCCGCCCGTCCGCCCCGAAGCGGACGTAGCTCGCGCCCTGCACGAACGCCTTCCCGGCCCCATCGAGCATCGTCCAGTGGATGAGCGCCTGTGCGTGATGCTCGGTGAATGTGTCATTCCGAAACGACGCGCCCGGGAAGCGTTGGTTCGACCGTCCGATCTTCGCGATCAGCTCCGCACGGCCGTGGCACTGATCCGTCGGATCGGCGGCGATGCAGTCCTCGGCCACCGTGCGGGTGAGGATATCTTGCCGTTCGCGGGCGCTGATGTCGCTGGACCAGGCGGACTGATAGGTTGTCCAGGTGGCGAGATAGGCTTCGTTGTGCATCGCGTTTTCTCCTCTTTGCGCGGGCGCGAACGCCCACATGGCGCAGCGACCGCGAGATACCCTCGCGCTCTCGATCAGGACGCCTCGGCGATCGCGATCAGCCGCAAGTCTGCGAGCGCGGCCCGCCGGTGGGGGTCCGCCTCGACCAGATAGCGCGGATCCTCCACCACCCGCCGGAAGTCCGCATAGCTGGGGTATCTGACGAGCGCGACCTCGTCCCACCGCTCGTCGCTCGGCCCCACCAACCCGGCGAGCACGCCGCCATACCAGAAGAGCTGGATCCCCTCGGGCGCGATCTGGCCGAAGGCCGGGACGTAGCGCCCGTGATAGGCTTCCCGGCCCGAGCACGGTGTCTCGTCGGCGTGATCGCCATAGTCCGCCTGCTCCCGGTAGCGCAGCAGATTGAGCATCACGAACGGCTGACCATCCGGGATCGCGGCGGCGGCGGCGGCGATGGCTTCCGGCTCCAGTTCGATTGACGACATGGCGATCTCCCCCTCGTATCATCGTTCGTTCGGTGGTGTTATACGGAATCCGCTTGGACAGTTGCGGCATGCATTCAGGCCGTGCCCGCGAGGCGCGAGATGATAACGCAAGCCATCAGCAGGATTCCGTATTACCGCTCGCCGGTGACCGTATCGGCATCGGCGACCGAGCCGCCGACGCGGATCCATCTCGGCCAGATAGGCCGATCCTTTGGCACACCGGGCTAGCGTTCGCGCAGGAAGCGTAGCAGCGCGGCGTTGAACGTGTCCGGGGCCTCGCGGTTCGGCCAGTGACCGACGCCCGGAACCTCAAGATAGCCGCGCAGCCCGGGCAGGCCGACGCGCAGCTCCGCTTCGGTCGTCTTACGCATCAGGTTCAGCCCGTCGACCTCGCCGACGAGGAAGAATGAGGGCTGCCGGATGAGGGCACCCTTGAACGGTGCCGCCAGGTCGAACCACGGCTGGATCGAGCGGTAGTAGCTGAGCGCGCCGTGGAAGCCCATGCGCCCAAACTCCTGGACCGCATAGGCGACGTCGTCGGGGTCGGCCCAGGGTGGGACGGCGACCGGTGCCGGGCGGAGGCTCGACCACAGCGGGGCGAACGGATCCCAGCGCTCCGCTGCGGGCGACGACCCCGACGACCAGTACAGGAACGCCGGGTAGGTGACCGCCGCGTCGGCCCAGCGCTCTGCGGCCTCCGGCCTTAACTGGTCGAACATGTAGAAGCTGTCGCGCCCGGCGTCGGCCATGCTCTCCAGGATGCTGCGGTCGCCGCGGGGCGTATAGGGAAGGCTGGCACAGAAGACGGCGGTGAAGCGATCGGGCCGCATCAGCGCCGCGTTCCACGCGACGCTCGCCCCGAAGTCGTGGCGGACGATCGTCACCTCCGGCAGGCCGAGCGCGTCGAGCAGGCCGACCAGATCGCCGACCGTGTGGAACGGGGTGTAGAGCAACGGATCGTCCGGTGCCGAGCTTCGCCCGTAGCCGCGCATGTCGAGCGCGATCGCGCGGTAGCCGGCGGCGGCCAGCGCTTCCATCTGTAGCCGCCACCCTCGCCAGAGGTCCGGGAACCCGTGGCAGAGCAGCACCGGCGACCCCGCGCCTAACTCGACGACGTGGAGATCGACCGGACCTACCGTGATCTGCGAGTGTTTCATGGTGCCCCACTATATATCGCCGGGAGGTACACATCGCTGGATCGCATACAACTCCTCCCTTGCACATCACCATCCATTCCGCCTGTCATGGCCGACCCTGCCGATCACCTTCCACGCCCTCGCGATACGTGCCGCCCCTGCCGCCACACGCCGACCAAACGGGGAATCAGCGTGGGTCATGCCGGGAGATGACGCCGAGGGGACGTACCGCGCCCCGCCACAACGGGCCAGGTCCAGCTCAAGAGCGCGGGCCGGGCGGTTGTGGTCGGTCAGGCGCTCGCCCCGTCGCTGAGCGACGCCCAGAACTCCCGGAGTGCCCCGGCACCGCGCGCCGGGTCTTGCACCATCCACCAGTGGCCCAGCCCATCGAGCACGGCCACACGGGCACCCGCGCGCGCGGCGGCGCGGCGGCGCATCTCCTCGGAGCCCACGTTGTCGTCCGCCGTGGCGAGCAGGCACAGGCCGGGTCGCCGCGCGGCTGCGGGCAACTCGCGGCCCAGGTCGGCCATCACCGGCTGCGCCGCCGAGCGATACAGCGCCAGGATCGCGCGGCCCATCGCTTCGTCCTGCCCGGCGGCCAGTCGTGAGGCCACCGGCTCGGCGATGCCGCGCCCGACCAGGTAGGCCGCGCGCTGCTCGGTCGTGCCGCCCAGCAGCCTGCCGACCGACTCCTCCCCCGTGCCGGGGGTCTGCCATCCTTGGGCCAGGTTGTGCCAGACGTAGGCGGGGTCGAACACGCCGATGGCGTCGGTCGCCCAGCTGTGCAGCAGATCCGGGCGGGCCATCGCCACATTGACGACGTGACCGCCGCCCCAATCGTGGCCGACCAGATCGACCGGCCCGTCGAACCGCTCCAATTGCCCGATCAGCCAGTCGCGATACTCGCGCACCGTGCAGCCGAAGCCGGGCGGGAACGGTGCCCCGAAGCCCGGCGGGGACAGGCACACCACATCGCCACGGCCCAGTTCGGCGATGAGCGGGGACCACACCGCGTCGGTCTCGGGATTGCCATGTACGAAAACCACTGCCCTGCGCGCGTCCATGCTGCTCACCTTTCCTCGTCGGAGCTTCGGCCATACACGGTATAATATCATACTTACTGTATGTCCAGCAAGTTTTATTGGCCTGAAACTGGTGAGGGTGCGCCACGGAGAAGGTGCTGGCGCTGCCGACCGGGCACGACGCCCCGAGCGACGACGGGCATCGCCTGTGCCTCCGGGCGTTCGCATGGTTTCGCGACGCGCGTGCCCGGAGGGGCCATGCCCTCGCGCGCGTCGCGCACCGCCCGGCGTTCGCGCTAGGTGTAGGCCCGCCTGATCGCGGCGACCGCGCTCTCTTGCGCCTGCCCCAGGTCGATCGCCGCCGGGTCCACGAGCCATTGCAGCGCGATGCCGCGCAGGATGCTGGCGACGACGAACGACTCCGCCGCCGGATCGACGCCGGAGCGGATACTGCCATCCGCCAGTCCCCGGGCGAGCTGCTGGCGTACGCTGTCGCGGAGGACCGCGTTCAGCGCCTGAATTGCCTCGCGCAGCTGCGGTTGCGCGGCGACCGACTCGGTGATCAGGATCAGGATCGCCCGGTGCCCCTGGGGCTCGCGACCGAGTTGCGCGAGATAGCCCCGCACGATCTGGATCGTCCCCTCGGCACCATTCGCGCGGTCCGCGACGGCGAGGTCCGGGACGTTCGCGACGAAGTGGTGGGCCTGTTGGATCACCGCTTCGAGGAGTCCCTGCTTCGAGCCGAAGTGGTAGCCGACCAACCCCCGGCTCGCCCCCGAGACCGCCTCGATCCGCGTGGTGGTCAGCCCCCGAAGGCCCTCGGACCCGATGATTTGCAGCGCGGCATCGATCAGGAGCTTGCGCGACGTCTCCGTGCGTTGCTCCTGGACGGACAGATTTGCCATGATGCCCCCGGTCCGCAATGCCGCATCGCCGCCAGGTGCGCGCACGACCCTTGCGGCCAGCGCGCGTGGGCGTGCCGACCATGATACCATCGCGATACAGCCACGATACCGCCCGGTGGCATTCGGCACTCCTGGGAGCATCGCGACCGCCCCGATAACCCGGGGGTGGCGGGATAGCGGGAGCCCGGGCACGCGGAGGCCGCTCACGCCCAGGCCGCGCGATAATCCTCGATGTACCGCCGCAGGGTGATCGGCGCGCGACCGAGGAGACGCGGCACGTCGTCGGTGACCCTGGCCGCCAGGCCGAGGCGCGCGGCGGTGTAGATGCCGAGCGTCACCGCGACGAACGGCCACGGCTGCCCCGCCGCCCGCAGCGCCCGCACATAGGCGAGCGGCGAGGGGTCGGCGTAGCGCACCGGACGCTCGAGGACCGCCGTGAACTGCCGCGCGACCTCGGCGTAGGTGAGCGCCCACGCGCCGGTGAGGTCGTAGGCGCGATTCGCGTGCCCCTCCTCGGTCAGCGCCAGCGCCCCGACCGCCGCGATATCGCGCACATCGATGAAACTCGTTGCGCCGCGCCCGGCGGGGATCAGCAACTCGCCACGGCGAAGCTCCTCGCGGTGCGTGGTGTCGAGGTTCTGCATGAAGTAGCTGGCACGCAGGAAGGTCCAGTCCATGCCGGACGCGCGCAAGGTCTGCTCGATCCGGTGGTGCGGCACGACCCGGTTGCGCTCCGCGCCGAGGATCGAGAGGAAGACGACGTGGCGCACGCCCGCCGCCCGCGCCGCCCGGAGCGCCGGAGCGATCACCCCGCGCACGTCCGCGAGTTCGGGCGGGCGCACCAGGAAGAGGCGCTCGACCCCAGCGAATGCCGCCGCATGGGTCTCGGGGCGGGTGAAGTCGAACGGGACGTAGGCGAGATCACCCCCCAGCCGCGCCCGCGCCCGCGCCACGTCGCGCGCCGCCGCGACGAAGGGCACGCCGCCCCCGCGCAATCGCTCGATCACCGCCGCGCCGACATTGCCAGTCGCGCCGGTGACGAGTACACGACCCGTCGGTGTCCCCGCCATGTCGCCCCCCACGCCGTCACGAGCCGAGGGTGACGCGGATGGCGGCGAAGCCCTCCCCGCGCACGCGCGCCAGAATCGGCTCGGGCGATCGCGCCGTCCGGCCCCACGGCGGCCCCGATGATCCGGGCGAAGTTCGGCTGGGCGCGCACCATCCGCCCGAGCGCGTCGGCCACCCCGGCATCGTCCTCGATCAGTTCGGCGAACGCCGGACGGCGCTCCCCGTCGAGCCAGACGCGGACCGGCGCACCGCCCCGAAAGTTCGCCTTCCAACCGCTCTGGGTCGCCAGCAGGAGTTCCCTGCCCTCGCGCACATATGCAACCGGCAGGCGGAAATGCTTGCCGCTCTTCCGCCCGGTGTATTCGAGCAGCAGCAGGCGTTTCCCGAGCAGGCCGTGCAGCGGCGAGCGGAGGAGCAGTCCCATGAGCGGGTTGATCACCTTGTAGGCCGCGTCGGGCGGGCGGCGCATCCTGGGTACCGTCGTCTCGGCCATGACTCTCTCCATCGTCGCATCACTCGTCGTCGCGCGGGACGTACCCAGACCCGTCCGCCACCCGTCACTCACCCGCTGCGTACTTCGTCGTTCGTACTTCGTACTTGCTCGCCCCTTACCCCTGCGCCGTCACCTTCTGCGGCTCCAGGTAGCAGATCACGCGGGTTTCGGCGGGGTTACGGAACGGGTAAGTGTCCACGCCGATGTACTTCTTCGCCAGGGCATCGATGTGGGCATCGGCCCCCTCCGGGCTGATCGTCGTCACCTCGCCGCGCACCTCGATGTAGCGCTGGCCGTTCTCCGGGTCCACCAGCAACGCCGTCGCCCGAGGGCGCTCGGCCATGTTCTTGTGCTTCTGTCGCCCGGCGGCGGTATTGATGCGGATGTGCGTGCCGTCGAAGTCGCCCCACACCGGCGTCACCTGCGGCTGCCCATCGGGCATCAGGGTCGCCAGGCTCACCAGGATCGGGCGCGCGAAGAGATCCTTGTACTGCTCGGGGATCGTCGCCATCGTTCTTCCTCCACTCGCGTTCGGCGCGGGCCGCGACTCCGCGGACGCGCCACGCACATCGGGGGCAACACCGCGCGCGGTCGCCCTATTCCCACCCGGTAGCACGGCGCGCGCCAGCGACCTACGCATGGAAGATGAGCGCGAAGGCTACAGCACCTCATCCACCGCCGCCGGGAGTTGTTTCCCACACCACGGACAGAACTGGATGATGATGCCGGAAGTTGCGTCACCAGCTTCGCCATCGTGGATCAGGATGCGGTACTGCCGCGACCGCTCGTCGTAGCCGATGAGATAGTCCGGGCATTCGTAGGGCGGGTGCTGATCGCAACGCCAATCGGCATAGGTCGTCATCATCGCGCAGCAGTGGCGATTTCCCATCGAACACAACCCCCTCATGCGTTTGCCGGACAAGCCCTATTACTACAGTGGTAGTTATACGTCCGTACTAACCTCTTGAGCCGTGGTGGTTCGTGACGAGGCAGCGTTCGTACTGGTCTTACTGTCACGCCGTTCATTAACTACCACTGTAGTACTATTACTACAGTTGTCATTGCGGGGCGGTCCAACCGCGAGACCAGTACGAACGCTGTCTCGGCACCAACAACCATGATCGAGGAGGCAAGTACGAACGCCGAAGTACGATTATAGTATTATGCGGCACCGGCCTCCTACACCGGCACGCCGCGCTCGATCGGCAGGATCGCGGCGGTGGCGAGCAGGGCGATGGCGGCGAGCGCCCAGAAGACCGGCTCGTAATGCCCGCCGACGGTGTAGAGGAAGCCCGCCGAGACCGGGGCCAGCGCCCGCGCCCCGGTGACGAAGAAGGCCAGGATCCCGGCGATGCTGCCGTAATGCCGCGCGCCGTACAGCTCGGCCACCAGCGAGGCACGCGCCGGGGTGATCGCCCCGAAGCCCGCGCCGAAGAGGGCGACGAACGCGAAGACGCCCGCCGTGCTCCGCACGGTCAGCAGCACCACCAGCGCGACCGCTTGCAGGACGAAGATCGCGGCGGTGACGTAGCGGCGCGGCCAGATGCCGCCGAGCGGGGTGAAGATCAGCCGACCCGGCAGCGCCATGATCCCCACCAACCCGGTGGCGGTGGCGGCGAACCCGGCCCCGTAACCGCGCGCGATCAGGAAGGGGATCAGGTGGACGGTGACGGCGACGTTGGCGAAGAAGGCGAGGCAGAAGCCGGTCGTCAGCCACCGGAAGGAGCCGCTGCGGGTGGCGTCGCGCACGCTCGCGCCCGGCACGGCGGTCTGCGCCCCCGCCTGCGGCTCCCCCGCCACGCCATCGGGCAGCAGGCCGAGATCCTGCGGGCGGCGGCGCAAGATCAGGGCGTGCGGCGGGATCGTCGCCACGGCGAGGATCGCGGCGAGCGCGACGAGCGCCCCGCGCCAGCCGAGTCGCCCGATCAGCCAGGCGATCAGCGGGATGTAAATCACGCTCGCCAGCCCGGCCACGAAGGTGAGGATCGTCAGCGCCCGCGCCCGTTTCGTCACGAACCACGTCGCCACCACCGCGAAGGCCGGTTCGTAGAGGGTCGCGGCCATCGCCAAGCCGAGCCCGACCCAGATCAGGTAAAACGCCGCCAGATTCCCCACCGCCGCCCAGGCCAGCAGCAGGAGCGCCGCCAGGATCGACCCCACCGTCATGATCGGGCGCGGGCCGTGCCGATCGACCAGCCGCCCGACCCCTATCGCCGCGATCCCGGAGCAGAGGAGCGACGCCGAGAACGCGCCGTTGATCGCCACCGATGACCACCCCAGCTCCGCCCCGAGCGGCGCGACGAAGACCGAGAAGCCGTAATAGAGGATCCCCCACGACGTCAGCTCGGTCCACGACAGCGCCAGCAGGATCGTCCACCCGTAATAGCGTGGGGACTGGCGTGTGGTGGCTGACGAATGGGGGGCGGGCATGGAAGCCTCCATTAGGGTAGCGGGTGGGGTGAGAGGCACGGCTGATGTGGGATGCCGTCGGAGTAAATATACCCCTGAAGGGCACCCTGTACCCCTGAAGGGCAGCCACCACCCCTGAAGGGCAGCCTCTCCCGGCTGAAGGCTGCGGCCACGAAGTACCCATGAAGGGCATACTATCCGCCTGCGCGAACTGGAACGTCACACAAGCAACGGCAAAGCGCCGGATCGAAGCCACAACGTTGGAGTCGGCACATCCCCCTCTCCTCGGATGGGGAGAGGGGTGCCGCCCACAGGCGGCGGGGTGAGGGTATAGGCAGCGCCACTGCATACGTGAGTCCGGGATTGCACTCCCCCGGAGGGCAGCCGCTACCCCTGAAGGGCAGCCACTACCCATGAAGGGCACACTGTCCCGGCGAGGGGCGGCTATCGCCGCCACGAAGTCCCCTCCGGGGGACTACAGCAGCCACGCTATACGCCGCAGCGTCACCTGGCAAGCCCCTCTCCCGAATCGGGAGAGGGGTGGCGAGCAGTTGCGAGCCGGGGTGAGGGCTGTCCTCCAACGCAGGGTGCCGTTGGACTGAAGTACCCCGGAGGGTAGCCGCTGCCCCGGAGGGCAGCCACTACCCCGGAAGGCAGCCGCTACCCATGAAGGGCACACTGTACCCTGGTGGGCAGCCGCTCCCGACTGGTTGGCCTCCGGCCACGAAGCCCGCCTGCGCGGGCTGGACCACCCCAACCCCCTCTCTTTTCGTCCTCTGTGCCCCTGTGCCCCCTGTCCCGTCCCCTTCTCCCTCTCATCACCCTGCGTCTCTGCGTCTCTGCGGCGACCCCGTCCCCACCCGTCATCAGCCGAGCGCCCACTCCAGGTCCGCGATCAGATCGTCCGGGTGTTCGAGGCCGACCGAGAGGCGGATCAGGTTGCCCGGTGTCAGCGACCCCGGCCCCTCCACCGAGGCGCGGTGCTCGATCAGGCTCTCGACGCCACCGAGGCTCGTGCCGCGCGTGAAGAGCCGCGTGCGCCCGACGACCGTCAGCGCGTGTGCCGCGTCGCCGCGCGGCTGGAAAGAGACCATCCCGCCGAACGCGCTCATCTGGCGCGCGGCGATCGCGTGCTGCGGGTGATCCGGCAGGCCGGGATAGTGCGTCGCCTCGACCCCATCGTGCTCGCTGAGGAAGGCCGCGACCGCCGCCGCGCCCGCCACATGCCCTTTCATCCGCCAGTAGAGCGAGCGGATGCCGCGCGACACCAGCCAGCAATCGAACGGCGCGGGGACGCCGCCGCCCACCCCCTGCACCTCGCGGATCCGCGCGAAGAAGTCATCCTCCACGCGCGTCACGACCGCGCCGCTCAGCACGTCGCTGTGCCCGCCGAGATACTTGGTGGTGGAGTGCGCCACCAGATCGGCACCGAGCGCCAGCGGCTGCTGCAAGACCGGCGAGGCCCAGGTGTTGTCGCAGACGAGCCGCGCCCCCGCCGCGTGCGCGATGGCCGCCACCGCCACGATGTCGGTGATCTGTAAGAGCGGATTCGACGGTGTCTCGACCCAGACGACCCTGGTGCGCGGCGTGATCGCCCGCTCGACCGCGCCGAAATCGGTCATGTCCACGAAGGTGCTGACGAGCCCCCAGCGCGCGCAGAGATTCTTGAGGATGCGCGTCGTGCCGTGATAGACATCGGCGGGCGCGATCACCTGGTCGCCCGGTGACAGCGCCTGGAAGATCGCGTGTGTCGCCGCCGCGCCCGACCCGAAGGCGGCAGCAGCCGCGCCCCCTTCGAGCGCCGCGAGCGCCGTCTCCAGTTGGTTGCGGTTCGGGTTGCCGCCGCGCGTGTAGCTGTAGCCGGAAGCGTAGCTGCCATCCTCCGCGCGCTCGAACGTCGTCGAGAGGTAGAGCGGCGGCGCGATCGCCCCGGTGGCCGGATCGGGGCCGTACCCCGCGTGGACCGCCACGGTCTCCTTGTGCATCCCCCGCTCGTCGTGCATTGCCATGCGCCCCTTTCGCTCGTCCCGCGCCGCGCTCAGCCCAGGAGCTTTTCCATCACCATCGTGTCCACCCAGCGCCCGTCGAGCATACCCTGCTCGCGGTAGATCCCGACGAGCGTGAAGCCGTGCCGCTCGTAGAGGCGCAGGCCAGGCTTGTTCGTCGGGAAGGCGGCCAGCACCATTTTATGGAAGCCGAGCCCACGCGCCCGCTCCTCCAGCGCGCGCAACAGCGCGTCGCCGATCCCCTGGCCGCGCCGCTCGCGCGCCACGTAGAGGGAGAAATCGACCACATGATCGTAGGCCGGGCGCGGGTTGAACTGATTCAGCGCGCCCCACCCCGCGACCGTGCCGTCCGCGTCGGTCGCCACGAGCACCGGGTAGCGCGCCCCGTGCGCCGCCAGCCACGCCGCGCGCTCCTCCGCCGTGCGCGGCTCCGTCTCCAGCGTCGCCACGCGATCCGCGATCCCCTCGTTATAGATCATCGCGATCGCCGCCGCATCCGCCGCCGTCGCCTCGCGTATCCGCATCCCGCCCTCCTCGCGCGCCGCCACCAATCCCGACCACGAGCGGGTCCGCTGCCCGAGCCCGCTCAGGTACGCCGCCAGGAAATCGAGCACATCCGGCTCGATCGTGTAGTAGCGGTGCGGCCCCTCGCCGCTCGTCCCCACGATCCCGCTCTCGCGCAGCGCCGCCAGGTGATCGAAGAGGCTCGACTGCGCCAGCGGCAATTCCTCGGCCAGTTGCGCGGAGGTGCAATCCTTCCGCTCCGCCAGCAACTCCACGATGCGGAAGCGTGCCGGATTCGCCAGCGCGCGCAGGAGCCCGACCGCGCGGACGCCGCTCGGACTGAGGGCCAGTTCCCCCTGTTTCATCGCTCCCCCCGTATCACGCCGTGTTTGCGTACCGGCGACTCTCCATATTCCCGATTTTACGGAGAATAACGGCGTTGTCAAGGGTTAATGCGCGACGGCTAACCGCCTCCTGAAGTCTTCAGCGATTCTTCATCGGGTACCGACTGAGGGTTTATCCGACACCGCTATAGTGAATGACATCGGGGGTGCGCGGCACGAGCAAGGGCGCACCGCAGCGACGAGGGGCGGTGGCACCGCATGGTGCCACCGCCGAACCCGCAGAGGAAAGAGGGGGACCGCCATGACCCACGAAACGCAGAACGAACAGCAGAACGAACAGTCCCACATCAACGATCTCGGCCTGCAAGCCGACCTGGCGATGTGGACGCGGAAGCCGATCGAGCGCCGGAACATTCTGAAGATGGGGGTGCTCGGCATCGGGGTGCTGCTGGCCGGGTGCGGGACGGTCGCCACCGCCCCGCTGGCGACGAGCACCACCACGCCAACGGCCACCGCCACCGCCGCTGCCGCGACGACCGCTACCACCGCGACGACAGCCACCGCCACCAGCACCACCACGGCCGCTGTTCAGGAGATCCCGCAAGAAACCGCCGGGCCGTATCCCGCCGACGGGTCGCAGACGTCCAGCAAGGTGCTCAACGCGCTGACCCTCTCCGGCATCGTCCGCAGCGATATCCGTACCAGCCTCGGCACCGGGAACGCCGCCCCCGGCATCCCGACGACGCTCGTGCTGACGCTGGTGGATGTCAACAACAAGAATGCGCCACTGGCGGGCTACGCGATGTACCTCTGGCACTGTGACCGCGACGGCGAATACTCGCTCTACGGCAACGATGTCACCGACGAGGATTACCTGCGCGGCGTGCAGCAGGCCGACAGCAACGGCAAAATCACCTTCACCTCGATTTTCCCGGCCTGCTACTCGGGCCGCTGGCCGCACGTCCACTTCGGGCTTTATCCGTCGCTGACGGCGGCGACTTCGGCGACCAACGCGCTCCACACCTCGCAGCTGGCCCTCCCGGAGGATGCCTGCACGGTTGCTTACGCGACGGCTGGCTACGAGCAGAGCATGAAGAACCTGGCGCGGACCTCGCTCGACCGCGACAACGTCTTCGGCGACGGCCACGACTGGCAGGTGGCGACGGTGACCGGCGACGCGACCAGCGGCTACACCGTGGCGCTCACCGTCGGCGTCGAAGCCTGAGTCCGGCCCGACCTCGATCCGCAACCGCCGCGACACCCGCACACAAACGCCGCCCCCTCCGAGATGGGAGGGGGCGGCGCTGTATCGCCTGACGGGCGCGACGGAGCGGCCTCCGATCAGACTCGCTCCAGGATCACCACCGGGATCTCCCGGTTCGTCTTCCCCTGATACTGCTCGTAGGGCGGGTAGATATCGGCCATCATCCGCCAGAGGCGTGCTTTCTCCTCCGGCGTGGCGGTGCGGGCGCGCGCCATGAAGCGGTCGGCCTTGACCTGCACCCGCACCTCGGGATTCGCCACCAGATTCTCGTACCAGAGCGGGTTCTCATCCGCGCCCCCCTTCGAGGCGACGAGATGTAATTGCCGCTGTCCTCGCCGTAGATCAGCATCTGCCGCCGTGGCTGCCCCGACTTCCGCCCGATCGTGTCGAGCACCAGCGTCGGGTAGCCATTCCAGATATGGCCTTCCGCGCCATCCGTCGCCACGTAGCGCTCCGCGTGCTCGCGGACCCAGCCCTGTGCGCTCGGCAGCGGCTGCTGTCCCTGCTCTTGGGTCATCGTCATCTCCTCACTTGCGATAGCGATCATCCTCGTCATCTGCTCATCTCGCAGAGGCGATGCCGCCACACCGCGCGGTGCTACCGCTTCTCCAGTGCCAGGCGCAACCCGAAGGCGATCAGGATCGCCCCGCTCACCGCCTCCAGGCGACGGCGGATCGCCGGGCGGAGCAACCACACGCGCAGCCAGCCGATGCCGAGGGTCAATAGCACCAGCCAAACGATACCTAACGCGATCTGGAGGGCGGCCAACAGGAGGAGGCGTGCGCGCACTGACTCACCGGGATTGATGAATTGCGGCAGGAACGCCAGGTAGAAGACGACGACTTTCGGGTTGAGGATGTTCGAGAGGAAGCCCTCGGTGACCGAGCGCCAGCGTGCGACGGCAGCGTCGCCGCCGCGCTCGCGCCAGACCTGCCACAGGGAGCGCACACCGAGATAGCAGAGGTAGGCAGCACCGAGCAACTTCACCCCCTGAAAAAGGGTTGCGGAGCGCAGCAAGATCGCCGAGAGGCCGAGAATCGCCAGCGTGGCGTGGCAAAGCAGCCCGCCGCAGATACCGGCGGAGGTCAGAAAACCCGCGCCACGCCCGCGCGTCAGCACGTTGCGGACGATGAGCATCGTATCCGGGCCGGGGGTGATGATCACGACCAGGGCGACACCGAGGAATGCGAGGAGTCGTGCATCCATCGAGAAGTTCCTTTCGTCCAAATCCGGCGACACACCATGCTCCGCTCGGCGCGTTGTGCAGCGCCACTGGCGGGCTATGATACCGCCACTAGCGAGCGCCGCCAGTCGGCGAACACGTCGAGTTGGTGGCGGAACTGGATGCCGTCCGGCCCCGGCAACTCGTCCGGCGCGAACCAGCCGACCGCCGCCGCGTCGTCTGCCGCCACCGGCTCCCCGGTCGCCGCCGCCAGATAGCACAGATTCAGCGTCGTCGTGTCGTCGTCCTCGGGGCCGTAGAAATAGCCGTCGAGGTAGATGCCGAGCAGCCCCGTGACGGCGATCTCCAGCCCCGTCTCCTCGCGCAGCTCGCGGAGCGCGCCCGCCTCGGGGTGCTCGTCCGCTTCGAGGAAGCCGCCCGGAATGTCCCACTTCCCCTTGCCCGGCTCGAACGCCCGCCGCACCAGCAGCACGCGCCCGTCGCGCACCACCAGCACCTCCGCGCACGGCTTGGCGTTGCGGTAATGGATCCGCCCGCAGCGCGTGCAGACCCGGCGCGACGCCTCGTGCGCCACGATCTGCCGCGTCTCCAACACGCCACCACAATCAGAGCAAAAGTGCATGTCGCCTCCGGGCGAGTGGGCGAAGTGGGCCAGTGGTTCGAGTGGGCGAGAAGGGTCCGTTGCAAATGCGAGCAGGAACGGTAGCGGTTCCGTCTATGCAGAGGCACAGACTATCTTCTCTCTCGTCCTCTGTGTCTCTGCGTCTCTGAGGCCCCGTCCCCTCTGGCCCACTCGCCCACTTCGCTCACTCCACCCACTCATACTCCATCCGCCGCGCCGTGAAGCGGGCCGCCTCGTCGCCGTGCAGGCGCGCGACGACGTGCAGGCTCATGTCGATCCCGGCGGAGATGCCCGCAGCGGTGACGACGCGCCCCTCATCGACGTAGCGGGTGTCCGCGCGCATCGCGATCTGCGGGTATTGCTCGCGCATCCACTCGACGCTCGCCCAATGGGTCGTCGCGGCCTTGCCATCGAGGATGCCGCGCTCGGCGAGGAGGAATGCCCCGGTGCAGACGCTCGTCGTCAGCTCCGTGCGCCGATCCTGCGCCGCGATCCAGTCGAGCAACGGGCCATTCAGGCGCTCGCGGCGCGTCCCCTGCCCGCCCGGCACGACGAGGATATCGAAGTGCGTGTCCGCGTCGCCGTCATCGATCGCCAGGTGCGGCTCCACCAGCAGCCCGCCGGTACAACGGACCGTGCGCCGTGCCTCCGCGATCGTCCGCACGTTGAAGAGCTTCTGCTCGTCACCATGCTCGCCCAGTCGCCGCGCCACCGAAAAAACCTCGAACGGGCCGCAGAAATCGAGCACCTCCACCCCATCGAAGATCAGGATCCCGACCTCCCGGAGCGCCCCCTCGGCCATCGTCGCCCCCTTCGCCCTCACGTTCAGCGTCGCACCGCCAGAGTATACGCCAATGGTCAGGGGGCGCTCGGGATGAGGCAGGGAGGAGCACGCGGCGGGGTACGACGAGTTTCCGGGGGCTGAAGTACCCCGGCTGCGGGCAGCCATAAGCGGCACCGGCGAAGTACCCATGAAGGGCATAATACCCGCCTGCGCGGGCTGGGCAATGCCAATCGGCGACGCAACACCGCTCGCCAGCGCATTCAGCCGCGTGTTTGCAACGGCTCTCCCCCTCTCCTCGGATGGGGAGAGGGGGTAGGGGGTGAGGGTCCCCGCCAGCACCCACCCACCCCACAACGAAACCCCGCTCCCAAAGCGGGAGCGGGGTGGCGAGCCAGGGTGCCCGCGCAGTGGGCGACGAGCCGGGGTGCGGGCCGTGAGAGCCGCCACATACGCCGGTAATACCGGGATGGCACCACCCCGGCGGGCAGCCACCACCCCTGAAGGGCACACTGTACCCATGAAGGGCAGCCGCTCCCGGCGAAGGGCGGCTATCGCCGCCACGGAGTACCCATGAAGGGCATACTATCCCCTCCGGGGGACTGGATATCCCTCTATCCCCTTTTCCTGCCGTTCCCCCTCCCGTGTCTCTGCGCCTCCTGTTCCGTCCCCATTCATCACTCATCAGCCCCCATTCGCTCCCACTGGCACACCCCCTGCGTACCAGAACCCCAACGACGAATGCGGCGAACGCGGCGGATGGTGAGGGACAAGCATGGCGGCGACGGGGGCGATCGGGGCGGGGACAGCGGCGGAATTATTGCGCGGGCGCGAGCTTGGCTTCGCCTGCGTGGTGCTCGGCAAACCGGGACTGAAGGCGCACGACGCGCGGCGCTGGCAGAACGACCCGCACCTCCGCGTCAGCATCGGCTATTTGCACGACATCTTCGATTACCTGGATGCGGTGGATATCCGCATGTACCGCCTCTCGTCCGGCGTCGCGCCATACATCACCCACCCCGATCTGCCGCAATTCTGGCACCAGCTCGACGAGTGCCGCGACGAGTTGGCGGCACTCGGCGCGAAGGCGCGGCGCTACGGCCTGCGCCTCAGTTCGCACCCCGCGCAGTACACCCTCCTCAATGCGCTCGATCCGGGCATCCTCGACGCCTCCCTGCGCGACCTCAATTACCATGTCGCCCTGCTCGACGCGCTGGGGATGCCGCGCGATAACAAAATCATCACGCACGTCGGCGGGGTCTACGGAGACAAGATCGCCGCGCGCGACCGCTTCATCGCGCGCTACCCCGATCTGCCGGAGGCGGTCCGCGCGCGGCTGGTGCTGGAGAACGACGAGAACCACTACAGCGTCGGCGATGTCCTCCACATCAGCGCGCGCACCGGCATCCCGGTCTGCTGGGACTGGCTGCACCACGACGCCAACAACCCCGACGGCATCCCCGCCGCCGAGGCGACCCGGCTCGTCGCCGCCACCTGGCCGCAGGGGCAGAAGCAGAAGATCCACTACAGCTCGCAGCGCCGCGAGACGCGCCAGGTCGCGCGCAAGAACCGCAAGACCGGGGAAAGGCGCCTGGTCGAGGCTCCACCGGCGCTCGGCCAGCATGCGGACGACATCGACCCGCAGGAGTTCGCGGCCTACCTCGCCTCCGTCCCGGACGTGCCGTTCGACATCATGCTCGAAGCGAAGCACAAAGACCTCGCCGTCCTCAAGCTCCGCGCCGACCTCGCCGCGCTGCCGCTGCCCGGCACGCCGCGCGCTGTCGCCGCAGCGGGTGCGGGGGAGCTGACGTGACCGACACAGCGGGCAGCCGTGGCCGTCCAGGCCGCAACCGGCCTACGCCGCACCCACCAGATCGTCGATCGCGGCCATGATCCGGTGATAGTCCAGCGGCACGGCGCGGAAATGGTCCGTCCCATAATGTTCCTGGTCCGCACGGGCGCGTGCCAGGTACTCGGTCGTGGGTGAGGTGGCGATCACCGGGATCTCGTGCGTCACGGCCTCATCCTGCATCCGCTTCAGCATGTCCCACCCCGCCTGCTCGCCGATCGCCAGGTGGACGAGCAGCAGCGCCGGTTGGAGTTCGGCGATTTGGTCGAAAGTCTGCGGGACGTAGTTCGTGGTGGTGACGTTGAAACGCTCGTCCTGCAAAAGCGAGCGCATCGTGTTGAGGAAATCGGGATCGCCGTTGACCACGAAGATATGCTGCCGCTGCGGGGTGGCACCCTTGTCCCACACCTCCCGGTTCGGCTGCTCCGCCGTCTCCTCGGGCCGCTCCAGCCGACCTTGCAGGTCCGCGACTTGCTGTTCCAGTTCGACGATGATCTTCTCGGCCTGTGCGATGCGCCGCTCGTCTCCGTCCACCAGCGCGCGCTGCCGGAAGGATTCGATCCCGCGCAGATGCACCGTGATCTGTCGCAGACGTTGCTCGATCAAAATCCCCCCGATCGCGATTTTCTGTTTCGGATCGCGCGATTTCCCCTTGTCCCTGACGGCATTCTACCGCAGCACGTTCTTGACACGAGCGCTCGGCACCGCGACGATACGACACGGGTGCGCGCGCACGGCATAATCCTCGGCGTGGGTCGCGCGGCCCATACTGCCACTACACGATCGCGCAGCTGGCCCACCACCCCATCGAGGAGTCCGATGCAAATGCATAGCGTGCCACGCGAGCGCGGCGACGACGCGACGCGATGGCTGCGACGCCCCCGCCGCCCGCCAACGGCACCGATGCGCCCCGGACCTATGTCGGCACCACCCTCGCCATGACCGAACACGCCCGCCTGCTCGCCGCCCTCACCGCCTGCGGCCTCGCATCGCGCCCGGAAGACGAGTGGCACTTGGACGAGTTGGCGATGGTGGCCGACGCGCTGGCCGATCTCCTGGCGGCGGCGCGCTGGACCCCCGCCGCGCTCGTCGCGGCGCTCGGCGGGCCGATCACGCTCGTCCGCGACCGCAGCGCCCCGATCACGACCGATGCGGCGGGGACGCGCTTCCCGGTCCTCGGCCTCTACGACGCCGACGCGCGCCTGCTAACCGTCAACGATTGGAGCTTCGACCCGCGCACGGGCGGCACGGCGGGGGGGCGGCGCGTTTTGCTGCACGAGCTGGCCCACGCCTGGGATCGGCGCGCGCGGCACTGGCTCGCGTTCGGCATCGCGCTCCTCCCCGGTCCGCGCGCCTCCGCCTACGCGGCGAGCAGCCCCTTCGAGGACTGGGCCGAGGCGGTGATGGGCGCGGTTTATGGCGCGGACCCTGGCCACGCGGGCTTCGCGGGCGGTTCCGGCGCGGTGGTCGGGGGCCGTATCGTCAGTTGGGCGCGGCGCGGCGGGCCTTCGCCGCGCCTCCGCTACGTCCGCTGGGCCTTCGCGCGCCGGCGAAGGGGCCACAGCGAGCCCGCGAGCGCGCCATCGCTCCCCCGGTGAATGACGAATGACGAATAGGGACGTGGGACTTCGTGCCGCGTTTCGCGATCGGCCTGTAGGGTGTGGTCCTCCCCCGCTCCTGGAATCGGCGGGTGCCCCCTGGGCGGCGGGGTGCCGAGCGCAGAGGATCCGGGGGGGCGGGCCGTCCCTGGCGCGAACATCGCCCTCCCAGGCCGGCAACATCCCCCTCTCCTAGGATTGGGAGAGGGGGTGCCGAGCGCGGCGAGGCGGGGGTGAGGGCTGTCCCTGGCGTGGAGAATCCGGGGGGTAAAACCCCCGCCTGGGGGCAGCCATAGGCGGCACCGGCGAAGCCAGCCTGCGCGAGCTGGGGTGCGGGCGGGATACCCACAAGCGATCGTGAAACGGACCACCCGGGGACGCGGCGGGGCCACAGCGCGCGCTACATCGATGCCGTGTCGGATCGGCACAACCACACGGCAGGCCGAGCGTTCCATTTTTGTCTTTTCTCGGCTACCATTCCGTATGGATCCGTAGACAGGTTGTTCGCCCACCGGCACCGCTTATGCGTGGAGGAGTACTCTCGATGCGTCGTCTCGCCTTATTGTGTCTCGCAGGGCTGCTGGCCCTCAGCGCCATCGTCGCCGTCCCCTCCGGCCAGCGCGCCGCCGCCGCCGAGCGCTATTGCCCGCCCGGCGTCCCTTACTGCGCCGAGAATGCCTTCCTCGCCTTCTGGAAGGCGAACGGCGGCCTGGAGATCCTCGGCTTGCCGGTCAGCCAGCCCTTCGTGGACGATCGCGGCCTGATCGTGCAGTACTACGAGCGCGCGATCATGGAGTGGCACCCGGAGAACGAGGCGAAGTACCAGGTGTTGCTGACCCTCCTCGGCAACGACCTCGCGGGGAACCGCCCGGAGCGCAGCGCCCCGGCCAATCCCTGCGCCGCCGACTGCGCCACGCTCGCCGCCACCGGCCACACCCTGCGCGGCACCTTCCTGCGCTACTGGCAGGCGAACGGCGGCCTCGCGGTCTTCGGCTTCCCCCTCACGGAGGAGTTCACCGAGATCAACGCCGCCGATGGCAAACCCTACACGGTGCAATATTTCGAGCGCAACCGCTTCGAGTACCACCCCGAGAATGCGGGCGGGCGCTACGAGGTGCTGCTCGGCCTCCTCGGTGCGGAAACGCTCGCCAAGGGGCGTCAGGTGCTCGACCGCCCGGTCGCCGGGGTGCCGGATTACACCGCGCCGCCGGTCGTCGTCGCCCCGGTCGGTGCGCCGGTCACGCTGACGATCCCGGCGATCGGTGTCGGTGCCCCGATCGAGCAGGTGGCGACGAACGCGCGCAACGAGATGGATACCCCGAAGAACCCGCTCAACACCGCCTGGTACGCGCCCGGCGCACGTCCCGGCGCGCGCGGCAACGCGGTCATCGCGGGCCACGTCGATTACCACGGCATCGGCCCGGTCGTCTTCTGGAATCTGAACAAGCTCACGCCCGGCGTGGAGATCTTCGTGACCGACGACGCGGGCAAGCAGCGCCGCTTCCTGGTCACGTCGGTGGAGGTCTACCCCGCCGATCAGGCTCCGCTGCAACGGATCTTCGGCGACACCAACGACAGCAACCTGAACCTGATCTCCTGCACCGGCGACTTCGATCCCGGCAGCGCCTCCTACAACAACCGGATCGTGGTCTACACGAAGTGGGATGGGCAATAGCGACTGAGTGGGCGGAGTGGGCGAGTGGGCCAGTGGGCGAGAAAAGGGGCGGCGACAAGCGGCTTCCCTCCTTCTGGCCCACTTCGTCCCACTAGCCCACTCCGCCCACTCGTGCTACACTACCGCCGTTGCAGTTCTACGGCGTCGTAGCCAAGTGGTAAGGCAGAGGTTTGCAAAACCTCCATCATGGGTTCGAATCCCATCGACGCCTCCAAGAAAATCAGATGTTCGGCCATGCGGCACCCGAGGGGTGCCGTCGCCATTTCCGGGCAGAGCGCAAGAGGAGGGTGACGATGAGCGGGGCGGGCGCGACGGGCGGCGAGCAGACGCTGCGCGAGGAGACGATCTATCGGGGCAAGCTGCTGACGATCCGCAAGGACCAGGTGCGGCTGGAGAACGGGCGCGAGACGGTCCGCGAGGTGGTCGTCCATCCCGGCGCGGTCGCGATCGTCCCGCTCCTCCCCGATGGCCGCGTGATCCTCGTGCGCCAGTATCGCTACGCCGCCGGGCGCGCGCTCCTCGAAATACCAGCCGGGACGCTCGACCGGCCCGGCGAGTCGCCCGTCGCCGCCGCCGCGCGCGAGCTGGGCGAGGAGACCGGCTACACCGCGACCGACTACCGCGAACTGGCCGCGTTCTTCACCGCGCCCGGCTTCTGCACCGAGAAGATCACCGTCTACCTCGCCACCGGCCTGACCCCCGGTGGGCAGGATCAGATGGACGACGAAAACATCACCCTCGAAATCGTCCCCCTCACCGACACCCCCGCCCTGATCGTCGGCGGCGACATCGCGGACGCCAAGACGATCAGCGGCCTGCTGCTGGCGATGCGAGAGGCGGCGGTCGGCGGTCGGCGGTCGGCAGAAAGATAGTCCGTAGTCCGTGGTCTGTAGTCCGTAGAGGGTTTGCTGCTACGCACTGCCCTCTATCGGCACGGTGCCACTACTGCCGACTGCCGACTGCCGACTTATCGCTCACGCCTCCTCGTCCGGCACCAGCCAGTGCGCCTCGGGCAGCACGGCGTCGGGCAGTGCCTCCGCGAACTCGTCGCGGAGCGCTTCGAGGTAGAAGAGCATGATCCCCGTGCGGCGCGCGGCCAGCGTGCGCGCGGTCGGCGTCTCCATCCGGCGCGGCAGCTCGATCAGGCGCGCGTAGAGGCGGTCGAGCGCCCATTCGTCGGGCGCGAGGTCGCGCAGGGCGGCGAACGGATCGAGGCGTTCGTAGACCTCCTCGCCCGCCGCGCCGGTCGCCAGCAGCAGCTCCGCGATCCCGGTCGCCCCGAGGCGATCGAGGCGCGCGGCGTCGCGCAATACCCGGTGATCGAGCGGATCGCCGCGCAGCCCCGGTTCCGTCAGCGCCACCAGCGCCGCCCCGATCGCCCGACGCGGCTCCTCCGGCACCGCCGCCATGTCCAGCGCGCGGATCACGTCCGGCATCGGCAGGAGGTGTAGCAGCGCCGCCGCCCCGACCACGAAGCGGTCGGCCTCTTCCTGGCGGGCCAGTCGCCGCGCCAGCCCGTAGATCCGCTCGGTGTGCGCCCAGGCCAGCGCCCCCGCCGCCGCGCGCGTCCGCGTCTCCGCCTCCGCGCGCAAACCCGCCAACGCCGTATCGCGCTCACTCGGCATAGGATCCTCCATCGTGGGTGGTAGAGAACGTGAACAGGAGACACAGAGACACAGAGGACGAAGGGAGAGAAAGGGAATGGGATGAAGGACAATAGCCACAGCGCCCGCAAGCGGACCGGGCGCACAGAGCACGGGGGGGGAGAAGGAACAAGATAGTGAGGGGCAGTGCTGATGCAGGCTATGTGCCAGATGGTAGGCTAATAACCCTAGCACCCCCACCAATAAAAATTTCTCTCGTCCCCCTCTGTATCTCTGTGTCTCCTGTTAAACATCCCTTCGTCCCCTCTCTCCCTCGTGCTCTGCGCGCCCAGTCCGCTTGCGGGCTCTGCGGGCTCTGTGGCTACCGTCCCTCTCTCCCGTCCGTTCTCTGTGTCTCTGCGTCTCCTGTTTCGTCCCCTTTTCATCGCCGCCCACGCCCGTAGACGGCCCCGAGCACCGCGCCGTAGGCGATGTGGCGCAGCACCTGTTGCAGGAACGGGACCGGGCGGTTCATCTTCGGCAGCGCGCCCTCGCGGATCGCCGGGTGGTAGCGGTCGAAGAGGGGGACGATCCCCCAGAAGAGGGTATTCTCGATCAGCGTGAAGAGGACGCCGCGCGCCCACGGCGGGCCGGGGAGATAGCGTTCCACCGCCGCGTAGACCTGCGCCAGCGCGATCCCATTGGTGAAGTGCATGACCCCGCCCAGAATCGGCCAGACCCGCCGATCGCGCGTGAGCAGGCCACCGAGCAGCAACAGGTCATCGGTCGGGCAGTCGAGGAGCGGCAGATCGACCGCCATCTCGGCCAGATACGCCCCCGACGCCACCGCGCCCGCCAACGCCGCCCGCCCGGCATCGTAGCCCGCCGCCGGATCGAAGAGCTTGCGTACCGTCTGCATCGTGCCTCCGTGCGAGTAGTCAGTAGTCAGTGGGCGGGGTGGCGCGAGAATCTTCCCCTCTCCTTGATAGGGAGAGGGGTGCCGCCCGCAGGCGGCGGGGTGCGGGCCGTTCTACTCGCCCCACTCGCCCCACTCGCCCGCCAGGGCGCGCGCCAGCGCGACGGGTAACGGCTCGGCGGTGAAGGGCGGTGCGCCCCGCGCGGCCAGCGCCCGCAACGCGCGCAACGCCGCCAGCGCCCCGCGCCGTGTCGCCGCAGGGTAACGCCAGCGGCGCGCGTTGCGCCGGAAATCGCCTACATCCTCGATCGTCGCCACGCCTGTCGGCTCGACGCGCAGATCGAGGTCGAGATCGATGTAGGCGAGGGTCGCGCCGTCCCACGTCGCCTCGGCAAGCACGTTGCAGAAGTGGTAGAGTAATGCGCCGCTCTCAGCCTCGTAATAGCTGAGGATGTTGTAGCCGCGCCCCGCCGGGAAGTATTCGAGGGTGATCGTCGGCAAGTGGCGTATCTCGCCCGCAGCGCTGAAACGGCGTCCGGCCTCCCCGCGCGCCACCAGCAGGCCCGGACACGCCGCGAGCGCCGTCGTCTCCACGACGAAGCGCCGGTGCCCGTCGTACTTGCGTACGGCGATCGGCACCGGCACCCCGCCACGCAATAGCCCCGAGCGGAGCGCCTCCGTCAGCGGGACTATCGCTTGCCCCCCTGCGGCTCGGCCTTGCCCGGCTTACGCTCGTTCTCGTAGACGGTGCGAACATCGCCCGCCGGGGGCTGGCCTTCATCGGCCCCTTCGCGATTGCCCGCCGCGCGCGCGACTTCATCCAGGTCCTGCGTCGCGCCCTGGGGGGCGCTACCCTGGCCGGTGCCGCCCCGATCGCCGCCGAAAAATGCCTTCGCATCGGCGTCGGTGCTGGCGACCGTGCTCGCGTCCAGGCCCGGCGTCTGCGCCTCCAGGCTCGGCAACCGCCCGGCCTCGTCGCCGCGCTGGCCGTCACCGACCGCGCCCTGCGTCACTTCGCCGCCCTCACCATAGAACGCCTGGGCGTCGGCGTCGGTCTGCTCGACCACGTCGGTATCGAGGCCGGGGGTCTGCTCCTTCAGGCTCGGCAACCGCCCGGACTGCTCGCCGCGCGGGGTCTCCTGATCGTTCGTGCCGCTCATGTCGTCCCTCCTCCATATCGCTCGTTCATAGCGCGGGACACCCGCCCTGGCTCGCCATAACACGGCGTCGCTGCATTGTCGCACGATCGCCGCATCCCCACAGGCCGGGTCAGTATCGGAACCCCGAACTACCCCCCCGTCGTCTCACGAGACAGCGCCGGTATAACCGCCACCGCGCGCGTGCGGGGTCTCCTCGCCGTCAACGCAGAGGGCGTGCCAGCCCCCTGGCATGGCGCGTGCATCCCGCCACGCCTGAGGGGTGCGACCGGGGAGACACAGCAACGATGACGAGGGGGGGGGCATAGCGATGAGCCAGACGGCGGGGATGGAGCGGCAGGGCGCGTGGGACGCGCTGAAGGCGCGTGCGGTGGCACGGTTCGGGCCGGACACGGTCTTTGGCGAAGGCCCGCCCGACGCCCGCTTCGTGATCATCGGGGAGGCACCGGGGGAGAACGAGACGATCGCCAGGCGCCCGTTCGTCGGGCGGGCCGGGCAGCTCCTCAACCGCATCCTGCAAGATGCCGGGATCGATCGCCGCCAGGTCTACATCACCAACGTGGTCAAGGTGCGCCCCACCGCCGAGGCCGGGGGCGGGCGGCTGAAGAACCGCCCGCCGCGCGTCGGCGAGATCCGCGACGGCCTGGAGATCCTCCTGCCGGAACTGGCGCTGATCGCCCCGACCGCGCTGATCCTCTTCGGCAATACCCCGGCCAAGGCGCTGATCGGCAAGGGCTTCGCGATGGGCGCGAATCGTGGCGCGTGGTTCACCACCGCCGCGAACATCCCCGCGCTCGCCACCTACCACCCGGCCTACATCCTGCGCCTCGAAGGGGCCGATGAGGTGCGGGTACGGCAGATCGTGGTGGACGATCTCGCGCGCGCCCAGACGGCGCTCACCACGCCGCCCGACGCCCGGCCCCTCGCGTGAACGGCGGGACCGGTGACCGGGATAGCGCCAGCAGGGCCATCTATTTCCCAATTCGGTGATCGCTACGTATCATACATATACCGCTACGTAGATGGTGTCCGGTACGCTCGTGATGAGGTCACCTTGACGAGCAGCAGCCGTCCACCGTTCGCCCTGCCGGAATCCGCCGTCGACGGGCCGACCTTCGGTCAACGCCTCCGGGACTACCGCCGCGCGAACTGGCCGCCCTGGCCCGTGTCAGCGAGCGGACCATCCTGAAACTGGAGACGGGGACCGGCGGTGTGCCGCGTCACAGCACCGTGGCGCGGCTGGCTACCGCGCTCGGCCTCGGAGACGAGGCGCGCGCGGCGTTCCTGGCGCTGGCGGCGGGCGGGCGGGCGACCCGCGCTACCACCCCGCACAATCTCCCCGCACCGCGCACGGCCTTCATCGGGCGCGCGGGCGGGCAACGGGCCATCGCGCGCCTGCTGACCGGGCGCATACGGCATCGCCTCCTCACCCTTGTCGGGCCGGGCGGGGTAGGGAAAACGCGCCTGGCGCTCCAGGTCGCCGCTACTCTCCTCCCCGCTTTCCCCGCTTTCCCCGATGGTATCTGGTTCGTCGATCTCGTCGCCTCCGCCGAGGCCACGAGCGTCGCCGACGCGATCGCCACGGTCATCGGCCTGCGGGACCGCCCCGGCCAGCAGACGCTCGACAGCCTCGTCGCCGAATTGCGCGACCGGCGAACCCTGCTCATCCTCGACAACTGCGAGCAACTGCGCTTGCCCGTCGCCGAACTGGCGACGGCGCTCCTCGCGCGCGCGCGGCGTGCAGCTCCTGGCGACCAGCCACGAGGCGTTGGGATTGCCGGGAGAAGTCGCCCGCCGTGTCGCCCCCCTGGCGCTGCCGGAGCCGGGCGACACGCCGCCCAACGTCGAGATAGTGCTGCGTAGCGAGGCGGCGCAACTCTTCTGCGCGCGCGGCGCAGGCCGACCCCGACTTCGCGGTGACCCCCGCGAACGCCGCGACGATCGCCGCGCTCTGCGCGCGCCTGGATGGGTTGCCGCTGCTCCTCGAACTCGTCGCGGCGCAACTCAGCACCCGGTCCCTGGCGGCGCTCGCCGGTGAGCTCGCCGATACATTGCGGCCCCTCCCGGCCCGGCGGCGGGGCGGGGCCGCACGCCAACGGAACGTGCAGGCGTTGCTCGATTGGAGCCACGCCCTCCTCACCCCCGCCGAGCGGATCCTCCTCCGGCGCCTCGCCCCCTTCGCGGCGGGGTGGACGCGGGAGGCGATGCGCGCGGTGTGCGGCGGGCCGGACCTGCCCGACCCGGACGCGACGCTCGACCGGCTGGTGGCGCAATCGCTCGTCGTGGAGGAGCGCACGACGGAGCATACGCCCCGCTACCGCCTGCTGGAGACGATCCGGCGCGACGCCCACGCCCGGCTGCTGGCGGCGGGGGAGGCCGACGCGCTCGCGGAGCGCCATTGCCGCTGGTGCATCGCCCTGGCGGAGTCCTGCGCCTATCCGCTCGACGATGGGCCAGCAGGGAGCGCCTGGCTGGCAGCGCTCGCGCCCGAAATCGGCAACGTGCGTGGGCCGACGCGCACACCCCGACGCTCGGCCTGCGCCTGGCAACGGCGTGCTGGCCCTACGCCTTCATCCGCATGAACCACCGCGCCGCGCGCGCCCGACTCGATCAGTTCCTCGAACGCGGCGGGGCGGACGATCGGCTGCGCGCGCTTCTATAGTACGCGGCAGTACGCAGCGCGCTGAGCGTCTTCAACGATCGCAAAGCCGGACAGGCCGATTTGACCACCGCCCTCGCCGAGGCAGCGGGCGATACCCCGCTCGCCACCGCGATTCGTTGGCCGCGCGCGTTCGCCGCCCTCGCGCGCGGCACGCCCGCCGCAGCGGCGCTCCTGCTCGATGCAGGCCGGGCGCGCGTAGGCGGCGATCCGCATCCGGGTCGCCGCGCCCCTATGCCATGATGCGCGGGTACTTCGCGCTGGCACGCGGCGACCGCGACGGTGGCGAGGCGACATTGCGCCGGGCCGATGCGGACGCCCAGGTCGTCGAGCAGCCCCTCTGCCGCTGCATGATCCTGGCACGCCTCGGGCAGGCGGTGTTGCTGCGCGGCGATCCCGACGGCGCGCGCCACCTGCGCGACCCTGCTGACGGTGGCGGAGACGATCGGCTCGTCGTTCTACCGCTTCGTCGGGTATCATCGTCTCGGCATGGCCGAGGAGTGGACGGGTGAACTCGACGCCGCCGACCGGGCATACGCCGAGGCGCGGCGCTTCTCCAGTTCGGGCAGCGGCGACAGCCTGGATCGCGCCACCGGCTTCCTCTGGCAAGCGCGCCGCGCCCAGACCGGGATGCCGCAACCGCGCGCCGACGCCCCCCGCATCGCCCGCACGGAGGCCGACTTGCGCGCACTCCTCACCCCGAACGCCCGCGCCGCCGCCCGCGACCCCGCCACCGCCCCCACCTTCGAGGAGGCGCTGGCCGAGGCCGGGGCGTGGCTATATGGCGAGTCGTGAGTCGTGGGTCGGGAGAAAGGTGGACGACGACGCGGTGTCCCACGGCCAGGCATCAGCACGCCTATCGCCCCTCCCGCCGCGCCACCGAAGCGCCCTACAGCGGGAATGACGGAGGGATAATGCGTTTGGGGAAGGGGAGAATCCTGTAGTCAGCGGGACCGACTCAAAAATAGGGGCTAAAAAGCAAGGTGCTGTACAAGGGCAACCACGAGATCACACGCCACGCTTACGAGTAGCACAGCGATGACAGCGTGGATACCAAGCCGCGATTCTTTCAGCTTCACGAGCACCTGATCGACGTCGCGGAGATCGATCGGAGACGCACCATCGCGTACATACACATCCGCGACGTTGTGTGGCTTAACGCATGTGGACATGGATCAACTTATGGCAGTGGCGGCACAAACAGGCGAGATTGGTGAGTTCATTCGTGCCACCCACCGAGAGCGGGACGATGTGGTGGGCATTGAGCACCCGGTCATCCCTCCCGCAATTTTGGCACGTATGGCTTGCGCGACGGTAGACCTCCCGCTGCAGCGTATCCCAATCGGGCGGATAGCGGGTGCGTACTTGATGTCGTCCATAAATCCACCAGTTCCAAATCGCCATGCCAACGATGAGCGACACGATTGCGGTAAGGATAAGATCCGAACTCATGCGCTCCCTTGCTCAGTTATCCCGAGGGATGTAATGACTGCTCACCCTAGCGATTTGTCCTGTTCGCCGATAGGTGAAGAACTGTCCAAAGGAACGCGCGACACCAGGCGGCGATGGCAAACAGGGCTTTCCCTGACTGCTTTTATCGTGTGTATCACTCGCGAGAGTATACTGCGCTCCCACAAAGCTACGACATCCGATACCCGATCGACACGCCTTCCGATCGGCAACCCGATTCGCAATATGCGCCTCTCGCTGACAGCTACTATATCCTCACCAAACTTCCGCCCGCAAGCATCACTGAGCATCGTAACACCCTTGCTGACTTCAAGCGGATTTGCCAGTATGTCCGCCAGGGTCTATGCAAAGTCGATCGCGGTCACCGTCACCGGCCCGCAGCGCTGGTCCGGTGTGCGCGATCCGTGTCGCGGGACAACACGCGCGCGGCAGTACCGGACCGACCGACCGCGCGCAGCCGGACGGCGGGCCTGATCCAGGTGGGGTCCCCCCGCCGCTCCCTGAACTTGAATAGACCCTGGTCTATCCGCAAAGTACAAGCGCTGTGGAAGCAGTTATGTCACTATCAGGAGCAACATAACTGTTTATTACACACGAAGGAGAACAGCATGGCATCGGATAAGCGCACCGTCGATTTCCTGACCGAGCAGATGGGCCTGGCGGGCGACATCACCACGCGCGCGATGTTCGGCGAGTACGCCGCGTACTGCGATGGCAAAGTCATCGCCTTCATCTGCGACGATCAACTCTTCGTCAAGCCGACGGAGGCGGGTCGCGCATTCCTCGGCGACGCGATCGAGGAGGCACCGCCCTATCCGGGCGCGAAGGATTACTTCCTGATCGGCGGGGACCGCTGCGAGGACCGCGATTGGCTCGGCACGCTGATCCGCACCACCGCCGACGCCCTCCCCGCGCCGAAGCCGAAGAAGAGTAAGCGCCAGCGTTAGGAACGATCACCGCAGGGACGCGGGGACGCAGAGACACAGCGGGGGACGGGAGAAAGAAGTGGACTGGGAGTGTCCGGTCCGCGCGGGCGGACATTGTGCCCTTCACGGGTACATTGTGCCCTTCAGGGGTAGTGGCTGCCCGCCGGGGTACTTCGTGGCCGGAGGCCACCCAGCCGGGGATTTCAATCCCTCGGTTGACCCACCCCTGGGGACAGCCCGCACCCCGGCTCGTCGCCCACTGCGCGGGCACCCGGCTCGCCACCCCGCTCCCGATCCGGGAGCGGGGCTTCGTTACTGGCGTGGGCAGGGCATGGCGGGAACCCTCACCCCCGCCTCACCCCCCTGCCCCCCTCTCCCCATCCGAGGCGAGGGGCCAGCGCCGTTGTAAGATTTTGGGTTGTTCCCCCGGCGGGAGGCATTGCCCATGTAGTGGCACCGCCTCCCTCAAATCGTGCCCTCTCCCACTCGTCCTCTACGCGCCCGGTCCGCTTGCGGGCTTTGTGGCTACCGTCCCTGCCCCCGTCCCCCTCTCTCGTCCCCCTCTGTGCCTCTGCGTCTCCTGTTCCGTCCCTTCCTCTCTGTGTCTCTGCGTCTCTGCGGCGACCCTCGTCGCCCCGTCTCGCTCACCTCGCCGCGTCGTCCTGCCCGAACCAGACGGCGAAGCGGTCCAGCGCCGCCGCGCCTTCGGTCGCCCACCAATCGAGGTCGAGCGGCACGAGGGGTGGCGATGTGGCGGGGTCGGGGGCGGTCGCCAGTGCGGGCCAGTAACCCTGCGCGGCGAACGCGGCCTGCGCCTCGTCGGTCAGGGCGAGCGCCAGGAAGTCCCGCGCCTGCGCCGCATTGGCCGACCCGCGCGGCAACGCCAGCAGCTGCGGGAGGGCGGGCACCGGCACGCCGAGAGGGGCGATATGCGCCCCGGTCGTCAGGGCGGCACGCGCGTCGCCGCCGCGCGTCAGCAGCAGATCGACCGCGCCCTGCACCAGCGCGTCGGTGCCGCGCTCGCGGATCGTCCACCAGCCGCTGACCGCGCCACGGAGCCGCTCGAGCGCGGCGAACGCACGGTCGAGATCGAGCGGGTAGAGGGCGGCGGGGTCCACGCCAGCGGCGAGCAGGGCCGCTTCCAGCAACCCGACCGGATCGCGCGGGAGGGCGCGCGGCTGTGGGAAGCGCGCGGCGTCCCCGAAGTCGGCCCAGGAGTTGGGAGCCTCCCTGGCGAAGGGCGCGACCCGACGTAGCGGCAGGAGGGTGTCCGTCAGCAGCGGCACGCCGATGGCGCGCGCGGCGGCGCGCGGCGACCCTCGCCAGGCCAGCGCGCGGTCGGGCGGGTGGGCGAAGAGTTGTGGCTCCGCGCGCGCCAAGACCAGCAGGCGCGGCGTGTCGAGCACGACCACGTCCCACTCGACCCGTCCGTTGAAGAACTGACGGCGCAACTCGGCGCTCAGTTGCTCGGGCGGCAGGCTGACATCGGTGACGCGGCAGCCGGTCGCGCGCATGAACGGTTCGCAGAGGCTTGTCCAGAGATCCGCGCGCAAAGCTCCGCCACCCGTGGCGATCGTCAGGAAGCGCCCCGCCCAGCGCCCCCCCTTCGGGGCGTCACCCGGGCCGCAGCCGCCGAGCGCGAGTGCCCCGCCCAGGCCGAACGCGCCGCGCAGGAGGGCGCGGCGCGGCAAGGTAGGCGCGGGCGGATGCGGCGCGGCGCTCAGGATTCCTCGTCGCGGTGCTCGCGCACTTTCTCGATCGCCGCGCGCTGCTCTTTCCCGACCGCGTCCAGGTGCGCCAGCCAGCCTTCCTTGTAGGGGCGCAGCGCCTCCACCAGCAACTGCGCCACCGCGACGTTGCGGAACCATTTCTTATCGGCGGGGATGATGTGCCACGGTGCCCAGGGGGTGCCGCACTCTTGCAGGGCATCCTCGTAGGCGGCAACGTAATCGTCCCAGGAGCGGCGCTCCAGCCAATCACCCGGACTGAGCTTCCAGGCTTTGGTCACGTCCTCCTCGCGCGCCAGCAGGCGTTCTTTCTGCTCGTCCTTGCTGATGTGCAGGAAACACTTGATCAGGATCGTGCCGGTATCGGCGAGCAGGCGCTCGAAATCGTTGATCTGCCAGTAGCGCGCGCGCCACACCTTCTCCGGCGCGAGGTGGTGGACCCGCACCACCAGCACATCCTCGTAGTGCGAGCGGTTGAAGACGCCGAGATAGCCGCGCGCCGGGGCTTTGGGATGGACGCGCCAGAGGAAGTCGTGCGCCAGTTCGGTTGCGGTCGGCTGCTTGAAGTTCACGATCTGGCAGCCCGTCGGGTTGACCTCTTTCAGCACCCGCTTGATCGTGCCATCCTTGCCGCTGGTATCCAGCCCTTGCAGGATGAGGAGCACCGACTGCTGCCCGGCGGCGTAGAGGAGTTCTTGCAGCTCCGCGAGTTCCGTATCGAGGTCTTGCAGGAGGGCTTTCGCCTCGTCCTTCTCCAGCCCCGCCGTGTCCGCCGGATCGTACTGCTCGAGGGCGACACGCTCGCCCGGTTCGAGTCGGTGCGCGTACCGCTGCTCGGTCTTGCTCATCCTATCCCCTCTTCTCCCGACCGCCACGCGGCCAGCGCCGCCGCGAGCGCCTCGATTACCAGCGCGGGTGCATACAGGCGCTCCGGCGGCAGCCCATCGAGCGCGACGACGAGCGCGGCGGCGGTCAGCGCCGCCGCCTCGGCGGTCGGGCGACCGATCAGCAGCGTCGTCGCCAGCGAGGCGGCGGCGATCGTGGCGCTGCACCCGATCGCCCGGAAGCGCGCGTCCCGCACGACGCCCTCCTCGATCCGCAGCGCGATCTCGATCCGCGTCGCGCCGGTGACGAGATCGCCAGCCACGCCACGCCCGTTCGCATCGGGCAAGCGCCCCAAATTGCGCGGCGCGGCGAAGTGATCGAGCACGACCGCGCCATACGGCTGTTCCCGCGTCGTCATCCCTATCCCGCCTACACTCGCGCTACGGTTTCCGGCAACGGGCCGGCGGTTGGTCCATCATTGTAGCACGCCCCCCCGCCCGCCTAGCAGCCCCGTCCGACATTCACGAGAAGACAACACGCGCATCCCGCTCGGCGATTGTCCGGCCCGCTCGCCCGACTTTTTTCTCCGCCGACTGCCGACTGCCGTCCCCCTCACGACTCACGACTCACACCAACGGCCTAACCGTGAAGACGACGATCTCCGGGCCACCTTCCGTCACCAGTTCGCGGTCGACCCAGCGCTCCATCACCTCGCAGTGCGTCCCCGCCACCGGGATCAACTGCCCGACCTCCGGCAGCTCCGTCACCAGCGTCGGCTCGTCGATGACCCGCCCATCGATGTTCTCGAAGCGGATCCATCGCGTCCCGTGCGGCGCTGCGCTCATTGTCGCCTCCATTCATCGCTATAGGGTTTCGCCGGTTTCAACCGGCGGAATCGCCCAACGCGGCACCGCGCCTCATTCTGCCTTCGTACCGCGTTATTCCTCCTTCGTCATTCATCTTTCGTACCTCGTCGCCGGTTTCAACCGGCGGAACCCGTCAAACCGTCACCGCGCCCACTCCGCCCATATTGCTCATCTACATTCTGTACCCGCCTACTTCGTACTTCTTTCACCCCTTGCTGAACGGCGATGCCGCATCCCGATTCAGCAGCCGCATCAGCCCGGCGGAGGGCTCGACCGGGGTCGCGATCGGCGCGTCGGCGAGGAGTTGCGCGAGGTCTGCGGACGCGAGATCGACCGAGGGGTCCCAGGCGTGGACCTTGACGACCGCGCGCCCCTTCTCGTCGAACGTGACCCCCTCCCCTTCGAGCAGGGCGCGCATCGCGGCCTCCCCACCGAACGCCCAGCCCCCGGTCAATGTGCCATCCTTGCCGATCACCCGCTGCGCCGGGACATCCAGGCGGTCGGGCGTCTCGTTCATGATCCAGCCGATCATCCGCGCCCCGCGCGGATGCCCCAGCACCTTGCCGATCGCGCCGTAACTCGTCACCCGACCGGGCGGGCAGGCACGCACGAGCGCGTAGACCCGCGCGCACAGCGCCGCCGCATCCTCCGTGGAGATCGCCATCCGTCCGCCTTTCCTCCCTTACCCAGGGACGCGATTAAGCCCGCCCTGTTCGGTGTCACGCTGCCGACCGCCGTCTGCTGACTACCCGCCGAGCACCTTCTCCCAGCGATGATCCTCGCCGATCATGCGAAAGCCGACCGCCTCGTAGAGCGCGTTGGCCGGGAGACTCTCGGCGTGACTGATCACGTACGCGGTCGTCGCGCCGAGCGCCCGCAGGCGGTAGAACCCTTCGGTCACGACCGCGCGCGCCAGTCCGCGCCGCTGCCAGGCAGGATCGGTCCCGACCGGCTCGAAGACCCCGAGGCGATTGGTCGCATCGAACCAGACGAGACAGTAGGCCGCGAACGTGCCCTCCGGCGTGACGGCCACGATATCGAGGTCGGGGCGGTACCCCGGCGCGGTGCGCACCGATCGGTGCTTCGCGACTGTCATCCGCGAGGGGGCGAACGCCGCGCGATGTACCGCCACGCGCGCCTCCAGTTCGGCATCTCCGGCGAGCGCGCGCACGGCGAAGCCCGGCGGCACGACCCGTTCCGGCAGATCCCCGGTGAGCGAGCGGGAGCGATAGCGGTCGGCCTGTTCTGTCCGCACATAGCCCCGCGAGCGCAGCAGCGCCACGCGCGACGCATCCTCATCGAAGCCCCGCGCCGCGAGGGGCGGCAGGGGCGGCGACTGCCCCGCCGCGCGGGACTCGGCCCACGCCAGGATCGCCCCTTCGAGGTCGCGGTGCGCGGGGTGCGTCAGGATCATCACCTCGTCTCCCTCCGGCCAGGCGAAGCCGAGCACGGTGCTATCGGCGGCGCACCAGAGGGCCGCGTGGCGCAGCACGTCCGAATCCTCATGCGCGAAACGCCACCGATCGAGGTCGCCCGCCGTGCCGTAATGCAGCGGGCTCGCCCCGGTCGCCGTATCGAAGAGGCGGCGCAACGGCGCGTAGTCGGCCTCGCCCGCATAGGGGCGCATCGTCACGCTCATCCAACCCCCTTGCACCAGCGCGAGCGGTGTCAGCCGCTGGTGGTGTCCGCACTATCCCCGTCCCAGCCGCGCGCCGACACGGCAACAGCATTTCACGCGAGCGTCCCGCGCAACCAGAGCCACAGCGAGTATCACTAGACGCTCAACCCCCCTAACCCATGCGCCGCCGGAATGGTTGCTTATACGACGCCACGTATCTCGCACCAGCCCGATCCTCTCCAGGTCAAGGGGGATATGTCGCACTTCCACATCATGGCGGATTAGCGCCGATACGTATCGATCTCCGTCGCCGTCGCCACGATCACCCGATGCACCAGCCCGATGAACAGCCCGTGCTCCACCACGCCAGACAGCCCCTTGATCGCCGCGGCCAGCGTCGCCGGATCGCCGAGCGCCCCGAAATCGCAGTCGAAGATCAGGTTGCCGCCATCGGTGATGAACGGCGCACCATCCCGCTCTCGCAGGATCGCCCGCCCGCCGAGCCGTTCGAGCGCCGCCGCCGTGTGGCGCGCGCCGAACGGCACCACCTCCACCGGCAAGGGCTTCGTCAGCCCCGCCACCGCGAGCTTCCCGGCGTCCACGATGATGATCTGATGCCGCGTGACCCGCGCGACCAATTTCTCGCGCAGCAGCGCCCCGCCGAAGCCTTTGATCACCGCGAAGCGCGCCAGATCGACCTCGTCCGCGCCGTCGATCGTCACGTCCAGGGCATCCACGTCGTCCAGTTCGGCCAGCGGGATGCCGAGGCCGCGTGCCTGCGCGGCGGTCGCCTCCGAGGTCGCCACCCCGACGATCTGGAGCCCCACCGCCACCCGCTCACCGAGCGCTTGCACCGCGAACGCGGCGGTCGAGCCGGTCCCCAGCCCCACGCGCATCCCATCCGTCACCGCGTCCGCCGCCGCCCACGCGGCCCGTTCCTTCAGGCCCGCCGCGTCCGCCCCGCTCATCCCTGCCTCCCCCGTAGCAACGACCGTCGGCTCGTAGCATACCCCGCCCGCGCCCGCACCGCACGATCCCGAGCCCCGCCACCGCTCATGCCGTCGCTGCGGTCAGCGCAGCCTTGCAACGCCGCAGGACATCGAGGAGCCAAACTCGTTCATCCGCTCGCAGCCCGCTCACCATCCGCTCCTCGATCGCCCCCACCGCCCGCTGACACTCGTCGAACCGCGCGCGGCCAGCGGGCGTCAGGGCGACGCGCAGCACCCGCGCGTCGCCCGGATCCCCCCGGCGCTCGACGAATCCCGCCGCCTCCAGATTGATGACGATGCCGTTCATGGTCTGCGGCGTGACGAAGCCGCGCCGCGCCAGTTCGGCCCCCGAGAGCGCCCCGCCCCCCGCCAGCGCGCTCAGCGCGGCGTATTGCGGCGTGGTCAGGCCGTGACGGCGCACCGCGTCATCCATCACCACGCGCAGCGCCTGCTGCACCTGCTTCAGCACGTAACCTACCTGCTCGTCCGCCACGGCACCCCCCTTGACGGTTCATCAGAATCCTGATAATATTTCATCAGTGTCCTGATGATTGTAGCAGAAAGGAAAATATCATGGCCCAAGTCACCGGCCCCGATTTCGTGGCGTTGCAGGTGCGCGATCTCGACCGCTCGCGGCAGTTCTATACCGAGTTGCTGGGGCTGGAGGTCGCGCCCCAGAGCCCGCCCGGTGCGGTGGTCTTCCGCACCGCGCCGATCCCGTTCGCGGTGCGGAAGCCCCTGGTGGACCTGGAGGCGGTATCCCGGCTCGGGTGGGGCGTGGCGCTCTGGCTGGCGTGCGACGACGCCGACGCGCTGGCCGCCACTCTGGAGGAGGCCGGCGTCGCCCTGGTGCAGCGTCCCCAGGGCGGCCCCTTCGGTCGCCAGTTCTCCTTCATCGACCCGGACGGCTACACCCTGACAGTCCACACTGGCGGGGGCGGTCGGTGAGCCACGCCCGGCCCAACCCGTGCTCGCGCTGATCGACACGCCCCCGCCGCCCATCCGGGCGCGGGGGCGTGTCCCGCACCCTACCGCTGCGCCGCCGCCGCCTCGTCCAGCAGCCAGACCAGCTTGCCAGGGCTCGGCGCGACGATCTGCGCGGGGAGTTTGTCGGGGTCGTGCGGCGCGTGGAGGATCCGCCCGACGATCTCCGCCTTGCCCGCGCCCGCCACCAGGAACTGCACCTCGCGCGCGGCGTTGATGACCGGCGGCGTCAGGGTGATCCGATGCGCGCTCAGCTGCTCCACGTAGGGCGCGGCGACCAGCCCCCGCGTCTCGCGCAGGGCCGGGCTGCCGGGGAAAAGCGAGGCCGTGTGCCCCTCCGGCCCCAGGCCGAGGTGGATCAGGTCGAACGTGGGGAACTCGCCGTCCCCGAGGTTGAAGAGCTGCTCCAAAACTGCGGTGTAGGCGCGCGCCGCCCGCGTCGGCTCCGGGTCCTCGGCGAAGATGCGATGGATCTGCGCCGCCGGGATCGGCACCTTGTCCAGCAGCGTCTCGCGCGTCAGGCGGTAGTTGCTCTGCTCGTCGGTCGGCGGCACGCAGCGCTCGTCGCCCCAGAAGAGCTGGACGGTGGCCCAATCGATCTGCTCGCGGTAGGGTGCGGCGGCCAGCAGCGCGAAGAGCGCCTTCGGCGTCGAGCCGCCCGAGAGGACGACGGTGAAGCGCCCGCGCGCCGCGCTGGCCGCGCTGGCTGCGGCGACGAAACGCCGCGCGGCCTCCTGCGCCAGGGCGTCGGCGTCGGCGCTGATCGAGAATTCCGGTGTCGCGGCGCTCATCAGGATCGTCCTCCCACGCCGCTGGCGAGTTGGGCGGCGAAGACGAGCGCGCCGTTGTAGGCGCGGTCGCTGCCGAACTGGCCGAGGGCGTGCAATAACAGATCGTTCTCATCGGGCTCGGTCGCGCGCATGATCTGGTCGAGGTTCGGGGCACCCGGCACATCAACGCGCGTCACCAGGTGCGCGCCACTCTCGCGCAGCACCTGGAAGGTGCCGGGGTGCCGCTCCCCGGCGGTGATCGTGATCTCGCGCAGGCCGATGATCGGGTCGTCCTGATGGACCGGCGCGAGGGTCGCGGTCAAGGTGCGGTCGCCGCCGACGAGTTGCCAGCGGAAGGAGCCCGGCGCGAGGAACTCGGGGCGCTGCGCGATCTGCCAGCCGAGGCGGCTGCACGCCCAACCGAGCGCCAGCAGCCCCTCCCCGAAGCCGGAGGAGTGCTGCCCGCCGTGCGGCTCGTAGACGATCGCGATCGTCTCGACGGTATCGAGGCTCGGCGCGTATTCCGGCGGATCGAAGAACTGCGCCACCAGCTCGCGCCAGGGGCGGAGCCGGCTCCAGGCGAAGTCGCTGATCGCCGCGCCATGCGGGACGATCGTCATCTCCGCCAGCTCGCGCAGGCCCGTCTCGATGTCGTCGAACCGTGCAGTATCGACGATCAGGCGATCGACGATCTCAACCATCTTCGTGAAGCTGCTGTCGCTGAAGTGCGGCTCCCCGAGCCACCAGAGGAAGTCGGGCAACTCCGGGATCAGCAGCGGATCGACCACGCCCGGCAGATGCCGCGCCGCCTCGCCGCTCGCCACGATCGTCACCTGCTCGAAGAGGAGGCGGCGGTCGCCGAGGGTCTGCATATTGGTATTGATCCAGGATTCCAGCTTCGCTTCCGGCCCGGTCGGCTCGGCCAGCAGCAGCACCGTTCGCGACGGGTGATGGACGCCGAGCGCGTCGATGGCGGTCGCCACCTCGGCGAGTTCCTCGCGCGAGCCCGCCTGGACGATCAGGTTCAGCACATTGGTCCGCGCGGCGAGCGCACCACTCAATTCCGGGGCGTGCGCCGCCTCCTCGCGCCACGCCGCGCGCAACGCCTCATCGATCTGCCCCACTTCGACCGGTTTCCCCGCCCACTCGGGGCTCGTCTCCACGCTCATCGCTCTCTCCAGTCGGCAGTCGGCAGTCGGCAGTCGGCAGATTGCGGCAGGGGACATGTCATCAGCGATGCCAATACACGTCTTTTCTGCCGACTGCCGACTGCCGACTTATAGTCGTCGCCACCGCCGACCATCACGCTCGATCAGCGCGTCGGCTTCGGGCGGTCCCCAGGTTCCGGCCTCGTAGTTGGGGAAATTGGGTCGGGGATGACGCGCCCAGTACTCCATGATCGGCGTGACGATCGCCCAGGCTTGCTCCACCTCGTCGCGGCGCGCGAAAAGGGTCTGCTCGCCACGCATACAGTCGAGCAGCAAGCGCGCGTAGTCATCCGGGCCGGAGGCGGTGAACGCCGTGCCGTAGAAGAAGTCCATGTTCACCGAGCGGATCTGCATCTCCGCGCCCGGCACCTTCGCCGCGAAGCGGAGCGAGATCCCGGCGTCCGGTTGGATCCGCAGCGTCAGCACGTTCGGCTCCGGCAGCATCGTGCCGGTCCCGGCAAAGAGAAGCGCGGGCACCGACCGGAACTGCACCGCGATCTCGGTCGTCCGTTGCGGCAGCGTCTTCCCGGTGCGGAGGTAGAACGGCACCCCCGCCCAGCGCCAGTTGTCGATCCGCAGCTTCATCGCCATGTACGTCTCGACGCTCGAATCGGGATCGACCCCCTTCTCGGCGCGATAGCCGGGCGCGACCCGCCCGTTCATCCAGCCGGGTCCGTACTGCCCGCGCACCACGTCCGAGGCGATGGTGGCCCCGCGCAGCGGCGCGATCGCTTGCAAGACCTGCACCTTCTCGTCGCGCACCGTCTTCTCGTTGATCGTGCTCGGCGGCTCCATCGCGATCAGGCTCAGTACCTGGAACATGTGGCTTTGCACGATGTCGCGCAGCGCCCCGGCCTCCTCGTAGAACTCGCCGCGCCCCTCGATACCGATCGCCTCCGCGACGGTGATCTGGACGTGGTCGATATACTGCCGATTCCAGAGCGGCTCGAAGATGCCGTTGCCGAAGCGGAAGACGAGCAGATTCTGCACCGTCTCCTTGCCGAGATAGTGATCGATGCGGTAGACCTGCGACTCGGAGAAGGCTCCGGCGATCTCGTTGTTCAGCGCCTGCGCCGACGCCAGATCGTGCCCGAAGGGCTTCTCGATCACCAGCCGGGTCCAGCCGGACTTCTGCGCGTCGAGCGCGCGGACCTCGCGCTCGGCGAGCCCCGCCTCCCTGAGGTGGTTGATGATGATCGGGTAATAGCTCGGCGGCGTGGCGAGATAGAAGATCCGGTTGCCGCCCGCGCCGCGCTCCTGGTCGAGCCGGTCGAGGGTCTCCTTCAGACGCCGATACCCCTGCGGATCGTCGAAGTTCGACTGCACGTAGCTGAGGCGCGGCGCGAACGCCTGCCACGCCGCATCGTCCACCTTGCTGCCGAGCGCCTTCTTGACCGAGCCCTTCATCTCATCGCGGAAGAAGTCGTCGGACCAGTCGCGGCGCGCGAAGCCGACGATGGAGAACGCCGCCGGGAGCGGGGTATCGACCGTCAGATCGTAGAGTTGCGGCATCAGCTTCCGATGGGTCAGGTCGCCGGTGACACCGAAGATCACCATCGTGCAGGGGGGCGGCGTCTGCTCCAGGCGCAGCCCCTCGCGTAAGGGATTCATCGCCGGTCGTCCAGACCCGATCGTGGGCGCGTATCCTGTCATCTTCCCCTCAATTTCATCGCAGTCGGCAGTCGGCAGTCGGCAGTTTCAGCGGTCGAACGCCCCCCACGATCATCGCTCGACGCACTGCCGACTGCCGACTGCCGACTGCCGACTGCCGACTGATCATGCCTGCGACTTATCGACCCGCTCGGCGGTCGACTCGTCCTCGCCGGTCGCGCCGGGACCCTTCGCGGGCACCGACGCCGCCTCCATCGTCGGCTGCACCTCCGGCTCCCAGACCGTGTGGAAGGTGCCTTCCTTGTCGGTGCGGCGATAGGTGTGCGCGCCGAAGAAGTCGCGCAGCCCCTGGATCAGGTTGGCGGGCAACTCCGCCGCGCGGTACGAATCGAAGTAATCGAGCGAGGCGCTGATCGCCGGGATCGGCACGCCGAGATCGCGTGCCACGCGCGAGACGTAGCGCCACTGCTCGTTCGTCGTGTTCAGCGTGTCGGCGAAGCCCGGATCGAGCAGCAGATTGTTCAGGTTCGGATCGCGCTCGAACGCCCCCTGGATCGTGTCCAGCAGTTCGGCGCGGATGATGCAGCCGCCCTTCCAGATGCGCGCCAGCTCCGAGAGCCGCAGCGCGAAACCGTACTGCTCCGAGGCGGCGCGCAGCAGCGCCATCCCCTGCGCGTAGGAGCTGACCTTGGAGGCGTACAGCGCCCCTTCGAGCGCATCCAGCAACTTCGCCTTCTCGCCGGTCCCCGCGTCCTCCAACGACCGCCCGTTCGGGCCGTGCAGCACCTTCGCGGCGGCCACGCGCTGGCTCTTCATCGAGGAGATGCCGCGCGACCAGACCGCCGCGTCGATCGTCGGGATCGGGATCCCCAACTCGACCGCGTTGCCGGAGGTCCAGCGCCCGGTCCCCTTCTGCTCGGCCTCATCGAGGATCAGGTCCACCAGCGGGCGATCGGTGTCCGCATCCTTGAAGGCCAGCACCTTGGCGGTGATCTCGATCAGGTACGAGTTCAGCTTGCCGGTATTCCAGCGCGCGAAGATGTCGGACATCTCCGGCGCGGTCAGGCCCAGCGCGTGCCGCATGATATTGTAGGTTTCGGCGATCAATTGCATGTCGCCGTACTCGATGCCGTTGTGGACCATCTTGACGTAGTGGCCCGCACCGCCCGGCCCGATGTAGGTGACGCAGGGGCCGTCCTGCACCTGCGCCGCGATCTTTTGCAAGGCCGGGGCGACGAGATCGTACGCCTCGCGCGGACCGCCCGGCATCAGGCTCGGGCCGAAGCGCGCGCCCTCCTCGCCGCCGCTGACGCCCATCCCCATGTAGTGCAGGCCGGACCCCTCGAACTCCAGCGAGCGGCGGATGGTGTCCTGGAAGAAGGAGTTACCGCCATCGATCAGGACATCGCCATCCTCCAGCAGCGGCTTGACCTCCCCAATCACCGCGTCCACCGGGCCACCGGCCTTGACCAGGATGATGATCCGGCGCGGGCGCTCGATCGACGCGACGAACTCCTTCATCGTCGCCGCGCTGGTGATCGGCTTGCCCCGCGCCTCCCCGGCCATGAACGCTTCGGTGACCTTGTACGTGCGATTGTACGCCGCGATCGGGAAGCCATGATCGGCGATGTTGAGCGTCAGATTCGCCCCCATCACCGCCAGCCCGATCAAGCCGTAGTGGGTCGCGCCCTGTCCTGTTGCCACCAGTTCCTCCTCATCGTATGCCGCATCGTCATCATAGCACCGCGGGCGGCCCACACGAGCCGTACCGCCCCGAAATTACTGTTTGTCGCGCAACCGTTCAAGCTCCGCACGCAATGCCGCATTCTCGCGTTCCTGCGCGGCCTGCATGCGTTCCTGCTCCCGAACGCGGATCGCTATTTCATCGTAGCGTGGAATAGGCGCGCCCGCTTCATCGAAGACGCGCAATTGCCGTCCTTGTGGCGCAAAGGCGATGCCAAGGGTGCTCTGCCAGCGCCACGCCGCCGTAGGCTCCCACGGCACATAGGTGTCGTCCGGGCCGAGCCGCCAGGCGCGGAGTTGCTCGGCGATGATCTCCCCGGTCGGATCGAACGTTAAGTACTCGGCCACGCCCATCGCCGCATAGGCTCCGAGCTTGCCCGCCGCATCGAGATCGGTCCCCAGCCCGGTGGGAGGGCTTAACACTTCGATAATAAGCGCGGGCGGGCCTTCGCGCGCCACCGAGAGGGAAGCACGCAGATCATTGCCGAGTGTCGTGTGGATCAAGAGATCCGGCGATGGACTATACGCCGAGCGCCCGCCCGCACGCGGCGTGAGCAACTTCAACTGATTACCGATGAACCAGGGAAGGTCGTGCGAGAAGCGATACCATTGCAGGCACTGATAGGCTGTAACGATCGCATCCTGGTGAAATGACGACCCCACCAGTGTCTCCTCCGTATCATCGGCCAGATGGTCGAAGGCCGGGCCGAGGACGATCGTGCGCGTTACCATACCCCGCTCCCCTCCCCTCACGCTCACACAGGCGCGGGCCATTCGCCAGCCGCTGCCCGCCGCACCGCGCCGCCAGAAAACGCTGTCGCGCCGGGGCGAGTAT
>JAABUP010001594.1_pt1 | contig 47504 bp, 45 predicted proteins | sample 5559201 | NCBI WGS metagenome assembly JAABUP01 (sample SAMN10711887, study PRJNA513373) | rock metagenome | isolation source: Antarctica rocks | place: Antarctica
GGTTAGGAGGCGCCACCTTCCGAAGGGTCCGTACCACTCGCAGTACGAAGCCTGATTCAATCGTCGCAGACAAACGGGATTGGAATGCGACAGTATCGAGCACTAAGAGCACTCCAATCCATGGAAATCTTGCTTTATGGCGTTGTACCACAAAGCCAGCCACAAGCCATGATATCACAGCAGATTGTGATGATACCAGGTCGTCCCACAAGTACGACAGCGTTCACGTCAAGGACGAGTTAGACCAATACGTTTGGCGCGTGACGCTCAGATCGGATAATAGTATTCCGTCGTGGTTGGTAAGATGGATAGTTTGTTCCCTTGCCATAAATGTCGTACTGGGTACGCTGACTAAGTCTTACCGCGCTAATTTCCCCGCTAACGCAACATTTAGCACTCTGGGCACTGTAGAGTACAATCATGCCGAATCTTTGCGCTAACCAAGTGAAATATCTGGAAAAATACAACAAGCAGTCTTGAAGATGCAGGACGCTCTCCGCTCAACTGACAGTCCACACGACGTTGAGCTAAGCTTATACTTCAGGCAACGAGGAACTATTGGATGCTTCTTCAGCCTTGATAACATGGATACTGCTACCTGCCTTTTTGAGGGTAGGTCTAGCTGCAAGGCAGACGCTATACACAGCAGGACTAAGGCGGTGCTTCATGCCACTAGACCACCATGGCTAGCTTCACGGCAAAAAGTGGTCCTTACCTAGGAAGAACTAAGATCTTCTGCACACAACGCGGCCTTGCCGTCTTTAAAGCATTTGCCCGGGAGAGTCTATGACTTGTTGATTGCGCATTGAACTAATTTGACTTTTGCATGCTCTTGAAGATGCCGCCTTCGAAAAGGTATCCTACAGCATGCAAAAGGCTCTCCGAACCTTCTATATCCATGATCAACGAAGCACCTATGCCATTTTGGATAACGACGATAAGACTCATCTTTACGCTGTCAGCTTTAGTAGGCGTCAAGGCCCTCAAGTGACCGTCGCCCGCCCTTCTGGCGGAAAGGATCTTGTCGGCACCGCGACATATCACACGACTAAACGTCTCGGCTTCTCAGCAAGCCCAAAAATCATCCTCAATTTTCCCACAAAATCTGGTTCCGTCTCTTTAAACCGAGAAGGTGGTCTGCTCAGCTCCGATAAACGCGTTTTGCATAGTTCGGTCCTAGGGGAGGTGCATTTTCGAACAAGAGTTGACTCTGACCCCTGGAAAAATGGGGCCCTCATGACAAGCTTTATCAGGTGTGTAGACGGGGAAGGACGAGACTTGTTGGTCTACAGAGACGAGAGCTATCATGTAGATAGGATGGGGTGTTTGGAAATCGATAACGCGCTCAGTCAGGAAGGGCTAGACGAGGTCATAGTGAGTGCGATCGCTATTCTGTCGGTTGAGAGGATAAATCCAAGCAGGATATGAGGTGCTCTGGGATATGTACGAACACCGTTTTCAATTCTAAGCATGTCATTCATTCTCAAGACATCTGACTCCTGATTCTCGGGTGATTCATTTTCAAATGATCAATCTAATTCTAATTTAGGAAAGGACATAGATCCACCGATGGAAAAGCCGATTTTGATTGCTCTACAGCTGCGCAGATGGATAACATCCAGGTCGGAAAGACAAGACGACAATTGGTAACACCAAGAAGGATGCCAATTCTTTTCCTGATTCCCGTCATTGCCAAGCGATTCAGTGCTTGCCTATAGCGTATCCTCTACCTCCAGCCTCCTATCACCCTACTGAGAGCTCCTCAAGTCCCTGGTCTCTTGGGAAAGAAAGCATCCAGCTCTTTACCCTCTTCCGTCACAATCTTCTCGCTGCCCAAAAGGACACACAGCATACGGCAAGGCTCCTGCGTGTGATTGAACCATAGATGCATCCCTCCGCGCTGAAGGATGAATTCTCCAGCTTTGATGATGGTTTCTTCCCCGCTATCCAGCTTCACGGTGATCTCGCCTGACAGGATACAAGCGTAGTCTAGACTTATGGTCCGGTGCATCGGGCTACCTTGGCCTGGCAGAATGTCGGACGTACACAGCATGATTCCGCTTGCGGGTGCACGGGGTACAGTCGTAGTGACACTGGAGGGAAGAGGTCCAGTATTAGAGACGGGCACAGTATCGGACGAGTGCATGATGCTGAACGAGCTGCCGGTTGGACCAAATGGGAAAAAAGGGGTAGTTTGCGTGTCGGAGCCAATGATGGTGGTTCCGTCTGGCTTGTGGGTCGTTGTGACTAAGCGCGGCGCAGGAAGGTTTTGAAAAGTCATGGTGCTGGATGAATGAGCAGTTTTCTTGTGTTATTGTTATGAGCTTGGATTGATTGTATACTTCAAGTTTGCCTGTTTGTAGGACAGCAGTATGAGAAGGGGATCCAGCCCTTTATAGTCTTTACGAGACACCTGAAATCTTCAATTCCGTCTTTACTCAAGACTACAAAGGCCCAATGTTTATAATCGCTGATGCTTTTCTCAATAAATACCAGGTGATTGTTCGCACTTCGGACAATGTACATGAGTCCGAGCAGGGGCTTAGCGCGGAATCTTCCCGCTGCTCTCAATTCAGCCCCCAAGCGGCGAGGTAAAATGGGGTGTGACAGACATTGGCATGAGGATCCAGCCCTTGTCTCCTGTTTCTTGTCAGCCCATGGTCCAGCAAGTAGTCAGCAGTAGTGTGCTCGAGCGCTCGCAATAAACAATTTTCTGGGCCTGGCGGTGAAGGGAGGAGTCTGTTTAGAGTACACAGAACCTGCGAGGTCAACATGGTAATGCTATGATAGGTAGACAGAGTTTGCAATTTCTCGAGCTTTCTTGATTCTTGCTTTGGGTTCTCGGAACAATACCATGAAGGTGATATCGAGTACTTGCAGGAGGCGATGATAAAAAATGGACAGAATGAAGCTCACTCGTTGACCGACGAAAATCGCCAGCAGTAATGCTGGAAGGAGAGATTGGGCGGGAAGGAGATGCATCCTTCAACGCCCGTACTGTGGAAGATTCGAGATCACGATCACGCTTTCGGAGTGGTTCATAAGAACAATATGGACGAAGTTACGCACTCGCAGCGCTGGCTCTCAGATAAGCAATGCTGCAAAATAGCATGGACGGGAGGAAACAATTGGATTCATTGACGGAAATCCCAAGAATGTATTAGAAAGTACAACCATTTTTTCTCAAGAAGCGATGATTTGTGTCGACAAATCTCTCAAGCATCGAAGCAGATAAGGAATGATGTTGACACCGGATAATAGAAAATTACGAGCCATCTGATTAAGAAACTGATACAAAGCACTTGTGCCTCTGTCCACCACTCGAGCTCTATTCTCTCTTACCTTTTTTCTGGAGAGGTCTTGGTCATTCCGTGCTCCAGATTAACGTACCCAATCTTTCCCTTCTTTTGTGCTCGTTAAAACTCCTAACTCCATCCTCAATATGAGCTTTCAAATCTCTTTGTTGATAGGTTTGGAAGCTTTATACTCAAGTCTTCTAGTAGAAGCTGAAACTCCATGGACATTAGCGTTTGTGTTATGATAGTGGCTCGTACTTCGTTTTGCTGGCTTGTCTCAGATTGCGGCTCCGGTACTTCAAAGAATGCCCTTCAAGCAGTCGCCTGCAAATTGTAGGACAACAGAAGAGAAGCGGTTTATTGAACTCAGCATAGAACGATTCTCTCGGTCATCTTTCGTGTCTTCAACTTCCGACGAGGGGCTGCAGCGGTCAACCTTTCCATTCAGATCGAGCATGTATTGAGACAGCACTGCAGTGACGTATTCTCTCGTGGGGGCTCTCGAAGATGATACAGATCGCACAGCCCTTCGGAATTATTGTTTCGTGGGCATGAACGTACCGGTAGGTTGCACTGCAGGTAAGCGCTCAGTGATTATTTTCTTTAGGAGTGATGCCGAACCTTTCTCGGGGTTACTCGGTCGGTCTGAAGGTTGGGGCAGGTGATACATCCGTCATTGGCTACCAACAGTGAAGGGCCTCTTGAAAGGAACGCTCAAAAATTATCTGGGACGGAAAAAGCTGCCGCATAATTACTTGGGTCAGCCACGGTCCAAATGAAGCTGGGTTGACCAGAGGAAGGTGCCCTTGAGGCATCAGGCAGCTTCTTCGCGGACCCTCGGCGTGGCATAGGTGACGGTGCTTTCTGGCGATCAGTTCTTCGTCGTTTTCGTGGATTCAGCGGGTTGCTGTGAGTAGCAAGACAGGAGATGTTGAAACGGACAGTTCCTACGTCTGGCCCTCGTGAGTGCGGACGCATGCGGTGAGCATCATCATCGTTGAACACAGCAGATTGGCTGGATCCTGAGCAATGTGGTGAGTCCATCCATACCACCTTTCAGCCGTCCGAAAAAGAGATGCGTTGAAGTGACATTGGAAGCCTGACGCTTTGACATACTCTAACATAAAGTGCACACCGTGATCTTTGACGATCGTACGTCATCTCTCCCAGTAGTTGCCAGGCGGGTCCCCACGGTGGTTTGGACCCCTCAATCTCCGACCTTGGCTGACTCGCCTCTTTAACAAGCACCCAAGCCCCTTTCGTTCCTGCCTTTCCGCTTCAGTGCTAACACACCCACCTCTGCTTACCACTTTCGACACACGCGCAGTCGCCCTCAAATTCAATTTCCCTCCTGCTGCACTCATCCTTGGAAGTACTTTCGCTCCACAGGCGCAGCTTCGTCCCCTTGCCCTGAAGAACCCGCCGCCCCGCCGCGACTGATTAGTCATAGCCCCGGGAGGGAATCGTGAGTCGGACTGCCCTTCCCCAGTTCCCCTTCCCCTTTCCGTCGCTCGCCTCCTCCAACATCCAAACCATTCTGCTTTCGACAAACACCACACCTCTAAGCCTAACTCAGTAATTCTTCTAATCCCAATATCAACCACGTCCAGCCCGATCGGGGTCAACCTCAAACAGTCAAGCATCGCAACCAGCTCAAGTGGCCACTTCTCGTGTCGCGCAAATGGCTGACATCGCTGATCCCACGGCGTCTCCAAACCACGACGACCCGACCGGCAATGGCGCCGACGCTCGCGGTGTCAAGCGTCCTCGCGTGAGTGCTGCCGCCGACGACGACGACGATGACGACCAGCCGGGCAATCGCGAGCGGAGAAAGATTGACATCAAGTTTATCCAAGACAAGTCACGTCGTCACATCACCTTTTCGAAGCGCAAGGCTGGGATTATGAAAAAGGTACGGACTGACTCCCCTAATCGTCGCAACCAATGCACATGCCAACACAACAGTAAATCTTGTTCCAATTGCTGATTTAACCGTTGCGTAGGCATACGAGCTGTCGGTCCTCACCGGTACCCAAGTCCTCCTCCTAGTGGTGTCGGAGACTGGACTAGTCTACACCTTCACAACGCCCAAGCTTCAGCCACTCGTGACAAAGCCTGAGGGCAAGAATCTTATCCAAGTAGGATGCACGCACCCTCGTTGCGCGTGTTCCATTAATGCTTTCTACAGGCCTGCCTCAATGCGCCCGAGCCTGCACCCGGCAATGAGAATGGAATTGATGCCGAGTCAACTGTCGATTCTCCAGAAGATGTGAACCACGCGCAGATCCCCGCTCCTCAAGCGAGTATGCCTCGAGGCGGTGGCGGCATGCCTCCCCATTACATGACGCCAGAGCAACAACAACAGATGGCATACCAGCAATACATGTCAACACAGAATCAAGTCCCACCTGGACAGTATCCAATGCCTCCTCAAGGTATGACACCAAACCCACCCAAATTTGACGAGCACATGCTGAGATGAAGATCTATCAGAACGATGAATGATAGCGACGACGGGCGATAAGGATGAAAAGGGATTATCGATACACGGCCTGTACTAATCCACAAGGTCCATCAGAGAAGCAGGTGCTGGTACACGATGGAAGGAGGAGTCTGGCGTACGAAGGTTAGGATGTCGGTTCTATTCTGTTTCCCTATGCATGCTCGGGTAGCCTTCACCCTGTGACATCTTTTAAACAAAAATGGCCGAAGCAGATGAATTGGTGGAGGACTGAGCACTTGTTTTTTTATGTCAGTTAAGAATGGTGTGGTGTTTCCTCCGGCTTGCGGCTTTAGAGGTGAAGAGATTACTCAATGTCGTCTGTACCATATGCCGAGAACAGATAAACAATAGTAATTCAACTATTTCCTCAAATATCTGGCAATATTAGACGTACTATTGAAGCAAAGGTCGGCAGTGAAACGCTGAAAATCGTCTGGCTCGGTGCAATGTAATCTGGACATTGCCCCTGTGCAGAGAGCCCTTGGATGAATGAGCGAGCTACTAAGAATAGTTCATAGTGCTTCAACTCATATGGAAATATGCCTTTCAGACTTGTCAAAATTTGGGGCCTGTTGTACAAGTTTTGACATGTGAACAGCAATAAACGGCTTTGAGACCTGTGACTTCTTTGGCCGAAGTCTGAATGGTCACTAGCGTCGATCGCGTAGAGACAACCCAAGCTCAGCAGGTTGAACATTCGATTACTTTGACTGCCCACATTGAAGACAAATATGCAGCTCTCTTCATCGTCTTACTTTGATCGCTCTGATGACAATCCTACTTCCCCACCGATGAGTCTGATACGGTAACATGGGACAACTTGGAGACCTCTCTCCGCAAGGAAGCGTTGCAGTAATGTTGACTCCTATGGAGACCATACAGCGTGAACATAGCTGAGCGGTATCAGGTCGGCATATTCGTCGGACTTGTCTCTACTTCGGTTCAGTCACTTGGTCTCACACTGCAACGAAAGTCTCACATATTGGAAGATGAGAAGGGCCCGGATGACCTCCGACGACCACCTCATAGACGACGGAGATGGCAGGTTCGTCAGCACCGGGCTACACTTAGGCATAGCCTCCAAGCTTCTAGCTGATACTCCACACACAGATTGGCATGTCCATGTTCATCATAAGTAATCTTGCCGGAAGCACAATTCAAATCACCACCCTGCCTCTTCCAGTCTTGTCGACCTTGCAAGCGGTATACACGACTCCCTTCTGCTTATTTGCCTTGCGCTGATTCCTCTCAGTCTGGCTTGGTGTTCAATTCCATATGTGCGACCCTCATCTTGGGAGAGCCGTTTACGCGATGGTCTTTCGGAGGCACGGTCTTGGTTTGCGCTGGAGCTGTCCTCATTGCAATATTCGGTGCCATAGGGGAGCCCGCTCACAATCTCGACCAGCTACTCACACTCCTTGAGAGGCGCCAATTTATACTGTGGATGATAGGACAAGCAATCCTGGTGGTTGCTATCATTGCCAGCGCCAAAGCTCTTAAGTTTATGAATCCATGGACCAGTAACAGTCCACGAATGCGCCTCTTCAGAGGGATGCTCTATGGAGCTGCCAGTGGCGTCCTTTCCGCACATTCTCTGCTTGTGGCAAAATCAGCGGTCGAGCTGCTTGTCCGGACCATTGTGGACAGGCATAATGAATTCAATCGCTGGGAATCCTGGGTCATCCTTCTCAGCCTGCTCGCCCTCGCCCTTACCCAATTATATTATTTGCATCGCGGCTTGAAGCTGTGCTCCACCAGCATACTATACCCTTTTGTTTTCTGCGTGTACAATATTATTGCTATATTAGACGGCCTAATTTACTTTGATCAATCATCACGACTTTCTTTACCTCACGCCCTCTTGGTAAGCAAGGATATCTCTTACTCCTCATCAGAAACATTCAGCTAACTAAATGGCCCACTAGATCGCACTTGGTACCGTCATACTCCTCCTCGGCGTTCTCGCTCTCTCATGGCGTCTTAACAATGACCCTGCTACCCGCCCTCCCGTATCACAGAATCCGCTCACTCCCGGCCTGGGTCTTATTGACGATGAAAGCGAGTCTGACCTGGAGACTGATGCCACTCCATCCGAAGTGGATGACGAGACAATGTTCGCCAATGGTGAAGGGCCACATCATCTAAAGCGCCCATATGGTGGTCGCAGTCCATCCCCCAACGGCGCAGTTACGCCCACTAGCAAGCATAACGATTTATTGAACATCACGCGTCTCCGCAGACATGGGGTCACTGAGTCAGAAGAGATCTGGGAAGAATTAGAAGACGACACAATTTCCGAGCTCTCGCCTCTCCCAGGCCGGAAGAGCAGTGCACGGTCCACTCCATCATCGAAACCCACTTCTAAGGGTGATCCAATGGATGGTCCTCCAAACGAATCCACGGCCTTGTTGTCTCGATCTGGCACTAGCAGAAGCTACAGAGACAAGGGCAGAAGACGGTCTACACATCTCAGGGATGCCCATGAGCATGACAGAAGGAGGTCAACGTCGTCACAAGACGCATTGGGTGGGTGGTGGAAAATGAAGCGATGGTTCAAAGGAAAGGATCGCAAGGGTGCGCATCGCCCTGATGATAGAGGCAATGGTAATGGAGCTGGTCATGAAGCCTGATGGGGGTACGGGGAGCCTGCATGAACGAGGGTCATTGGGCGGCGCTTGAGCGATTGCATTAGCGGATAGGAATACCCATAGATCATATCAATGGCATATTCAGGAACATGTCATTCTTTAGTTCTTTATCTTTGAGTGTCTCGAGTGCTGCTAAGTACCGATCCAAGGGAAGGCCAAGCCGGTAGATCCGCGCTAGGCTCGGAGGCCAGACCTCCCTTGGATTGGTTGCGTCAAGTGTAAAGAGGTGACGCAGAAGAGATGTACCTTGCTGTCACTGCTGCTTGGTAACAGTCACTCTTTTGGTAGTTGGTTGATCAGTCTTCCTGTTCGCTTTCGTACAGGTTTGACTTCCTCAGCACCTCCCTCAATGGACCCATCTGACGCTGTGAATAGTTCTAGCTTCCTTTCTCCCCTCGAAAAGCTACTTGGCACTCTCGCCCTTCCTGTACCTACGATACAGACAGGCAATTCAAGATGTCTCACGCCATGTCGGACGACCAGGTATGCTACTCTCCGCATCCCTCTCTCACCGATAGCTAAACCCTCCCCTTCTCTTCCAGGTAGCCAACGAGCTCAAAAAAATGACCGCCTTCATCCGCCAAGAAGCCCTCGAAAAAGCCAAAGAAATCCAAATCAAAGCGGACGAAGAATTCGCCATCGAAAAATCCAAACTCGTCCGCCAAGAAACCTCCGCCATCGACTCCACCTACGCTAAAAAACACAAGCAAGCCTCCATGTCGCAGCAAATCACCCGCTCCACGCTCGCCAACAAGACCCGTATAAAAGTCCTCTCGGCGCGGCAGGAGCTGCTGGACGAGCTCTTTGAGAAGGCGAGGGAGAGGTTGGGTGGGTATGCGGGGGAGAAGCGGTATGAGGGGATGTGCAGGGGGTTGATTTTGGAGGGGCTGTATGCGCTAAATGAGGGGAAGGTGGCTGTTAGGGCGAGGAAGGCGGATTATGGGGTTGTGAGGAAGGCGGTGGAGGGGGCGAAGAAGGAGTATAAGGAGCAGGTGGGGAAGGAGGTTGTGGTGGAGTTGGATGAGAAGAATCCGCAGCCGGAGGGATCGTGAGACTTTCTTTTCTCAGTGCTTGGTGGGGTTTCATGCTAATGGATGGACAGGCCCGGGGGCGTGTCGATTGTGGGTGGGAATGGAAAAATCGATATTAATAACACTCTCGACGAAAGGTTGAAATTGCTGGAGACGGATGCGTTACCGATGATCCGGACGACGCTTTTCGGGAAGAATGAGAATCGTAGGTTTTACGATTAGGAGATTGTTCTCGGCACGGGGATTTCATTTGCGTTCACTATGATGTAGAGCTTCACTTGACTGCTTCGGAGGCACGGTAGATTTGGCATGGAGCTTCTACGCTTGCAAGGTCTTGATTGTGGGAGGAATACTTTGTACATTGTGTATGATAACCCACGGAACATAGAGTGAGCCATTGAGAAGCAACAGAAAGCCCGTCAGCTCCGCTATTGCTCCCAATGATTCCCGAAAACGCCATGCTACCCAAAAAGCTCCCCATAATTACAGACCATTCGCCGTAGCAAGCAGATCAGTAGATCTCCTATCGTTAAGAAACGCCTTCATCTTCTCCTGTAAGGGAACGACTTCATCCTCTCCAAAGACCATCTTCTTCTTCGGCTTCGGCTTCGTTCGCACCGCGTACTCCAGCCGACGCTGGAAGCACTCAAGTACCTCCTTAGCTTCTGTCCTTTTCATGTGTGACGCACCCGTGTCAACAATGTTATTGAACATAGAATTGATTTTCGACGTCAAAGAATCGACATCTCTGTTGAACGCAAGCTCTGCATCTTTACTACATGGCGATGAAGGACGATCGATGCGATCTATTCCGATGCTAAGGATGCTGATGGAGGCGGCGAGATCACTGAAGTCTGTTGCGTTGGTGATGGTGAATTGTGAAACTTGAAGTCGACGTGTGATTAAATTAATATCTATTGTGTAGTCGGCTGATTTGGTGAGATAGCGAGGGTCTTGGAAGAAGAACGTGAGTGAAAGTCGTTGGCGGAGGAGAATCAGTCGGGCGGACCAGGCAGGTATCATTTGAAGTAATTGTAGGCGTAGGGTCGCATCGCTTATGGTCTGGTATACGGATGTTATTACTGTTTGAATCTGGTGAAAGTGGTCAGCCTTGTTTGCTCACTTCTGGGTGTGTTACCGACCTCATGTTGCAGATCCTCCTCTGGTAATGATTCGATCAGACTTGCGATTGCTTCTTCGATTACACCAATGGCATGACAACTCTTGACTATGGAGCGATCCAGGGTCAAGCGGCATAATGTATTTAGTAGATGTACTCGAGACTCAGCGCTCAAATCCCCTGCTGCACTTCCAAGGACGGCTAATAGGGAGAGCAAGCCAGGGCGATGGGTAGCCTCAACGCTTTGGGATATAGTAGCATGCGGTACAATAAGCGTCTCAAAGTTTAAGGCTGTAGCGGCGGCTCCTAGTTTTTGGAATAGTACATCCATGTAGTTGGGGGTTAATAGTGGTGTAAGCTGCTCCGTAGCGTGTCTTAAAGTAGAGGCGTATGAGTATCTCAGATCATCCCGTGACTCCATGCATAGGGCATCCATGATCCAAAGGAGAATCTCCTCTGGTAGATCTCTCTTCGTTGCAAATTCTCCAGCATATCCGCTTAGAAAAGCCTGTTGGCGAGGAAGTGGCTCACCGAATAGCCTCTCGAGTCGCTCATCCTGAACAACCGGGAACTCAGAAACCTGAGATGTGGTATCTTCGGCATCGTCATCGAAAAAGGACCATGATTTGGCGTGCTGCAACGCTTCCGTCCTCTGAATTGCCCTCTTGAGTTTACCAATATCGTCTTCGTCCCCATGATCTTTCATCACCGAGTCGATCAAGCTGGTATCCAGCAATCCCTTGCCTCTGCCTGTTGACCCTTTACGTTGGTCGTATGACTCGAGCATCGATTCTGCTCTTGCAATCTCATCTTTAGACGCTTCATCTTTCTTCTTCTGCTTGACCAAGGCCTCTAGAGAGAACTTATGCTTTTTCGGCATAACGGGAAGGCCAGAGGGAAGTTGCGAATGTGATTTTCTTGCAGGCCTGATACCTCGAGTTGTGCGCTTGGGCCTGTGGCTTCCCTCATCATCTGGTGAAGGCAGCTGTGAATTCGCCTCTGGTGACTGTCTCCCGCCATCAAACAGCTCATCGATATCTTTGAGTGAAGCGTCAGACTCGTCGTCTGAGTTCCTTATCATCGTCTCGCCATTCCTCACTATGCGCTGACTGCTGGGCAAGGTAGGCTGGGAGCTAGTCATACTATGATAGTGTGTAGTGGCCTTATTCGGGGCAATTGTAGGAGTCTCATGGAGTTTGTCCTTGCTGCTGGGGGTACCGGCTGCACCTGGTGCAGGAGTCGCAAAGTCAGGTTGTCGCGTGAGTATTGTGTCTTTATCAATACATGGAGAGGCAAGGCCCCTCGACTGAGGCTGGTGCGGTTCTGGTTTCCCATATTTGTTGGAATTAGGACTGGAGATTGTCCGGGCAGGCAGTTTCTGACGGAAAGGTGGTGAATCTTGAGGCGAAGACTGGGGGCTTTTGTCCGCGAGACTCTGTCTAGAGGGCTGACTAGATGGCTGGGAGGCATCACTAGACCGATGGGCGTCCTGGTTATCATTAAACTCGTGTATCGGGGACTTCCTGCGACTAGATTCACGCGATTCCTCCGACTCGTCGTCAGGGAAAGGGCGTTTTCTTTGAAATGACTGATTCAATCTCTTGAAGTAATTCGTAATGGGAGCAGTCTTCGACATGGCCATCTTGTCAGGACCGTGCCTCGCATTCTTACTTACACAAGACCACTTTCCAAATATCGCGTGACGAAAGATGGTTGAGCACGACGAAGCGCGCCTAGAAGCGCGATGTCACGGGATCGAGTTGGCCATCCAAAGTCAAATGTGGAAAGGTACAAGGGGGGCTCTACGCGGGGAGTTATGTATGGAATCCGGATGATGATGTGCCCTGGGTGTGCGAGGAATTGAGCTGATTGGTTGGTGCAGGCAATGGTTGGATCATCAGCCCTCAATACAGTAAGATTCTCGATCGTATCAAGTAGCTCTGACTCTGAGGCATTATGTGGCTCGTTACTGCGTCCGAAACCAACAGCCAACTGGCCGCTCCCTTTCAGCTGAGCTTCGGCCGGTTTATGATTTGTGTCATTCCTCGCATGCAATCGCTTTCGCATGTTCATCTGACATTGTTATTCTAGTACTTCCCACAGACATCATAAGCACTTCATCTCCCGACGGTAATCATACCAATAATAATGGTCTGATGAATTAATTGTGAACACGAAGCTCATTAATATTAAATTCACGCCGGAGCGGCTCCAGTCCGGACGCCGGCCCAAACTTACAAATCCTCGAAGACCCTCGACACTCGTTCACTGCACCCTGCCGGACAACAACGTGCTGTCATCCGCCGTTACTGCTATTATTGTCTCACTTGCCATCCTCTTCTGGTCTCACCTCCACGTCGACTCAGAATTCAATTCCCTTGCGAGGATCAATCGAGTCGCCTCTAATCGCTAAAGCTGTCCGTCTCGACCTTCCGCGCGCAGAAGCCTTCAGCCCGACGGTTCCGCTATCACTGCAGAAGTTCGGACGCCGCAAGACAAACTCTTACGACGTCCAGCAATCTCCATCTCTCGACTCATTGGAGTATAATCGATTTACAGTTGTTCTGGGGAGGCGCAAGGATGTCATGTTGATTTCGCTGTACTAGGGTCCCGAGAGAATCAGCACTTGACTATACCTCAGCCGTGACCGGATGACCACGACCAACGGCGCCCAAAGACTCCCGCCATGGCCGACCAGCCTCACCAGGGAAACGCCAACGTTTCTAATCCAATAAAGCGAATTCGATGGGCGACACAACGGGTCACTGGCGCTAATGAGCAGAAGAAGCGTCATAGCATCATCAATCGTTTCAACCACAGGAAGGCGGGCTCTACGGAGAAGAAAAGGGAGTCCGGGAGTTCGGCAGATGGACCACATCTGGAGGGTATACAAGAGGAGGCGGAAATCTCAACGGAGAACGGCGATCGCGAAGACACGAGGCGGCGGATCTTCTTCAATATTCCGTTGCCCAACGATGCAAAGGACGAAGAGGGGCATCCGATATCTCAGTACGCCAGGAATAAGATACGAACTGCAAAATACACCCCGTTGAGCTTCATTCCAAAGAATCTGTGGTTTCAATTCCACAATATTGCCAATATATACTTTTTGTTTGTTATCGTCCTCGCCGTAAGCAACTACTCTAACGTACGCCTATCTTTGATGTGCTAATGCGCTATGTCCTACAGTTCTTTAGCATATTTGGTGCTTCCAACCCTGGGCTCGGGTCTGTTCCTCTGATTGTCATTCTGTTTGTTACAGCTGTAAAGGATGCCATCGAAGACTGGAGGCGAACGGTTCTAGATAATGAACTCAACAACTCACCGGTTCATCGTCTGATCGAATGGAATAATGTCAATAGCTCTGAAGATAACATCTCCCTTTGGCGTAGAATCAAGAAGGCTTCAACTCGAGGAGTGGTAAAGACTTTTAACTTTCTCAAAAGCAAAACGAGCAAGAAGTCTCGAAACGGGAAAACGTATGCCCAACGAGCGTTAGACGAGCCTCGGCGATCGAATGATACAACACGAATTCGGAACTCTATGATGTCTTCACGGACTTCGTTTCATTCTGTGCAAAGCCGGGCCGAAGACGGAATACAGATGACACCAGTACCATCGCCTCAGCCTGGACAGAAACGTGGCGCGGACGCCAACCATCTTGAGCCAGGCGATCGACCAGAAACCTCGTTTTCTTTCGAAGACGAGAATCTCGTGATTACTTCGGCTGATGACAATTTGGCTGCTTCCAATGGATCTCCTAAAGGGACCAAGCGGGCAAGTGGCCAAGCGCCAACCAAATTCTATGGCAGTCTTGTGGATCCTTTCAAAAGTGTTCCTGGTAAAGCTAGGTTCAAGAAAGATTATTGGAAAAACGTACAGGTCGGAGACTTTGTACGCATTTACAACGAGGATCAGATACCTGCAGATATTGTTATCTTGTCCACGTCTGATCCTGACGGGGCATGCTATGTGGAGACCAAAAATTTGGATGGGGAAACTAATCTCAAAGTGCGGCAGGCTTTGCATAGTGGCCGCAAGATAACGCATGCAAAAGACTGCGAGCAGACCGAATTTGAGATTGAAACAGAGCCACCCCACGGAAATCTTTATCAATTCAGTGGGGCGGCGAGATGGACTCAAAAGGACCCTAAGAATCCAGCGGAGCTTGGCACACAGATGGTAGAGCCAATCTCTATCAACAATCTCCTCCTTCGCGGATGCAGTCTACGCAACACTGAATGGATCCTGGGAGTTGTCGTCTTCACCGGACAGGAAACGAAGATCATGCTCAACGCTGGCATGACTCCTAGCAAGCGTTCTCGGATTGCTCGTGAACTTAACTGGGACGTCGTCTACAATTTCGCAATCCTCTTCTGCATGTGTCTCCTGTCGGGCATTATAAATGGTGTCACATGGGCCCAAGGCAATAACTCCTTGGACTATTTTGAATTCGGCTCAATCAGCGGAAAGCCTTCTTTAGATGGATTCATCACTTTTTGGGCTTCGGTAATCCTCTTCCAGAATTTGGTCCCAATATCCTTGTACATCTCCCTCGAGATAATCAAGACCTGCCAGGCTTTCTTTATCTACAGCGACACTTTCATGTACTATGAGAAGGTCGATTATCCCTGTACCCCCAAGTCATGGAACATCTCCGACGATCTTGGTCAGATTGAATACATTTTCTCCGACAAGACGGGAACCCTGACTCAAAATGTCATGGAATTCAAGAAATGTTCTGTCAATGGGATGCACTATGGAGAAGCCTATACCGAAGCCCAAGCTGGCATGCAAAGACGGCAAGGTGTTGATATAGAAGCAGAGGCAGAGAAAGCTCACAAGCAGATTGCGCTGGATCGCGTGAAGATGCTGGCAGATCTTCGCAGGATTCATCTCAATCCGTATCTCCACGATGACGAGCTCACGTTTGTCGCGCCAGACTTTGTCAGCGATCTTGAGGGCCTGTCTGGGCAGGAACAAAAGATTGCAAATGAACAACTCATGCTGGCCTTGGCACTGTGTCATACGGTGATTACAGAAAGAACTCCTGGAGACCCCCCTAAGATTGAGTTCAAGGCTCAGTCGCCCGACGAAGCAGCCTTAGTCGGTACCGCGCGCGATTGTGGGTTCACAGTGCTGGGCAGATCTAATGATGGCATTATATTGAATGTATTGGGGGAAGAAAGAGAATACACAGTACTTAACACCCTTGAGTTCAACTCAACGAGGAAACGCATGAGCGCGATAATCCGTATGCCAGATGGTAGGATTATCCTTTTTTGCAAAGGTGCCGACAGCGTCATCTATTCTCGGTTAAAGAAGGGGGAGCAACAACAATTGCGGAAGTCCACAGCCGATCACCTCGAAATGTTCGCTCGCGAGGGTTTGAGGACGTTGTGTGTCGCCCAAAAGGAGATCGATGAAAATGAATATCAGGCTTGGAACAAAGAGCACGATCTTGCTGCTGGAGCTATCGTTGACCGTGAGGACAAGCTTGAAACTGTCTCGGATACCATCGAAAGGGACCTCACCCTGATTGGCGGTACGGCTATCGAAGATCGATTGCAAGACGGGGTTCCTGATACCATCGCCTTACTTGCAGACGCTGGGATCAAGCTTTGGGTCTTGACTGGCGACAAGGTAGAAACAGCCATTAACATCGGTTTCTCTTGCAATCTGCTCAGTAATGAGATGGACTTGATTGTATTCAAGCCACAGGAGGAAACTGCGGAAGCTGCTGAGTCTGAATTAGACAAGCATCTGGCTACCTTCAACATCACTGGTTCAGATGAGGAGTTGAAAGCAGCACGTAAAAATCATCAGCCTCCTGGACCTACCCATGCCATAGTCATCGACGGTGATGCTCTGAAATTGGTGCTCGAGGAGCGAGTACGTCAAAAGTTCCTGCTGCTCTGTAAACAATGCAAGTCTGTCCTCTGCTGCCGAGTAAGTCCGAGTCAAAAAGCAGCTGTTGTGGAGATGGTGAAGAATGGGTTGGATGTTATGACATTGTCTATCGGAGATGGTGCGAATGACGTTGCCATGATTCAGGAGGCTGACGTGGGTGTTGGCATTGCTGGAGAGGAAGGTAGACAGGCGGTGATGTCCTCTGACTATGCGATTGGACAGTTCCGCTTCTTACAGAGGCTGATCCTCGTACATGGCCGGTGGTCCTACCGCCGCCTAGCGGAGACTATTGCAAATTTCTTTTATAAGGTAAACCACAAGTCAAAATTGCTTACGCTATCGTAAAAGCTGCTGACATTTGCCAGAACATCGTGTGGACTCTCGCCCTTTTCTGGTATCAGATCTTTAATGATTGGGATTGCTCATATCTCTTCGACTATACCTACATTCTCCTGGTGAATCTTGCGTTCACGTCTCTTCCGGTAATCTTCATGGGCATCCTCGACCAGGACGTCAACGACAAAGTTTCACTTGCTGTCCCACAGCTCTACCGACGAGGTATTGAACGGAAAGAGTGGTCTCAATTGAAGTTCTGGTAGGCTCAATAATTCAACGATCTGCAGATTTAGCCGCTAATATGACTCAGGATGTACATGGGCGATGGTGTCTACCAATCATTGATTTGTTTCTTCATGCCATATCTGCTCTTCGCACCTGCCACTTTCAATACGCAAAGCGGCCTCGGTGTGGATGACAACAAGAGAATCGGCGTCTACACTGCCAGTGCCACCATAGTCGTTGTCAACGTCTACATCCTCATGAACACGTACAGATGGGATTGGCTAATGATGCTGCTCGTATCAATCAGCATCCTGCTGATTTGGTTTTGGACTGGGGTCTACACCGTCTCGTCTTCCTCCGACCAATTCTATAAGGCCGCCCCTCAAGTCTACGGTCAACTCTCATTTTGGGTGCTCTTGCTGCTTGTGGTATCCATCTGCCTGCTGCCTCGATTCACGGTGAAAGCCTTCCAAAAGATGTTTTTGCCTCTCGACGTGGACATAATCCGAGAACAAATACGGCAAGGGAAATTCAAATACCTCGACAAATACGAAGCATATGTTCCACCTGGCAAGCTACCTTCTGCATCTTCGTCCGACGTCTCACAACCCGTGAAATATACCGCAGGTACACAAACCCCTCTCGAAGATGACGAAAGACCTATTTACCCGCCTTCAGTTGCTCCGACAGGTACAACCCACAATCCACGCAGTCAGACTGGAAGCGATGGAACCGATTACACTGGGCATAAGGTCTCTCTAGAAGTGCCTAGACCGTCTTTTGACCGACCAAGACCATCTTTCGACAGAATGAGGAATTCAATGGATCAGATAAGGCCAAGTTATGAAGCCAGTAATGATTTCACATCGGCTGCATTACTGACAAGGATGGAGTCGAGCCACTCAGATACCATTCATGCACCGAGGGCACCGCACGGTCAATCCTCGCTACGATAGCACTAATTTTTACGGCCTCTAGACTTTCGGCTTGCTGCCTCCGTGGATATCTGTACATACAGCCTTAGCGATCCAGTTGCACCTATTGTTGACCATGTGCATGAGCGACTTCAATGACTTTACTGCATTCCGTGAGCGGCGTTCTGGAAGGGTGGCATATAGTCAGCCTGACAAGGGAGTTGGGTTTGGCCGCTGAAGGGTGACAGGAAATTAGATCTCTTGTGATGAATATGGCTGTACTAGTGCACTCAATCCGCGATATGGACTTAAGGTACTCATCGGGGCTGGCAGTGTTCTGAAGCGATTACTGTACCCTCGCAGATGTTACAATTCATTTATAGTATTTTGCAACATGAGGTGACGTCGCAGGATTCAAATGTAGGCCATATTAGCATGGGTTTTAACATGTAAGTATGTTTCTGTAATTTTTGGTCGATCTCTCACGGAGATTAAATGTTAAACTCCGTTAGCTCGCTCAAATGCGTTATGTTTCTGTGCACCTCGGTCTCTACGCGTCGACAATTGTTGAACAGAGAGAATACTACTCTGGCTTAGTCTTTGACTGTTCTCATTTTCTCAGAAGTAAGCAGCGTTTCACTTCTCTACTTTGAGAGGTTTTCTCCCCCGTCTCTGCTCACTCTTGCTGCCACAGGTCACATCTGCCTCGGAAGAACTTTCATTATCCTCAGGAGCCTAATTGTTGTGATGCTGAGGATGTTGAAGTGCGAAGATCAGGTCACTTGCTCTCGCTCAGGCTTCACTCGCTCTCAGGATGGCGGAATACCTCACCAAGTTGCAGTGAGTGAGCAAGTCCCCTCCATACGCGAAGTCACTGACATGGATATCTTTTGGAAAGGGAACTCAGGAGTCTTCCCCCAGAACTGCACTGGTTCTGCAGTACAAATGATCCGCAACCCTCTGCTCAAGAACTTAAACAAGTGAAATCCGAATACCCGATTGGCGAGAGCGTAGCGTTGCGAAAAGAACATGTCTGCGAGTGTTTGAAGCTATTCGCTTTTGATGGGGACGATGCGTTACGCTACCAAGACGAACTTGCAGAGGGCATCGATACGCAGCTCTCAAGATGTAATCACTGTATTGTGGGCTACTACAAGTCTAGACAGCGACTGGTCGAGAAGCTACGGAACGACTACGATGAAGAGGAAGTGACCGCGTTGATTAGGATATTTACCGATCGAGATATAACACGTATAAAGAGAGGCTTAGATAAGGCGACTCGAATATTGAGGAAAGCCGAACCTGCCAGTCGTCACAAGGATATTCTCGACCTCTGCTCTCAACTTTCTCTATTTGAAGCTCTCAGCTGCGAAGGATTTCTGGCTAATAAGACAATATTGGAAGACCATTTTCAGGAACCTTTCAAACTCGTGCAAACGAACAGGAGACTCAAGATTACGGATTACGTGCCCGCTGCAACGATGTTTCTCTTTGACGATGACCATGATAGATCGACATGGGCTACGTCTACTTGGACTAAGTATGGCTGCGCCCCTAGCGAAGAGGATTTCAATTTCGCCATACGGGAGCCACTTTTCAAGAACATGCAACGAGTCTTCGAAATTGTCCCGGACATGGATTCCCTTCAACGTCTATGGCATGGCATTGGCCTTATTGTTGACAAGCTCGATAATAATCTTGTAACGCACTCACTACGAGCCATGGATATCGACATTTTTAGGCTTGCTCTCGAACATCTCAAATATGACACCAAAGGTTTAAGGGTCTTGATTCGAGCCATCAAGAGACTATTAGAGATTGCACCGAGAGACTTCTGGGATTCGATGGGTGCAATATCTCCTACCACATTCATCGAACAAATATTTAACAACCCACATTACGACATATTCCTGGAGAAAGCCAGAGAAAGTGAAGACTATGAGTCATCTGCATTGAACGATATGCTGTCATGGATCAAACCCTTCATGGCGTCCTTAGAGACCGTTCATCAGGCACGAGCTTGTCGATCCCTTGCTTTCCAGCTACTGGATAGATTACAGGCTGATCGATTTCCTCTTTATGCGAGACTTGATTGCAAACGAATTGGACTTGCCACTTTGGCTTGGACTTTGAGTAATTGCAATAAGGAAGGTGCGATTCTCAGTCATACTGGCAGAGTTGTAGCGGCCGAGACGTTGGAGGTTGCTAGCGACCACATCAAAGACATCATAAACATCCCTGCCCTACCGGCTGATGATGAGGCCCAAAGAACCTGCTCCGAGACATGTCTGAAGATTATTAAGACCGCTTTGGCCCTGGAATGCAAATCGCTGAGAACTGATCAAGAGGCTTTGAAACAGTACAAGGAGCTTCCAGATGGATATGCCTCATACTCTCCAGCAATTTGGGATGCGGTCGTCCAACACTTGGATCGTGGCAATGTGAAAGTAGCTAGAGCAGCACTGGTCGGCATCAACGATCTTACTGGGCTGGAGAAATTCAAATTAGATGTCGATGACACTTACACAAAGGAAAAGAGTGGCTTCAACGTCAAATTTGGTCGACTTACACACCTCGTCTGTCAAATTTTAGAGCGGATCAATGATTTCAAACCAACTGACCTAGACAAGCTCTTCCGGCATCCTGACACCGCGACCGCACTTGTTGCAGCCCTCTTCTCCCCTGATACAAATCTGTACGAAGCAGGTGTGAATCTCATCAAGAGTATAAGCTCCGAATCAGCTCGGAAGGAAGCTATTGGGCATCTACTCAAGACCTTTCTAGAGACAACACTAAATGCATTTTCATGGGCTATCCGTCGGATCGCTCGCAACAAAACATTTGCGTCGTGCCCTAGAATGCTCAAGACTTCTACCGACGTGGTTGATATCCTATGCGACTCGCAGAGTGGTCTACTTCGCACACGTACGCTGTCCGGCCTCGCCGAAGTGCAGGCTGTCGAAAATTTCTGGGAGTATCAGTGGGAGGGTCTCAAGGTGATTTACGAGATGACAGAGAATTGGGGTAGGGCGAAAGTAGCGGATGGCGATGTTCTCAAAGAATTCTGCAGGAACACCATGCAATTCTCGCAGCATCTCTTTGATCAATACGGCATATTCGCAAACGCCGTTGGATCCGCTGCCCCGATAAAGCAGGAGAACGGATCCATTATAGCTCCTGACAATACCGTCTCTGAAGATCTTTTGAAACATCCTGCTAAGATCATGGAAGCCATGCTGAAATGGTTAAGGCTACGCGATGCTTTCCTTGTCGAGATATCAGTCAAACTAACCACTAGAGTTTTGGACAGACTCACTGAACTTAACATGAATCTAGCCGAAGGACCTTGCGATTTCCTTCAGCGAATCCTCGACAATAGACCCCAGACAAGGTCGAATCTACAGCCACAAGAAAAGGCCGAGCTCGCAAGAGCCTTGGAAGCTAATCTGGGCCGCTCAATCATCACAGAAGCTCGTAGAGAAATCCCTGGGACTTCCTCGGATCACAGTCGTGAACAGTCAATTACCGTCAAGAAAGAGACTCAAGCTGGGATTATTGACCTGAAAGCCTGGAGGTCAAAAGCGAAACCCGCCAAGAAGCTTGTCGAGATCTCTGACGACGAATTTGGGGACTCTGACATTGCGGATCAGGACCTTTTATCGGTCAGTCGGTCTGCAGGATTGATGAAGGAGATGCAAGCCTCTATCGCAGAACGAGAACGTTCTGCTCAGTCGCAGGTCGCCAAAAAGAAACAAGCACAAAGTCAAGAACGCAAGACTACGACTCCTGCAACGCGCGAGCAGAGAACCTCCAAAGCAATCAAACCAACTCTACCATCAGAGAGCGAGCGTGTCCTATTTCGTGAAAAGCGGGAAAAGGAGAGAGAAGCAAAGAAGAAACGAGACGCTGAGACGCTCGCACTAGTCAAAAAGAGAGCAGGCTTGTCCGCATCTGCGCTTGGAGAAGGCTCAGGCTTGGGAGGTATTGGTGTCAAAGGCAAGGACCACGCTCCAAAGGTGCAGAGCATGATGGTCTCTTCGGGATCAGAGTCCGAGTCCGAGGACGACCTGGATCGGGAGCTCTTTGGTGACGCTTCAAAGGCCGTAAAAATACCCAATGACGATCGTTTCTACAAACCTAGTCAAGCTCTGCAGGCTCAGTCCCGGGCTCCGATTAAGAAGACACGCCAAGTGAGGTCGGCCAAGGACATGCGTGCGCGGTTAGCCCCTGATCTCACTTCCCTCCACAGGACTATGCTGGGCTGGGACTTCTTTCACAATGGCGATTTCCCCCCCGGATCCGATCGAAATGACTACAGTCTCGTGACTAGTGTGTTTCGAACCCCAACCGACTACCAGCAGACATTCGAGCCTCTTCTTGTCCTCGAAGCTTGGCAAGGGTTCTTGAAATCGAGAGAGGAAGGAAATTTTAGACCGTTCGAGGTTAAGGTAGCAAATCGTATGAATGTCGATGCATTCCTTGAATTAAGTACGTCGATTCCGATGGCAGAAGGCAAAGAGCTCGGCATTGGAGAAGCGGATATCGTCTTGATCTCAAAGAGTCCATCACCGTCAACTGAAGCTCAGCAGCCGCATTGTCTAGCTCGTGTTTGGAAGATCAATCGTAAAAAGACAACCATGGAGATTACTTATAGAGCGAATGTTGGGAATCCTCTTGTTACGGCAATGATACCCAACGCAACTTTGTATGCTGTGAAAGTTCTTTCAATAACCCCACTGGAGAGAGAGTATGGAGCTTTACTAGGCCTCAAGTATTTTGATCTGTGCGACGAGATTATCAGGGCCCGACCGTCGCCATTGCTTGAATATTCAGAGAGGCAGTTGGCACCGCTAGTATCCAATTACAACATCAATATCGCGCAAGCGAAAGCTATCAAATCCGCTGTCGACAACGATGCTTTCACTCTTATTCAAGGGTGCGCTCTTCCAAATACTTTGGATTTTACCTAATATCGCTGACATTTGACATAGCCCTCCCGGATCCGGCAAAACCAAGACAATTGTCGCTATTGTAGGTGCCCTATTAACAGGGAGCTTTGGCGATAAGGCGGTCCCCATAGCTCGGCCGCAGCTCAGCAATGGTCAACGTTCAGGTAATGGCTCTGCCGCAAAGAAGCTTCTTGTCTGTGCTCCTAGCAATGCTGCTGTAGATGAACTTGTTCAGAGATTCAAAGAAGGAGTTAAAACAGTCGATGGGACCCTGCAAAAACTCTCGGTGATCCGACTGGGACGTAGCGAAGCGATCAATGCTAATGTGATAGACGTTACGCTGGAGGAGCTTGTGAATGCAAAGCTCAACATGGCAAGCAAGAAACACGGCGGAGACGACATCCATAAATTCATAGCAGCACACAAAGCAACGAGCGAAGAACTGAACAACCTCCGGAACCAAGTGGATGAACTCAAAGCTAGTGGAAAGCCCGTAGCTTCAGACCAGGATCGGCAATTTGAGGTGCTGAAGAGGAGAAAGCTGCAATTGAGCAATCAGATCGATGCTGCACGAGACAATGGTGACGTAGTAGCAAGAGATGCAGAACTTAGTAGACGCCGCGTACAGCAAGAGATTCTGGACGGTGCTCATGTCATCTGCTCTACACTGAGTGGTAGCGGACACGAAATGTTCCAGGGCTTGAGTATCGAATTTGAAACCGTTATCATTGACGAAGCTGCACAGTCCATCGAACTTAGCGCATTGATCCCGCTGAAGTATGGATGTTCTAAATGCATCTTGGTGGGTGACCCCAAACAATTGCCACCGACTGTACTTTCCAGAGAAGCTGCACGGTTCCAATACGAGCAAAGTCTGTTTGTCCGGATGCAGAGAAATCACTCTGATGACGTTCATCTTTTAGACACTCAATACCGGATGCACCCTGAGATAAGCGTCTTCCCAAGCAAAACCTTTTATGATGCTAGACTTCTCGATGGACCTGGCATGGCAAAGCTGCGCATACGACCATGGCATCAGAGTAAGGTCCTCGGACCTTATCGCTTCTTCGACGTCCAAGGTCACCACCAAAGCGCTCCACGTGGTCACTCACTCATTAATTTGGCTGAGATCGAAATCGCTCTCAAACTTTTTCATCGGTTAGTCACTGATTACAAAGGTTATGATTTTAGGGGAAAAGTTGGAATCATCACTCCGTACAAAAGCCAACTCCGTGAGCTAAAAACCCGATTTGCTCAACGGTATGGTGATTCCGTATTCGCCACAGCGGAGTTCAATACTACCGATGCGTTCCAAGGCCGCGAGAGCGAAATCATCATCTTCTCTTGCGTCAGGGCGTCTCTTAACAAGGGTATTGGCTTTCTCTCCGATATTCGACGAATGAACGTCGGTATTACTAGGGCTAAATGCTCCCTCTGGGTCTTGGGGAACTCACAATCTTTAACGCAAGGGGAATTTTGGGGCCGCCTGATTCAGGATGCGAAAACCCGAGATCGCTACACGAGCGGGAATCTCAATGATATGCTGAGTAGGCCTTTGCTGAGCCTTGACTCGATGACACCAGCAAGTGTAAGCAAAGCTTCACCCTTAACAAGAGCGTCTTCCAGCGACAGTCATGACATCGACATGCCTGACGCGCCGATCTTTCGAGACTCAACCCCAGCAAGCAGTAGGCGTAGCTCGACCATCGCGGACAACTTCAAAGACACTGGACTGCTAGAGGAGGCCCAAAGAATTGGTTACCATCCGGCCGGGGGCGGGAACGGTCTAAATTCGAACAGCAATTGTCAAAAATGCGGTAGCTTTGCACATTATACAAATGCTTGCGACAATCCCCATGCTAAAGCACAAACGGGGCCCAAGTGCTTCCGCTGTAACGGAGATAGTCATACAAAGGCCTTCTGCACTGTCGATAGGTGTATGACGTGTGGTGGGTTCGGACACACCCCAAAATCGTGTACTAGCACCAAACTTCTGTCGAACAAGGACAAGCTCAGGATTGGCAAACAGGAGTCAGAGCATAATGTTTTCCTGCAACGTGCGCCGGAGATGCATAGGAAAAGGCAACTTGGAGACCACGATAGACAAGTGCCAATTGTATGCTCAACATCTAGCACTCCACCGCCCAGCAATGCAAACAAGAGGGTTTCTGATCAAATTGCGAGGTTTGGCGAGAAGAGGAGGCGGGGTTCTTCCCCTCCCGCTGGTCCCCTTAATTTTAAAGCACCTAAGATCTTGAAAGGAGCTCGAGAAGCCGACCGGCAAAAACCTGACAAAGCCTCTAAAGACAATAAACATCCGCTCTCTAATCGTCCTAATGGAGGTCCGAGTAGAGATCGATTGGAGTCTTCCGCCCAGAACACGGTGCCACCCCGGCCGACAAACCGTGAGTCTATGTCGACCGCGCCGAATAACCTTGGGGCTATTGCAAACGCAAGACAAGCCGGCAAACGTGAGGAGAATTCGAGAGACGTCATCCGACCTGCAGCCCTACCCCCAAGACCAGCGAGTCGTGGATCTAGCTCGTCGAACCCAAACGAGACTCCTCTCAACCGTAGACAGAGCGAAGATCCATCATGGGGCGACAACAGGCCATGGAATGATCCCAGTACCAGGCAAGCAGATGGGTACGGCCGTCGACAAACGGACAGCTACCGACCAGGTCAGGGAACAAGTGCAGGGCAGGCAAGCGGGGACAACATTCCGAAAAGAGATGGCGATGGAGGCGGCAATGGCACGAGCACAATCATCAAGGCTGGGGAAGGACCGAGAGTGAATTTGCCCCCGCGACCACCGCCTCCTCAGTCGAACGTGCGGATGCCCAAGCGAAAGAAGGAGGCCGATCCCTTCATTAGGCCGAAGAAAAGGCCTTGAACGCTTGCGTTTTTTGTTCAGTAAGTAAGTTTAGCGTTGCATTGCGCGAGGCGTTACGCGGGAACAATAGACGCATGCATGAGGGAGCATCCGGTGACGACGAGATACCCCCGGCGTTGTACGATAAAGTACCAAGCATATTGATAGAGGGATAGGATTCATGCGTTTTGAGCCTCGATCGGTCAGTCCTGTCCCGGCTCATGTACTAGTACAAGATTATTCACGACAGTTTGCAATGCCCAAGAGCAAGCGGATTCGGTATCTTCCAATCTCCCAAAGCAGCGCCGTGCGGAAATTGCAGTCACCCAAGGGAGTGGTTTGAGTGGGGTCAGATGTGCCTGTCTTTTCCCGCTACTGCCCATCGAAGTAATGGGTGAAGGTAGGTGAATGCAGCCGATGCCCACCAATTGCGCCATTCCCTTTATAGCCGTATGTATGCACGAGCTCCCTCCTTGCATGGCCGTACTTGCTGAACCCTGTCCCTCTTTTCCTACTTACCCTTGTTGCTCAACCTGCTTCACGTGCTTTTCATATGAACAAGACTGCCATGCTGCATGGCGTGTGCCTGTACGCGTGAGAGAGAGAGAGATCACGACTATCGCTGCAAGCTGTTGCATTGAGACACCCACTGTTTACATGCGTGGCCCTGTGATCGCCGGAAATCTGTCACTTCATTTCCTTACTCCAAGACCGGAGCCCCTTGCCATCTACCCACTAATCCGTTTCCAAATGAACTCAATCCCGCCCAGCTATCCGAAACCCCGTCTCACAAACAGTAATCGTGTCTCCTCTTGACCGTCCAATTCTCATCTCCATAAAAATAATGGAGCGTCCCCTCTGGTCTTCTAATGGGATTGCAGACCGCTCACTCGCGCCTTCCAAGAGCGTCGTCTCCAAGAAGGGCCTAAAATTGGAACCACGAAGTCCAGGTTTCGTCTTCCGATCAAACAAATGCAAGACGTCTGATGCAATACGCACATTCCTTTCAGAGTACGACGAAAGACTACCTGAGGAGGAGGTAAAGCCATCGCGCCGAAGGGCCTTCTCTGAGACCTCTAAGCACTTCAAAAGGATGCTTCAGATACATTCGAAGCCAGAAGAGGCGTCCAAATTACCAGTGACATATCAGAGAACATCGGATGGTCGAAAATATGGGCAAATTTATAATGTTGGGATCGACATCTCGACGTACAATGTTAACAACATCCAGGAGACCATATCAGCCAAAGGTAGTCGAAAGGGCAAACCATCTTTTAACAGGTTCTCAAAAGAAAATGAGAATGAACGGACAAATGGTCTGAAAGCCAAGGAGCTGAAGAAGCTCACCACAGAGAATGGAGCACAACAGCCTAAAGAACAGGACAAGCTAGTGAATCGTCAACTGGATGAGTTTATCGACATCCAAGATCCCAATACTAAGAGCATGGCGAGCTGGCTTATCGGCAAACGCGTGACCACACCTACAGAGCAAGGCAGCAAGATCCCAAAACCATACATCGAGACGCCACCGGCAATCCCTCTGTCCCCAATGAAAGTGTTCCTCGAAGACGATGTCGAACTATCGCAGGACTGGTTGAACCAGCTGACCTCCCAGAACCAGTCCACGGATCGAACAACTTCTCGGTTGCCAACTCGTGAATCGGAAGATTGGCCCATAGCTCGCGATTTCGCAAACGATGGCGCTGCGAGGTTTCAGCGCTTCCGCGCTGGTCAACGGAGGTCACGCAGTCCGGAAGACGAGCAGGATACTGTGGCGGGAATGTCGCACAACTACATCGGGTATCCGAGCTTCAGGCAACGAATCGAGGACCTTCAGGCCTCTCACGTCAAAAAAGACCCCCATCTCCCAAAAATCCCAGCTCTTGGGCCCCCAGAAATTCCCCCGAATCCACCATCCTCACGCATCACCCTCACCACTTCACCCAAAATCGGCCTCAAACCCTCCCCTCTCCCCAACTCTATCTCCAACCCACCGTCCCTGACCTCAGCCTCCCCAGCCGCCGAAGAACACGGTTCACACACCTCATCCGGCATCGTCTCCAACGCTCAAAGCGCCATGTCGATGCGTGGCCAGATCGCAAGCAAACCGCCGATGCCCGGTCCAGCGCCAACGAGAGCATTACCTTCCCTGCCAGAATCCCACGATGACATAGCTCCGACCGCTTCTGAGTCGAGTCAGCGCATAGAGACTACGGGGCATTCACCAGTGAAGATTCACCCATGGCAGAAGAAACACGAATACAGTTTCTTCCCCAGCAGCAACAGCCCCCCAAAAGCCAACGGAGCCATCTCTCCAGTCCGAACGAGCGAGACAATAGATCCAGCTCAGGTGACATCTCCATCGTCGTCATCATCGTCGTCGAAGATACGAAGCCGGCCACCGCAAGCGGTTTCTGTGCCTCCATTGGAGCATACATGCAATGTTAAGAGCGTCAATGCCTTAGATCAGTGGCAGCAACAGAGGGTCGAACGTACCGCGGCGAGGAAAGCAAGGGATTTGGCGCGTGTGGTGACCCCGAAGGCGATGGTGTGGGGAGGGGATGCCATGGCATCGGAGGCGGTCAAGCAGGCCCAGGACGTTCATGCGTTGCCCAGAAATACAGACTCCAATGCCTCCAGCGTCTCTGGACTCATGAACCAACCGCCCGGCCCACAGAACAACCAACCCAGCACTGGCATACCGCCGCAGAACGGAGAAAGCAGCACCCCATCATCCCAGAAAATATCCCCCATCATAGTCGTCGCCGAACAATCACCCACACCACCACCACCCACCCGCCTCCTCTCCCCAAGCCCCCACCTCAGCAGCCATCTCCCAAACGATCTCTCACCCTCACCATCCCCCTTCCCCCATCCCTCCCTCCCAACCACCACCCGCGCCCCAACTCCCCACACACACTCCCTCCTCCGCCGCGCCGCATCCAACCGCTCATCCACCCACCGAGCGTCCGTGCACGAGGGGTTGATTGGGGAGTTGGAGGCCAGGCTGGTGGCGATGGAGAGGAAGAATGTCTTGCTAGAGAGGGCGTTTATGGCTGTTGTGGATGCGGGGGCGGGGATGCGGGGGGAGCAAGGAATTGGTAATGGGTTTGGGGGAGTGAGTGATGAGGGCGGTGGGAGGGCAGAGAGAGGAGTTGATGGTGGTTTGTGGAATGGTTGTGAGGGAGGGGGGAGGGGGATTGGGGCGGAGGGTTTGTGTGGAGGAGTGGAGAGTTTTTTTGGGGGTGCGTGCTGAGGAGGGGAAGGGGAGGATGGGTGATGGGTGCGGGTTGTAGGGAGATTTGGGTTGGGAGCAGGGGAATACCATTTCGGCAATTAATCGAGTGAAATTGGGGCTGACTTGGATCCCGATCTTCCAAAAGCTATGGCTGTGTTGCGTGCATGGTTCGTTGCGGCGGAAAGGTCTTCAGGAGTGGTTAAGGAGGCCCCCTTCTCCTTCTGGATGTTGCTCTTGTTCCGTGGCAAAGAATGACAGAGGTTCAGGATATAATGGTCAATGTAGGTGCTTGCAGTGAGAATATGACTGGTCGGGGCGTTTCATATGAAATGAGTGTCCAATTGTAAAAGGACCAGGTAGAGGCAGAAAAAACATGGAAAGTCAATCTGAAGAATCCAACATCGCGTCTGGATACAAAATGTTTCATGATATAGCACCACGTTCATCTACTCTACCAACTCACAGGTTTCCACCTTGGACCTAGACCTATATGACTACATTGAAGTCGCTTTACCTCGCTCCTCTCCATCTGAGATCGACTGTGGTGATTGATTGTGGTCTTCTTCGGTGGTGTCAGAGCTATCCAGACTGGGGTGACCTTCTGTGCGGGCAGGGTCGCCTTGTCACTTCCTAACATTGCCATCGCGAGCGCCCCTGTCGAAAGCACTGTTGTTGCATGTAAAGCCACCTATCAGGTGTTCCCGGAGGATTGAATATTCCTCTGTAACGTCTTTAAAAAGGCGGCAGAGGTTACTCATGGCATTCACCAGTGCCAGGATCCTGTGTCCTGGGCATTTTCAGATCTCTATCCGGACGGTCGTCTGTTGTCTTGCTATCTCCTCTCGAATTCGGACATCGGTAATATACCGTGTACACCATCGGCGTCAAGATGTCTTACTGACCCCTCCAAACCCAATCAAGGCGGTATCTCCTCGCCTTTCCAATCCCAGCACTTCCCCCTCCCCTTCACACCCACACCATTAACCACCTCAATCAATTTCTCCGCCGCAAACTCCGGCGTGAAAAGTTTTTCCTTCGGCGTACTGGCCCAGAACTCCTCGCTCAACCCCGTCTTCACCGTCCCTGGATGTAAACTCACACACATAGCTTTCTCCCCAGAGCGCTGTTTCAAATAAATATCCACACTCTTCGCAATACTATTCACCGCTGCCTTGCTCGCTCGATACGAATACCAACCACCCAGCGAGTTATCGGAGATGGAGCCGACACGCGCGGACATCAGGGCCAGAGTGGCGGAAGCGGGCAGATTGTCCAGAGGGGAAACGGTGGTAGATTTCTTTGGGAGGAAGGGGGAGAAATGCTTTGCGAGGAGGAGCGGGCCGAGGCTGTTGATTTGAAAGGTTTCGAGGGCTTTGGTGTGGTCGATTTGGGATGGGGATTTTTCCGGGTGGAGGATACCGGGGATGCAGAATGCAAGGCGGAGGTAGCTGGACGAGAAGCGCGAGGCGCAATGCGATGCTGCGGAAGATATCGTAGATTCATCTGCAAAATAATGTAAACTTATGGTCTCAATAATAGGGCAGATAGAGCCAACCAGTCATGTCCAATTTTAGGACTTCAAGTCTCTGCTTCTCGACGCCGAGACCGTCAAGTATTTCCTCGTTTATGCCTTCTAGGTCCTTCCTTGCTGTTGCAACGACGGGCAGGTCGGTAGTCTTGAGCAAGCGTCTTGCGAGCTGAAGGCCAATGCCTCGAGATGCTGGAGATACCAGGATCCATGGTTTCGCCATGCTTGAGGAAGGACGCTTTCAGATAATGGAATATATTTGCTCGGTGGAAACGCCAACGGCGATTACGATGCTATCGAGGGGTGCCATCAGAAAGTCGAATTGTTCTTGCTTCATTGAAGCTCGGGCGCTTACCAAGAGAAAGGTGGTGTGGTATATGATGATGTCTGCAATTCCACTTTGAGGGCTAGGGCTAAAAAAATCTCACAGCGATGTGCCCCTTTTGCCCCTTTTCATGCTAGAAATATAGCAGGGAACGAAATATGTGATGCTCGAGGCCATGTGTAAGAACCAGGAAAATGCAAACTACCTAGAGTGACTGAGTGGGTATATGTGTTCTACACCGTCCATCGCTATGCCGAAAACATGTCACATGGCCTCCTCAATGGACAAGCCAGGTAATGCAGCACGTCCCTACTTCCTTTCTAAGCCTGTTCCCCCTTTCTTCAACACCGGCGGCAGTGCCTCCACGCCCTCCGTGCCGAAACCTGCCCCTCCTTCGAAATCTTCCTGTCTGAGCTCCTTCAATCTTCTTAGCCTCTCTACTCTTGACTCGCCTGGAAGAGTGGGCGTGGGAGCAATCTCTCGCCAAGGTCCCCTATTTTTGGTACCTTGCTCGCCCCACATGCTGACTCTCTGTACCTTGCGTAGCTTCTTCAAGCCGTATGAACATACAACGGCGGCGAAAATGAAAGACCACGCTGTAACTCCTAGGAACCCGAGATCTGATTCTTCGATGAAGTTTTTGAGATTCATTCCGTAGAGACTGGCGACAAAGGCACCAGATCCTACGCCCAAAGTCCCGATGCTAAACTTCAGGTCGAGAAGCATTAGAGAATTGCGGTTGGCATCAAGAATAGCTTTCACACTGTCACGTTTAGTAACTCGGTCTTGCACGTTGACATACGAGACTTACACTTCTTCGGTGTTTCGGATATTGCTAACCAGATTACCAGCCACCTGAACGATTTCGTCGCAGACCTTGTGGTACGATTCTAGCAGCATCTCCACCTCAGTGTGGTCGTCCTCTTCTCTAACTTTGCCTTGCGCTCGCTCAGTCAGATACATAGCAACCAGATCATCGTCTGCTTCCAGCAGGTCATCAATGGCATCCCTGACGAGCCTAGCCTTTTGCTCGAAAGTGCCTAGCTTTTTGGAATAGATAAGCAAATGCCGTAGCTTATCCCTATCAATATCCTCCTCTAGCTCTTGTAGCACTCTCATTACAGGCTGAGAAACGCCTTCAAATTCACCTTCCAGCCCGGTTGTAACACTGACCAACACTGCTTCTAGAGCGCGAAATTCGTAGGGTAGACCACCTGCTTGGCGTGATGCTTCTTTCTGTCCCAACTTGCCTTGTAGATCGTACATGAATTGAGATTGGGTATAGGAGTCTGATGTCCCATACGCATCAAGGACCAGAACGCAATTATGCTTTATGAGAACACGCAAGTGGAGTAGGTTGATCAGGATAGCCGACGGACGAACGAGGATATGGGGCAGGAGTGAGGAATCGATCTTTCTCAAGTCTCGAGGTAGTAGACCATACTGATGGCCAAGTCAGCGTTTGGTCCAAAGGTATGACATAGCATTATCTAGCTATGCAAGCTCTACCTTCGCAATAAGCGCCGTTTTCTTAAACTCGCCATCCATCAGTGTGACTTTCCCCTCATTGTCAAACTCAGTGCACCTTAGCTTCAGCTCGTTCGCCGCTTTCCCTGGCTTTTTTCGACCAAGACTCGTGCCTCCAACATCATCTAAGAAGCTAGGCAAAGGGGGTAACTCTGTGGGCCTCAAGTTGATCTTTTCTTTGCGCTCCTTCTGCTTCCATAGCCTGTGCAACCAAGGCCGAGGATCTGTAGAGGCGTACCGGCTATGGCTTGAGATCTCGCGAGTATGGTTACCAAACGTCCCGGTCCAACTCTCATGGCGAAGTGCGTTGGCTGGCGGAGGTGGACGCTTCGGTGGCGGTCTCAGAATGTCAAGGTTGAGGAGGGAAGATTCAACAACCGCTTGTCTGGGCGAAGTGGTGGTCAACCACCTTATCGAATTGGGAAGATCTCGTCTAGCATTTCGAGAAGCTGTCCACTTCCTTCCAGTCCTGGCGTTCTGGCAAGTAAGACCTCTGGAGGGAGTGAAAAAGCAAAGTTCTTCAGACTGGGACTTTAGGAATCGCAGTAACGATGACGAAGGCGCAGACACAGTTAGGCTAGAGCCAGGTCTCATCTCCTCACAGAGTCATGGATAGGGAGGGTGATCGATTACTATTAGCATGAAAGTTGGTGAGCTGTAATTCTTGAAAGCAAGGGTCCGCCAAGACCTCCAATCACGAGATGTGCAATCTGTATTTGTGCGGCTTGAATCACTTATATATATTGATTTTACATTCGTACAACAGGTCAATAGGAATTTGGTGTGCAACGATGATTGTATCTGCACATGCTGTAAACATCCCCTGCGCCTTCGCTAAACATCACACAGGGCGAATCTCGACAAAGTCGAATATTCGCGCTGTTTCAAATTGCACCCTGAACAGTTACACCTGCCGAAAACTCCCTTGCATCACAACTGTATAGCACTCATCGACGCTTTGGCGGACCATCCCAGTCGTCATCATCGTCGTCTTCATCATCTGCACGCAACAGTCCTTAGCATTGGCCAGGGGATTGACACGGCAGACTGGGACTCACCGCTTACGCTGACCTTCTTGTTTCGCTTACTCAATGCTGCAGCCAAAGCATCCCCAAGACCACCTCCACCTGAGGGTGCTGGGGGAGCTCCGCCCCCAGCGCCGCCACTTGGCGCAGCGCCCGGGACAGTGGCAGCGCTGCGATCCCTTTTCTCTTGATCACTGACTTTCTTCAGTCCACCACCGCCAACCCCTCCGCCCGCTCTGATGGCTGCTAGTACATCGTCTTTGCCTCCAGCCGGTTGTGGCAGTGGGGGCGCAGCTGAACCGCCTCGACCCGGTGGCAATGGCGGAGGAGGCGGTCCACCAGTAGATGGCATTGGTGGAGGTGGAGGGGCGCCAGAAGAAGGAAGTGGGGGAGGTGGTGGTGCGCCACCGGGTGAAGGTAAAGGAGGAGGTGGTGGTGGAGGTGGGGCAGCCGCAGACGATGGAGCATGAGGCACCGGTCTCGGCTGATTGGGAAGAGGAGGTGGAGGTGGTGTCACAACTGCATTGCGTCCCGGCGGTAGCGGCGGCGGAAGAGCAGGACCTGAAGACGGAGGCGCTGCCGATGGGGTCTTTGGAGGAAGTGGTGGTGGCGCGGCAGAGCTGGGAGGTACTGCTTTCCTTTCAGCAGATTCTCGAGCGTTTCGTGGAGACGATTGCAAAAGAGCACGGCTAGGCGGCGGTGGAGGGGCGACCGAAGATTTACGCTCTCCTTGAAAGGGAGGCGGGACACCGAACTTCGGCTTAGCTTCATCTTCCTCCTCCATTGGGGTCTTTGGAGGCCGTGGGGGAGGCGGCGGACCCGGATTTGCAACATTCGATGTCGCTCTGTTACGATTTGGCAGACTCGGAGCAGGCACATGTGCAAACTTGCCAGCATCAGCAAGCGGGGGTGGAGCTCTAAATTGATATGCAGGACGAGGGGGCGAGGGCGTCCTTTGTGGTGACCTTTCAGGTGACTTTTCTTGATATGACGAAGTTGTGCCCTGGCTTTCCGGTCGGCTTCGGCGAGCTGGAGGCGGCGCGGGCGCAGGCCCTCGCTTCGAAGACACCGTACTGCCTGTATTTTGGGGACTGATAGATTCTAACCTCGCAGGCGGCGCAGCTGGCGGGGGAGGAGGGGGAGCCTTGTCGCGGCGATTTTCGTCAACACCGTTAGCTCCATTATCTGTTCCACCACCAATAGGATCTCCACTGGCTTTCCTTTGCTCGATGTAATCCTTGATGAAGTCTGAATTTTGCTCGATCTGATCTTCAGTGATACCCATCTCTAGCAGCTCACCGAGAATCCCTCTCCATGAAGGATCCGCAGTGTCTAGTGAGGACGCTCTATCGCGGCTGGGGCTAATTTCAGCATGCTGGAGCTGAGGGGGTTCGCGCGGAGGAATGATTGACTGCGGTTGCTGTGGGGGTACATGCGGAGCAGACGAAGATCTCTGGCCATGTAGTAGACTCCCAATACCGCCAAACCGGTGATGAGATTTCCCATTCGCGATTGCTCCTATAGCTCGAGATCCAGAGCCTTGGAAAGGCGTTGCCCTGGTCGCCTTGCTCGCACTTTTCTCCCTTTCATCCATCTTTTTCTTGAACTGTTTAGCCTCTTTCTCATCCACGAATGAAAGTCCCGCCAAGCAATCCTCGAGTTCGAACGAATGGAAGAAAGTCCTGTCTTGATTGTAATAAAATAGATCGTAAATTTCCTGGTCCCAGAGCACCCCCCGATTTGAACCCTAGCTACCGATCAGTCCGAGATCAATACTTTGCCTATGGCCAGGGACGCACTGATACATCCACCATCTTTATCCAAAGTGTATTGCCGACAAGATCGTTGCAAAGCACCGCGGCGCCTTGCAGTCCTGTATAGACCCATCGTTGCTTACTAGGGTAGGCCACATAGAGTTTTGCAACTGCAACCGCGAAAATTTTGTTGGAGCCTTTTGGGACGACCCTCTTAACTATCTCCTTGTCGTTCTCAGAAAGTATGGAAGGCATCCTGCGGACTGTGGATTTGGTGCAGTCATCTGCTCTCACCTAAGAACATTCGCTGTGAGGGGAGCAATGGTAGGGAAGGTAGTTGTGGTGGTGCCAGCCACGAAATGGCGGGTCTCCTCTAATGTGCCTCGTTCTCTGCTGTGCTAGAACAAGTCCCTAGGCAGACAATGACACTGCGTTCCGTGAAGAATAATAAGACAAAGGGTATAATAATCTGTGTAGTCATTTGATTGGAGAACAGTTGTAATGCTCAGCCTGCAGATGCCAAGCCTTTTCCGCGCGGCCCTTCGCCGGCACTACCTTAGTCTCCAAGTCCAAGCCAGACGCCTATTACACCACAATACGGAGGTTCCTGAAGGCTTTTCTTCACAATTACAATGATTTCAACAGTTCAGTATCACTAGTTACGATACAAGTTGGACTGAAATGATGCCATCGATTTGAGATTACCCTACAACAAGCACGAATACACAGAATTCATTTCCAAGTCTGAACTTCTTTCTTGAGCACACAGTTCGTCTCTCATGATTCTTCCAAGTTCTCATATCCTACATAGATTTCCGAATCAGTACTTCTCGTTCGGATTCTAGTTGGGGTTCGAAATGGTATGCTTACCTTGCCAAAAAGGTGCCATAGGCTCGACATTTTGTCTGAAAATATACCGCCGCACGGCCCAGACAACCTTCTTCAGCTGGTAAGAAGAATGTTTCCAAGTAGGGACGGAAAAGACTTGGTCCAGCTCCTCGAGAGTAAGAGCTTTAGTCTCAGGCAGGAACAGCAGTACTAGAACCCACAGGCTAACCCAATCACGAATAAGCATTTTCTTGCCAAGATCCAGCCAATACCTCAGCATAGCGATGTAGGCGGATGGGTATGAAAGAGAGATGACTTACATCAAGCACCATGTTGCATACCAAGCGAACGCGCCTTGTGGTTTGAAGGCTGTGACGAGTGATGGCCAGGAAAAGCTGAGTATAAAGTTGAAGCACCAAGTTGTGGCGGTCGCGAAACTCATGCCTACCTCGCGAATGTGAAGAGGGAAGGCTTCAGCGCTGTATGTGAAAGGAACGGGGCCCATCCCAGGAGAGTAGAAGACTTCGAAAAGGTACATGCCAGTCGTGACCATTGCAACGCGTTTTGGTTTCATGTCGTCAATCCAGAAGGAGAACCCGGTCCAGAAAAGGGTTATGGCAAGGAACGGGAATGTAAGAAGCAACAGGTTGCGTCGCCCGAAGGTGTCGATCGTGAGGAAAGCCGGAAGAGCGAAAACCCAATTCAGGATCCCTGTGCCCATGGACGCGAGCAATGCGGAAGAGTCGCTGTAGCCTGATTCCGAAAAGATCGTCGTAGAGTAGTACGCGATTACATTGACACCGCAAAATTGCTGACCGAACATTACAATCCATGACGCCCACGCAGCGCGCCTGTTGCGATTGACCGTGAAAAGTTCCCAGACCATGTTCTTCCCGTGCGATACTTTACGTTCGATTTCTACATTAACGTAGCAATAGTAGAGATCTCGTGCCGCTTGAATCTCCGAAGGTCGAATGCTACGGAAGGCGTCGAAAGCCTTGGGAATCCGATTCTTCTTGATAAGCCAACGGGGACTCTCGGGACAAAAGTAGACCTGAGCGCAGACTATGAGAGGAAGCACTACTGTTGACCCGAGCATCAACCGCCAGTTGAGATCGTGCCCAACATTCAGAAATGCTACACCCATGCTGCAGAAACACCGTGGTCAGTTTACTTTGGTTCACAAAAAATTTCGAGAATCGAACACATACATATTGCCCAACATGATGCCCTAACAAAGTTCGAAAGTTAGCATGCTCGTTTCGAGACGAGTTTTGATATTAGAAAATATGTATTGATCACAAGGAGGTCATGACATGATGTCTTCGTGTCCCCCCATCTCCAGCATGGGTTGGACGGAGCAAGAGCAGTGGCCTGATGTACTTACGAATGCTGTCCACATCTGCCACATCATGACGAGAGCACCACGGATCGGGGCTGGAGCGCATTCGGCTGCCTGATTATGAGAAGATTTAGCCCGTGGAATGAAAGATTTGTTTGATTTATATATTCATAACTTACGTAGACCGGAACCGTGGTCGACTTCGATCCGATCCCGAGGCCCAAGACAAATCGTGAGATGAACAGATTCACCCAGCTGTTAGCTACGCCCTCCCAAATGGAGGCAACAGCAGCGATCAAACAAGAAATGAAGATAGTCCCTCGCCGTCCGAGCAAGCTGTTCAAGGGAGCTGTGAGCCAGCATCCGAGTACGGCACAAGCGAGGTACGGAGCACCGACGATTAAACCGGTCAAATCGTCGGTCATCTTCTGAGAGAATCGGCCGCCTTTATCGTACGATAGAACGTTGAATCTTTTGAGATAGAATTTCTGAGCTCCGTTGTTGGCGGTTTCATCCATACCCTGAACTGCAGCGCAGAGCGAGCACATGATAACCTATCAGACGTGAGTCGTCTCCTGTTCTCCAAATGGTAGACGTGAGGTTTGTCGTACCAGGTAATAGAGAGTCTTCGGCTGGGACCCTTTATGTGTATGCTCTCTCTCCAAATATAATTTCTCTTGATTGGTCAGCTCATCCATGTTTTGCACGGCATGGGGGCTCTGGGCCACCAGGGCGCCCTTGCGAATGGTATCATTGTACTGCATCAGATCGAATTTGGCGCAAAAGTCATCCACGTCTTTCATCAACTGCTCTCGGGGGATGCCCCCCAAAGGGTTCTCGAAAATTGCACTGAGCTTGTTGCGGGACACATCCAGTGAGTCGCCGCCATAGCTCGGGCTTCGTTTCTCTTCGACATGGTCGGGTGAGTCCACGGTGGATGAGCCTGGGGATTCCTTCTTCTCCGCCATGCTGACGGTGGTTACGTTGGAGCAGTGGGTGTTTTCGCTGAACACGGAAGACCGTGGCCGGGGAAAATTCTGGGGAGGGGAATTTAACAATGACGATACGAGGCTACCACACTGCCTAAGTCACGAGTGTTGCGGTTGTGCCATGGCCTTGCAGATAGGGCGTGTAGTGATGCATCCCCACAGGAGCTCCAAGACCGACCGGAATCAGCCTAACGACGATCACGAAATGGCGACCAATCGCATTCAAGTTGAGTATGGCTTCCCGCCTGGCGATGGATCACTTGTCACACGATCGGAGATCGGCCACGTTCTTGCGGGGGATTTAGTAGACTTGGTAGAGCAGAGTACACCAATGAATTCAATCGAGGCAACGTCAGCCGAGTTGAATGAAAGGCCGCTGACGCCGATCCTCGACGTCTTTGATCAGAATGGACCCACCTCCATCCTTGGCTTTCATCACACAAAGGAATTAATCCTTGTGGGAGGGGAAAGTGGGGAGGGGTATCGGATAATCGGAATGGGTGGCGTAAGCAAGGAGAGCTTACGCATTTCATAGAATAGTAGAGATGCAGGTCCGCATGCAATCATAATCCTGCGGCGAACTATACCATGATGGTTGGGTACACAAAACTGTTCCTCCCGTCTGAGACAACCTTGCCCCTCTAAGACTCCAAGAGCAAATTAGCGTGTGCAAGTTTACTCGGATTCCTTGGCACCAATTTCTACACTCAACCCCGCCCCGCGCCCGCGTTTTGTCGAAAAGAAAATTTTAGAAGCAAGTAACTTTCACGAAAAGCCCTGATAATACCATCGCAATATAATATGAATAGTAACATGCTATATAAAATGTACTCGGAAGAGCCTACGCTATAATTGACACTCTTTATTTAAGGCCTAACGTAAAATTTATCTTAGCCAAATCTGCTGGGAGCATGATCTTCTAGTTTTCTTTTCGAAGAATTCCTAAAACGTCCCAAAAAAGCGGTCGGGGGGCGGGGTTGAGTGTAGAAATTGGTGCCAAGGAATCCGATTTATCTTGCACACGCTAAACATCCCCTTTGGAGCCTTGGCGTTTGAGCTAGCTCTCCGTGCCGTGCACAGACCTCAGTTCTAACGACAGTGCATCCATTCCATTTCATCTCATCTCATCTCAAGCAGTAATTCAAAGTGTCGAATCGAGAACGTGCTACCTACGTGTCAATAAAGGCTAAGGGGTAAAGCCCGCTTACAATGAGAAGGGTTTCGCACTGTGTATTTCCTTTGGTCGAAACCAGTAGCAAGCCAAGCCTCATTGGCATAGGGTGGATACGTAGGATGAGGAGCAGGTAAGCTGCGGTTTGAATTGAACTCAGTCGACGGCACCTTTGGAGTTGCTTTCATCCCTCCTGCGCTGTTTCTCAGCCCGAGTATATGGCCCTGTGGATCCTTTTGAAAGATTACCCTGTTGAAAGCTGAATTACATGAGGTCGAAAGGCGCGCGTTTTCGAGATCTTCCTAGCGCTATGCTTTGACACCATGTTTCGTCGTCAAATGAAAGAAGAGTCAATACAATTCAGATTGCAGATGGAAAAATTCACCTTTCTGCGAGGAATGAAAAGACGATAAGTCTATCCGCAGTGACCCTGAGGGAGGCTCTTAGACATTGATCCGTGCAAATGCGTAGGAAGAAAGAACAAGAATACGAAGCCTCACGCCCCAGATTAGTATTCCGTGGGTTGAATGGCTGGAATGGGCCGAGTGATTCCAGCTGACGCCCGGCTCTGTCGTCATTTTCGACTGCAAGACACTAGATGGACGACGCGCGCGACGAGTCAAAATTGGAGGTGACTTGCCTATCCAGAAAGAGTTCCCTGAACTAGAATTCATTGTCGCTTGGTACTCTACCGGAGCGGTGTCGGCATAATTAGCTTTCATAACAATTGGACAGATTGATCACTTCCTCGGGTATATGAATCCCTTTACTAAGGCGCGCTGCTCCACCCGTTTTCAGAAACAATACGCCTTTATGGCGAACACAATTGAAACTCACTGAGGTTATTTATTTTGTATCAGCTGGTCCTTCGAGAATGCATCACAGCCCAAGCGTCAGGGTGCATAATAGCTGGAGCTTGTGATCTGCTTCCGATCTGCTCGCTCCGACTACATTTGCGGATTCCCAAAACAGAGGGCAGTGCACGTTGTGTTTCATTATCACAAGGACTCGCTTCTTGCGGTGCAGTGGGCAATGCCTTGGCTATGACTCATCGCTTTCGGACGGCCCCTCCTATCAACATGACTCAACAGCTCAATCACGTTTTAGCAGCTCAAGGGAACAAGAACATCTGCCGTAGTGTAATGACCTGAGTTCGATTCTCAGCGGCAGAGTGGTAAAGCTGGGTGGCTTGGAGGTAGAGCGCCGGACTCATAATCCGGAGATCGAGGGATCAAAACCTTCCCTGGCTATATTCATTTTTTTTTGATCTCATTGTTTTGTCTCCCTTTTGTCATATTTTTCATTTCTGATTGTCACATATTTGAAACATGCATATCCTGATGCGGCTGCTAACACCTCACGGCACTCCAAGCTCGTTCACCCATACTCAAGTCAGAAACACTACATCATCGCGCCACTCTAGATTATGACACTGGTATCTCTGTATTGCTATAATTTACTCGGTCCCGTTGCAAGAACCTCAAGGCAATCAACTTTCAACTTGCAGGGTCAGGGGTTTGCATTCATAGAACGACGAATGATGTACAAATAGCCAAAATCGTTGATAAATGACCTGCAGCACTTTAGGTTGACTTCTCAACTCTCACTATTACATGAGGCTCGTAGATAGATCATGACAGAGGATTCGAGTAGTACAATCGGTGATGGCTTCAGATAGAAGTTTGACCGAGATACGTAATTGGCCGCTTTGCCTCATCCAAAGCTCGCTCAAGCTGCTGCTGTCATAACAAATGTTTACGTAGATGATGCATCAGAGATTTCCTTCTGTCTCTGTCCATGGCGATGTAACAATTGCAAGATTGCCATCAGCTTGCTTCATATTCTACTGATCTTCAGCCCTAACAGCTTGAGCCACTCACTCGTATGGCATATTACTACTTTACTTGACTCTCTCTTCGACTGTCAGACAGTACGCAGCCGTTGTCAAATGCCATCCGAGAATGCAAAACCACCAGTGAAACTATCGTTGCCACTTGTAAGCCTACTGACGTGATGCGCGATTGCCTCACGTGCGCATCTTTACTTTCTAGTACTTCCAAATCCTTGTGTTAGGGCTTTCTTCTGACCTCTACATAGGAGTATCAGCAAGATGTTTTCAGTGAGTTACGCTCCGAAGATGAGCTTCTTCTACTGGCGCGAGGCTTGGGCCTCCTACGGGTAGTCACCAATCTCCTCCATTCATACGACGCAGTGGGGCACAATCTAGTGGTGGTTGTTGGAGCTGATGAAAGAGAGAATGGCTGGATCGGCGAAGCGTTAGCAGAACATGCTGCAATCAGTAGGGCTCCGGCTGCAAGGGGGCTCAGCTCGATCAATACAGACACCATGAGTGTAGGGACTCGGGAGAAAATGTATTCCCAAGGAGGCATATTCAGCATCACCTCGAGGATATTAGTGGTGGATCTTTTGTCAAGGCTTCTTAACCCAGAAACCGTGACGGGTCTTGTCGTCCTACATTCAGAGAAGGTCGTTGGAACCTCTATCGAAGCATTCATCATACGTATATATCGTCAGGTAAACAGAGCTGGATTCTTGAAAGCCTTTTCGGACAATCCTGAGCCTTTCACTACCGGCTTCGCACCTCTGGCGTCTTTGATGCGTAATCTGTTCCTACGAAAACCGTCTCTATGGCCTCGCTTTCATGTTACAGTTGCTAAATCTTTAGAAGGGCGGAAGAAAGCAGAAGTCATTGAGCTAGAAGTGCCAATGACCGATGGCATGCGAGATATCCAGAATGCTATTATAGAATGCGTCGAGGTCAGTATGGGTGAGTTAAGAAAGGCCGACACGGGACTGGAATTGGATGACTGGACACTTGACAGTACTTTACACAAGAGCTTTGATGTAATTGTTAGGAGGCAACTGGATCCGATATGGCACCGTGTGAGCTACAGAACAAGGCAAATTGTCAACGACCTTAGTGTACTGAGGACTATACTTCATGCCCTCTTGACATACGATGCTGTCTCCTTTAATAAATATCTGGATACGATATTGGCTGCTCACCAGCCTCCGCCGGGCTCAAATCGTCAGAATCAATCTCCTTGGTTATTTCTAGATGCTGCAAACACAATATTCGAGACAGCGAAACGCAGAGTATACACGGGCAAGCCTGTCGAGGGAGGAGCTCCTAGAGCAGCGGGAGCTTTACCGGACTCCCTACGCCCTGTGCTCGAAGAACAGCCAAAGTGGGCTCTTCTTGCCGATATTCTTGAAGAAATCGAACGAGATGCCTATTTCAACCCTGGATTTAGGGATGATTCCCATGGTACCATTCTCATTATGTGCTCAGATCAAGGGACATGCCGTCAGCTTCGCGAGTATCTGCAAAATATGCATGTTCGTTCGGAGCAAGCACAGGAAGATGATGAGAGAGATCAAATGGCCGACCTGAAACCTTCGGCCTCATTCATGATGCGAAGGAAACTGAGAAACTACCTGAATTGGAAAAGAGACTTTGCTCGGGTCAGCGCTTCGCTGTTTACAGAGAATCAAAAAGTTCTCGAAGGCTTCACTGATCAACGAGGAGCCAATGGATACCGAGGGAAGGGCCCACCGAATAAGAAACGACGTATCAGAGGCGGTTCCGCGGCAGCTGCTGGTGGAGGAAGGCCAGTCAATAGCGTTATGCAAATGGCAGACGACAAAGAGTCTCAGGTGGCATCGCTTCTTGCAGACATTCAACCTAACGAAGCAGATTATGCGCAGAAGGAAGAAATCGTACTAGATTCCCTGGAAGATATGGAGGATTACTTTGAGCTTTATGAGATGGATGATCTGGTCGTTATTCATCCTTATGATGGTGATATGGACGAACATGTACTTGAGGAGGTACGACCAAGATACGTGATCATGTATGAACCTGACGCCGCATTTATTCGACGAATCGAAGTTTACCGGAGCTCACATGACGACCGGAATGTCCGTGTCTACTTCATGTATTACGGCGGTTCTGTGGAAGAGCAACGATACCTTAGTGCGGTGAGAAGAGAAAAGGACGCCTTCACCAGGTTGATCAAAGAGAAAGGAAACATGGCTGTCACCATCACTCTTGATGGCGCTGCTGCTGATCCTCAGGAACAATTCCTGCGAACCGTCAATACTCGCATTGCCGGCGGTGGCCGCCTAGCAGCCACATCAGAGCCTCCACGCATTGTGGTTGACGTTAGAGAATTCCGTTCCTCTCTCCCATCACTCCTCCATGGCCGATCCAATATCGTCGTCCCCTGCATGCTGACGGTCGCCGACTACGTACTCACACCCAATATATGCATCGAGCGAAAATCCGTGCGAGATCTCATCTCCTCCTTCAAAAATGGCCGGCTCTTCAACCAAGCCGAAACCATGCTCCAGCATTACAAGAGCCCCATGCTCCTCATCGAATTCGATCAAAACAAATCCTTCACCCTTGATACCTTTGGCACTGATCATACAACCACCCTCAGCACCGCTAGCAATCCTCAAGATCTCCAATCAAAACTTGCCCTCCTGACCCTCGCCTTCCCCCGCCTGAAAATCATCTGGTCGTCCTCTCCCTATCAAACAGCGGAAATCTTTGACGAGCTCAAAAAGCAGCAGGAAGAACCAGATCCCATCAAAGCGGTGCAGATCGGTCTGGTGGCTGGGGAAGATCCGAGTGATCAGAGTTTCAGCCAGACGCCGCAGGACATGCTGCGCGCGGTCCCTGGCATGACGGAGAAGAATCTGTCACGAATTACACTGGAGTTGGGAAATTTGGCGGATGTCAGCAACTTGACGGTGGAGGAGCTGGATGTTGTGATTGGGAAGGAGGCGGGGAGGCAAGTTTTTCGGTTCTTCAATCGGAGTGTGTTTGAGGATTGATTATCGCCTGCGATGGTGGAGATGCATCTCTAGCTTATGTAGTAGCTAAGAAAGAAAGATACCCCTTGTTATAGGCAAGCTCCATATCTACACACAGTATCCCATGAAACCGGGATTCGCAAGATTCTAGCAGTCTCATCTTGGTGAACCCCAGAGCTTTTCCACAAGCCTTGCTTCATTCCGTGCTGTCGTAAATCTGGCCGCTGGGAAGGTACCAGTATGAATTTCAAGCTCGTCAAATAGTCTACCGCTCTCTGTCAAAATTCAAAGCCCAGTAGGGAGTCCATGAAGGCTTGTGATGTCGTGCAGGTTGCCAGCGGCTAAGGCAGCCCTCTTCGCTCCCCTCGGGACCCCCACACCCCCACTCTGACGTAGACCCGCCTCTGGCCGCGAGTAAATGGTGATGCCTACTCAGCTCACAGCATCACAAGCACCTTCACCACCCACATCTCTCAACTAAGTAACTATCCATCACCTCTTTCCGTCCCACCCTCCCACATCTCAAACAACCAAATCAAGCAACCATGCCCGTCCTCCCCTCCGAAGAAGAAGCCCCCTCCGACATCTACGAAAAAGTCGCCAAAGACCCCTCCTCGGCCTCGGAATCCACAGCCAGCGACCATGAACACCACCACAACGAGCACACTCCCAGCTCGAGCGAGAAGGCGTCCGCGCAGGACTTTCAGTCCAAGGGGCCGCAGATTCCGATGACTATGAGTGGTGAGTGGTGAGGTTTGGGGGTTGGGGGGGGATGCGTGGGTGCTGATGTTTTGGGATAGATGTGCCGCCGGTGGAGGGGAGTAAGGAGGAGAGGATTAAGAGGGCGGAAGAGTTGAATAAGGAGTGAGAGGGGGGGGAGAGTAGATGGTATGTGAGGGGATGGTGTTGGGGTGGAGGGGTAGTGCTGATGATCATGTAGATTGAAGAGTTTGGGGATGATATGGCAGGGATTGGAATTATGACTGAGCGGATAGCGAACGAGTGGGCTTTGCACCAATGTCATATGTAGTATCACGACGACACGCAACGAAGACACGCAATACAAGGAGCATTTCCTACTTTGAGGTGCACAGTTTGGGGGTGCACATTATGTTCTGATGTCATGTGTCCGTTGAGAACGTTCTATCATAGCCACTGTGGCCGACATGTTCCAGTCTGTCCAGGAAGGGCGACAGTATCTATCGATGAATTCCTATCCGACTTGTTGAGATCCCTACCCAAGACTTCTGTTTCGAAACACATCACTCGTTGAAGGGTTCCGATTCCTGGATCCAGACTTCCGGATATGCCAGGATGCGTTGCGAGCTTAGCTAAGTGTCACTCTCAACCTGAGGGTTTCCAATTCACTGTCGGTCCCGTCTTGCGCGCTCGTCGACCGCAAATTTTCAGAATTCTCTCTACCACATGAGCAGCCTGCTCCTGCACCTCGGCAAACTTCAAATGCACGCCATGCTCCATGGCTTCGATGTCAACAGTCCCAACAAGCAAATCCGGACGTTTTCCCGCGCTCCCCGGCTGCTGGTCCTCTGCGGTAGAGTCTGTCTCGACTCTTCTTCCCCTACTATCGAACCCTCTCATCCTCAGTTCCTGCGTGACAGCGTGCACTACCCTCCTCCTAGCCCAGCTCCTCACTATCTTTTTCCCAGGCATAGTATTACTCGTAAACATAAGCCACAAGCCCTCTTCGAACTCATCGTATCGGCCTGTGATGATATGTTCGAATTGGTGGCGTACAGAGGGTTGCAGAACATGAGATGTGTCTCTCAGGATGGCTTCTGCAGAGTGAGAGAGCTTGTGGGTGGGAAACATGCAGACGCGGCAGACATTTAGATTTTGGATCTTGAGGTATGGCCTGTTGACATAGTTCCTTAGGCTCTGTCCAGTCACCCGACGCGCACAAGAGGGAGGTTGGAGGCGGGTTAGGGATTTAGGGCGGAGCATGACACGGTGATGTTATATCCATATTGAAAGAGCAAGGGATGTGCTTGACAACAACATGGCAGTCATACTGCTGGATTCGTGCAATGCAGCTATATGAATAAATTTGCTCGACCGCGGCAAACCGTTGTTCGCTTGAGTCAGACGCAGCGCCACACCTTGAAACCCCACCAAAATATCTTCAAATCTGGGACTACTTATTCTCCTCTTCTTACAACGAACACTCCGCTTAGCGACAGCTTTTACCATCCAGAGGATCATAATCAAACGCCGCTATGCCCAAGAATAAGGGGAAAGTAAGACAATCCTCGCAAGCCAGATCCCTTCACCATAATCCATCGACCCCTCCTCGACAAACAAACCCACTTCACCAGATCAGATCCTTAAAGAGATCAGAACACTGCTAACACCTCGACCAGGGAGGTAAAAATAGGCGTCGAGGGAAGAATGAAAACGACAACGAAAAGCGCGAGCTCACCTTCAAAGAAGAAGGCCAAGGTACATCCACCCTCACCACCTCTTACCCTCCCTCCGCTAACAACCTACTCCCCAGAATACGCCCAAGTAATAAAAATGCTCGGAAACGGCCGTCTCGAAGCCCTCTGCTTCGACGGCGAAAAGCGCCTCGCCCACATCCGCGGCAAGCTCCGCAAAAAAGTCTGGATCAACCAGGGCGACATCATCCTGCTGTCGCTGCGGGACTACCAGGACGAGAAGGGCGATGTCATTTTGAAGTACAGTGCGGATGAGGCGAGGAGTCTGAAGGCGTATGGGGAGTTGCCGGAGACGGCGAAGATTAATGAGACGGATACGTATGTTGTCGCTGTATGTGTGGGTTTGGATCGGGGGCTGACTTTTCCGTTGCAGGTATGGTCACGAGGGTGTGGATGATAATGTGGAGTTCGACGAGGATCGGGATAATAGCAGTGATGATAAGGATATCGATGTTGATGAAATCTGAGCGCCATGTGGGTTGGAAGGAAATGGTGGGAACTCTTTCAGAGATGCATGTCTTTGCATGGCGGGTTGGCTTTGTCGGATGGTCACGATACACGGTGGCTGGACGAGCATGCGGGTGGAATAGGAGTTAGAGGTGCATGAGATATGAATGATTGGCAGACAATGGATACGAATGTGATTCCAGCTTCATGGCTTGTTCCTTCAGGCGGTGA
>JAABUP010001595.1_pt1 | contig 47485 bp, 44 predicted proteins | sample 5559201 | NCBI WGS metagenome assembly JAABUP01 (sample SAMN10711887, study PRJNA513373) | rock metagenome | isolation source: Antarctica rocks | place: Antarctica
ATTTACTAAGTCTGTAAAAATTGTGCTATTAGTAAATACATTTGCTATTTGCGATAAAATCACGATTTTACCCGTGTTTCCGGAGTTAGCAAATCCGGATTTAATATAAACTTTTGAGATTTGCCGATATAGGGTTAATAATTAGTAGATAGTTTAGATAAGAGAGAGTTTTTAACTAAAGAGTAGGCCTTAACGGTTTCTCTAGCGGCTAACGAGTAGATTTTATACTCGGGGGTAGAAGATATGAGGAATACCCTTATTAGTAATATAGTTTTACTAGAGTAGGCGTATAAATAATTAATCAATCAGCTCCAACGACTTCCAGCGCGGCAATTCATTAGTCGCCAATTTAATTAAAGGCCGTTGAGAATGTTACGTATTGCACGTTGACTCCAGGCAGAGCTAACCATGACCTGCGCGAGGTATACCAACAGTAATGGCACACAGAATGTTGAGCCAAAGGCCAGATGCCAACACTACGGAAGTCTGGGCGACATGCCGTGGGACATTCAGAAGTCTGCATCATTCCCTTTCTACGATATTTGATCTTATTGACCCTCTCAGGTACTACCATCAAAGGTACGGTATATTCTCGAAGTACGATGAAGGTATCTGGATGACGGAAGATGCTTGGTTCGGTGTGACACCTGAGCCAGTGGCCCTGTAGGTTATTCTAAATTTTGAATGGCACTGAGTATTCTGTTATATTCATCTCTTTCTAGAGCTATTGCACGACACATCTCAGAAGCAGCCGCAACAGAGAAGGTCTTTCTGATCGACTGCTTTGCGGGAGTGGGCGGCAATACAATAGCATTCGCTCAATCGGACAGGTGGAAACGAGTCTATGCTATCGAAAAAGATCCGGCAGCACTCGCATGTGCCCAACATAACGCCGAAATTTATGGCGTGCGAGATAAGATTTCGTGGTACCAAGGAGACTGCTTCGACATTATTCGGAAGGATCTCGCAGATCTGGGTGAGCATGGAATCATCTTTGCTAGCCCCCCATGGGGAGGTAAGAATATTTGACTACTCAATTCCTCCGATTGTTGACAATCGCAGGCCCAGGATATCGATCGGATACAGTGTTCAATCTTGTTAGAATGCAGCCTTACACTCTGGCAGATCTCTTGGACCCTTTCCAAATGGTGACGACCGATGTTGCATTATACCTACCAAGGACATCTGATGTGCGGCAGTTGGCCAATCAATCAGGACAGGACCTAACGGTTACCGTGGTGCACTACTGCATGGAAGGGGCGAGCAAGGTCACTCTCTCAATCCCTACGCTGCTCTTGGAAGACTGGTCTAATGATGCTCCTTTGTAGGCAATATGCGCTTATTACGGAGGCTTCAGCTTTCCTTCATGAGGAGAGGCTGTCGTGATTCCGCCTTCTTCGACAACAAAAGAAAGGAGTGCAGAGAGACTAGTTGAATTGATCCCTAGCAGAGCTTGCGATTTAATCAGTGTGAAAAGCAGAAATTGAAGGGAACTGCTGGGTTGACGCCCCAGCCATCTAGATATTTAATAGGGGACCCCTTGGGAGCCTTCACCTTTGACCAGCGCGCTCAGCGACTCACCCGGAGTCCCGTCAGTAGTTTCCCATGGAACTGACCTCAAGGCACGGTCATTTGGCGGATCACCAATCTTAGTCATATGCGAAGGCAGAGGTCAGGCAGAACTCTGCGTAGACCACCACTTGCAAGACCGAGCCCAATTCCAATACAGCATCCCGCCTTCGAACGAGGATCATTAAGAGAAATTGAATTCTACAAACTTCTGTTCATAATAATGACGAAATATGAAATAGCATTGAGGTGATCGACAAGATGACAAGGATGACACTTTACCGGTCGGATGATCTTCGATACGCTAGCATATCTTATCACTTGGCTGCATTCCTCAGTCAATCCTCATTACATAATGCCTCCATAACATGCCGTTGTCACTTTGCATTTATCGCTGGTCCCACAATCATTTCGCTGTGAGGGCTACCTTGCGAGAGCAGATTCTGGCCTAAGTGAGAGGGTGCTTGTCACATCTATACGCTGTTGCGGTAGAAACAAATGGGGATCAAGAAATAATGCCTCATGCGACAGACCCGCCAGATGCTGCAAATGATGAGGACGACGACATCCTAATCGGACGAGTCCTGAACCCAGGTGACCCTACTGAGTTGGAGAACGGCTTAGATCTTCAACGGGAACTTGAGCCTGGCGAGAAAGCAGACGATGCAGTCGACTTTGGAGATCTCAGTAATGATGATCTCGCTGATGACGACGACGTAGACGATGCTCAAGACTTACATCAGGGACAACCGTCTTTTCGCCGCAGCTCCTCTGATGGCTTGGAGGTCTTCATGCAAGATCAAGACCTTCCAACTCCGGCGAATGGGACCAATCTCGAAGATGATGGCATGGATGATCTTTTTGGGGACGGCCCTTCGTCACCAACAGATGTAGATCCACGCATGGGCCATGCTGAGGACGACTTTGATCCAGAAGTTATGTTGGGAAATGACGATGAGGCCGCACGTACTGATTCCGGATCTCGACGAGCAGCTCCTCTATCTGATACTCGCGGTCAATCTTTCTTCCATCGTGTCTCGCTTGGCTCCAAGGATGCTCCTCTATCGAGAGAGCAACAACTTCAGATGGAGCTGTTTCAGATGTCGAGGCCCGGTCAGGAGACGTTACCTGCTCCTCCGGAGAACCAAGAGGAACTACTATCCTCGCTGTGGCCTAAATTTCAACGCGACACGATCCCCAAGTTCATAGACTTGCTCCCACCCAAAAAAGCGCGGTATGTTGGCAAGGTCATTCCTAAGCCACCGAAGCCTGTGTTTCCCACCAAAATCAGCCTTGAGCTAGCCCAAGACCAAGAAAAGAGCTTTAAGATTTGGCCGGCATCACACAAAAGAAGCCACGAGGACACTGAGCAGCTAGGAAATGTGGTTATCGAGCAAGATTCTGTCGATTACGGTACACCCGAAGAATATGTAGATATCGACTCAGACTTTGAAAATGATGCTGTGGGTGGGATCTCATGGCAAGACCTGCAAATTGTGTGCGCAGACTGGGACGCTCCAAGCGTAGCAGAGTCCTTGGAATCCGAACAGGTAGAGCGTCTGAGCTTCACAAGGAGAGGAAAGGATACCTTTGATCACATAGAGCACGAGGAGGACCTTGGCATGGAATGGCCCCCTTCAAAAGTGAGCGGTACCCAGCTATACAATGAGTTTTGCTGACACAGTATCAAGAGGCGGAAGCTGGGCCTCCCAACGGCCAGCATGATACGCACACCTCAATACTCCTTCCCTTCGCTGCATGATCCTGAGTATGCTACGTCAAAGATTGCTAGAACCGTGACTTTGGATCTTAACGATCCACTGCTACTCATTGACCATACCCCGTCTAGTGTATCGTCTCGCAGCGTCTTTGCACGCTCAGACCTTAAAAGAGCGGGACGCGGGGCATTTACAAAAGGTCTCAGCCAGAGGTACAATATTTCTAACGATGAGGCGTATGACCTACTCAAGGAAAACCACCAGAGCAAAGTCCGAAGTATGCTTGGAAATGCACCCGTTGAGCATAGTCTGCCCGCTGTCAGGCTACAATGGCCATTCGTAAGTACCCACACGCTCATACGATCCTTTCAGCTTCTTGACTGCGGCTGACCCTCTGAAGTACAAAACGAAGCTTGACAAGCAAGACGCCAGAGCTTTTCATCGGCCAAGTCTGAAGGTGAATCGTAACGAACAGTTTCGTTTCGGAAGACCCAAATTTTGCAAACGAAAACATCTGAAAGGCAGAGCAAACCAAGACCTTTTTCACGATAGCAAGGACCTATCCATGGGGGATAATTCGAATGTTCTTCTTTTGGAGTATTCTGAGGAATATCCTACTATGATGTCAAATGTGGGCATGGGTAATCGTGTAATCAACTACTACCGACGAAAGACCATGGATGACACCTCGAGGCCCAAACTCGATATCGGAGAGACTGCTGTACTTTTACCCCAAGACAAGAGCCCATTCTCTATATTTGGTCATGTCGATCCCGGACAAACTACGCCGGCGCTCTATAATAGCATGTACCGCGCTCCCATCTTCAAGCAAGCCCCTACGAACACCGACTTTCTTGTGGTAAAAAATACTACAGGAATGGAAGGCTCCACTTGGTTTCTGAGAAATATTGAAAATCTCTATGCAGTTGGACAAGAGTTTCCCTCGGTGGACGTACCTGGTCCTCACTCTCGGAAGGTCACAACTGCCTCCAAGAATCGGTTGAAAATGATATCCTATCGGTTGATCCGGAAGAACAAGACTCATCGTATAAGCGTCGGTGTGGTCACCAGCCATTTCACCGACACCACGGACATGCAGAACAGACAAAAGATGAAAGAGTTCATGCAATTCAACAAGGAGCACAAGGAGTGGCAAATGCGTCATGGCGAATCAGTCCCAGATGAGGAGTCAGTGAGATCAATGGTGAAGCCTGAGGATGTGTGTCTCTTAGAATCGATGCAGGTTGGCCAACAGCATCTACAAGACGCCGGTTTCAATAAAGAGGACGATGAATCAGAGGTCGATGATGCGAAAGAGGGCCAGAGTATCGAGCAGCAACTCGCCCCTTGGTACACATCTCGAAATTTTCTCCATGCTACCCAGGGTAAAGCCATGCTAGCTTTGCATGGAGAGGGTGATCCTTCAGGTCGAGGCGAAGCGTTTAGCTTCATCAAGACATCTATGAAAGGGGGATTCAAGGCCGCAGAAGCGAGTGCTACCGAAAAGATGCGAGCAAAGCAGATGAAGGAGTCCAATGGTCACGCGTACAATGTGCAAGAACAGCAAAAATCTTACGAACAATCAATCCGCCGCATTTGGGAGACTCAAAAGCGAAGTCTGTCTTCAACGCATGAGCAGAATGTTTCAGACATGGATGACGATCTGATTGAAGAGGCTTCCAATGCCGCTCTCCGGGCCGGGACCCCGCGATCAGAGGCGCAGACGCCTGCTACCGCACGTCGGCGAGACGACGAGACAGCCAGTCAATACACGCAACATAGTACCGGGAGTCAGGTGGGGAGGATTCTCAAAATCACTCGCAGTGTCCGAAATCAAAAGGGGACTCTTGAGTCCAAGACTGATGAAATCCGAGATCCCAAGGTCGTACGTCAGTACATGAAGCGAAAGAACCAGAAAGAAGAGGAGGCTCTTGGGCAAGTCTTCACGTGACATTGATTGAACTCGCGGACTGACTGCAAATTCCAATAGCTTACCTGAGCTGATGAATCCTACGGGTGATCCAGAAAAAGACAAGCGTAGAGAACAACTGTATGCGTACGAGCATGATTGCGGTACCTCGGTCGCTAATTGCCTCACAGGCTGCAAAAGGAACTTTCTCGACTCCAGAAGAACAAGGATCGCCGTCTTGCTCGTGAAAAAGGGAAAGTGCATTTTGATGGCGCTACGGACGAGGCAGGCTCTCCATCATCTCCAGCTGTCGGAGCTACAAAAGCCATTGGGACTCAGCGCAAGTGTGCCAATTGTGGCCAAGTTGGGCACATCAAGACCAATAAAAAGTACGTTTCCCCATGCGTTGTGACCATCGCATTCTTTGCATCTCCTTTCCTTTGCTACTGACACTATACGTCAAAATTCTGCTCAACCCCCAATCCTTGAGACACGAGCTAATAAAGGTGGTTGCTTATTCAGACTTTGCCCGATGCTGAATGGTTCAATGAAGCCGGAGGAAAGTTTCGACAACTCTGCATTCACCATGGGTGTGTCTACTACATGAATACCTACTATCAGACGGTCGCTGCGCGAAGGGTTTCGGTCATCGCAGGTCAGGATACTTTGGCTCGCGGCGTTACGAAAGGCTCAAATGACCAGTATCGACTACAGGTCGCATAGCACAGGCGCAAGAGGCGCATAGCATTGCATAGGCAATTAGTCAGCACCTGATGGCAGGCCACGAAAGACATGTCCGCGGACTCATCCAATTTTGCAATCATTCCAATGGCTAGATCGATTTACAATAGTCCAATTCCTCATCCTTTCGTTTGGTTACGAAGGCCTTGCATCGTGATGACCTCGCTTGTGGACTATTAATTGAACCTGACCTACTTCCTCCAATTCGAGGTCAACATGGGGCAACGCGAATTACTTGATAGTGCTGCAGCTCCTCGTCTCTTTGCTTGTCAGGCCGATGTTCGCGCGGAAGTCGAGTCCTTCAATGGCTCGGATTTCTCTTGAATAATCACTAGGCTCGACCTACCCCGGCGATGCTTACTGGCTACCGTTGCTGTGGGACGAGGCAACGCCATCACAACAAAGCTGACGTAGGAAGCATTCAAGTAGCGTGAAGACATGAAAGACCTCCAGCACATTCAACCTCATCTACCTAGAGAGGAACACGAGGTCCAAGAGTGGGCGGCATGAATTGAGATTAGAGTCCGAAGTCTGCACGGAGTCCTACGACATTCTCGAAGAGAAATCGGTCGGTGTAGAGACCTCAAACTGACACCTTGCTGTTCAATGGCATCTCGCATGTTTTCTTGATGACGCGGAACTCAGTCCCTGCCATGGTCTCAAACCGAATAAAGAAGTGGAAAATTGAGATGCTATGATTTGATTCGGAAGGCATGGTCTACCATCCGTGGAAACGAAAGCGACCCCCGGTTTCTTAAAGCCTGCATATTTTCTAGAAACTGGGGAGAAAAAGCAGCTACTGAAAATTAAAGACCGGTAGCTGGAAAAGCCGAGAGAGTGCAATGGTGAGTTCTCAAGGCTGACAACGGTATTTAATGGGTTTGTCACATTTGTGAGCTACGACTATACGGACGTTGTGCTAGAGGAAGACTCTGCCTCCGCGGTCTTGCTTGTGCCTACTCAACGCCCAGCCGAGGTAGAACGGGGAAGCGGCCTGATTGATACACGAGCGAAGATGATCTGAACTCTCGCACCATCTAAGCCTGGTTGCTGATTTCTGTGCTCCATACCACTCCACGAGGCGGTGCCAAGGGAGGATTGCCGAGAGGGTGTACTGTTTCAGTCGGCAGAAGCATAATGCAGTCAGATTAGTCAAAGCTCGGTATCTGACTCCTTCTCGTAACGAGTTGCCGCCCGCGTTCCTCCTCGAATGCCGGTAGACAAGGCCTTCGGTAGGTGTATCCAAGAAATGCTCCCTTTTTCCGCAGCTCGAGGACTTTCCTGCCTACTTCTCTGTCTCTCAGAGCCCTATCCCGCGGCCTTTTCTTTTCTCTGAGTCTACCTCTTCCCTTCTTTGGAGTGCCATTAGCGCCGCCCGCCGAGTCTAGGTAGATCTCATCCGGACCTTGGGGACCATCGACCTGTGTCACTTGCGCGGTGCTAGGTACAGCATCGGCCATGTCTTCGTCGGAAGCTTCTGGAGTATGCGAGTGACTGGCGGCGTCATCTACGTCGCTGATTGGTTCTTCCTCGTCGAAGTACTTCGTGTCGTCACCGCCGCTTACATCTGGAACGAAGGGAGGTCTCGTGAGGTGCAAACGATCCCAAGAAATGCGCCGGAAGAAGTGGTGGGCTTTGATGTCAGTCCCGTCGTCTGGGTAGACATAGTAGCCCTGATAATCCTGCGCATGCGGATCTGCGAGTCTCGACCCAGGTTGGCCTGGAGTACGCCTAGAGTGCCGGTAGTCATTAAGTCGGTACCTCCTCGAGCTTAATCGATGCTCCTTCTCCTGTAGCAGGCTGTTGATCAGCTCCATAGCATCAAAAGACACCTTTTCCCTTCGATCCACTTCCCTTTCATCGGGGAAGATTAGAGAGTTGGCGTTGTTCTCCGTCAGTCAGCCTCGGTCCTGAAGTGGTAATCAGCAGACTCACAAGTATCTTGGCTTTGGTGTCATCCCTGTTCTCGCAGACAAAGGGTGTGAATCCGTATAAACACTGGTTGATTTCAAGTCAGATGCAGTAGACCACCAGCAGAGTGCCTAGAAACCACCGACCTCGAACAGAATGATACCAATACTCCACCAGTCACAACGCCCGTCGTACAGATCGCCACGAATAACCTCGGGAGCCATGTATTGACTGGTGCCGACCACACTCCCAGCCATTCGTCTCTTGCTATGTCGATTCCTCCATTGCAGTATCGACTCCTGATCGCTTGGGCCATCAACTTGTGTTTTATTGGGGCGTCCCTTTCGCCCAGTGAGAATATCAGCTAGATTGGTCTGGACTTCTCTCTCGGCGTCATCTTCTTGGTCTTGTGAGTCCCCCTTCAATTGGATTCCTAGTTTCTCCATCAAGGACTGTCGATGATCCTTGAAGTACCGTTGATCATGTGCCCAATGGCCATCAAAAGCAAGCCCAAAGTCTGATATTTTGAGATGGCCAGATGAGGTTATAAGAAAGTTGTCTGGCTTGACGTCTCGGTGAATCCATCGAAGTCGATGAGCCTCTTCAACACAGAGGATCATCTCTGCAATGTACCATCTTGCATGCCTCTCTTTCAAAATGTCCTTACGGAAGAGTAGACCTAAGAAGTCCCCTCCGACCATGTACTCCATGACTAGGTAAAGATTGGTACTGTCCTGGAAACTGGCAATCAGTGGGACTACCCATCTGGAATTCTCGGAAGCCACAAGAAAGTCACGCTCTGCACGCAAGTGACCTTCTTGGCAATTGCGGAGCATGTCAGATTTGCGAATTACTTTCATCGCGTAGACATCTCTCTTTGCTTTCCTTTGAAGTCGACGTTTTGTCAGTTTTTGACCATCCAGCGTCGCTTTTAGGGCTTCAATGGCAGTGGTCTTCAGATTGCTTAGCTCATCTCGAGGCGCGTACTTCTTATCTGTAAAGTTTGGAGAGAAAGGGTTTATTGAAGGGCTACCATTTTGACTAACATCTCTTTCTCGGACGAGTCTGACAACGCCGAAACTGCCTTTACCGAGTATTCTGACGACCTCGTACCCAGCGATAGCTACGCCTGAGCTTTTGTTCATCTGATCAGTCTTGCTCTTCAGGACTCTAGTCTGCCGAAGATGTTCGCTTTCGTAGGCTGCCCACGTTACACGCTCTTGTTGTCTTTGCTCTTCTGACATGGAGACAGATTCCAGGCGCGATTCAAGAGCGTGACGCCTTATCGACCGAGGGCTAGTGTGACCAGCGAGTAGAGAATTAAAATGGGTCTCGAAAAAGATCTTAGCATTGGCCGTTGTCTCGACAGTGACTACAGTTGGAGTAACGACTAGGGGAGCTTCCTGAATTGGAGTCAGGGGCTTCTCGCGCGTGATCTCTTCCGCAAAGGTCACATTCGTTGCATTGTTGGTTCGCTCGGTCACATCAATATCTTTGGCCGATCGTAAAGAAGCAACGTTGGGCTCCAGGGATGTCTTTGCTGTGGAAGGATCGCCTGCAGAGGTGCTCCCACTAGCGTTGTAACTTGAAGGAGCTGTGCTCTCCTGAGGACTGGGTAGCGGATCAACTTGCCCGCCAGCACCTTTTGTTAGCTCTTCATGCATGGAGAGGAGCGTCGGCCTAGTTCGAAGATTCGGTCGGTGGACGATAGTCGGGTTTGCAAAGGTGGAGGACAGTTTATGCGAGAGCTGGTGCGCAAGGCCAGAATTGGTTTTGTTCTGACGTAGTCCTGTTGGTTCTTTGGGCGATGCGGGACTGCTGATAGGGACTGACAGAATTCGATTCGGCTCGCGAGGTATCCTAAGGTCGTCCGCAAGGGCAGGATGATTCCCTTCCGTCTGGACGAGTGAAGAGAGCTGACTTGTTGCACTACTTTGCAGTGCACAACTTGTATCACTTGCCCCAACGTGCGCTTCTGACAGGTTGAGAGCGCCCAGAGCGTCTGATGGTGAGACCGTCGAGGCTGTGGAGGCCGCAGCATCTCTAGCGATAGCAAGAGCAACGTCTCGCTCACTTATGGTATTTGAAGTCCTTTTCGAAAATCTAGCTTCTGGCTTTTGTTAATACTGCTCTAGTGGCCCAGGCGAGCTGATCATTACCATCGTTCCGCTGAAGGCCAACAATAGAGAGAAGCTTCGAACCACTTCGTCGCATTCTGGCTGCAACCCCTATCCTGGACTGACTGTCTCCCAAGCCGTAACCTTCCAACGATGCATCGTCAGGGAGCCTCTGATCGGTAGTACCATCTTGCGTACTGATGATAGGATGTTCGATCTTTAGGATCTTGTTAGGAGCTCCCGAAGCAAAGAGACTCTTGGAGCTCCAGCGCCACTTTCTCTTTGTTTTGGCTGGCATCGCCCGCGAGACGACGCTCGTAGACAGGGAAGTTGACTTCACGAGAAATGGATACAAGCAGAATAACGGCAATGAATAAGAGTAAATTTAAGCAGAGGCTGTAAGCGAATGTAATTGTTTAAGTGCTATGATAGAGCATCATTGGATGGGCGGTACGTTGGTGAGGTGCTATTGGGATGATTTGGGTGGATTTGTTCTGGTAATAGCTATTGGGACTGATCTGGAACTACGGAAAGGAAGTCGCTACCGCCTTAATGAGTTGTGAACATGTCACGCATGGAAAGAGCGAGGCTCCAGTCCCAATATGCTGGAAGAAGGGATCAGTCAAGAATGATTATCTCGTAGCATGGTCATTCTCACTACTTTTCAAAGTGAAGGCTTCGTCCCTTCGTCCAATAAGGCCTCAGATGAAGGAATGTTCTCTTTACTTTTGGATGAAATTTTCGATTCGTTCACCGACGTAGACTGTGGTTGGATTTTGGGACTGGTAGCTGCTGCTGCTGGAACGTCTGCTCTTGATCGATCCTCTATGGTGTCCTTGGGCTGCTCAACCGACGTTGACCCTGACCGTGCTGCTGGGATTGTTGTCATGGTGTCTAAATTTCTAGAACTCGGCTGATCTTCCATGACAGAGGCTGGTGGAGCGATGTCATCGGATCCGATTCGTTGCCCAGCCTCTTTCACTAGTTGGCCTCTAATCTTTGCGTCGTGCTCACTGGAGATTCTTAGCGACCGGTCGATTTCCTCAGTGAGACTCGCTATCTGATGGGTGAGATTCTCGTCCTTGGTTATCAGCGACGGATCATGACCACGATTTTGACCATATTCTTGCTTCTCGGAATTAGTCTCATTCCATAGTGCTTCGAGCTCCTCGGTCCATCCTATTGCCGCTGCAAGTTTGCGAACCCCAGCATCACAGTCTCCTAGAATAAGAACATCATCTGGTCGCGAACCTAGTCCACCGACACGCTCCGAATTGATCAGGACTCTTGGAACCCCTTCTGAGCAGAAGCCTGGAAGGCTCGCAAACGGTTCGACGGACAAGCTCGTGCCCATGACTATACAAAGGTCTGCATTGCTGGGTAAAGATCGATTGTTGTGAAACGTTTCAGGAAGTGCTTCCCCAAAAAAGACAATGTCTGGTTTGACCAATCCGTTGCATTGCGGTATCTCAAGGCAGTGAGGAACTTCGGCTTTACTCACAGCCTGCCTCATCAAATCATCAGGGTACGGTGCCTTACATTCTATGCAGCGGTGAGTAGCGAAGCTGCCATGAGCTTCTATGGTTTTATCCCGGGGCACACCTGCTTCCCTGTCTAGGCAATCGATGTTCTGCGAAAAGAGTTTGAGGAGAAGACCTTTATCCGACAGCAAGCGGACAAAGGAATGTGAGACAGTGGGTCTGTACTTTCCGGGATACAGTTCATGTGCAAGTGTGTAGAAGGGGAGTGGGTTACTGCGGAAATAGGAAATGTCAAAAACAGCCTCTGCGAAGGGCAAATCGAGCTTGGCGAGATTTGCATAAAGGCCAGTGTCTGGTGATCGGAAATCAGGAATTCCAGCAGAGGTGCTGATGCCAGCCCCGACCTATGAAGCCGGCTTGGATCAGGCAACGACCTTGGTGGTTGTGCTGGGGTTCATGTTGTAGTGAGCGGCTTGTGGAACTCACCATGACTACAATCTGCTTGGCCTTTCCATCTTTGACATATTTGGCAACCGATTCTATCGACCTGTCCTTGAGCGTCTGGGGAGGGGTGGCTTCATCGATCAGCGATGACTGTTCTTGACCCATCCTGAATCGCTGCCGTCTACCCTGGCCGGGCTTGACGTGCTTCTCTCGTCTTCGACGACCTATGATGACGGCGCAATCGGTACAACCGCATCACCTTTGTACTGTGGGAATTGATATCGCCTATGCCTGCTTTACTTGTCGTTGGTGATTACATGAAGTATCTACCCTTCAACCCTTCTAGTGCGAGGTTTTCATAGATGACTAAAGTACCTCGGAAAGGATCTAGAACTATTCTAGAGCTAGCGTAATTTATTTTTAGATTTTGCGCGTACTGTAACATCGAGCCTGGTGTCCTGCTAGAACAGGGTCCACCAGTCCGAAAAGCAGTCCCTCCCTAGCATAATGTCATTGGCAAATGGCGTTTCTGTGCATGGCATCGCAGGTCATGTACATTCAGATCTTGACAAACGCCCAGTCTTGGAAATCTACAAAGCCAGCTCCGTCGCTGATATCAAGTCGACCTTGGCTCGACTTGGCCAACAAGAAGCCTCGGTGACATCTCGTCTGGATAGTCTGCTAGCTTCGCAAAGAGATCTGTCGCGCGATCTCGGTCGTCTGGATCTCTTGCGCGCCCAGATAGGATCTCAAGCAGTTGCAACAAGATCTATCAGTAATGGCATCCTTTCCAATGCCGCTTCTACAGCGACACGCATCTGTGGTGCTGTCAAGCGTCTTGATCTTGAACAGGTCAGAGTCAGAAGCACTTTGGATGTCGTAGAGCAGGTGGCAGAGCTCAAAGCCTGTGTTTTGGGTGTGACCGGATCTATGGGAGCTCCTCAAGACTGGGAAACCGCAGCTGGTTACCTGAACCGTGCGTCTAAGATCCCCAAGGCAATCGTCAATGGCCCATTCGCTGAAGAAATTGTCCCCACGGCCGAGGTTCCCGATCCTCCGACTGTGACTTTGGACCATGCAGCAGAATCTTTGCGCGGACTTTTCCTTCGTGAATTTGAAAAGGCTGCAAAAGAGGGGAATGGTGGGAAAGTCACCCGTTTCTTTAAACTGTTTCCTCTGATTGGAAAGCCCGAGGTTGGTCTTGATGTCTATGGTCGCTACGTCTGTCAAGGAGTTGCGTCTCGTGCCCGTGCGAACTTGAATGCAGGTACCGGAGGAGCCCAGCGGAATGAGGGCTTCTTCTACGCTAATGCCTTGACCAAGTTGTTTGAGCATATTGCACAGATCGTCGAGCATCATGGCGGCCTAGTCGAACGCCATTATGGAGCGGGACGGATGGTAAAGGTCATTGAAAGATTACAGCTTGAGGCAGATGTTCAGGGAAGCATCGTCCTGGACACCTGGAGTGATGAGCGTAGCATCGACCGTGCACTCACCGACATCAAGTCTTATGCGTTCACATTCCTCGTTCAAAGCTTCCTTCCAGCCCAGCCGCCTAGAAGTGGGACTCCCCGCGCTGGGTCTCCAAGCCAAAAAGGCCCAACCACAGATCTACAGTCTCCTGACGACGAGAGTGTCGACATGAAGCAAGTGGATGGCATCTTGAGCGAACTTGCGGTGATGGTGGGGCGCTGGTCTCTGTACTCAAGCTTCATAGCCACCAAATGCAAGGTATGTAGGTAGTAGACGATTTTGGTTTGCACTGCTAAGTCAGTCAGGATCCTTCATCAGATCCAGAGGACGAGGATAAGGAGCTGATGATCCCAATTTTGATAACAAATTCAAGCTTGAACAAGAAAGTTGCTGATAGGCTGATCGCACCTTTCAACATCATGACTACATTTTACTTTCGAAGGTCAGTCGAGAAAGCATTTCAACTGGATGAGAGACCGTCTGAGCTTTCATTGAATCCTAAATCGACCCTAAATTCCAATCCACCCTACATCACTTCTGCGGTCGATGATGTAATGTACATTGTCAATCAGGTTGTTGACAGATCTCTTGCAACGTCTCAGAGAGCTGTCATCTCGAGCGTCATTCCTACACTGGCTCGAGTTCTTGGCTCCGACTTCATTGGCATGATTCAGAGGAAAATGCGTGACGAGAGCTACCCGAAGGCCACGATACAGGGGGCGCCTCCAGCAGAGCAAACCATCATAGCGTTCTTGGTCCTGATTAACAATCTAGACGTGGCAACCCACTATGTAAAGCGAATCGTCCAGTCTCGCCTAGAGACAAATCCCGACGCGAACCCAGCCAACAATAGCGACAACGCCTCATCGCGATCGCTGACAAGCCTCTTTCCACTGAGCAACGACTCTGTCTTCGTTGCTAATGCGTTGAGATCTTTGCAGAGTACATTCGAAGGCAAGAGCGCTGAGCTCATCAGCGACGGGATATACGTGGTTTTCAAAAACGTCATGAAACCACGTCTACGCCCCATTCTTGCGGATGCATTCCGCGAGGTCGATTACCAGATGACCAAAGAAGAACTCGAGGATTTGAACAAAGAGGCCGAAGCCGACGACGGAGAGGGCATCCTCTCCGACAATACCGTACAGCACCATTTCCAACGAGGTTGGGACCTCCTCACCAAACCTGTTACAAGACTTTTGACGGAACGAAATTACGAAAAGCTCTTGGCCACGATCATCGCTTACCTCGGAGAAGTGCTGGAGAAGCGAATATGGAGTTATTACGGACGCCTAGACGATCTAGGAGCGGTACGACTGGAGCGAGATATTGCCAGTATCGTTGGCATTGTTGTCAAGGGTGGTCGATATGGCCTGCGAGAATCGTTCTCAAGATGCACCCAGATTTGCCTGGTCATGAACATGGAAAATGATGAGTGGGAGGAGCTTCAAGCCGCATCGCCCGAGGCTCAGGACGATGGGTTGGAGTGGAGAATCACGGGCGAGGAGCGCGTCCGGGCTCGGGCGATGGTGAAGGATAGATGATGAGATGTGCATGCGGTGACGTGTGGAGGCATCAGCAGGGATCGTTCAAGATGGACTCTTGACGGTGGTTTGGCCATTGGCGACCAAGTGGGCTTGGAAGGCAAACGTTGCTTGTTGCCCTCCAGATGCGCGGGATCTGGTTTCCAGGACGAGTCAAGCAGGTAAGAGTAATAATCAATATTGCCGGGGATGCTTCAGATTCATCTGGGAATGGCGAGTGTGCAGTGGACCCCATCCAAGTAGTCTGATCAACGAAACGCGTGGTCCATCGGGTCCCAGCTGGACTTGGACCGATGTTATGGCCCCAACTGTGAGAAAGGTGTCCATCGTAGCGATTGCACCTACGGGCAACTCACATGTACGCGTTCGCATGCAGCTGCAGCTGTCACGGATATTCATAGTCGTACTCATATACTTACCGTCGTCATTTGCTTACTGTGTGACTTTGGGTGAAAGCTGAAGTATGTAAGCCCGGGATGTCCTTGCGTCGGGTAGAAAAGGGGCGTATCTATTATGTTGTAAGCCCGAGAGTTGATTTGATCCATTTCTATCCGAATACAGCTATCACCTTGCTCGAGGGCCGGAAAGCAAAAGGTGACGAGACGCCATCGTGAATACCTGATTTCTTTCGTCCAGGATAGCAAAGCACTCCCGCTCCAAGTCCGAGTGTCGAAAGCGCAGTGCCCCTGACTGAGTCATGGAAAATGGAAAATGCGAGCCGTCGTCCGCGCCGAGAACTGTCCTTCGTTAGAAGAAGCCGAGAATTTCATCGACAACTACCTGGTTCAGGCTCACAGCAGTGAGCATGACGTCAATGCCAGGGAGCCCGGTCAATACCCAGCGCTGTACTCGTGTACTGCCGGTCGATATCTCGAAATTGGGCAAATTTGTATTTCAAGACCCTGACCTCTCTTTCCTCGGAGACTGGACGATTCACCTTTCTGAGGGTAGTGTGGATGCCGCCAATCTGCAAGAGGCAGCTTCACGGCTTCGAAGTCAGGACGTACCAGTCGCTTTTCCCACTGAAACCGTCTATGGCCTCGGCGCAGATGCTACACGCAGTTCGGCGGTCCGTGGGATATACAATGCAAAACAGAGACCGTCAGATAATCCACTCATCGTCCATATCAGCTCGCTCGCCCAACTTCGCAACTTGCTCTCCACTCGTGATGAGTCTGGCTCCATCGCCGGAACGGATCGAGACCCGATACCCGACATCTATCATCCATTGATCTCGAGATTCTGGCCTGGACCGTTGACTATACTGCTCCCCTTGCCTGCGCCCTCGCCCTTGGCCGCAGAAGTCACAACTTCGCTCCCCACCGTTGCCGTACGAATGCCGTCATCAAGACTCGCCCTTGCCCTTATCCAGCTTGCAGGAACACCTCTCGCCGCTCCGTCTGCGAACTCTTCTTCGAGACCCTCTCCAACTACTGCCGCCCATGTTCTGCATGACCTCTCTGGACGAATCGATTTGATATTGGACGGGGGACCATGTGAAGTCGGTGTGGAGAGTACCGTTGTAGATGGACTGGCGAACCCTCCAGTGATTCTGAGACCTGGGGATGTATCACTCGACATGCTGAGGCATGTGACAGGCTGGGAAGATGTGACAATTGCCTACAAGGATGGCGCGGAGGAGGCGGCACCGAGAGCGCCGGGCATGAAATACAAGCATTATTCGCCAGACGCCAGAGTACTATTGTTCCATGGCGACATGGATGCTAATACTACGAGGAAGTACCTTCAGACGGCGAGAACTGTAGGTCTCTTGACCACCGAGCGCTGGAAACCCGAGGTCCTGCAAGCACGCCCACCGTGCGGCGATAAATACGGTGTTTTGAGTACTAGTGGTCGCGTATCCCGCGATAATGAAAGCAGAAGTCAAGTCAAAGAGACTGCAGATGCATCGGAAACAGTTGTGGAGGCCATCGGAGAACCTTCAGTTGAATCCATTTCCCCTGTACAGCATTCACGAATCCACCTTGGAGGGGAAGACGAATTTAGTATCGATGTCTGGACCATTGCACTCGGTCCAGATACTAAGAGCATCGCTCGAGGTCTGTTCTCCGCGTTGCGGGAGCTTGACCAGAAAAGCGTAGAAGTAATATTTGTCGAAGGTATAGACGACGGAAAGGGCGGCGGCGCAAGGGCAGCGATCATGAACAGACTACGAAAAGCAGCAGAACTCGAGATAATCCTCTGATGGAATCTCTCTCGAACCAAGCAGTAAGTGTGTTCAAATTGACGGAGCTTGCAACTGAGTCATTGGAAGAGGCTGGTGGGCCAAGGTATCTTTATTTCTTGCTCCCTTTCCCCCCCCTCTTCCCTTTTCCTTTCCCACCCCCTCCTCCACCGCCTTTGCCCTTGGCCCCTGCTTCTCCAGGGCCCATCACAACCCTGACTTTGCCGACCGGTACTACCCCAATCACCTCAGGCTCCCGGATCGCCCGTATCAACTCTGCCTCCCGCCTCCTCACCTTCTCTTCCTCCATCATCGCTTCGTTGCCATCTCCGCTCCCAGGCCTCCGCTTCTTTTCTCCCTCGGAGATGGTACTGAGCCACTTATTCAGTATCTCCCTTACCGCCTTTCCTTTTTTCATCGTCCCTGGCTGTAGCTTTACCCTCCAGCGGCATCGACCTCCGATCGCGTCCCAAGGACCGCTCATAACTAATACGTCCAATATTTCGTCACCGGGAAGAGGCGCTCCGACGAACGCATCTAGATCCTCGGATTCCTCCATCTCACCATTCTCCAAAGTTTCGAGACCCTCTTCAAAGTTCAGCCGCCGGAGCTCTTCTGATTCTTTACCTCGCGCTGCGGCAAGCTCGTGCTGTCTACGCCGTCGTTCTTTCAGTTCTGCAAGCTCTTGTTCCTTTGCGACCTTGGCGGCAGCTTCGTCCGTAGCCTTTGCTTGTGCAGCGGCAGACCCGAGGAGACGCATTGCGAGAACTCGGTCCTCGTCATCCTGATCTGCATATTTGGATTTCAGCTTGTTCAATTTCCCGTGCTTGCCGCGGACAGCAGGATGGGATTTTGTGACAGGAGTGTTTGATTGAAAAGAAGTTTCTGGATCGGAATGCTTCGTGTTCTCTTCCGAATCTATAGTTCGATTTGGAGGCTCAGAATTGTCTTGGACTGAAGTTGGTAGACCTCTACGTAGGAGACGGCGTTCTTTTGCGGATAGATGACGCTTTCGATCCTCAGCTGCATGGGTTTCGCCGCTGTCTTGTGTCAGACTCTGGATATCATTATCCGAGTCCTGATCTGGACTTTGGCTATCGGTTGGTGCTTTGGATCCTAACGATGTCTGTGCAGAGTTGCTTCCTGGATTAGGATCTTGCGAGTGAGAGCTGTGCTGTCGACTCGGGATTGGTTGAAGCGGATTATTTTGCTCTAGTTCGGTGTCAATATCGCGAGCTTCATCCTCATTTTCGCTGCTGCTTTCAACTTGGTCCGTCCTAGCCATCTCGGTCGCTTCGTCCTCCCCCTGCTCACTTCGGCTGTGTAGGCTCTCGTTGCTCGCTGTTCGCTCGATGAAATCATTCTCTTCAATAAAGCCGTTTCCCTCGTTGCTCTTCGCAGTGACGTCAGATGCTGCGGGCTCTTCATCCCGAATTCTGTGTTTGAGATGGCGTGCCTTGCTTTCTTCGCTTATCTTGAACAAAATTCCAAAGCCAAGAAGCAGTTGTGCTGGTGGAAGGAAATTCTTGTGGCCTCGCACAGTGAAAGCACCATTCGTCAGATACTCACCAGTTGGAGTTGTTTTTGAGACCTCATCGGCTTGAACCCACCACGCAGACATTCCTGCCTTAGAGTCCCAGGCACTGCTCGTAGCTACAGCTAACGTACCAGCCTGTGACAGGGTTGATGGTGGTATTGGACTATCCATCATTCCAATCTTGTTCTTGATTATGACCGACGCAGCACCATGAAGGTCTGCATGGACGTACACGTCTCCCTTTTTAAGGTACCTCTTATACAGAATCTCATTTTGCGGCGCGTCCTTGCCCCCAATAACAAGATAGCCTTCAGAGGAAATAAAGTACAGGAATTTCTCGAACCACAAGGCCTTCCTTTGTGGACGCATAACTTCTTTTTCTTGCTTCAGGCCCTTCTTGAGATCGGCAGTGACCTTCTTCTCCGTGCTCTTCAAAGCTTTCTCCGAAGACTGAAGTGTCTTCTGCTCTTTTACAGCTGCAGACTTCTTCTGGTCATAATATAGGCGTGCATTTGACCATGGTGATAGCGCAAGATCAACGTCTACCATTAATCGCTTGTCATCGGATTTGAGTCCTTCGGTCAGCTTTGTCCCTGATTCACGTTCATCTTCCGTTGAGTCTGAAATATCACTATCAGTTTCGTCTCCTTCGTAATCATCTTCCCCGTCAAATCTCGTCTCTGCGAGAAGAAGCGTAACCGAATTTTCGTACAGCTTCAGCGGCAGCCTTATCATCTCTGCAACCACATTATGCTTGGACTGTTCCATCTCGATCAAGCGGCCGACATCCATCCAGTCCATACCTTGGGCCAAAAGCCCGTTCACTGCGGCAATAGCTTCTTGGACCCGCTGTAGATTTGCTTCAATGGCTTGTGCCTTGCGAACATTGAGCCCTTGAACTTGTTGTAAGCCATCGAGACGCCTTTCATGATCTAACTTCGCCGACGCGAGCTTGCGTCTAGCATTCTCTTCTCTTTCTGTCAAACGCGACGAAATCTTCTGCGATTCGATCGAGGAAAAGAATTCATCTACTGTTTTGTTGAAACCGTCAAATTCAAGAATGGTTGTTTCAGGGTTATCCTCGAATTGCTTTGGTCGAAAAGGGTGAAAATCCTCGTACATCAGAGTCGCTTGTGTGGGTACCTCACCGCCTGTAATTTGATTTTGAGTAGCAGCTGGACTGGTATTGGCTGGTTTCGCAATGATGTAGCCTCTGCAAACTCCAGAGCTGGTGACATTACTGACCACCTTTTGAGCTTCTTCTAATGCGGCGACAAGCTTATCCATCAAGCAAGGGTCTTCTAGAATCGTTTCCGCGGGAGTCTTTGGATCGAAATTGGCAACTCGTAGAGCATGATCGATCACTAAAGGCGGCAGCTCAGTCAGCGAAGTGGCTAGGGCTTTGCGTAAAGCGTCCCCGGGCTTTTTCGATCTCTTTTGAGGTACTATGTTATCTCCACCTTCCTTCGCAACAGCCCTTTGAAGGCCTATCCTGACGCGATCCTGCGTTAGAATAGGGACTCCATCGTAATTCTGCCGATTCTGTAGTGAGTATTTTAGTCCGACCCGGAGCTGCTCATTCGCCTCATTCACAACACGAAGCAAGCTGATGATGTTGCATTCCTCATCTGTTAGCACGATGTTTCCACCGGCATAGAACTCGAGAAACAGCCGATACTGGCCGTCACTAAATTGAATTTCTATGATTCTATCCGTACCAATCTGCAATACGGATGTCACCCTTCTTGTCCTCAGAAACTTGCGAAGCCGTGCGACAAAAGCTGAAGGGGCTGCAGCCGTAGCTCTGGTATAGTCTGTGAGATGACATCTGAATCCAGAATCGATGACCAGAGATTGGCGGTTGTCAGGTTTGGCGAATTTGAGAAGGAAAATGCGCTTCATTCAGTTGTTCAGTATGAGCAATACAGAGAAGTAGGGGAAAAACTGACCGACGAAAGGTCATAGACATTGGCAAGGCGCAGGGTCGACAGGCTATTGGAGAGCTCGTGAGCTATGACCTGGCCTTTCTTAGCTTCGTTCGCATCACCTAGGAAGATGTGACAGAAGCCACCTTTACGTCTAGAGAAGAAAATCTTTGCTTCATTGTGTGAAGCAGCCGAGGGCAATGAAAGAGCCTCGACGCAGAATCATGTCAAGTTCAGTGACCATTTGCACCACGTCATGAGAAGAAAAGCCTTTTGAAGACCTGAGACTTTGGATGTTGAACGTATAAACCCTCTGTATTAGAAGCTTCACTGCGTCTCATACATAGTCTATGGAGAGGGTCTTCCGTGCTAATTTCTTGTCTACTCCTTGATTTTGCAATCCATGGCCTGCGTTACAAACTGAAGATTAGGACTAGTGGGTACTCCACATGTCCAATCGATAAGCGGGAATACCTTAGTCACTTTCTTAAATCCGTGATTAACTATACATAGGTAGCTTTGGGTCCTCATGGTCTGTGTTAAAGAGGACTGCATCTGGGCAATTCTTCGCATTATCTAAAGAAGATGATCCAATGTCGGCAGCGCTAGAATCTACGGAAGAACGCCTGCTGTTTTGCACCTCTCGTACGAATTGGTGACCATCAGTGCCTCACATTTGGCTGTGCTTTGCGTCACAATGCAGCCATCTCATTACCGAGCTTACAAATCTAAATTGCAGATCGCTCCTGAGCACCATGTTACAAATGTCGTTTCAATTTGTGTATTAACATAAGAACTACCCTCATCGCTGGCCGATCTGTCTCTAAATTGTTTACGAAGTTCCCGCTTGAACTGCGTTGATAATGTCTCCTATTAGGGTTGGCCTGATTGGTCTCTCAGCTCGAGCAAAAACGTCTTGGGCCAGTGAAGCACATTTGCCATATTTTAAAGCCTCCAAAGACAAATATGTGATATCCGCTCTCTGCAATTCTAGCGTGTCAGCAGCTCAGTCTGCAATCGAGGCCTATAATTTACCTGCCAGTACCAGAGCTTACGGCAACCCAGAGGATTTGGCCAACGATGATGAGGTAGATCTCGTGGTCTGCAACACACGAGTCGATGTACACTATGAGACCATCAGACCTAGTCTCTTGAAAGGGAAAAATGTCTATTGCGAATGGCCATGTAAGGTCCATCACCAAGTTATGCTTTGCTTTTGTCTTGCTTGAGTCGTAAGATACCGAGTACGAAGATGGAGTCTCCTGCGCCCGTTTAACCATCTTTGTTTGTTAGATTCACTGTGTCTCTAGTGGTCAGAAGCTAACTCGAAACCTCCGTAGTGGCCGCTGACCTTGGAGCGGCCCAGGAGCTGAATTTCATAGCAAAGGAGACGGGATCCAGGACCATGATTGGGCTTCAAGGACAAGTGAGCCCTATCGCACTCAAATTGAAGTCCCTGATCGAGCAAGAACATAGGATCGGGAAAGTCCTCAGCAGCTCTGTCCTTGCATTTGGGGGAACTAGGACACGTGATTCTTTCATTGAGGGTCTGAAGTACTTCACCCGGAAGGAAGTCGGTGGTAATATGGTGACGATCGGATTTGGCCATATGATCGACTATGTTGGGCTTGTGCTTGGGGAGCTCTCGTCTTTCACGTCTCAATTAAGCATTCAGCGTCCTCAGGTCGACATCAAAGGGAGCAACGGGGAAGTGATGGAGACAGTCCCAACCGATGTTGCCGACCACATCATGCTTCAGGGAATTCTTACCTCTGGAGCCCCATTGTCCGTCATCTTTCGTCGGGGGCCCGCCTTTAAAGACGACCCAAGCTTGACCTGGCTCATCCATGGAGAAAAGGGTGAGATCAAAGTGACATCTGCTGCCGTTGCAATGCAAGCGAGCGATGACGAGAGTAATATTATGATCCACGACTTTGAGAATGATGCGGTTGAAGTTATCCAATGGGACCGGCCTTTCCAAGACCTACCTGGGCGGTCTCGAAATGTCGCGGGACTGTACGAGGCATTTGCGGATGGCGACAAAGGGAAATATCGTGATTTTGAGCACGCTGTGACGAGGCATGCCCAGATCGATGAAGTATTCAGGAGTTCTGAGGAGGAAAGGAAGGGTGAATACATCTGAGCAATTGCTAGAAATGAATGGATTTCATCGAGGAGTAAACACAGAAGGATTAATCGGAACCTCGAGGCCAGATCGTTGCGGATGCCTTTGTAATCATCATGAATTAGACTCTGAAGCTCGTCTGTTGATATAATAACAAATCGTTAACATTCCGATAATACCTAAAGGATAGCATGATCCCAAGAGTTCTATCAACCAAGTAGAAGCGTCATCGCTCTCGGAACCGTTGTTGTCTCGATTTGGACTCTGACCGTCCGAGAGATGTAACAGCAAACGCCCTTTGAGTCTTGAGACGCCTTTCGTAATTTACAAGATCCATCTGCGCATCGCATCGCACGGCGTCTCCAAATTTACAGAGAAAGGAAATGAACAATAGTCAACGGTTGGGCCAGACGTCGGCCCTTGCTGCAACCTGGTACTAATCCGCAAAGCAAAAACACCGATTTAGGAAGCGGTGGCAACAGTGGGTAGAATTGCTTGCTCCGCGATTTCCCCACCGGCCTGATCCTCAGACCATTGACTCCACAGATTACGCTTTGCACGGATACGCAATGAGCTGCCAACATCCTTATCTGCTTGATCAACTTTGACGGCGTCCTTCGTGGCCAGCACTAGCACTTCGAAGAACATCTTTGTTGCGTCGGTCTTGCTAGTGGTAGCTTCTGGCAGCATGTCCTGAAATAGAATGCTGGCTTTCTTCTGTTGAGATGGACTGCTAGCTGCAAATGAACCGAAGCGGTCACGAAGTAAATGCACAGCGTGTTTTGTGCCCTGAGAGACGGCACCTTGTTCCATCGGATTGAGAAGCGGAGCGGTAGTATCATCGAAATTGTCTCGTGCAGCATCATATTCATCCTCGTTGTCTTCTTCGCGCCCGGCAACGCCCACACCACCGTCATCAAGCCCGGGCAGGAAGCCATCGTCCACCGGAAGATCAATCATGGCAGATGGTTCACGAAGGGAAGCATCTGCGCCAAGCCCAAGGCCCTCGTCAGGTGCGCCCAAAGTCTCGTCTTCAGGAGGTATTTCGAGTTGTTGCATGTTGTCTTGAGTGTCTTCCTCGCCGACATCCGCGATGCCACTATCACGTTTCCGTTTCAATTCCCCTGCTTTGCGCACAACCTCGATGGACAATATGCCCCTAAGTTCTGGCGCCCATCCCTTAGCTCGGCCATCGCCCATGACGCTTGACACGAAAGCGCCACTTTTTTGCATGTTCATCAGGTTCAACAACATCGGGTCTCGAGACAGGAATGAGGCTGGTCTCAGGATTGCGGATCGATCTGCTTGCTGCTGCTTGATTTGAGCAGAAGTAAGCATGGTGTCTGCGTCAGCTTGAATGACTTTTCGCCTCTTAGCTTTGTGGGTAGCTTGGCGTATAGAAGCTTCTTCCTCGTCGTCGTTGAAGTTTGTGGCATCAAAGTCTCGCACTATGCTTGAACGAGCAGAAGACAATGGGGACTGAGAGTCTCTCTGTAATCGAGGGTCTGTGGGGGCAGAAGGCGCTCTATCCCCATCGTCAAGGGGGAGCGCAAATGTGTCATCATCGTCGAGCAACATACCCCCGTCGTCGGGCATGGCGTCATCTCGATCCTCGATTAGGGATGGAACGCGGCTACTCAGACGGGTTCGCGTATTCTCGTCGTATCCAATGTCATTGGGAAATTTGTCCTCCTCGCTTAACATGTCAACCTCTAGGTCTCGAGGCGGAGGCGCATTACGTCCAATCTCAATACTTGGCCCATCATCAAATCCAAGATCAAGATCTAATTCAATGTTCATGTCATCCTCATCAAACTCGACTCTCTCATCCCTGGGGGGTTCGCGACGGCCTAGTTCGACGCTCAAGGGATCTGACAGTACTTGACTGTTCCAGTTCAATGGGTCGTCTTTCTTCGAAGTGCCGAAATCAATGTCCATTGGACGGAAGTCGAGAAGTGATGGGTCAAGCTCAGGCATCATAGGATCACTTATTCTATCTGCAACTGTCAAAGCGGCGGCACTGGGCATACTCATATTTGCTGGAAGGTCAACGTTTCCTGGACGGAAAGCCTAGGAGCGTAAGTCTCGGTAACAATAGATCTATGTTGCCCGACATACCATTTTGATCTTGAGGAGGGCCTCATTGCAATCATCTAGAAGGTATCTTGCTTTTCGGCTGTAAATTCTCACCACACCTAGCAAAAGCTGGCCGCTGAGGCGCAGAGCCATTGGCGCTGTGCCTTGATCCACGATCGCGTTCACACTGCTCTCGATGTTGGATTGCAAAATATGGGTCTTGGAGAGCTTGCGCTCTAGGTTGGCAGAAAGCCTACATAAATGCCCGAATCAGTATTACAGGTGTCGGTTCAGAATGAGTCGCGAGGCAGATGTAATAGTACTGCGCTGTTGTTGCATATATTGGAATTTAGTGATTTGGAAAGGATGCATACCATATCTTCGCCAGCGGCCCCGTCTTCGAGAGCAAGGTTTCTGAATAGAACATCTTTGAACGCGGATTACCGAGCGTGACTTAGAGAGCTGAGGATCTTGTCCCGTTTAGAACCAGGAGTGCGCTTCAGCTGGAGAGGATTGGCACCAAAAATTGCTAGTTTATTGACCTCAAGCGCGTCAGTTGTGTACGCGTGGGAGAAGCAACCAAGTCGACTGGGGGAGTGTCGCGGAGGCCCCCTCAGAGGCGCAAATGGCGCAAAGATACACAGGATGCGACTGAGCACAAGCAATGATGGAGTAAAGCCAGAGTGTGCTGTGTGTCCGACTGGAAGGTGGTCGTGGAGGAGGGTGTGGGTAAGGATGGCTGGGGAGTCCCGAAATGGGTGGAGGCTTGGCGACGAACAGGGTCCCGCTTTAGCGGCGTTTACCCGGCTAAACTGCAGCTAGGAGAGCCTGCGCGCGAGGCCAGGATACGTACTTTACTTGGTAGAGAACCGCCAAACAGCTCTCTTTGAACTCTGCTGGAGCCCGCTCACTGCGTTCGAATTCTAGCACTGGTTCTACGGCTTGGAACCTGCCTCGAATCTTACCCCCCCCGCAGGGCTACGCCACAGAGAATGACCCTGTCTATCGATTCCATCGCAGAGCATGTGCGAGACTCCTAATGCGGACATCGTTGAAACAAGAGAATCACCAAGTTTCTCTCTATATCCACCCGTCGGCGTCGCCACTTCATGTTGAAGGGCGCGTCCGCCAACTTCGTTTTGACCTGATGTCACGGCCATGAGACTATGTCCAGACCACATACGCCCTTGCCTAATCCCAATGGCCCCAAGAAAACGAGCAACAGGCGCCCCAGCCCTCAGCCAGGGACACCACACCCCTTATTTTCTGGCTCGGTGAGAGGGCATAACATGCTGATCCTTTGTTCTGTCACTGGTAGGTCGCTGATTGCTGTCTGCAGGCTGGAACCTCGGCCTATTCCCTTCTCACCCATGAAGAGACTGTAGCACGCTTGAATACATCCCTTACGCGTGGTCTATCTCCAGACGAGGCAGAAGCTCGGCTGCTGAGCAATGGCGCGAACGAGCTCCCCCACGAAGAGCCAGAACCTTTGTGGCTCCGATTCCTCAAACAATTCAAAGAGCCCCTCATTCTGCTCCTCCTGGCTTCGGCAGTCATATCTTTCATCATGGGAAACCTGGACGATGCGATCAGTATTGCAATAGCTGTGACGATTGTGGTCACCGTGGGCTTCGTGCAGGAGTACCGATCAGAAAAGTCGCTAGAATCTCTGAACAAATTGGTTCCGCATTATGCCCACCTCATACGTGGCACGCACCATAACAAGCGCCGGCAGGGTCGAGATGCGCAGGATGGAGTGGAAATGGAACAGATTCTCAACGGGTCTACATCCTCGCTTCAGACCGCATCTACGACTGTTCCCGCTCGACAACTGGTCCAGGGTGATTTGGTTATCTTCTCGACCGGAGATCGTATACCGGCAGATATCCGAATCACTGGTGCTGCGGACTTGTCTATCGACGAATCTAATCTTACGGGGGAGAATGAGCCAGCTCTGAAGCAAGTTGGTGTACTCGATCGACCCTACGGACCTGTAAGGTCCTCTCAGTATGGTCGTCCCGCATCGCCATCTTATGCCTCGCCAGCAGCAGGTACAGTTGGGGCAGATATACGTCTGAATGAGCAGACTAACATTGCATTTATGGGTACTTTGGTGCGATCAGGACATGGCCAAGGGCTTGTTGTAGGCACAGGAGCAGGCACCGAGTTTGGTGGGATCTCGGCATCACTTCAAGAGATAGAGAGCCCTCGTACACCTCTGCAGCTTTCGATGGATCGACTTGGGCAAGAATTGAGTTATATGTCATTCGGCGTAATTGCTCTCATCGTACTTGTTGGACTGTGGCAAGGGAGGAAGCTACTCGAAATGTTTCAAATCGGTGTTTCTCTCGCCGTTGCAGCTATACCTGAAGGCCTCCCCATTATAGTGACGGTCACCCTTGCACTGGGCGTCCTGAGAATGGCCAAACACGGGGCAATAGTCAGAAGACTACCGAGCGTGGAAACGTTAGGGTCCGTTAACGTTGTGTGCAGTGACAAGACTGGGACTTTGACTTTGAATCATATGACAGTGACCAAATTATGGCACTTCGATGCCGACTCTCCAATTGATGTCAGCCGAGATTTAGCGTCTTCTTCACCTGATCCTGCTACTCGAACCATACTCAGAATAGGTAACGTTGCCAACAATGCTCGGTTGTCTCGCGCACATGCGAACTCGCCAGCCACCGCTTCATCTGCAGCGATAATGTCGTCAATGCTTGGACACGACCCTGATGCTGTCAGTGCCAAGAGTCGTTGGGTGGGCCAGCCTACAGATGTTGCGATGCTGGATCTCTTGGACGCATTTGGCGAGGACGACATCCGAGAACGGATTGGCTCTCGAAGTGCGGAGACCCCGTTCAGCTCCGAGCGCAAATGGATGGGTGTGGTTGTTGGAGTTAACCAAGGTAATGACTCTGGTGGGCTAGCCGAAGTTGCATATCTCAAAGGGGCTCTGGAGCAAATACTCAAGCGATGTGACACTTATATTTCCAAAGATGGAAGAGAGATTATCCTAGACGAGCCAAGGCGACAAGCCGCGATATCTGCTGCTGAGACAATGGCTGAAGACGGTCTTCGAGTCCTGGGATTTGCAAGCGGCTCAAATAGAGACTCGGCAAGGCCGGGTAGGCCAGGTCAAGTACCAAGCCGGAGCAGTACGCCGAGGCCTGGCATCACTCGTGTCGCAAGCCGTCAGTTTGATGAGGACGCTTACAAGGGTCTTGTCTTTGCTGGCATCGTGGGCATGAACGATCCACCTCGGAAAGACGTGGACAAATCAATACGACGGCTGATGAGCGGCGGCGTCAAGGTCATAATGATTACCGGAGACGCTGAGACGACGGCTTTGGCAATCGCGAGGAAACTAGGAATGCCCCTTAGCACCTCGAGGGCAGGCTATCGGCCTGTCCTCTGCGGCGATGAGCTCGACCAAATGTCTGAGGAGGAGCTTGCGCAAGCTATGGCAGCTACTTCAATCTTTGCTCGTACTAGCCCAGAGCATAAGATGAAAATAATTCGGGCGCTGCAGTCACGAGGTGACGTTGTGGCAATGACTGGTGATGGTGTAAATGATGCGCCCGCATTGAAAAAGGCAGACATTGGCATATCCATGGGTCTACTTGGAACTGACGTCGCAAAAGAAGCGGCCGATATGATCCTTACTGACGACGACTTCTCAACCATACTGAATGCCATTGAAGAAGGCAAAGGCATCTTTTATAACATCCAGAATTTCTTAACCTTTCAGCTCAGCACAAGCGTTGCGGCGCTGACTCTAGTACTTTTCAGTACCTTTCTTGGCTTTCAGAACCCTTTGAACGCTATGCAGATCCTGTGGATAAGTAAGTTTCACGAATTCGCTGCTCTACTGAGGTCATCGGCATGCTGATTTCTACCACCAGACATTCTAATGGATGGGCCACCGGCCCAGTCTCTAGGCGTGGAGCCTGTTGATCCAGCTATTATGAATCGACCGCCCCGTTCCAAGACTGCACGGGTCCTCACTATTCCCCTGATCAAGCGGGTTGTGACTTCTGCCGCCATCATCATGTCTGGTACTCTCAGCGTCTACTTCCATGAGATGTCTGACAACAAGGCGATCACCGCCCGCGATACCACAATGACATTTACCTGTTTCGTGTTTTTTGACATGTTCAACGCCCTCACGTGTCGAAGTGAGAGTAAAAGCATTCTCAGAGGTGAGCTAGCTCTCACTGGGAATCGCATGTTTAATCTGGCTGTGGGGGGATCTTTGTTAGGACAATTCGCCGTCATCTATGTTCCGTTTTTCCAACGCATTTTCCAAACCGAGGGTCTGAGGCTGCGAGACCTAGGGGTGTTGGTTGCCATAGCCAGTGCCGTCTTCTGGGCTGACGAAATCCGGAAGTACTTGAAAGCGAGGAATCGCGGGCGAAGAGGGCTTGGAGGATATTCCGGGAGTGTATGAAAAGTCGAATGCATATATTTATGTACATATTTTAGCGAAAAGGGGGAGCATCAGCGAAAAGCCTGGCATTCGGGAAAGGCTGTGGTTTTAGTCTAGGTACGGGCTGCATTTGGGTCTTTGGACACACCACTCTTGCCAAGTTTGATGTGCTCCGTGCCATACAAAGCCCAGTGTAGCCCATGCTGGGTAAGGGTATCCTTGAGGGGTTGAGTGAAGCTGCTCAAGGCCTTCCTCGGTAATCATCTCCTCAATCCAACCTCACCTTCGGCCGCACACCCACACTACATCTGCCGCATCCTCTCCGCCAGCTTGTTCTTCCCAAACTCCAGTAGATTCATGACCCCTTGCTCGCTAAAGTCCACACCCTTAATGTTCGCAACGTCCTGGGCCGGCGGCCGGCTGACTCTGCTCGCCACCACCACGGGGTCCACCTCCAGGATGATGCCGTCGTCCACGATTTCGTCGATGGCGAGAGAGACGAGGTCGTAATTTTCTATCAGGGTGCGCTTATCCGTCGAGTTTCTGGCGCCCATTAGCTGGCGGGCCTACCCGTGGCGAAACATGAGACCCACTTCAAGAGAATGGACAGCGAGTCCCGGAGCGCCAGCACCACCCCAAACAACAAGATCTCATTCTCCTCGGCGCCTCCCACCACATACAGCATGACATCCCCCTCCATCTTGAACACCACTATCCGCCCATCATAGAGGATGATGTCGCTGTTCTGCTTGTTCGTCTTCTCCAGCAAGCCCTTCTCGAACGCTTTTTGCTCTTTGACCGTGGGGTAGGGATTGGCACCGGGGTGGGAGGTGCTGTTGGGTGGGGCGTGCGGTGCGTTGTAGTATTTGGTGAGGATGCGGGAGCGGTCGTCGGTGGAGAGGATTAGGATCGCATTGACGGAGAAGAGAGACATGTTGGGGGACATAATGGGGGAGGTTACGTGGTGATTTCCTCGAGAGAGGCTTTGGAGAGCCCGTTGTGCGCAATGGGAGAGGGGTGGTCAATGGATTGTGGCCTACTCTATTGGAGGTAGGAATTCCCGAGCGTCCCTGAAGTGAGGCTCTGCGGGAAGAAAGAAATCGCTTGTCTACCCTAGCACTTGGCTTGTGAGTACTGTAAGTACCTAGTCACTTTGAATTGGATTGTAGATGGATATCATACATATGTACCTCCTAGTGAGATATCACACAAATCGCCCACTACGCGATAGATTGATGGGCAATGGTATATGTGTTGCACGCTAATCGCAATGCGCCCTGCAAATGCTCCAAACCTGCGCTGCAGACCACACCCAAGAAAGGGTATCAATGAATGCCAAAGAACCTCCACTGCAGCAAAACGCCTTGCTCCTCAGAGAGCTAGGATTCCTTTGTCGTGACACTCTTAGCCACTGAGCCCGTGTCGTCCGGCGACGGTTTTGGCCCATCTACTTCACCACTGCTACCGCTCCCCTCGCCGTCAGCTCTAGGGTCATACTCGTCAACCATTTCAGGATCCACTCTCAGCTTTGATTTGTCCTTGTCCTCACGGACCTTGACTTCCGTACCGTCTTTCGTGGTCTCCTCTCTGATGTCGCTGTCATCGGCTCCGTCCTGAGCCCCAAAGGAATGCCGTCGTCTGTTCTCATCGATATCGCTGCCATCCTCGTCTTCACTTGGAATGGCTTCGTGATCCAATGGCTTTTGGTCCTTGATGAAACTATCAATGATGTAGTATTGCAGGGCGTTCATAACCACCGGGAAGAATAGCATGACGAAGAAGACTTGCACCATCTCATCGCCTTCAGTCCACCTGAGAGCCCAGTCCCCGACTCTTATGATCCATGGGCACAATTGAAATATTATGAAGACACAACACTTCATCCCCAGTAGACCAAGGAAGTAGATGAATGATTGCTTGAGCCACCATTTCGTTTTCGGAGGCCGGCCGTAATTTCCAGAGTGTATTGATTCCGGTGGGTTACCCAGAGGAGTGAGGGAGAAGGCGTGAGTCAGCAAGCGAAGGAGCACCACGAGGATGGGTATTCCAATGGTTGTCTGCAGACAAAAGTAAACTTCGCTGTAGCCGGAAACAATGGGGGCTTAGGGGTGAGACTCACGTCGATGGCCAGATTAAGCAAGTAGAAAGAGCAAGGGTTCGCTTGGTAGTGATCGGCCTTGACGGTCAATTCTCCCGAGGACAACATCGACATGAGAAGGTTTGCTGCATGCAGCAAGGCCGAACCGACGACCTGCTTCGAAGCATCGAATGCCCAGATCTTTACCGGCCGCTGAGGCCTTTCTCGCCATCTCTTGAACACCAAAGACAGCAGTGCCAGCAACCCCAGCGCGCCTTGTACGAAGAGAGCAAATGGGCCCAACAGCTTGCACTCTCCATTCTCGGCGCCCGATCTGGATTCGCCACCAGACGTCCTGTTGGATGAGGCTGCTGTGGCCATGGCCGAGAATGCTGCAGACTGGCTGAACGTAGCTGACGCTATATACGATAAAGTCGGGGAGAGGAGGATTTCCGCGACCTCGGCGGGCAGCGATTGTGAAGGTGCCGTCGGTAGGGGCGCATGATCATACATAGCCGCTTTGGCCGACGGAATGAGTGCCTGTACGTCACGAAGAGGAAGCAGAGAGGTGCCTCGGATGATTTGGTTCAAGGCGTAAAGGTCAGGAGATTGACCTCCACCAGATAGTATGGCTCCAATGAAGCTGAATGTACGGGAATGAGGCGGCTGGACGATGAGGCACTGCCAGGAGGGTTAGGGGTCTGTCACGTGTTCGTCAGGAGTACGATGTATATGTCTCACGTTCAGCAACCTTCGACAAGTAACGTTCCAAGATACATGATAGGAAAAAGAGGGGAAGGTAAGCAGGAGCAGGAGCAGGTGCAGGTGTAGAGGTCAAGAGTGTGGTCGATGGAGGCGGAGGCATTGAGGCTGTGACAATATGTGATGGAAACCAGGGCCCCGCCAAGAAGAGACGCTTGCAGATCAGCACGTTTCACTTTTACCGTATGTGGCCAGCCAGCGCACACAGAAACGGAAGTCGCGTGCGATTCGTATCAAACGGTCCGCCACTACGTGTAAAGTACCTGGCAACGAAGGCTTCTACAGTGAAGTGACTACTGGCAGACGTGGTAAGGTAAACATGGAGGCGAGTATTCCGACTGTCACACGGAGCAGCCCAGGGTCGGGAGCCTGTTCGGACAGCTTCTTCGAATGTCAGAGCATTCACCGCACCTCTGGCATTGCTGTACATTGTGATCCTAGGCTATGTCTCGTGGCGGTCGAGGAGTCCAGATGTTGTCCACAGCCGGTCTGCAATCTCGGTATGAAGCACCGGTTCATGCTCCCGTTTCATTTCTATCATCATCTTGGGTTGGGTGATGGCAACTGGATGGCGACAATTTTGATTTACAGATATCGAATTCTTCTGTGTCCTACGCAATGACGTTTCCCTCTCCGTACCCATGCACGCTGGCGCCTGCATCAATGAGCAGCTGTCATCTAGGACACGAGATGATGAAGAGAATGTGGGAAACCACGGAGACTAGGAAGAAATTGTCTTCGAAAAGGCCAATCTGGACATCGCCTATTTAAGTGGTCCCCGAACCTGCTTTGACTACATAAAATCCAGGTAAGTGCGTGGAAGCTGATTCATCAGATGCCCTTCCACTCGGGTTGCTGGCTCGGTAGAATGGAAAATTGCGTCCCTTTGGTTGTTAATCCGTGATCGGTGAATTTGGACACTCCCCGTGATCTCGAGGATTTAACACCTTCACCTTGAACCTAGATTTCGCCTGTGCCGCATCTTGTACGCGAATCACCGTCATTCAATACCGTGCTGCTTTTTGAGCCGTTCCAGATTTTCCTGCCTTTCAGCGAGGTCTTCTTTGGATTTCGCCATTTTTTCTGGCTGGTGATAGAGCACTGTGAGACATGTCAGTTGAATAGAAGCTAGGGAAATTCCCACATAGTAAACAGATTGCCACAAACCAACGAGGTATCGATTCTGAAAATTGAAGCCGTTCAACTTGTCACACGCTTGTTTTGCGTCCATGACGTCTTCATAGACGACGAAGGCAGTGCCTTTGGTATTGTTGGCTATACCCTGCCGTATTTGCCTGCCACTTTTATCAATCCCACTCTCTCCAGGACCATGTGCTCTTGATGCCGTTTTGGTACGGTTATGTCCTACGACGTACCTTACTGGCCCAAATTTCCCGAACAGATCGAACAGTTCCTCGGGCGTCACATTATAGCTGGAGTGAGCAGTCAGCCCGAACCTCAGGGGCAAAGGTGTCGAGGAGCACAGACCTGGGAAGAAGTGCACTTACCTAAGATTCTTGACGAATAAGGCCCTTTAAACCCATGTCTACCTCAGCTATGTTGTGTACGGCGGGACTAATCAGAACTTTCTTACCGATTCACCTCAGGCGCCAGCTTACCACCGCGGCTCATGACTTCAGCGAATCTGACGACTTTGAGACCAACTTGTAAAGTAAGACTGAGATGACATGAAGGCGCAGGTGGATTCAAGGACGGGCCCCTCGAGCGGGTAATTACGGCTGGCCCGGCAAGCTTAAAGCTTAGATTAGATAAGAGGGTGGTAGCCAGTAGCCTGACTCCTGAGCCGGGTCACCCAAGCGAGCCACGGCAATGGACATAAGGTATTAATTGTACATGACCTTTAATCATCTTGCTCCGTAATATGTAACAACACAGTTAGACCCCCAAGCTCTGGGGTATCTAACCTACGTATGCAGCAAATAAACATGTTAAGGAAACGCCATCGCCAAATCCAAATGACGACCCTCCTTCACCCATCAACCACTGCTACCCCTTTGCACATCATCTTCTCCCTCAAACAAGTGTATAGTACCATCGTTGCTAGCCGGAGGTGAATCTGAGGCCGCTTTTCCTCTGAGCTCCCTCGCCATTTCTGCACCTTCTCTTTTGCCCCGATCCACGTCCACCAACAGCATCAAGGGCAGTGGTATGAAGATGAGTATTGCGAGGAAGACGAAGGCCGGTCGTATCTCACCATATCGATCGGTGATTGCACCTACTATGGCAGGACCGAATACGCTTGAGCCTTTGTCTGTGATCGCGTACAAAGCATAGAACGCTGCTTCTGACCCGGGAGGTATAAGCTCTCCGAATAGACTGCGACAATACGACGACAGGCCACCCAGGACAAAACCATATATGGCGCCCAATGGATACATTTCCCATTTCTGTTGCAAACCAAATACTCCAAGACGTCGGATTGCGGGTGAGAACCCCAAGAGTCCGTATATTGGAATAATTTCGAATAGGCAGATGCAGGCTATGATCGTCTGAGAGGGTCGAAGGCCCAACCAACGCGACGATTTACTCCAAGTGAAAGCGCCAACAACACCGGTCAAGGTGCCAATTAGTGATATAAGGGCAAGCGCAGCCGGCTCCATGTGCAATTCTGTCTTTGCGAATAACACCGCGGTACCACTGACCGTAGCAATACTATCGCTAAGGAGAAACCACGCACTCAGAAAGAGTACAACGTCTTTGAGCCGACGGGCCCGCATCATGGTTTTGAATAATGAGCCCCACGCATAAGCAATGTAGCCTGCCCAGCTTCGCCTTTGCTTACCGTTGCTGGAGAAAGGCAACGGCGGACCTGGTCGCGGGCGCAGCCACAGCGCTGCGGGGATCGTGAATACAAACCACCACAAGCCGATGAAGAAGAGTACAACGCGAAGAATGAGCGTTGTCGACTTTGTAAGAGGACTTGCAACCAGAACAATCACGATACCCAGAGTTTGGACGATGACCGCCGCGATATATCCAATGCCTATACCATAAGACGAGATTTTAGTGGACAGTTTCAGGGCAGGAGACACAGGCGCATCTGATGTTCGGACAGGAGTGGGTTGGAGCAGGGACGCCGTCGGACCCTCGTCTTCGCGCTCGAAGGCAAGTGGTGCTTCAATGGTATCGCTGTCCCTGGAATAGCTTGTCTCGTCGTCTGCACATGCGATCTGGAGGGATGGGTGTCGACGGACAAGGACTGGTAAAAACGAATTCAACAGGACAAAAGAGGCGCCAAAACTGGTGTTGGAAACGATGGCCAAGAAAGCACCAAACACATAGATCTTGGGAACAACGACGAGGAAGAGCATGGTCGCCACAGAGCCAGCGACGGCAAAGGAGAGAAGCAAACTCTTCCGATACAGGCCATGGTCGGCAGCGCCCGACATGGAGATGATCAGAAGGGCTTGTACCAGAACGCTGATGGAGAAAGTGTACATCGCAAAGCTTGCGGTGTTGATCTCGGCCCCCAGGAAGTTGACAATGCACTGCCCGTTGCTGGCGGAAGACGAACGGGCTCGAAGCGCGTGCAGAGACACACTGTCGGCGGGCGTGGAGGTCTCGGAGGAAGGCGTGCAGCGCTTGGACGGGTCCGAGAGGAGGACGCCTTGATCTCTGGCCAGCTGCTCGAGGGTGATGGGAATGAAGCTGCCGATGCCGCAGATGACGAAGACTTCGGCCGCCCAACCGTAGCTGTACCACCCGGACAGCTCTTTCGGGCTGGTGGCGCGGGTGTCTTCGCCCGGGTATTTGGGGGGATCGGGGCTGGAAGCAGACGAGGGGAGGGGAAGCTCCATGTGGGTGGAGGCGGAGCTCAACGAGTCCTCGTCGTCGGCCAGAGCCGAGGGGGTGGGGGAGCGGAAGGAGGCTTTGGTATGCGAGTGGACCCTCTCATGGTACAGGGGCCTGAGTGGTTGATTGTGAGGCACCCGGCAGTCAGGATGAACATAGGACCGTGGTAGATGAGAGGTGGTGATGGGGATGGGGATGGGGATGAGGATGAATGGGGAGGTGGTGGAGTGGAGAGTCAAGTAGTGTAGACGGTAGAACCATGCACTGTACCATGATGTCCTTTGACCTCTACGCGCACCCCTGCAAGTGTTCTGCTGACTGACGCAGCCCCATTTAGACCCATTCCAATTCCTCATTGCCAGACGTGCCCTCGACCCAGCCGAGGGAGGTTCGCACAGGAGGAGGGTGAGGGAGGAAGAGGGAGACCTGCTATTGCTCGAACACTGTGACTAGAAGCCACCCAGTCACGGCAACTGAAGGTACCGCCCGAATGTCGAGCAGCCAATGACTACCTCACCAGCACCAGCACCAGCACCAGCATCTGGGTCGGTGTGAGCGAGTCAAGGGTCGCAGGGGAAGGGATCCAAGGGAGGTTTCCTGTGCAAGAGATGGCCGGAGATTCCATGGTGTACAGACACCACACTATCTCAACAGAATACCGGCAACAAACAATAAGCAACAACAATGACAAGGCATCGAGATAGACGATCCATGCACGCAAACAGAAGGCGGGAGAAGTGGTCTCTTCTGATTCTAGTCCTTAGTCCCAAACAAGGCGCCGTGAACACTACCTAGTCCCTACTACCTAGTACCGTAACATAACTGACTAGGTACCTCGGAGTCCTGAGCACTGGCAGCGCATCAAAGCGACGCTAGCGCAATCCAATTCATTCCCCATCACTCAACCCAAACAACCTCACCCAACCCAACCTCACCTCTCAATCCTGTCCACTCCCTGAATGACCTGCCCGCATCTTCCCTCCTCTGCAAACGCCTGTCCTGCGCCGTTCCCATAGCTGACGCACCGGCGCGACACAAGCCCCCATCGCCAACGCCCAGACCCCACGCTTCCGCTCCACCACCACCACTCCGTCTCCGCCCGCCGTCGCTCCATCTCGGCTGAGGAGAGGACATCGACACATGTGGCCATCACATCACCCGTAGCCCTTGCACGCCCGCTCACCCCCTTCATAGCCTCGACCGCGCGCGCAGCCTCCCTCGGATGTTGATTGGTAGGGCAAGATTGAGTCGACACAGCGCGCGCAGTCGGGAACGTGGGAGAGGGAGCAGGGGGCGCTGGATGGGGTGGTCGCCAAGAAGAGTGGAGAGGGTGACGGCGACATCGATGCTGGATTGCACGGCATGCCGGGCATTCTACCCAGACCAGAGGGCACTCCCAAGACCATGGCCGGTGTCAAGATGACGGTCGACACTCAGAATGGCGTCTTCGCCGGCGGAAGTGCACGTGAGAGCAAGACCGAGGAGTATTGCAACGGCGACGTGCTGACCAACGGCTATCATGAGAGTGGGGTGGGAAGTTACACCAACGGCCTGGCAGCAGACCCAACGGATCTCCAGCTCAAAACGTCCGGTACGATCGAAAGGCTTGTGGGCCAACTTCCTCCAGAAATCGAGCATATCACTTTTGGCTATACCCCCTTCCATCTTCTGGTCTCCAGGCTGGTGCAGGAAACTTTCAATGGTCTTACGGAGGTCATCACTGAAATGTCCGAGATCCCCGTCCAGCAGTCAGGCCAACATGCATCCTTGAGCCATGTGAATCAACTCACCAAGGGAAACGGCGACGCGTCGGGAGGCAACGTTCAGAAGAAGCTACGCATGCTCAATTTCACTAGCGATCGGCGCGCCCAGTTCATTAAGATCTTGGTCTTACTTGGGTGCGCTCGTCAAGCTGAGGCAGTAAGCAAGGTGATCGATCTGAACGTCTGGACTAATCGGCGATTGCAAGAATACAAACAATGCATATCGTGGATGGGAGAACTGAAAAGGTTCCTGGTACCCCTCAGAGACCCCAACCCTGATATCAAAACCGCCTTGGAAGTGCTTTCGCTGGGTAAAATCTCGTGGCTGCCCGATCTTGGATATTTACCTCTTGAGCCGCTTTCTGCGCAGCAACTCCTCAATACTCTGCGCAGAATCAATGTCCTTCTTTCCATCCGCCTCAATCTTCACGAGGCGATCCCTCAAGCGCTCAGAACATTCTCGATAGCCTCTGGCAGAGCAAAGTTTCGTGTGCCTGAAGAGTTTGAGGTCGACCTCTCCATAGCCGAGGAGGACCCGTCCTCGCAGCTTTACTTTATCGATTTTCGATTCATTTTCTCCCCTACTCCAGCGGAGCTTCCTCCTGGTAGGCTGCGTGATGAAATCGAGGGCAGAGCCAATGAACTACTCAAGCGGGAGGGTCTACAAGGCCTTTTCGACTTTCTGCACAACCTCACCCTCACCCATAAATTGAGTGTGTTACGGAGTCAGGCTCATGAGATGGCGAGAGGCTACTGGTCCGAGCAGTTAAGAGTGGAGGGAGTTCATCGATCTGTTGTGGTACGGTACTGGTCGAACAGACCAGGAGGCAAACATTGGATCGAGATAGGTCTCAAACGAGGCAAAGAGGCTGAGACGCCTTATGCTCTCACCAGGCAGAAAATCCCATGCATTGGTATACGGTGGTTTCGCGGTAGTAAGGAGGTTCACCATGCTCCAGTCACACTGAAATCAGGCGACTTGTCACTCGCCAATATTTTAAAGCAAGTTATTGCGCTTCACGCGAGCTACAACTTCGAACGGATGACCGCAAAGCTGGAAGAATCGCGTCTCTATTCAGAACGTCTACTACGGTTGAGATACCAATCATCAGCGACCGAACCAATGGATGCATCCTTACTCTTGCAACTTACTACCTCGAAAGCCATCAAGGTTGTCCAGGAACCTGTGTCCGGCCGGTTTGCAATACTGCCGGCTTCGCAACTCAACAGTCGAGCTGAATATGAGCTGAACCGAGTGGCTCTCCCTGCGACAGAAGGAGCTCCTCAATTGATGCATCTCAGATCACTCGCATCCCAAGAAGAAGCTGATGTGGGTGCCAGGAAGATGGGATGGGAGCCAATACGGTCTGTGAATCCAAATCAAGAAACCATCCAAAGGCTCTTTGGGAAAAGCATCCAGGCCAGAAAGTTCTTCAGAAGGCCGAAGTGGAGCCCCAGCTGGATCTTAGCTTTTACCACCAGTCTTGGAGGCGATAGCTGGTGGATAGTTGAGCTCGCAGACAAGGAGAGAACATCTAATCTCAATGCCTCGAACACGGCAGCTGGGCCAACGCTGCTGTCAGCGTATAAGGTCCAACTACCAGGTATCAAGTTTCCTGTGGTGGAGCCTTCGTGCGAAACGCTCGCTGATATCGAAAACACGGCTGCTGGTATGATCTGTCAATTCGTTGACACACGCACTCTCCTACCGTACGAATATCCTCACAAAGTTCAGGTGGCGAAACGCAGAGGGGCAAGAAATCTACCAGGAAGCCTTTGGATCCGCGTACCCAATAATACCACTCCATCTATGATCCGCTCTCCTACCAACGTCGGTCTTCCTTGGCTTGAGGAGATTATCAAGCTCGATTACTGTGGTCTTGATCCTTCCAAGAAATTCGCAGTGCACGTTGCCAGGGCGCAATTACAACATAACGTCACTAATCTCCAGAATTTACTCGCTTCAATCCCTTCAATATCTTTCGAACCTGCAACCGAGAGTTCGCGAGAGGCTGTCAAGTTCCAGCTTGTCACACGAGTTGGTGACACGGTCATTCCCAGTCTCAGAGGCCGCCTGAAATCTATAGGATTTCTCTTGGATTTCGCATCGGTCCTCAAATCTTACAATCTGACTTGCAATGCTGCCTCCCTAACCCGCCTGGTCTTCAATTACGCTGCTTCCGGCGGTGCCCTGACGGCCAACGTGAACTTTCCCGAAGACGCACCCAAGCACATCAGTCTGTGCAAGCTGAACCCTCAACTCCGCATCGTCGACTACCTCACCGAGCGGATCCGCTCCAAAGGACTCACTCCCGTCATTGGAGTATTACGCCTGACCCTCACTCTTCTCCAAACATTTTCGATCATCGAGGCAGGCCAAGACAGTGCCGGCGTTAACGTCCTCACTCGTTCCGATCAATGGTATCAAGTCCGTTACTCCGAGCCGTTCCCAAAGAGCGGCTTCGACGTCCGTCTGCGGCTCAGGCGAGATGATGCGATGTGGTTCGTCCCCGAGTCAAGCATCAAGAAACCAGAGAACGTCGACGAGTCTTTTGAACAGGGCCTAAAGGCGGTAATGAGGGGCAAGGGAGAAGGCTGGTGGGGAGTCAATGGGGGCATGATTGCTCACATCAAGGGGATCGAGAAGTTGGTCGTCAAGCTGGATGAAGTGTTCCGGACGAGCAAGCAGACGGTGGGAGACTCGAATCCACGAAAGCGAAAGGCGGAGGAAGAGGTCGTCGAGATTGACTAAAAGCCACTGCCGATAGATGCATGGTTGCCTGTGCAAACAGGCAATGGCGGACCAGTCACGCCATCTGTATCAGTAGAGTTGGGACTTTTTTCCTTTTTGGCGTCGAGCGTTCAGGCGAGCTTGCCGGGTGGAGGCCAGCTATGCTTTCGGTGTTTCTATATACCCTCTGAACAGGCGTTATCCCAGGTCGAGAGGGAGGACGGCGCGGAGGCTGCTGTGGCTGCAAATAGCATGCGCTCGTGGACGGATAAAGTTGATATCAGGAATGAATGAAATCTATGCCAAGCCATTTTGGTTTCTACCTTGTCTACGTTGGATGCTGTGATGTTGTTCCCGGACGCGAAGACGGACTGATCGGTGCATCGACCCCAGGGATTATCGTCGTCCACCAGCCACATCACATTGCACTTTGCCTCGTCCGGCGTACGACACGTTCCGTCCCTGAGGTATGTTACCAACGTGGAAGCAAAAGGGGTTCACCCGCGATCTATGGGTTGGAAAATCAAGTTTGGTGGGTGAAACAGCACGCTCATTGATGGTGGCCTCCCTCAATGAGACCGGTCATCGGTCTTGATATACCGGAGAAGTTGACTCGGTCATTCAGCTGCCCAGGGTCTGTTTGTGGGCCGTCAGCATCGGAACAAGACGAGGCTTCGGAGGAAGGACATGGCCGGACTTGGATGATGACTGATTTTGACGAGTAAGAGACGTTATATTTACATGTAGTCTATCATCAGTTTGGAAATGCCCTTGTCCAGATCGATCACACCCCCAGTGAGCATTCGGTTCCGTCAAAAGCTCAATCATGAACGCCCCATCTTCCCACTTCTTTCATCGCCTCCTCTCCCCCTTCGCTGAGCCTCTCGTCCCCCAGGACCCTACTGATACAAGCCCATCCATTTCTGCCCCCTCCCCATTTCAATACTTCCTCCTTGTACCTCTCACCAGCCTCCCGATCTACCCCACCTCCGTCTTTGCCGTTCCTGAAAACCTCCCTCCACACCTTACCCGCAATCGCGCGATCGAACAGATAGCTGTAGTAAGTACCCCCATACTCGAACAAATGCCCGAAGAATCCCTGCGCGCTGGTCTCTCGGGGTTCACGAAGGCTGCCATATTTGTCGTAGACGTCAAAGAAGACCTTGGTGCTGTCGAACTGATCGCCCATGGTCAAAGGCAAGGAAGAATGGTAGGCTTGATCGAGCAAGCTGAACAAAATCTGGGTTTCCGTCTCGAGCCCTTGACCTCGTTTGCTCCTCTGCAGAGCATCTTCGACCAGCTGGTAGGGCAATGGCATGTCGGTCTCCCAATGACGTGCGAAGAGAGCAAGCACAGATGGATCGGCCGCGAAGGACTCCATGAGCACAGAGGGAAGCTCCGCAAAGTCTGTGGGACAGCGAGTGCCCGAGACAATCTGTAGAGAGGTGCGGCCGAGGACAGAGTGTATGGCGTGGCCCATCTCATGGAAAAGTGTCTTGACGTCTTGAAATCCCAGGAGAACGGGTGACTGTTGGTTGGGGGAGTGGGAGAAGTCGCAAACCAAGGCTATGATAGGGAGCTGGTAGCACTGGTTGTTGGCGTCGGGAGAAGATATCGCCATACCATCGTTCGCTTCCTGAGGAGATTGATTGGCCTCGGCAGTTTCAGATGATGAAATGAGGCGGGAACATCGAAGGGTGAAATGAGTTGGAAGGGGAGTCTTGCCAGAACGAGCGAAGAGGTCGCAGTAGAGCACCGCAACATGTCCCTCGGTTTCATGAATTACATCCAGACGCCGGACATCACTGTTCCAAGTCTCGCCTGCGGTCGTCTCCCGAGGAACAAAGCGAATACCGTAGAGGCGAGAGAAGAGACGGGAAAGCCCTTGCATGACTGTTCCCAGGGAGAAGTAGGCAGGCATGAAGTCTGCTTTCCGAGACTTTGAATAGATACTGGCGTTGAGCTTGTTCATGTAATACCTGACATCCCACGGCTGGATCTCGGGTGGCCCACGATCTTGCATTTTCAATTTCCTCATTTGTGCCACTTCCTGCGTCACGGCTGGGGCGTTGTCGGCAGAAAGAGCCGTCAAGAAAGAATTGACAGCTTCGGGCGACTTGGCCAATTTGTCGGATAGACTCATGTGAGCATAGCTTTGATAGCCCGAAAGGCTGGCAATATCCGCGCGGGTCAGCAGAAGCTTTTCAAGCTTTTGTAGATGGCGTTCGGGGCATTGTCTGCCAGCAATATATATCTCCCGACGTACACTCTCGTTCTGGACGGAACCCAAAGCTAAGTAAGCTGTATCGCCAACGGTTGGCAATGAAATCTTTCCTCGCCCTGAGCCATGTTTCCGAAGAACGAGGGGATCAGCCCCCTTCAATTGTGAGGCATCAAGATCTAGACACGAGTTTTCTGGCGCCATCTCATCGACGAACTCACTGCCTGTCTGCTTCGCCTGACTGGATAGGTCCACGAACCTGTCCCTCTTGTCCTTTGGTAAATCAATGGCAGACTGGGCAAAATCCCTGAGCAAATTCTGAGCCACTGTCCTTTCCTCCTCGTTCCATGCTTTTACAATCTCGGGAGTGGAGACGGCTTTCCGGAGCTGCGCATTCAGACCAGGTGTAGTATTCAGAACATTCATGTACTCGAACAGATAAGCCCAGGCCTGAGTCGCTGCCTTTTGGAAGCGGTCATCGGGATGAGTAGCACGAACAAAGTCCGCTACGTCGAGGACGCGACATAATGAATCGCTCAATAAGTCAAGCTTTCTGGGAATAGAAACGTACGCCTCATTCGAAGTTGCATTTAAGATGTAGTTGACTATCTTTTGGCATCTTGCTTGGGTAACCTGCGCATATCTTAAGAAGCCTTTTGGTTCTGTGAGGAAACGGTTCTGAAACAAGGCATGGGCGGAGCTTCCTGGCTTCGCCGCAGGTCCCGTCGAGAAGTCATGCCAGAATCGCGGTGAGTCGAAGATCTGGCGCAAGACACGGTCGTCAAGGCTTCCTGCTTGACGTGTGGCACGTGGGCCGGCGTTCCAGCCTCCAGCTGCGAGAGACTCTGCCGCGAATGATCTTCGAGACGCGTGAGTCCGAAGAGCACGCGGAGTGGAGGTCCCTGACAGCCAGCATAGCGACCTAATCATGTCCTACATAAATAGATACGAAGTGAAGCTCGATCCATTAGATACCTGCTAGTGTCCGTATCGGTACGCTAGCGCAGGGCGGGCCATGTGGCGAGTGTGGCGAGTGTGGCTTCTTGTAGATATGACGATCATCTGGTGGGGTAATCGAAATCCGGGGAACGCGCAGAAGATTCCAGGCTTTCCAGGCTTTCCAGGCTTTCCAGGCTTTCCAGGCTTTCCAGGCTTCCAGACGATGTCATCAACCCCAACCGAACCCATCGACAGCTGACCCCGACTTTCATTCAGTACAGTGACCAGAACCCGCATACTCTGTTCTGCTTTGGATATCCGAAGCTCTGCAGTGGTCGGAACGTCAGCAATCTCACGAGGACTCCACCACTCAATAAACCCTCGAGATCTGGAAGCAGAATTCACCACAATGTCTGACACGAAGGCACCCTCATTCAACGTACTCGGCTCCTCCAAACTCAACACAGCCGACGGTAAGAACCCCCGTGTCTTCCAGTACCCCTTCCACATCAGCCGGCGCTGCAGTCGGACAGCACAACAGCGAAGAATATCGCAAGGAATGCAAGTCAGCGCACGATGCGCTGGAGAACAAGCTTAGGGATGAAGAGAGAGAGCGGAAGTGGACCGGAAAGTGGTGACGGATTGTATAAGCTATTCGAAGAATTTGGCGGAACTCCTTTTAGATTGCGATATTGGGAGTGCATCGGGGAGCCAATGAAAGGGGGGTGAAGGTGACGGTGAAGCCCTACAACAGCATCCTGTATGAACATTATCGATGATGGTAATGTTGAACATGGCCGTGCGGAATATTGAGAGACTTGACTGTACATATCGACGGCTGTCCTTTCAAACATGCAATATGATCATTTTCTTCACATTGCCATGGGGATTACATGGGCTCACGCAATCAATGGAGACTTTCGGTCGGATTTCCTAGCTAGCGGGTCAGCTTGTACCGTAGCTTTCCTCCACAGATACTTTCACTAGAACAATGAGAAGCTTCTATCCAATATTCCCTCTGTTCCTTGTATCCTATGTGTACGAGGCTGCCTGATTGACACGATTGAAAGATTCTCGAGGGTGCATGAGCGTACTCTGGTACTCCTAAGGCCCCTTCTCAAAGATGTCTCACAGCTTTGGCATAGTCCTCATACGATGCACATACTCCAAGTGCTCGCTTTGCGTGCGTGCCAAGAATGGAGAGTCCATGGATGTAGCTCGCGTTTGTCCAACCGAAGCTATCAGCAATCGTCAGTAATGCAGCCGTTACACAAGAGCTTAGCCCAAGAGATATCTCACCCTTCCTGCGGGGCATATTTGAAGTCAAGCCCCTGATTACCGTACTCGGCGGTTACCTTGTGCGGATCTTTGAGCTGCGTAACATCATATTTCTCGGTAATTGTACCGTTGAAATCCACAAAGACTTTGATCATCATATGCAGCCACTTGTAAATCAATCGCTCAGCCTCTTCATGGTACCCATATCGCTTCAGTCCATCCCAAGCAAGAATTTGATGAGGCGCCCATCCATTGGGGTAATCCCACTGCTTCGGAGGGTTTTGTGCATTGATCGGACCACGAGAATGTTCTGTGCTCGTCGATAAGCCACCTACACACTCGAATCTAGGTAGAGCCTTCTCAACAAGAAGAGAAGCTTGATGAGGGCTAGCGACACCACACCAGAGAGGCCACAAACATGTCACGTATTCAAAGTCTGTCTGCGTCTTGGTCACAGTGTTGAAGTCGAAGTAAAACCCCTTCTCTTCATTCCAGCAGTACTTGTCGATTATCGCTTTCCTTTTACGCGCAGCGCGGTCCCAGGCGGAAGAACATTCGACTCGGTCTGCAACCTGACCTTTAGCGCAAAAAGCGGATGGCACCACAAGGCGGTCGTCAAAAACAGTCCGAATTGTGTCTGCGATATCCGTCTCATATCTATAGAGAAGGCAATTGAGATCTATCGTTCCAAGGTCTGCACAAACACCCTCGAGTCGTTTTGTGGTATCATGACCGCTCTCCCTCAGTGCTCTATCATGGAGGTAGAATATATCAAGATCATGCTCCTCTATTTCTCCATCGGTGTATGCCCGACCAACGTCGTCGACGGTCATGTTATATTTCTCAGCGTATGGTGTCAGTATGTGGGCAAATTCTGATGCCGGCGTTTCAGGACCAATGCCAGAACCAATTGGTCGGTACCTAGTAAGACCCGAGTCTACATCATACCTGGGAGGTACCATCCAGTAATTGTGGTATTCTTTCATCGCCGCAAGAATTGCATACTTAAGCAATTCCTTGGATCCAGCTTCATGTCGGGTTGCTTTGTATAATCGTAAAGCCAGATCCGTAAGGAATGGCGGCTGTGCTCTTCCAAGATAGTACGAACGGTTCGCATTGAGTATCTTGCCATAATGCGTGATTTCAAATACGAAGTGCCTCAGGATTGACTTGACAACGTAAGGATGAGTCTCTATCATTGAATTGGCGCAAAAACAGCTATCCCAATTGTACAGTTCGTTGAAGCGTCCTCCTGGTACGATGAATGGAAGACCTGTGAATAATTTGGTAATTGGATCTCTCTCCATCTCAAGTGCGAGGATGCCAGGCTTATCATTCAGGCCCTTGATGAACTCAGCGGTGAGATCACCCTCTGGAAGCCATTGGACATCTAAATTCATCTCAGGCCTCTCCTGAGCAAGCCTCGAATAGTATGCGTGCTGTTCCGCTGCTCCGCGTGGTACGTAAATCCTTGGTGGAGAATCGTGAATATCACTTGGCTTGGGATCTTTTGCTGCGAGGGCAATACCGGCAGCGTCGATGCTCCTAGTCAGGTTGTTCCACCAAGAAGTTTTGATCAGGCGCTCGAGGCGGTGCACTGGATCCTCAGTGATCTTTCTATAATCGAGTTCTAGATACTTCTCCCCTCTGTTTCGGGCGTGGAAAAGCTCTTGCAAAAAATTCGCTAAATGGTATGTCCCCTTAATGTGAGTAATCTGGTTCCCATCTGGATTAAGAACCTTCGGACAAAAGGACTAGGCACACGAGCTGTTAGCCATTCCAGTAAATCTCCAAGGAAAATGCCCCAGACTTTTGGTCCCCAGTCATTGATCGTGATTAGTCCATCACCATCTAGGTCCTCTGCACATAGAAGCGCCTCCATTGTCGGATCAACCTCAACCACGAGATTCGATTTCCCTATGAGACTATCATCTACGCATCAATTGCGTCAATAAATACTTTCTCTTCGAAGATGTTCAACAAGTAGGAACTGTACCATAAAACCCGCTTTGACGTTTGGGAGAGGCTTTGTGGTGATTTTTGTGTGCTTCTTCATGTTGATGCTAGAAAGAAGGCTTCATCAGACAACGGTGTCGTAGACAAAACCCATCTGTAAGAAAAGACAATAGAAGATGCAGTCGTAGTAGTGGCTACAAGACCTCTAAATGCATAACTCATGTTTTGACCGGCCATGAATGGACTGTGTGAGCAATCATTCCGTAGGATTCTTTGGGTGTACCGCGCGAGGACAACTATGAAAGACTTCAATCATACTTTGTCCTGAGCGGATGCCTGGGTACTGCTTTGGAAGATGGAAGCAAGAGACTTTTTCTCATCATTTTGCTTACACAGGGCTTCCTGCCAGGGAGACGCCATCTTTCCCCTTGACTGAAATCTGAGGAGGTAGCGAAGCTTTAACGACCGATCGAAGCCGATTGGTAAAGAGGTGTTGCGCAGACCCTATAGGTTCTGAAAATACATAATACTGAGAGATGGATTGGATCGAGAGGTTATCCTAACTGGGCAATTGAAAAGGCATCGTTGCTCATCAAGGCGAAGGACAATACGTGCAGGGCAAAGAACAGGCAGTGGGGTGAAGTGCGAGTCTCCATATTCGACATTTAATGTAAATCTTTCAGTTGCTGCTGGCCGTCTCGCATTGGTGGGACAACCCCAAGAGGCCCCTCGCGCGTCTTACCCGCAAGAGGATTTACTTT
>JAABUP010001596.1_pt1 | contig 47465 bp, 75 predicted proteins | sample 5559201 | NCBI WGS metagenome assembly JAABUP01 (sample SAMN10711887, study PRJNA513373) | rock metagenome | isolation source: Antarctica rocks | place: Antarctica
ATAGGACAGACAGGCTGTGTCTAGTGTGCAAGTCATTGGATTGTGTGGAGGACGAGCAGCACTTTGTTTTTGATTGCCCAGCGTACAGCCACATCAGGTCACAGCATTTGGACCTCCTGCAGCACTGCTGTACTATTGCAGATTTTATGATTTTGTGTGAACCAAATGCATGTGCTGGTTTCCTTTGGGAATGCTTTGCATGTAGGAAGCAAATCTTGTCTGTATGAATTCACTGAACTGAACTTCTTGTCTGTTGGGTCCCAGTTGCCCCCCAGGACTTTAAATATATTGATGGATTGATTGATTGATTGATTATGTACACTCTAGTCTCCTTCTGTGTGTGATCAGACTTGTTGGCTGGCTAAAGCATTGTAATCCCTCTCTCTCTCTCCAATGTGTACAATGTATGTACATTCCAATGTGTACAATATCGCAAGTTCGCACATCGCAAAATGTGAGATCACATTTTTGAAGAGACGGTCAGTCACTGTCAACAACGTTCTCAGTTTCAACCAATTCACCAACAGAATCACTGAAACCGTCAGCATCATCACAGTCTCTAGCCAGTGCATCAACATGGCGCTGCTCAGTGGACCTACGAGGATTGACAGTTTCCTCGTCCTGATCTGCAGCTGCATCACAGCAACGGCGACAGCAACAGCGCTGTGAGCAACTCCTCGTGATGCCATAGCCTTGGCCACAAAAGCGGCCTGCGTAGAAAAACGCTTGATTCAAGTTGTCTGCAAAGGCAGCATGCATTGAATTACGTGAGCTGCTCACGTTATTCAATGCATGCTGTGCCCTGCTCACGTGAGGCGGCGTCTGAATGCCACGCACTGTACCTGCAGGTTGTGCTGGATTCGGAGCATCCACATATGCTTTGCCAGCCAAAAAGCGGGAAAGCCTCACCATGACTCTAAACTGCTACCGTGATTTGGAAACAATCGACTGCTCGGTTGCTTGAGCGCGCATGCCAGGTCAGATGATGCGAAGGACGGACGACAGGAAGACACGGTCGTACCATGAAACTTATCAAAACCTTTGAATCTGATCTACATCGTGCAGATATTCAGACCCTAACGTAATGATACACAAAACGTGCAGTACCACAGGCCTTTAGAGTCCGACACCTGTCCGAGAAATCCCAATTTCGGCAATCGACTGGAAACTAGCAGCCCCTCCGCAAGGTTCATTGGTGTGCATATCACACACTCTCTCGGTCTTACTTACAGCCATTCCCAATTCCCTGCTGATCATTTGAGACGCTGGAAAGCTTGTCCGCAGTCGAGGTCCTGACCTGCAGCTGCTTGCACTGTTAGCGATCCTTTCGGGTGAGCTTGCTTAACGGGTTTCGTCGTCTTAGTTTGGGCCTATTCAACCAAACAGAATGCACATGCTCAGCATTTAGCAAGCTATCAAGATTTGTAAATGCAGTGATAGGCTCTGCTGTATGATAGGTTACAGTCGAGATGTTGCTTGTTGACGTGCATGCTTAGTCCTGCAGTCACGCTGTCATGTGTAAAGACATTGCGATGTTGCTTACGCTGTGCCGTGAGTGCTTGCAAATGTTGTCTGGTGGAAAGCAACTAGTTTGTGCCTTCTCCCGCGGTTTTGTTGATCGCGGTCGGTCGGTCGGCCGTTCTATAGTTGCACCAGCATCGCTTGCAGTTAAGCTGATAATTGCATCCTGATGCAGAATAGACTAGGACCATGAAGGGTGCCGCTGCAATCCTGCTGTTGCTGGCGTTAGTCGGCACAGCTTCTGCCATAGCCCCTGTAACGAATGCAACTGGTGGATGGCGAGCAGGTCGCGCCACTTTCTATGGCGGCTCGCAGCAATACTTGCAGAATTTCCCCGCCAGGTGACTTTCAGTATTGAGTCCCGCCTGTCAGCATTCGACAAGTCGATACATTCTTCCATATCACTTGCAATCGTTATTTGTATTTGCACATCTGCGGGTAGGTGTACTCACACTGCGGGCAGTTGTACTCACACACACACATGTGCTGACGGACACGGGTGCTTTGTCCTTGCAGAGGACCTCCTCCTGAGTACGGTTTTGGCACCCCGCTGTATGGAAGCTGTGGGTACCTGTCCCAAGAAGGCAATCAGGGTGTTGATTTTTCCAATGTGCCTTTCCCAGTTGACATGCTGTCTGCTGTGGCTAACATCAATGATGACTATCCAGGCAGTTGCGGCAGGTATCAAGCTGTACTGATCGCTTTTGGTTTTTGTTTCATATATCCTCTGCTTGTCATTAAGCCCAGACTGCTGCGAAACAATAGCTGTTGGCAAACGTATTTGCTTGATAACAGTTTGTTCCGAATGCTGTCACTCATGTAGCAAGCAAATCAGCCGGCCGCGCTGTGTTTGCAAGTCTCCTACATCCTGGCAGATGATTGTTGCCATCGACTGTAGGTGTTATGAGATCCAGTGCAGCACTGGCGTTGTTACAGGCAACTACTCCACTGCATCTGGTACACCAAGTGCAATCCCATATAACACCAGCACTGGCTTCATTGAGCCTGGATTGGACTATGACACAGTTGTCAATGATTACAACCGCAAATGGAATGGCAACCCATTGATGTCTCAAAATGAGCTGTTCACACAATGCTGGAACGGTAGTCAGGTATATTTTTCCCTCATGTGCTGCATAATCTGGTTGTTATGCCATGCCCTGGCAATGACCTAGTCACAAAGGCCCTGACAGACCCTTAAAGTGCGTCTGTGCGCATCTGTTTGGAAGATTGTTCTGGATCTTTCTGTTGGAAATCTCTCTTTTGAGAGTCTGCCATCATGAGTCTGTGTATGAGAAGTCCATGTGGTTGAGGCAGCTACTGACTCCACATGTGTGCTGGCGCAGACTTTGGGTCTCCTCAATGAGCCAGATAACTCAATCTACATCCATGTCACCGACAACTGTCCCTGTCTGCAATATGACAATGACAGCACCACCATCACAGGAGACAACCCGCCTTGCTGTGGCAATGTCAACCACTTTGACCTGTCCTACTATGGCTTTGAGAAGCTTGCTCATCCCAACTATGGCCTCATGAACCTTCAGTTCAGGTAGACTGTGCCATGCGAATGCATGCATTTCATCAGAAATGCTCATGGCATGCATTTCTGATGAAACCTTTTCAAATTGTTCACTTTGAATACCTTGTCTTTGGTTTCAGCTTTATAATGCTTCACAGTTCTGGTGATTCATCATGCTTGTCCAGGCTAGCTGGAATTGCAGGCACATCCTTGACTAGCCAATGTTGCACGCAACAGTCTGCCCATGCACACAATGCTTTGGCAGTGTGACCATAAAGTCAGAATATGTGACTTGCCGCAGGCCAGTGGACTGCTACACCAAGGTGCCTCTGGACTACCTGCCTGGTTACATCAATGAGACCATCTATGGTGACAACATTGAGACCGGGTGGGCCTGGTACCCCTTCCCTGCTGCACCCGCCGCTAATGCAGTCAACAACAAGCAGCTGCAGGTGCCTACCTCAAAACAATATGTGTTTCATGTGTGCATTCATTCATGCATGTTGAGCACTCTCCTTCACCCCTAAGCTCATCTTGAATGAGTGGCATTCCACTGTCACTGGAGCCGTTTGCTGTGCAGCAAGCCCATGCCTGACTTTGTCATAGCCCAACAAGCAGATATGCCTGCTCACACTTGTTTATGATGCTTCTTGGACGTAGGGTGTTGAGTGTATGGGGGGTATCTGCAGGTTTTTGCCGTGTGCCTGAGCACTGTTTTGTTGGCTACAGGTTCAAGGCGCTGGTGTTGGTGGCAGCAATGCAACATGTGTTGATGTCAAAGACTCTCCTTGGTTTCCCGCCTGGCAAATACTGCTGGCTACCAGCCATTCCTTGCCAATAATGCCACCACACTGTCATTCTACGTCAAGCAAACCAGTGCAGCCAACATTGGCACCGGCTCTGGTGTGCCAGCTGGTCTCTCTGTGTCCATTGGAAACTCAGAGGAAGCTTACTACTGCACTGGCCTGCCCTTGACCAGCCTCACAGCTAGTGATGTCAGCAACGGCCTGACCCACTTGACTGTGCCCATCTCACAGTTTAACTGCAATTTGCCTCTTGTGGACGAGCTGTCTTTCCAGAACACCAATGCTGGTGCTCTGCAGTTCTGCCTGGATGACATTGCCCTCACAGGGGGGTCACCTGCTGACCCACACATGTACAGCTCCGTATAGATGCATCTGCTGTCACACACTTTGGCACGCTGTCAATCCTGCACACTTGTGCAAACGCCATCCCACAGTGAGGTGATAATGTTGTCTGTGATTGTGGTACATTGGACAGAGCAATGCATGAATATGTTTAGGAGCGTGAGCAGTTGAGCTGCAGCGAGTGACAATTGGAGTTAGTATCCCTTTTGGCAGCACAATGATTGTTAGGGAGGGCATGATTGTTTGGGAATGAGAGGCAGAGTGTGACTGTGGCACATGCAACAGCATATGTTGCATGTGCAGCTGGATGTTTGCCATCTACCAATGATGCTTGCAGACCAGCTGCGGCTTTACAGCATAAGTTCTGCAGTTTCTCGCCTAGACCACGGGTAGTTTTGCAAATGGATGATTCTTACATTACACTTCTGTTGACTACGACAAGTGTGGAGTTTTTCCCCCTCTTCCCCGCTCCCCTCTTCCCCTTTCCTCTCTTCCCCCTTTCACAAAAGTCTTGTCATGTAGTTTGCAAGTAGACTACAAATTTAAGTTTGCCGCACTGACTTCCATTTCTAAAAATCACATCAGCACTGTTGAAAATAATGGCTGATTTAATTTCACATGTAATCATTATGGCAGATATCAGACTTTGCACGTTCATGAGTACACTAGTGCAACCCCTCGGAGTCTGGTCACCTTCGCATAGCACGCCATCAAATGAAGTGCGGTACGCATGTTGGCGAGATACGCCCCCCCCCACAGGCAATGTGTACCTGAGATCCAATCCATCACGGATACGCTTTTCCAGAATGCACCCTGCCGAAGGTTGCCAAAGCTGATGGCTAGGGTGTAATGCTGATATAGGGTTTGTTGTGCCGCACTCCTGAGATTGCAGCCTGCAGTCTCAATCTGCCAACTTGCCGAGCATGCTGATCGGACGCTACTGACGAGTCCGTGACACAGCCTACTGTTGCCCATGCGGCCGTTGACAGAGGAGGTGGGTAATCATCACCCAGTGGTTGCGTCAACAGAAATGATGCTTGAAAGTTGACTGTTTTCGAACTTTCGACAGGAGACCAAGGCTGTGCTCGAGAAGCTGTACAAATACATAGGAAAGAACATCAAGAACTTGATAGATCGGTCTGACGAGCCTTACTGCCTCCGTCTGCACAGCAACAGAGTATACTATGTCAGGGAGAGCCTCATGCGCCGAGCCACAAACGTGAGTGTTGGACACTCTCAAGCACCATCTTCATGACAAAGCACGTCGCCTTGCTGACAAGCCGAAATGCTGCAACTTCTTTACTTGTCGCAGGTAGGCAGAGAACAGCTTGTCTCCCTTGGGCAGTGTATAGGCAAGCTTACACACTCTGGCAAATTTAGATTGACCATTGGAGCCCTTGATGTCCTGGGTTCTCATGCAAAGTACAAGGTGAGTTGACAATCATGCTTGTTGCCACTACATTGAAGTTACACACGCACAGTTCTTGCAACTCAAGGATGACCACCTTAAGGCCTGAATCCCCGTGTGGGCCAAACTATCTTTTCATCTTTCCACTGAGAGTTGACCTGTCTCTAGCCAATTTTCCTTGTATCTGCCAGCATACCTACATACAACATACAGCTGCACATCTTGCCCCCTGATGCTAAACATTCAGTCTTCAAACTGAAAATCAATGAGGAATAAAGAATATATACGCTATGCTGAGGGCTTGCATTTTATGTTGATCCTGCACGATGCATGCCCCTGTCTTCTGTTAAAGCAAACACCCTGTACATTGCTTGCCAGAGTGTCAATGCATGTCTTACTGCAGATCTGGGTCAAGCCCTCAGCTGAAATGCAGTACATGTATGGTAATAATGTGCTGAAGTCAGGCTTGGGTAGGATTACAGAGAACACACCAGCATACACCGGCGTCGTTATTTACTCAATGTCAGACATCCCACTAGGGTTTGGCGTCACCGCCAAGTCCACAGCAGACTGCAGGAAGATGGACCCCAGTGGAGTTGTTGTCTTTCATCAGGCTGATGTTGGTGAGGCCCTGCGTCCTGTCCTATTGTGCCACTTGATCCTGTGTTTTGTCTCGCAGTGACCTAATTGAGGCCCAGCCCTGCCTTGTTGCAGGTGAATACTTGAGGTCTGAGGAGGAGATATGATCGAGAGCTACCTTCTATGCTCACAGACTTTGATGCCTTCACTCTCAGCTGTGCCAAATGAATCTGTGCTATAATGAATGCAAAGTAGTGTTTCTGTCCTGTGTGGTGTGTCATGACATTGACCTTGTTGTGACCAATTTTGTATGAAGCCAAATTGCTGGCAGTGCTGTGGCTTACATTAGGTTGCAACTCTTGGCAGAATTTTGTGTCCCAGAAACTTGAGGAATGTTGACTGCTTGGGTAAAACCAACTTGGCAGGTTCATTGCAATCAATATCTGATACTGCAAGCCCACACTTTCTCTTGCATGATTGTTACTAATCAGCAGACTGTAACTGTAAGCTGATCATTACATCTGAACGAATCAGTTTGGGCACGGCATCGCATCAGCATCTGAGGCAACGTGTTGGTACCTTCACCCCACCGCAGATGACAATGCTATAAGCTCACTGCCTCAGATATCAGTGCAATGGCTGCCTTGGCTTGAATGTGATACTGATTATGCTGTAATAACGAAGGAAACTCATGCAGGCGAGTCATTGCATCCAGGGGCACAGCCTCTGCTGTATCAACGACTTGTCTCCAAATGTGACCTGCACAGTGGCGCCGTTGTCAACACATCTTATGCGGTGGCAGGACAGCAAGCAAGCCTCATGCACCATTCATATGAACAGTGCATGATAGAGTCCTGACAGCCAGTGCAGACAGTAATAGGTACAGCTAATGCACGACCTACTTTGCAGTGGACCAGGAAAGATGAGCATGTACCACGGCCATTGTGGACTGTGACCCCTGTGTTATGTGGATGAGGACGGCAAGTGTCCTTACCATTGGGTGCATCTGGGATGTCAATCTGCATTGGGTATTTGTACGGGTTGTAGGCAATGTAAATGCTTCGCTCCCCTGGTCTGTGCAAAGAATAAGCAATGAAGTTTGCAGCGTGATACCCACTTGCAGCTGCTTCCCCAAGCCAGTCAGGCTCAGATCCTGCAGAGCATTGCTTGTCAAAGTCTGATGCGTGCGCAAAATACTTTGGTATGATGTTCTTGAACTCGTGCTGTGCATGCACGCACCATACCGTCCAACTGTGTGCTCTCTGAGATGCCAGGGTGGGGCGTCTGGGTGAAATCTGAGGCAGAATGATGATTTCTGCAAGGATGCCCAGATGCGAAGCAAAGTTCTGAAATGTCAACACAAAACAAGGTGGTTACAAGCAATCTTGACCTGAATGCATTGTGCCACAACTATGCGGCAGGACTTCCCTGATGTGTGGAGTGTCCAACAGAGGCCTGCCAGGTGCATGACAGACGTTCAACCAAAAACAAGCCCGTGTTCACGTCACCAAGATGCTCCTTGATGCAGAAAGCCAACCTGTGGTAGCACCATGCCATCGCAGCTCACGAGAGGAGGTGAAGTGAGCAGGCTGCAGCAACGAAGCATAGGTCTTTCTGAAGTGCACAACAGTTGCCACAAAGCGAGCTAGGCTTGGTTCCTGGATGGCATCCTGGGAGATGATGGCTGTGCCCTGACACAGCAGACTGCTTGTCAACAGGCTCTTTGCAAGGGTTCCTTGCTGGCCCTCCTCCCCTGCATTGACCAAAGGGGTTTGGACATCTTGACAGGCTGATGCAGCATTTAGATTCTCTTGCTGTGACCCTTGGACACACCCCAAGTCTGGCATGGCAGCTGATGCAAGAGATGAAAGCAAAACTCCTGAGAAAAGCCAGATCAAGCGTTCTCCAGGCCAAACAGGTGCTTGTCCTGCCACTCATGTGCTGCATGAGTGCTGTCAGACCCACAGTGCAGGTCCAGACCACAGATACAGCATACGGTCACTAGCTAAGGACAGGCTGTTTATTTGCAGACATGCTATGGCAAACGCTACCTTGGTCCCAGTGGACCTGTGATATGAGACTGGTAAGGCTGTGACTTCCAACAGCTGATACAGAGTTGAGACCCCAGGCAGGGGGGCGCCCTGTGGCAAGGCTGCCAGGCAGCAGGCCCTCTGTGGACCGGCCCGCCATCAGGTCTGCGCTGCCTGTCATCCTGTCACACAACAGCCAAGCTTCAGATCAGGCTGGATGCACTGATCTGTGATAAATCAACCCATGACACCATGCCAGAGCAGCCCTGAGAGAAGCTTACTGGGCAGGAGGTTGTTGGCATGGCATACCTTCAAGTCTGCCCTCTTTGTCATCTCACAGCACAAGCAGAAACTGAGGGTACAGTTTCTCTGACGCAGGCGTGGCGTGGCATAAGGGCTCTGCTACACGTGCCATGACTTCATTCAGCAGACGGTTGACAAAAATGCAGAACCAAGCTGAGAAGGCGTAGGCACAAGCCAAATGAATGAAACTGTAACCACCGACAGGCACAAAAAGAGTCAAGAATGCAAGAGAGGGTCTGCATGGGGATAAGGCTACCACAAGCATTCACACTTGAATGCTTGTGGTAGCCTTATCCCTCTTGGAACCCCGCTGAAGGGAAGCATGCCTCTCTCAGACAGACAGGACCAGCATGACTAATCCTGTAACAGATGTCAACCCCTGCCAGGTAGAGCAGCAGTGGTGTGTGGCCAAGCCAGGTGGGATGCTCAGCTGCCTTCCTGATGTGGCATGTACCAAGCAGATTACCCAAAGCACAAGCTGGCAGAGGATCTTTCAGGTAGCCTCATCACCTGGTGGCAACTGCGCTTGCCAGGCCTGACTGGTTATGGGCCAGCCAGGAAGTCATGTCCCTCTGAAAGGCTTTGTTCCTTTCTGCCCAGATGCCCCAGTGGGGGAAGCCCCTTTCGCCCAGCCTAGGCAGCAGGGTGTCATCTGCCACCCAGGCTATGAGCTTCAAGCTTTGCAGCAGGGGGTCCTGGGCAATGTCATCAGCCAAGGGTGGGTTATCCAGTATGTTGCCATCAGCGTCTGCATTCACACAGGCTGAAGCTGTGCCCACTGTTTGCAATGTGGGCTGCCATCCCATCCCAGGTGACCTTGCTGCAAGCTTGACATATGCAAACCTCAGACAAGTCATGGCAAATCGCAATGGTGTCCATAAGGGAGCTTTGTGCCCAATGTGCATTGTGTACTAATGGGCAGCCTGCACAACGTTTGTGCAGCCTACAATTAGCAGATGCAGACACTGTCTACATGAAAGCTGATGTTTGATACAACAGCTCTGCATCTGCACACATATGGCTGTGAATGCAACAAGCCAAAAGAGAAGGCAAGGAGGGAGTCACCTTGGACTAGGGTCTCAGCATTCACAAAGCAGAAGCCATCAACTTGGTACTCCTCAGCCCAGTGATGAAGGGAGTCCAGGATGAGGTGGCGCACCACTGCATGGCCACAGTTGAGCACTCCATTGTGGCGGTAGTAGGTGGCTGCATCCAGGCCTCTCAAGGACGAGGCCTGGGGCTGTTTGTCGGAGCCCTCACTGGTGAAGCAGTACTCCACCTGTCTCGGAAACAACAGAATGTACCTTCAGTGTCTTGACACAGCAGAACCGGTGTTTGTTTTGTAGCTTGTGACGCTGCAGGTACTTTGACTGCAACTTGGCATTCTGTTGTTAACAGCTGCGTTAGCGGTCAAGGACACACATGTACCAACATGGCTGTAAAGTGTACGTATGCGTCATAGCAAATGCATGGTGAAAAGGTGTGGCAGATGAGGCAGGAGACCATAAGAGCTGGGCTAGCTGCAGATGTGCAAGTCTGCTATTGCTGTGTTGCATTCTGTTGTTTCATGCATGCTGACCTGCAGTATGACCTCAATGCCGTGGGCATGCAGCTCCTTGATAACAAGCTTCAGCTCCTGAGAGGCAGCAGCAGGGTGACTGCCCACAGCAAGGGCTGGATTGGGGGCAAAGAAGGACATTGGGGCCTGTCCCATGGGTCCATCCCCCTCTGCTGTCATCACCACTGGGGTCAGCAGCACTGCTGTTGCGCCCACCTGCCTGAAGCAATCATGAAACCGTTGATGCCAACACATCAGCTGGAGTGCAGCTGCTTCCAGTTGTGAGTGCCAACCCAATCATGTGCTTACTTTGTATGGCAAGCTCTGCCTCACCTTTGGTGAAGACCGGCCCAATCAGCTGTCAAAAGCTGGGCCTCTGGCTGGCATACAGCTGCTTCTGTGCGAGTGTCCAAGTTTGGGCATGCACAACACCACAGCAAGCAAAAAGTGTGTCCGCAGATCATCAGTTCAAGCCCTTTTTGGCTACATGAACACTTGACAAGACCAAACGGCTGCCATCTAGCCATCTGTCATGGGCCTCAACCCCACCACAGTTCTCACCGAATGAGCTCCAGCCGGTCAAGCAGTCCGAAGTATTTGCCCTGGTGCTCTGGCGGCACCCCTGCCTCTTCTGCTTGCCTGCCAGATGTAAAGCTTGCCACATCCAGCTCCAGCATGACAGTGTCATGCAGACTGTGGCCAGGCCTTTCAACCTCCTGCGTGTTGGACAGATCTGAGCTGGTGCACTGAATGGCATGCACTTGCCCTATGTGATCGTTTGAGTGAGCCTGCTGTGAGTCTGGGAAACATGGCCAAACTTTGATGGTGTCTTCATGTGTGGCTGTGATGCAGCATTGCACCCCAAGATGATCTACAGCCAAGATGGTGGCTCCTGACAAGTATTGTATTGCAGCCTGGCTGCAAAGTAGACAGGCTCAAAGATTCATTCAGGGACAGCAAGCAAGCTGACCTGGAAGCTGAAGTCATCCAGCAGGAAGGCCAGGCTGCTGAGGGGCACTTCTGGCGTGTTGATGGGCATGCTGCCAGCGGCCCCGCCCTTGGGAGCAACCAGGTTGGCATTGTCTGGCAGCCTGGTGTGGGCCACCAAAGGACAGTATGGATCCATCATCACCTGCCCTGAGAGGCACAGGTACAGGTAAAGGGACAAAGAGAGAGGGAGAGAGGCATTTGGGAAGGAACGGAGGGAAAGGCATTGGGGAAAGGAAAGGACAGATGAGAAAAATTGGAAAATGGACGGGCCGGGGGTAGTGAAAACGTGCGCAACCTTATGTGCCTGGTGGCCGGTCTGTACATCTTGTGAGATTCAACAATGTCAGCCTGTGTGGCGCAGCCAGGACCAATGTGTCATGCAAATGAGACAGCTTGGAGTCTGCAACTACCAACAGACACAGCCCTGCGGTGTTGGCTGAAATGCTGGTCATCAACTATCTGCAGGAGTCATGGTCACACAGTCACAACCATTATTCAATATAGTTCTGCAGCTTGCACAGCAGGGCTCGAAAAAGATGTTTGCAGTTTTGGGTTGACTTAGCAGTCATCAGAGGCTGTTGGAATGATGCTGTGCAGATGAGCAGCCATCTGACCTGGATGGAATCTGCTGCGGCCTTCCCACGCAACATCAGCCTCAGCTCTCCAGCCATAGCACAAGCTGCCTACATCTTTCAACCCTTCCAGGCACACATGCCACATGTCCCCTGCACATCTCCACATCTGCCTGTTGTCCAACAAGCGCTTCACAAACTGCTCTTCCTGACGCAGCGAGTGCTCATGATTCATGTGTGTGGTGCGCAAGTGTGAGGGGAAACTGAATGCTGTTTGTCTGGCACTGCATCATGACAGCAAGCCATGCATCTTGAGGGAACAGTAGCTGCAGACTTTGACATAGTAATCGTTGGGTTTGTTGCAGTGGCCATGTCACCTGCTTTGTTGACCAAGGGGTCAAGCGCAACCTCCAGGAAGCCCACTTTGGCTTGAGGGTCTGAAGTTTGACGCGCCAAGCACAGCGACATGGAAGCTGCATGTCTGGATCTCACAGCAAAGTTCACAACACAAGTTGTGCCATCATCCAACACAGCTGCTGCCGCTGGACCTGGACAAAGCAGGCCTGCTTGATTTCGGGTAATCAAGGCTCAAGCTGCGATTTCTTTGACATCGACAAACTGGTCCTAGAGCAACACCCAGCCATTTCCTGGCTTCTACATGTTATGACCAACACTGCATTTTGTTTGTTACTCACAAATTACCAGTCAGCATCCTTGCTGTGTTTGAGCTGTGCAAGTGTGCAGTGATGCTATTGATGAGCAGCAGCAGCAAGCAACAGCATGAATGCCATGTCTTCAGCTATAGGTAGCAGCACCTTGCGGCAATGGGTAGCCAGCTTGCAGGCCTACAGGGATTGTGAAATGCCTGCTTCCAGCAGGAGCTAGGTACTGGCCTTTGCCAGTGCTAGACTCCCCTACAATATACAGTCTGAAGCCCAGCATGACAGGGGCAAGCTGCAGCGGCACCTTGAACTGCATGCTGTAGCTGCTGCTGCCATTGCTGCTAAAAGCCTGCTTGAGCTTGACTCGCTTTGCTTTGGTAAAGTGAGGATCTGGCTCAGACCCAGCGGCAGAGATGGAATCTGGATGGAACCATTTGGCTGCTGAGGCTCTGTATGCTCCCCTGTCGGCAAATTACACGCTTCACACTTTGTGGTACACTATCAGTCCACAGTGCAAACAGGCTACAGCCCAGCAAGAATCTGCAGTCGTTGACATCATGTAGACAGGCAGACGGCTTGAGCAATCCTTGCTAGCTGACTCAGTCTTGACAGTGGGTCACAAGCAGGTTCACTCACCAGCTGGCATAGATTTCTTTGTCATCTAGCTCGGGCGAGGCTGCAACATCAATCTGAGCAATATAGACATCCTTGCGCTTCTCCACAGATGTCTGCACCTGCATTGCATATGATAATTTGTGATGGCTTGCAGCTTTCATGTGGTGAGATAGTCATCAGCACCACTTTTGATGCCTGCTCAAACTTTGACGCAGCCACATCAAGCAACAATCAGCAACCTTCAGTCAGATGCTGTTGTTGCAGGCTTGCCTGATGTCCTTGTGATGACCAAAAATTGCACTTGCTGGCTGTGAAGGTCTGTGCTGGTGCCTTTGCTGGTTTGGTGCCGGAGACCAAGGCAGCAGCTGTTACTGGGGACGTTGGCAAGCGTTTGTGAGTCACTCTCGGATGGCAATGTCTAGAATTTGCTGTCAGGCTGTCAGAGGCTTGCTTTGCAAGCGCTTGAGGTATGCACGCTCTGTCTTGGTTTGAAAGACGCCTCCAGGTGTATGCCTAAAGCCAATCAATTGAACATCATATTTGCATGTGTGAAGCAAAGGACATATCAGCATTGACCTCGCGAGTTGGAACAGCGTCACGACAGATGCATGCCGATCATCAACACTGATCCAGACAAACTAGACAGGGCTGAATTACATGAACAAGGGTACTTCTGTGCTCGCCCCTGGATGTTGGCCTATGTACTTGCCCGACTGAGAGGCCTACGGCAAGGTGGCACACGGCCATCAGCTGAACCTGCCCAGTAAGGCTGTCTTGGTCAACACTCAGTTGTAGCTATACGATACAGAGAACGAAAGTAGAGCTGTTTGCCACCGTGAGCTGCCACTGGTGCGTGCATGTATTCCTGATGTGGGTTCCTGAATTGCGTTCCGCAGTTGCAAGCTTTTCCCGCACCAATGTGTCCGGATCAGCGAAAGGATCAACGAGATGATCCATGGCATGCATGCATGTCCCAGTTCCCACTTCCCTCAGGCGGCACACGGTCTCAAAGAACACTTCTGTGCCATCACCTGTCAAGACAACGACTCGCATTGCCGAACTCGGTACCTGCTTGTGACCCGATTGGAGTTGACAGGAGGCTTTTTGGGTGCTGATCATCGCCTGTGACAGTGTGTGCTCAACCATAACCCGACTGGTGTATGCTCGACACTACATCGCCTACGGTTGACAATGCCGCCCCGAGCTGCATCACTTTCTGGTCAGACCAGGTGTGTGTAAGGAGCAAATCTGAAAGGCTACCGGCACAGTCAGATCAACACTTCCAATAGGTCAACTGCTGCTGTCAGGTCAATGCGGATTGGGTGCTGAGTGTAACAGAAAAGTTGCTGGCCTCCACTCAAGGCGGACTGAAAGCGGCCCAGGAAGTTCTGCCCCATGCTGTTGCACAACAAATACTGGAGGCTCTGTATAATTTGCTTAAGCAGGAGCCGACTGTTGTTGATGTAAGTGTTGAGCAGCTTTTTGATGGCTGCCTGCCAGCCCTTGCTGTGCATTTTCACAGCAAATACTTTTCTGTGTGCAGGTGGCACCAGCAGCACCAGACATCCCTGTTGTGGTAGTTGGCGATACACATGGGCAGCTCCATGATGTCTGCTCTATGTGTGTACTCCATCACCTGTTTTGGCATGTTGCTGATGGCTGCATAGCTTGCTGCTGCTCCTTGCTGCTGCTCTTTTCTGCTGATTGCACTGGCTAGAAATGCCCTTGCAAGTGCTGTTTGTCTCAAGTCTGCCCTTCTCATTCTAGGCTACAGAAGATTGGGTACCCCTCAGAGCGGCAACTGCTTGTCTTCAACGGTACGTCTGCTCCTTCCTCTGTCCCGCTTGCTGCTTTTGCTGGTCACCTTCAGCTACAACCATGCGATGGAGTGCATTGCGTGCATGATACGTGAATTTTACCAATCCTGTACAAGCCGATTGCCTGCATGGCAAATAAATGAAGTGACTTTCCTGTAGGTGACTTTGTTGATCGGGGGGCTTGGGGTCTAGAAGTGCTCATTTTGCTTGCATGTTGGAAGCTAGCATACCCAAAGCAGGTCACCATCCTCCGTGGCAACCATGAATGCACAACCTGCACCCACATGTACGGATTCAGGACAGAGGTGCTCTCCAAGTACGGACCCAAGAACTTCAAGGTAGGCTTCTTGGTGTGCAGAAAATGTCTGTCTGTTGCTGGATGAGCTGAGTCATGGTCACCAATACCCATCTCGTCCTGCTTGTCCATTGCTTGCAGCAGTGCACACACTCAGGACAGAGCTTGACCTTGCATCCCCTTGAAGTTGTCCCACGCCTGTGTCTGGCTGCAGGATGTGTTCAAAGTTTGTAAAAAGGTGTTTGCTGCACTGCCTCTGGCTGCTGTGGTTGGTGGACAGACACTGATCCTGCATGGAGGTACACGTCCCCAGTCTGTCCCTACAGCAGTCCTGCTTACAAATGTTTGAGTGAATGTTGCAATAATCGTGGTGTGACGCTTTGAGCATCCAGTTTGATCCAGTGTCAATCACATCCACTGCACACATGCCAGCTGAGCGCAGGTCAGCTGTTGTGAGGTGGCAGCATGTGGCAATCCTGCCCCGACCAAAACTGCTGAAGGCAAAATGTGTCATTGCAGGTCTCTTCCGTAAGCCTATGCAAAGCACACACAGGAGGAAGAAGCGCCGAAAGACCTTACCCGGTATGACAGCTGATGTTGACAGTGTGCCACAAACATATCACGCTTGTCAGCTGCATGATGCTGCGTGGCCAACATCAATTTTGTCGTATGTGTCGGTGAAGGATGACATTTCATGTTCAAGTAAGCACCTCTGACATACTCTGATGTGAAGGACTGCTGAGGACTTGCAACCCTAGATGTTGCTGTCTGAATCACGCATCAAACTTGTTGCAGGAAACGCCTTGGAGATTGGTTCATTGCAAGACTTGAGAGCAGCAGGCAAGGGTGGCCTAGACCCCAATGGTGATGCTGTTTCATTCTCTCTCTTATGGTTATGCTTGCCTGAACGCCATGCTGGCAGAATGCTTTCCTGAATGTTGTGCAATCAGTGTGGGCCAAAATTGGGCAGCTGCCTGAGGTTGACATCCGTTTTTATCGTATGCACTGCGTGATGAAAAGCATCATTAGGCTGCTTTGCATATGATACAGGCTGAGTGTGCAGCCGTCACGACCTGCAGATTTGCTGAGCATCCGATGGCAGCTCTCAGATGCTGGAAGCTTTATGAATAGCGTCAACACCCACTGCATGCAAGAGTTTGGGTGTTGTGTAGGTGCTGGCAAGTCAGTCATTGCGACAGATGTGCTGTGGTCAGACCCTGCGCCAGAGCCAGGTCTAGTGGAGAATGAAGCGCGCGGGGTGGGCCTGCTCTTTGGTCCAGATGTCACTCAGGTAGCAACAGCACGTGTCTGTGCTGCCCGCGTTCTGCAATACATGCTGTCATTTAGGCTTGTAGGGACTGAATCAACCTTCTTTAGGAAGAAGTAAGTTACACTGTTTGCAGGAGTTGCACAGGTTCAGTTCAATGCAAAGCCATGCTGCGATTTGGCAGCACCTTGTGGGATGCTTGCTCAATGTTGTCAGATGGTTGCGTTTGTCAGATGGAGCTCGATTTGAGCTTTTGCAATGGCACAGGGAGGCTGCTGCTTGGCCAGCAACACACTCACCCACTCACTCACTCACCCAGCCACTCACTCACCCCGCCACTCACTCACTCCGCCACTCACTCACTCACTCACTCACTCACTCACTCACTCACTCACTCACTCACTCACTCACTCACTCACTCACTCATTCACTCGCCCTCCAGCTTGTCTTTGGATGGCAGCATCGCTGCTGACAGTGCACTGCTGCTGTGACTGTAACATTTGCCTGCTCTCACTGCATCCCCAGACAGAGCCGTGACACAGTCAAAGGCGTTGGCCTTCTGTAACAGGTGCTATTCGCTTCTCAGTGTGCGTGGTTGCAGTTCAGGCGTTTCTGGAGGCCAACAAGCTGAAGCTGATCATCAGGTCCCATGAGGGTCCAGATGCCCGCTGGAAGCGTGAAGGCATGCAGGACATGGCCAAAGGCCACTCCCTAGATCACACCACACCAGGTCAATAGCCAACCTCTCTATCAACAGGTCATGCAAAATCAGCTCACAGGCAGAATTCCATGGACCTGTGCAACATGGGAGGTTGATAGCATACATGATTGGCAACCCTGCTGCTGTAATGAAACATAGGTGAGACACCTCGCCAGGGCCTGCGGAACACGGGCTAGCTGTCTCGATAGGAATTGTGCATATCAGCTCTGCAACACAAGCTACATTCCTGTGTTGTTCACTCATGAGCTGGTATTTTGCAGAGGGCAAGCTGGTGACGGTGTTCAGTGCGCCAGACTACCCTCAGTTCCAGCCCAGCCGAGAGGACAGGTTCAACAACCTGGGGGCTGTGGCAGTCCTGAGGGGCAGCCATGACAACTATGCCTCACCTGAAATGATTGAGTACCCGGCAGCTCCTCGCCCTCATGTTAGTCATCCTTCTTTGGCATATGTAAAAAGAGTACACTATCAAATGTGTGCATCACAGCCCTGGTGATTTTACGTTGCTTTACATTGACATTGGCAGATGCTGTCCAGACATCTGCAGACAAGCAGTGGTCATGCTACGATATGTCAGAAAGCGCAATTTTGGACTGTTGCCAACCAACAGTGGCCATACTGCACTGTTGGTTGGCAACAGTTGGCTGTTGTGTCTGCGTCTTGCATGATGCAGACGTGCTACACGTCTGGACAGACAAGTACTAGGTTGCAGTATCATCTGCCAAGATTGCAACAGCAAACTTTTCGGCTTGTTGATTATGGTTTGCCTATTGGCGCTGCTCAAAGTCCCAGAATTGAAGTGACAACATCCAATATACCACAGCTGCCTTGTTGCCTGCATCAGCACAACCACCCATGTGAAAGACAGTGCCTTGTTGGGTCAGCATTCCTGTGTCCAAGCCATGCATTGAACCGTACCCATGACTGATGTGATTGACATAGGCGCAAGCTTTTTATGAGTACGAGGATGTGCCAGACTCTGATGAGGAGATGTCAATTGGGCATGGCAGCGCCAGTGACATGAGTGCGGCCAGCAGTCAGGCAGGATCACTTCCCAGTCATGCATCCACTGCTGTTGAGGAGCATGCAGAGGTGATCAGCAAAGCACCAGGCAGGGGGGAATACAGTCCCAAACGACCTGCCAATGGCAACCGTGCTCTCCACACAGCTGCTGGTGGTAGTGATTCTGCTGATGCTGCTGATGGTGAGAATAGTGGACGTGGCGCTGACATGCTTCATTTGAACAATGCTGGAAACGTGGCAGCTGCTCCGCAGCTGTCAGACTCAGCTGCAGTCCAGTCACTAGATACCGTAACATGTCAGCATCAAGAGCATGTTTCTGAGGCTGAGCCTGGCATCGACTCACATTCAGAAGCAGACCCAGTTGGTCAACTGCCAGATAGGCAGAAAGATACTGATTCAGCTGGCAGCCCTATACATACTGTTGCTGCCACTGCTTCTGCAGCTGTGGAGCCTGGTCAAGGCAAAGATGCCAGCCACAGGAAGCGCAAGGCAGCTACAGTCTTTGACCAAGGCATGGCTGCACAGGCTGAGGCTGCTGATCTGAATGCCGGCATTGCAGCTCAAGAGGTGGACCATCAAAAACCTGCTCTCGATGGCACAGGGGAGGTGGAGGTCACAAATGAATCAAATGGCGCTAACACTGATGAATTCTCAGCAGTGACTCACGCTGCTGTCACAGCGCCAGATGGCATCCTGCCATTCAAGCCTACACGCAAAGCGCTGCCAAAGCCAGCACCTTGGCGGTGAACAAGCACTCACCTGAACTCAAATCCTTTTTCTGCTACAGTACTATGCTACTGTAATACACCCTTGTACATGTGACTGTCTGCTCATGCAGGTACTGGAACAAATGCCCTTCATGTGCAGTCTTGTCCCCGGTAGCAAATGCTTTTCCACAGCCACAGTCTCTGCTGTGAGGTTTGTTTGCTTGCATCTGACCAGGTGCAACTGTTCTTGTCATATGTACAGCAATGGATGCTGCTGGCTACTCAATTCTGACATCATGCAAGTATGAGGCTTGCATGGTGCTTTTACTGCCTTGTTACTGCTGATAAAACCCAGAATCATGCACCCAATATTGTCCGCTAGTAGACTATTAGTCTGAAAGCGAAAGTTTCCTGTATGCCAGCATTGCATGCATGCCCTGGACTTTTCTGTGATCCTGTTGTCACTTTTCAGCTTGCGGTCTGTGGACCGCAATTCCACATAGGCTGTGACCAAAGCTTCAGAGATTCATGCAGCACACATGTTAAACTTGTAGTGGAATAGGCTGTTGCAGACAGCAATACCATGTGCTCTGATTCTGGTCGCTTATGACAATAGGCGCTGTTGAATTATGCAGTGGCCCTTAGACATTTTCGGTCATGCCATTCATGAACGTGCTAGTAACACTTAGTCAGCTTCTGTGATAGCTGCATTTACTAACCTGCTTCCTGCGTCCTAGCGGCCTGTTGCGTACCATATAGGCTTCAGACTTTGGTTCACCGAACACACAGTTTGCGATCAAGTCCTCTTGTAAATATTGTGTCAAGTCAAGCTTGCAAGTCTGCACAGCTTATTTCAACAGGCTCGCTTACACAGGGGAAGTGGGCTGCCCTATGACATTTTACGTGCCAAACATTATGCTCAGCTTGTGTTACAAAGGACTGCTTCCTGCAGGACAACTCGATACCACACTCTGTAAATATTGCTAGCAGTTTGCTCGTACTCAGATGAACCGAACAACCCCACAGCAAAAGCATAACGATCTACAGTCTCAATATGTACAACCCTCAGTCAGAAAACTAACACAGTCTGCAGACACAACAGCGTTGTCCTGCATTTGAGTCCAATTGCTTTCAATTAATGTCATGCAAGTAGTGAAAGTGAACTTGTCTCATGACTTGACAGCATCAGCAGCCTTCTGCATGAAGATCCTATCATGCCCTTTGCCACAAGCCACAGTCAACATGTTATGCTGGCAGCACCTCAAATGCTGGCCTTGTCCACAGTATGCTGGTCCCTTATGTGGTGTACTTGTTGGATTGCTGGCCATACCCAACACTGTCGCCCCCTGCAGTACGGCCACCAGTGTATTCCCCTCCACCACCTGCTGATCCACCTGCACAAACACTGTCAATGGTGAGCCCAAGGGATATGGAAAAAACACTTGTTTGAGTCTGTGATAAATATGACAGGTAATAAGACATATTCTTGTATACAGCATTGACCATAAGTCAAATGTGTCAGCAGCATTTCAGGAGTACCGTCTGTTTAGCTGCAGCACTTACGCTTCCTTACCCATACTGCAGTGGTGCATTAGCAGATCCACAAAACTGCTATACAAACAACAGATTGTAAATCAAAGTTGTAACACATTCATGCACAATATTCAAACAGGCACAGCGTGTGGTGCACAACTACTTTGCACATCTACATGATGCTTTACTGTGTTACATCACACAAATGTCCAATCTGTGATGCCATAGTGCAAAATGGTATGTAACATATGCTGTGCCTGACAAAGCAGCTTGTGCACATGAATCAGGAACAGCTTACACCAACACTGCTGCTTGGAACCTTGCGGCATCCCTTAGGTAGTGACACACCATGCATGCAGAAATGCTATACACAGTAGCAACAGGTACTGTGCACAGAAATTGTAGCACAAAATACAACTATGCAGGCAGTGACACACAGGCCTTGTAAAGGCAGCCACAACAGATGGGATAAGCAGAAGTGCAGCTCACCTCCAGTGGTGTCTTGGCCCCTGTATGAAGAGTCAGAGCCGGTGCCTGATGCAAGACCAGCTCCAGGCTCTGTGCCAGAGCCTGTCCCAGTGCCTGTAGCCATAGCATGTGACTTGGTTCCTGGAATCTTGCTCATGAGACCACCAGTCTTGCTGTCACTGCCAGTAGTGGTGTCGCCACCGCTGTAGCCAGTGCTCTGGCCGCTGCCGATGCCAGAGTGGCCACTGCTGTCACCAAGGCCAGTGTTGCCATGGCCATGGCCAGTGTGGCTGCCACTAGTGTTGCTGCCATAGCCAGTGCCGGTGTTGCTAGTGCCAGTGCCAGTGCCAGCCATGGTGCCACCGCTGCCAGTGCCAGTGTTGGTGCTGTCATAGCCTGTGCCTGTGCCACTGCCAGTGTAGCCTGAGCCAGTGCCAGTACCAGTGTTCCCACTGCCTGTGTCCTTGGAGGCATTGTGCTCGTTGGTGCCTGGGATGTAGCTCTTGAGTGTGGCTGCTGTTGAGCCCTCAGTGCCAGTGCCTGAGCCTGTGCCAGTGCCTGAGCCTGTTCCAGTGTAGCCGCTGCCAGTGCCAGTGAGACCGCTGCCTGTGCCAGTGAGACCGCTGCCTGTGCCAGTGCTGCCATATGAGATGTCTGTGGGATAGTCAGTGGCTTGGTGTACTCCGGGTCCCTTCAGGATAGGAGTGCTGGACAGGTTGTCATTCACGACATCATGGGCACCAAAGTGACTGGAGCCGATGACACCGGTGCCTGTAGCACCAGCTGAGCCAGTGCCGGTACCGGTGTAGCCAGTGCCAGTTGAGCTGGTGCCCTTTGTAGCAGCATGCTCATCAGTGCCTGGGATGTAGCTCTTGGCCTTGGCTGCTGTTGAGCTTTCAGTGCCTGTGCCTGTGCCTGAGCCAGTGCCAGTGCAACCAGTGCCAGTGGTGGCAGTTGAGCCGGTATCCTTTGTGACAGCATGCTCATCAGTGCCGGGAATGTGGCTCTTGGCCTTGGCTGCTGTTGCGCTTTCAGTGCCAGATCCAGTGTGACCAGTCACACCAGTGCCCTTGCCAGAGGAGCTGCCAGAGCCTAGGCCCTGGTCAGCAGACTCTGTTGGCAACCTGTCAGTTGGGGTGGCCCCAGATGCTGCTGAGCCAGTGCCTGCAAAAAGTCGTGGTGTGAATGAGTTGGACTGCAAAAGCAATAAATGAGCAGCAGCTTCCAAAAATTGGATAGAACAGAGCCTGCAGAGCAAATTTTGTGCTCACTAGAGCAAGTACAAGGACAAGACGAGTGGACGCAGCCGAAAACCTTTGAGCCGGTTGAGAAGACATGACTTACCGGCGCCGGCGCCTGCCAATCCACTACTCTTGCTGTGAGTGCTAGCAGCTCCTGCAGGGCAACACGGCTGTAAGCAGCGGAAGACCAGAGGCGTTGGAAGAGTCCCAAAGCGTAACATCAAGGCAGCGGGTCAGCGTCGAATTGATTATGGGAGCCTGTGTACGAGCGTGAACGTACCAGTGCCAGTGTGTGAGCCGGTATGGGTGGATCCAGAGCCAGTAGCTCCTTCGCCGAGGTACCCTTGATCGCCGAACTGAGTGTTATCTGTGCTCTGGTGTCCGGGCAGCTTAGCCTTCAGCTGCAAGACAACCTTTTCTTCTCAGTCTCGCAAGTGGCACAAAAGTAATCCACCAGTCATGTAGATGGGGTAACAAGCACAGATCCTCCCACAGGCACAAAGCAGATCTGAGGCAGCCGACGCAAACCTTGTCTATGACGCCCATGTTGGATGATTAGTCTTGGGATATGCTCAAATTGTAATAGAGTCAGTTAGCTGTGCAAAGTCACGGAACGATGTGCTTGAAGCGCTTGCGTCTTGGCATCAAGGCCAACGGACAGTTACGCAGTTGCTTCACACATGGCGTGACTCAGCATTTGCCAACGAGTCACTCAGCATTGCAAATTCCGTATACACACGTATATATATATTTGCCTAACTGACTCTGCCTTATAAAGGTGTGCAAGAGTGCTTACTGCAAAGCTTGCCTAGAGGTACAAAGAGACCCAATACCAAAGCATTAACGTACACATGTCTTGTGCATTATGGCATGTCTATGGTTCCTGGCCGCGTGTGAGGCTAGTACTAGTGGCTGCACCATTAAACTGCATCAATGAATCTTCATGTCTAATGAATATTCCTGACAACGCTACCCCTGTCATGCATCAGCCTTTGAGGCCTATAAGGCCCGGCTGTGACGGCCCAGTATCTTTTAAATACTCTTTTGATAGCTTGTGGTCATTGACCATCTGCTGCTCTTGTGCAAGGCGATTCCCTTGAGCTATGAGGCTGTCAACTGTCACCTTCACTTTGTTGAAAACTGGCAAGCCTTGCCTGCAGGCAAATGCACACCTCATATATACATGTCCAGCCACTGAGCATTTGTGCAAAATGAGCAGCTGCAAACCACACCAAGTGCTTGACCGTGCATCAACAAATGGTGCGGATACAATCAACACTAGCTTCAAAAACCACTATTCAAGACATTTACTCTCAGTGATATGCCTGCATAGTGAATGACAAGGGTACTTACTTGCTGACAAGGCGGTGACTAACGGCAGTCAAGTTTGCATCCTCATCTGTGATCTTGTTCTTGAGAACATCGTTCTGTATCCAGTCTCGGATTTGGTCATCATACACAGCAGATCTGAGAGCCCCAAAGAAGTCCAGTGGCTGATTTGGAAACAGATCCAGTAGTATGCCCATGTCATCAAAGGTCAGCCCATCATCCTATCACACATCAAAGCTGTCAAGCCAACTTGACTTTGCGACACACGTTTACTGACCCATTCCTGACCATCACAGTAAGGGCTGTGAAGTTTAACGAGGGGAGCGACTGTCGTGACAATCACGCGTGCCATTGGGAAACCAAGGGCATGATAAATAGCCTTCATCATATAGTTTTGTTCATCAGTTAGGGTTTCAAGACACACGTGGGAATTTATACTATATACACTTTGAAAGCTGGCTGCTATCTGTGCAACACCTCTCACTGGGTTTCACAATGGCAGGCTAGAAAAGCAGTGCACATGGAGAGAGTCGACGAGACACACACTGATAGTGCATAAATCGCAAACTGATAGCACATGCAAGTGCAGTACATGACGTTTAAAGTTGCCATGTCCTGCCATATACTGCTTGATTGACTTTGCAGGCTGAGACCAGCTCATGCAACTTGATTTGATCGATGCACAGCTGAACTGCATTTTGCAGATGCTCTTACCTTGTACATTTGGTGCAAGATACAGCTCAGATCATGCCTGCCAGGTTTCCAGTAGAACTTTGACATGCGGCCATCGCGCACAAGAGGAGCAAAGATCTGACTCAGATCATTGCCTGTGACAATGATGGGCACTCTTTGTATGACATCATCTTCCCTCCATGCTTGGTAGATGCTGACATGGTTTGGGTCATCGCAGATGTTCATCAGAGTCCCCACCACAATCTGGTTGTTCACTGTTGTCTGCAAACACCACGATTCCTTACGCAGCAAGATCTCAGGCCCTGTTAGTTCAACAAGAAGCCCATGAGCTCTGCAGCAGGTGCAACGCTCATCACTTTGTTTCTGTTGGCAAGTCACATTGCATTGCATGTCTATTATTGGGACATGATCAAGTGTAGTCACAGTATGCAAGCAAACACGATCATGTTGTCAGCACAGGCTCAGCGCACAAATTGACAGCATACATAGAAAATGCTTTGAATGACATCCTGGATGCAATGAAATGCCACATGAGACCGGTCCTCTGCTCACTGCAAGTATGCTCACCTGAGTGTTGGCAAAATGCCCAAGACCCGCGTCAATATCATTTATCAGCAGACATGACATCTTACCACGCACCTGCATGGTCAGCACAACGCCAAGTTTGTGCCATTAGTGGCACTGCCACTGCTATTGCTGACAAGCTGACTGCCAGAACAGGACCTCATACAGAGAGCTACTCAAGACTGTGCATAACTGACCATAGGGAAAGACGTTTATTCAATGAGTGAATGAATGGACGCGACAGCCTCATTGACATAGCAACAGCACAGACTGGGCATGTGCAACATTGCTTGCAAATCAGGCACAACTCCACAGAACTGCGCACCACCACAGATGCGAGGACTGACCCTGGATACTTCTGCAGCCTTCCTGTAGCGCTCCCTGATGAGTCTGCCTGGGGTGCCGGCCCACTCATGCTCCAGCTCCCCTGCACTCATGATGATGGGCTCAATTCTGCATGCAAGAAAGCCATGCGCCTGTTGAAGACTGGTCATCATCTTCTCATACTTGACAAGCTGCTCATTTGGCCATGAGCTGCAGTCACTCAATGCCTTGCTGACTGAATTGACTGCACAGGCAAAATCGGCAGCATCAGCTGGGCGAGTACCATGTACATACAGCACAGACCGCAAAAGGTGCAAGAAGACCAGGGCTTCACATCCTTGTCAGCAACTGTATCATCAAGTCGCAGCTTGGCTCAGTGAGAGCAAGCAAAGGCTTGTGCGGCAGACACTGCATCAATGTACAAGGCCAATTGAGACTGAATCAACATACAAGGCCAGGTGACAACAAATCAATATGCAAGGCCACTTGTGCAAAGGTACCAAGCGAGGCAATGCAAAACAGCTGCTCACCCCATCTTCTTGAATACCAGCTCACACTGGAATGACTTGCCCTGCCCTTTCGGGCCCCAGATCCCCAAGATGAGAGGCACCCTGGTCTGAGTATCAAAACAGCCCTTCTCCACCATATAGTTCTTCACTATATGCAACTGTGGCCAGCACACAATATCGCTTTGATACCTTACACATGGACGCAGCAGCAATGCCTTTCTTGTCTACAATAAATATTGCAGTTTTGCAGTGGCTTTGCAGGAACAAGGAAAGCTACACATTGGCTACACATTTAGGCTACGCATCGGCTACACATATAGGCTACACATTGGCATGACAAGACCCTCCAGTACTGCCTTGGGGTATATTACCGCAGCCTTGTGATTTTTGGCATGTGCCAGTGGTGTTACTGGGGAACTGGTGAGGACAGACACAGACTTTATGCGTGGTCTGATCTTACCCCCATGTTGTCAAGAAAGGTGGGTGCAATCCAATAGTCTCCCACCAGGTTGTTAAATTTTCTGAAGTCCCAATCTCGTAAGCTTCCATCAGCAATGTCACTTTTCTTCCCCAGAATGTCCCCAACAAAAAGAGAATCAATCTGTGAGATGTTCTGACCTGCGCAAGCCAGAATATCAGATTGAGATTTGCCTGTATTGCTATGCGCACAAGATGGCATCCTGATCCAGCAGCGGACAATGACTGCACGCATAATGATAGAGTTAGTCACAGGATGACAAGACTTGCCATGGTCCACATTGATGTTGTAGTCTTGACCTTCACCAAGGTTTGACAGGAAGTCAGACTGTGTGTCAGCATCTGCACCAGCATGCTTGGCAGTCCAGCTGGACGGTGCCTGTTTTCTTAGCTTGGCGCGAGCCTTGCCGTCTTCGTCAGCTTCTGCCAAAGGGTCATCCTCCGCAGTTGCACTAGAGGTCTTTTGGTCTGCATAGCAGCACCGGTGGGATGTGTCAACCTGCAGCTGCCTGTTGAGACCTCGATGTCTCGAACCCCGTTGATTCCCTAGGTCGGACCTTGTGATGCAGTGACTGTATGACTCGCCTGGCGTTGAAGAGCAAATTACCCGACGTCCGCCCGCAGCATGTCCCGTTACAAGTCGAGCTTGTAACAAGCTGATATGGTGTAGCCGCGACCTCGGTTGGACTGGCGCAATGTATCCGGCACAAGTGGGCGATAGCATACGTATGCACAAACCAGGTGCAGCAGGCCTTTCCGAACGGCACTGTTCGCTGGAAGCTGACCTAAACACAGATCAACTTAAAGTCGACAACTAGGAGGGCGAAGTTGATCAGTGTGTCACGCACGACGCGCTTCGCACGGGATCTGTATGCTGTGCAATCGAACAAAGTGCATGATTATTTGATAGCACCGGTGCGCGGCAGTGGCAGAGCTCATTTGGTCTATCCTGCTCACAGCAGTTTATGGTTCGAGTTCTCGCCCTGCAAAGGGCGTTTGCTAGATGCCCCCTTCGATTGGCCCTTTGCTGTTCGAATGGCATGCATCACTGAGACTGAAACCTTGCGGCGCTGCGGGTCCTGGCCGACGATTCCATGCGGACAGGCGGTGCCAGCTTAGCAGAGCGCATTGGAATGTCACCATATAGTCGAGCAGATCTTGGCTAGCACCGTCAAGTATGTCGAAGCAACCTGCACAGCAGGCATATGTCAAGGAGAAGCTGTCACGTCCATCCGCACTGGAAGGTGCGTCGAGGCAAAAAAGCAAGGCAAACCTTGGCGGGTACCGTCCAAGAACTTTGCAGCGTGTGAGCCTTGGCAAGTGGGAGGAAGATGCTGATCTGGAGCAGGGAGAATATGAAGAAACGAAGAGCAGCGTCAGTAGTTCGCTTCTCTGTTGTTATCGACGTTGCAGTCAAGCCCCATTGTGATTGGCATTGCATTCAAGCAACGACGTTTACAACATTTGGCCTTTGCAGCGTGCCAAAACAGCAGGACTCTTTTACCTAGCTTTCCAGACACTTGGTGTGGTGTATGGTGATATTGGGACATCACCTCTGTATGCCTTTTCATCCATCTTTGATTTTCCACCTAGTGAGGAGGATGTCATTGGGGCAGTATCACTAGTGCTTTGGAGCTTGACAGCAATTGTCTCCTTCAAGTACGCTCTGATTGTGCTGCAAGCATCTGACAGTGGTCAAGGTAAGGCTGATGACTTGGCATCAAGGAAATGTGTGCAAAAGTCATAATAAGATATCTCGACTCACTAGCAAGAAGAGGTACAGCTGTGATCCCATCAAGTGACATCAGTCGCTGGTGTTCATACAGGCGGCACATTTGCTCTGTATTCTTTGCTCAAAAGAGCAGGAGACTTCCGCACATTTGGGAAGGCACATCCTGCAGACACGAAACTAGAGCGCTACAGCATTGTCCAGGGGGCCCAGCAGAGCAATGCACTGAACAGGCGAGGCCAGCCTGAAAGTGTTGACTGGAGACTTAAGCTGGCCAGGAATGTGACGTATCAACAGGTGCATGTTTGCTCTCACAAGCTTGGCTTTCATGGGCCTCGAGGCTCCAGCTTGCTTAAGTTCACAGCCATCATCGCAGAAGTGCACCTGCATCATGCCATGGTGGACAGGAGCTCAAGACTTGGGTATTGAAGCAGCAGCAACTCCGGCTCACCTTCAGCTGCAGGACCGCCAGCAGCAAGCTTTTTGCCTTTGAAGTGGTCAGACAATGCTTTGAGGTCACACGCGTGTAATCTGATTCTCAACATGCTGCAATTGATCATGACACAAGATTGCAGGTGATCAGAGTTCTTGTGGTGTTTGGAGTGGGTGCGATCATTGGAGATGGTGTGTTGACACCAGCAATATCAGTAATATCCTCCATTGAAGGCCTTCATCAGGTTGCGTCAATTGGTCAAGGTATGTCACCATCTTGGATGCAGTGAGTAGGCAGGTATGCTGTCAATCAAAGGCAACATATGTCTGGCAGCATTGGCCACATATAAACCTCACATCATTGGATGGCTCTACTACTGCATGGCTGCTGCTGCTCTTCTTGCCTGAGGCACCTATCTACTGCCATGCTGTGAGCAACAGTTGGCTTTGTTGCGACTGTCTAACATTCATGTATTCAACAAAGTATGTATGCATGCGCAAAGACGTTGACCTCACCAGCGTTTGCAATCAATCCTTGCTTGCAGGGACTATTGTTGGTATCGCCCTGGCTATCATCTGTGTGCTCTTTTTCATTCAGCGCTTTGGTACCCGGGTGGTTGGCATAGCCTTCTCCCCAATAATCCTGTTGTGGCTGCTGTGCAATGCCATGATTGGCATCTACAACGTCCACGCTTATGGACCAGGCGTTTTCAGAGCTTTTGGTCCCAACTACTGGTTTGCGTACTTGCTGAGGAATGGATACAAGGGATGGAAATCACTGGGGGGTGTGGTTCTGTGCATCACGGGTATGCATTGCCACAAGAAACTCTGAGCGTCATCTTTGCACATCTGTGCACCTGGATGCGCAATTTCTGATGCCATTGCGACGACCTGCAAAAGCTCGTTGATGATGTATTTGTCCCTGCAGGTGCTGAGGCGTTGTTTGCTGACCTAGGGCACTTCAGCATGAGATCTATTCAGGTCAGAGTCCAAACATGGTGTGCACATGAAGTGCATTGATCCCATGATTAATCACCTGCAAGCACCTTACTTTGACAATTGTAGCTTGCAGATGAGTAAATGTTACGCAGCAACATACGCCACTCCCATATACCTCATGTGGCATGCTATGACTGCTGCGCATGTACACCAATGTGGAACTGACAGATCGGTGTGGTTCACAGCTGAGTACTCTTGGGCTTGTATGGCCATCTCTGCTGCTCACATACCTTGGTCAAGCAGCATTCCTCATCAAGCACCCTGAAGCAATTGGTGCTGCATATTACGCCTCAGTACCTCACCCCGTCTTTTGGCCTATGTTCATAATAGCTGTGCTGGCAGCTGTTATTGCTAGTCAGGTACAACGATGGCTTGCCACATGCCTTATCTAGATGCACAATTGATGATGGAGTCATGCTTTGTAGCTTTGATAACTGTATCACGTAGTCTCTTCTGTTCTCGCACCACCTGTTCTGACCGTACATTTCAAACATGCCTAGCTTGACATTGTGTACACAGGCTTGTCCCCGGCATTCACTGCTTGGGACTTGCACTTGTTGTCATGTCTGCTCATGTACACTGTGCTGCAGGCCCTCATTTCAGCGGTGTTCAGTATTGTCTTCCAGGCTATCTCACAAGGCTTCTTCCCCCGCTTTCATGTGGATCATACTTCAGACCATGTGGGACTGCTTTCTTTGTAATGTGACATAGCTTTTGGACACTGGGCATGCTGCATCAAGTAAAAGAGAGCTGCATGCTATGCTTTGGCACAATGTCATGTGCAATGACCGATGGCAGCGGTACCTGCTACACATGTTGCCAATCATGCTGTTTTGCAAGCTGTCATGTACAAATCCTTGCATTTGCTCAATGATCACTCGCTCTGTGGCTTTTTTGCTGGCGCAATCATGTATCAAAGCATTGTCGCTCTGCCTCCTATGTAGGTGTTTGGGCAAGTGTACATTCCTGTGGTGAACTATGCCTTGATGGCCCTGACAATGATTGTGGTGGGCACCTTCCAGACATCTGCTAGGCTTGGAAATGCTTATGGTACGTCAGCAGCAGCCCACATACGTTCTCAAGCTTTGAGAACACAAGTCCTACTTGGTCAGACATTGCACAAGGCATGCCACAGGTTCTGATATTGTCTCTGATCTGAGCAGGCTACATTTGCTGATCCAAGTCTCTTCATGTGCATAGCTGACTCGGAAATCAGCTGATTCATTGCAGTCCTCAGAATGCGTGACTTGTTTTCCTGCTGGCTGTCATACAGAGACATGGCCTTTTCTATAATTGTATAAGGGGTTGTGTTATTCACAGGGTTGGCAGTGGTATGGGACATGCTGCTCACAACACAGTTCCTGACACTGGTCATGTTGACTGTATGGCGCTTGCCCACACCAGTGGCAGTGTGCTTCCACCTGTTCTTCAGCGCCATTGAAGCCACATACTTTTCTGCTTGTGCCGAGAAGGTCCCCACAGGTAAGTGTAGGTGCAATGTGCAGTATAATGTTCAGTGACAGCGCGTAACACGCGGTCAACTGCTTGAGACTGTCATTGCAAAGAGGTTATGAACCTTCTTTGACCAGTGGTCAAGCACCTCCTACTTATTGCAGGTCAGTATAAGCTGGTGCACAAGAGCTTGTGTCACATGAAAGGGTGCAACAGGGCAAGCCAATCACTCATGTCACTGTCTAGTCTGCTGATACTGTCTTGCAGGTGGCTGGTTCAGCATCATGATGGCAATCATCTTTGGTGGTATTATGCTGCTATGGTTCTGGGGCAGCAGCCACAAGAATGCGTTCTTTGCTCGTAATTTCCACTCTCACATCAAGAAACTGGAGGACTTGCTTGTGGTCACAGCAGATTCTGAAGACCTTACTGCGCCCCACAAGCTCCGTCTCGCAGATGGCGACAAGCCAGTGAGCCCTTGTATTTTTCATTTCTGTTCTGCCTGCAGTCTTGCATGACACACAAGTTGCATGTGTGGTGATTCTGCAAGACTGCATCGTATCCAGCACGCCAGTACGGCAAAACAGTCTGCAGACCATCACCAACACACTCCTTCAACCCCTCCATACCATGCCAAGCATACATCAACTTCTCCTTGTGCCTCTGTCCCCGTTTGCATGTTCAGCCTGCAACAACTTGCATACAGCCTCAGCTTGCAGGAGCAAATGTGTGCATGAGTACAAACGAGCAGCAAACAGGCTACAAGCAAATGTTGCTAATATCAATTGAAATGGCAAAACAGGTGGCACAGACTGAAGGTGTCGGCTTCTATTACAGCGAAAACATCTATGGGGTGCCTCCTGTGTTGATACAGCATGTGCAGAAGTTCCCAGTGCTGCATGAGGTCAACATTCTCATCACAAATCGTGCAGTTCCTGTACCTGATGTTCTGCACCAAGAGCGTATTTTGGTGGAAACCCTTGGTCTGCCGGGCTTCTATCACTGTATCTGCAGGTATGAAACATTGCTCACCCTGTGCCAATGCACACGCCCTTGGGCAGACTGAGGCTGACATCAAGTTTTTGCACACCTTCTGCAAAGCATCAATTGGGACTTGTAGACGTGTACACCTGCCATTCCAGTGGGCTTCTGCTGTATCACAACAGCTGGCATGACAGAAGAGCTCCATCTTCTTATAGTCTGCACATGTGCACTTCACCCAAATGCTTCATCCAACACGGTGACGTCACCCTGTTGGTCATGTAGTATTCACACAATGCAGATATGGGTATACAGAGGCGCCCGACCAGGGCAACGCTTTTGTGGAGTCCATCCTGCTGACAGTCCTCAGCAAGCTGTATAAGGAGCTGCACTCCGTCATTCAAAACTCCCCAGAGCTCAGCACCCGCTTCCCTGCCTTGGCTTCAGCAGGACCCTCCCTCATTGCTGCAGCCTCTCCTTCAACTCCTGTTAGCTCAGCTGGCCATGAGCCTGGTGTCACTATGATGGCACCTTTGCATGACCCCGCTGTGAGCTTGGTCTCTCAGGACCTATTTCAGGCCAGTGCTGGCAGTGCAAGCCCAATCAAGCCCGTCATCAATAAGGCGCTGCAGATGACTGGTGAGATGCATGACAACAGAAGATGTAGAATGGTACATACCCCATGCACATTTTCCGGCACCTGCAAGCCCAGCATCTGGCGCACCCTGATGACTAGCTGGTCCACGTCCAGGTCTGTGCAATTTGCCAAGTGGCAAATAGATGCCTGCTGGCCTCAAACCTCTTTATCACAATGCATGAACTTCCATTCGGTTACTGAGTAATCTTTATCAGTCAGATGCAAGCGTTATGACAAACTTTTGGACTGATGTCTGCAGCAATCAGCAGCCACCCTTCCACTGACTCTCTGGACAGCCTGGTGCTGCGCGATCCCACTGGCAGTCCTGGCAACACAGCAGGACAAGGCTCTTCTGCTGCTAGCAACCCTGACATGGAGCAAGAGCTGATTGCTGCTGCTGAAGCTCTTCTGACTGGCCAGGTACACCTATATCATCCCTTGGTACCTGTGTCAAGCAGGGTCAAAGCAGCTGCATGACACGCAAATTGCTGTTGCAGTGCTGCAGTCAGTGCTGCTGGAAGTCATACATGTCATACAAGCAGTGCCTCCTATATGGGAGCATTGCATGTACTGCAGTTGACAAGCAAATCAGCTGGTGGAGTGCGTGGCAAGCTGGTGGCAAGGGAGATTAACATCTTGCAGCGGGAGCTGCACACCAAAGCAGTTGTGTACATCATGGGCAGAGCACATGTGCGTATGAGGTCACATCCAAAGTCGGTGCTTGACTGGTCAGTCTACATCCCCTGCCGATGGCCAGTCTGCCTCACCAAGCACATCTGTCATCTCCAACAACAGCAACATTTGAAGGCTGCCACTGTGCACTTTTGATTGTCTGACACACTGTAGCAAAGCACTGTCTGTACTACTTGTTCAAGCAATCATATGCAACTGCTCAATCAGCAACGAATCTGTGTTCTATCACAGGGCTCGCCGCTACCTGCTAGAGCTGCCCTACCAGCTCATGGTCCTCAACACAAAGGCTGATGCCTACCAGACCTTCAAAATCCCAGAGGACCAGCTTGTGGAGGTTGGCCTGATTTACGAAGTCTGATGGTGCAAGAACAGTGTTTCCAGTCATTATATGGTGTCAATGCATCTGCAAAGGGTGACGTTCACCAGGCAGCTGAGCTGTCAGGAGTAGTCTGCGTGGAGTCCTGATCAATCGTATATTGTGCTTGTAGACAACATTGCAAGACAAGACATATGCTAATGTGCCAGTTACAGCAGTTTACAAGACTTAGACAGAAACGTCTCATCTTACAAGCACAGACTAATGCACATCCTATCAGGTCTCCATGCCATTCTGCATGCTAGATGGCAAAGCTTTTTGTTCAACCAGTCTGGATGCTCAAACTGTTCATATGATCCAAAGTGAGTGTGGCTTCTGGCATTGGCGTAGTAGCTCTTCAATGCATCCAGTATTTTGTGAGGATGGACAGGTGTTATCTTTAAGTGTCCCTTGAATTGGTGTAAAATGTGCTGATCTGCTGACTGATGGAATGTCCACATAAGCACTGGCGTAGCAGCTCTTCAATGCATCCAGTATTTTGTGAGGTTGGACAGGGGTTCTCTTAGTGCTTCCCTTGAATTGGTGTCAAATCCCTTTTAGAAGTCAACAAAGCATGAATGCAACCTGCCGTGCTACATGTCCTCATTGCCTTGCATGATTTGATACGTGTTGAATCTTTTTTGTAGTGATGCGATGATTGTGTCTGAAGCCAGCCTGCCCTGCAGCTCTGAGTTCACGATTTGCAGCCCAGCCACTGATGCGCCTCTCCACAACTGCAGCATACTGCCTAAACAGGACAGTACCCACAGTCACATCTTGGTATCTGTCTAGGTGATGCTCTTGAAAGCAGTGCAAAGGCCTCCAGGTGAGTGATTGTGAAACTTTGAAAAAGGCAACTGTGTAGAATATTGTACTGACAACAGTAGAAACCGAAAGAGCAAGTCAAATGGGATGCAGCATCAATATTGCATTCAGATTGCATGCCATACAAATCAGAAGACTTGTTGCGTTTCAGGGCATCAATAGCAGCAGTGACTTCAAATTTGTGGGGGCAAATATTGGTGTTCAATGCAGCAGCGCAGGGTACATCAGCAGGGTGAACATCAAACAAGTGGGAGTCGGCATAAATATTAGAGCTAGGCAAACTTGTCAAAATTGGCCATCCGTCTGTCCAGAGCAGCCATGACAACAGACTTGCCCTTTTCCTTGAAATGCTTCCAAGGTATTGCTGGGCTATGCTTTGCCAAATCCAATGGCATGTATAACATCAAGATGCATCTGTCACATGCCAGCCACAAACAGCAATGTTCTCACCTTGCCAGTACAACCCAATTCGTTTCTGGGCTCTAGAGACAGATTTGCGCATGTCATTCATGCAGTAGATGGCAACACTTACAGCTCAGCTAGTCTGAACTCTGATTGAGACAAACACATGGTCTTGCATGAGTGTGACTTCCACGCTGACATTGATGCAGAGCTCTTTTCATTGCTTGTCTCAATGTATGATAGTAATCTAAGCAACTGGAATATCACGATCCCTGGACATGTCACTCCAATTTGTGGTCTGAATGCTTGTTGGCTGCACAGCAAAACCGTCAGAACTCAACCAGGAGTTCACGAAAAATATCACAGTGCTGGAGTTGCAAGACATTTTCAACTCTATACGGCAACTCAACCTGTGCATGCAATTGGTCTGGAACATACACAGATCTCTCCTGAGTGGCTTCCTATAGGGTAGCGGATCTGTTTCAGAATATCATGTGAAGTGAGGTACTATGATTGACAGCAAGAAGGTTAATTATGTGCTCTGTCTCTTGCCCTCACCTTCCTCCTGTGGCTTTTGCTTCTGTTCCTCTTCCGTTGATGTTGCATTCTGCAGTTAGGCTGGTGAGCCATTGCTTGGCATGCAAATGTAGTCCCTCAGTTTGGAATGAAGTCTTTGATGGGCTTGACATTAGGCATTGTTGCATCATTGCGCTATGTTCCAGTCTGCTCCAAAGTGTTTGACAGTCAGCAGGCTGTGTGTTTGCTGTTGATATGTGCATGAAAGAAGAGCCTTCCATTACTCAATCACAGGCGCTGCACTGGACGCTGTCAAGCTGCTGTATCAGACTCTAAAAGGGCACCTGCTGTTGTCATCACAAAAGCAACAGCATCCTTGCATCCCTGGGCCGAAGTTACACTGGCGTTCACGCGGCTGCCTTGGTGGCACCATAAAAATGTATATAGGTTTGGCCCGCTGCTGTCGTGATGATTGACTGTGAGGGCATGACATCACAGTGTTTGCATGCTGGCTGCTGAGAAGTGGGGGTTGGTATTGCAGGATGATGTGCTGCTGACATTCACTCAACAAACAACCGGCATCAGCTGGCAAGTGTATGTGGATCTGTGCTGTGCCAGTGCTAAACAGCTCTTCTTCCATGAGAAACCCAAGATGCAGGTTGAGCTTGAGCCTGCCACACTTTCCAACCTACAGTTTACACATCAGGAGTTGCTAGATAGCGTTTAATATGCTGCGGCTAGCTAGCTAATACATAGTCTGATCACATCATTGCGCATCAGTCAGATTGATGTCATGGACCTTCCACTTGCAGTTGGTGGAGGCAGGTTGCCACCATGCAGCGTCTCTGCTCACCAGCAGAGTTTTGTTTATTTATGCTTAATTGTGCCAAAATGCATGTGATTTCTGTGAAGTGTTTGTCATAGGTTCAGAAAGGAATCCTTGCAGCAGACAAACGAACACAGCTACTAAGTGATGAAACTGAAAAACGAAAAGACGGCGTCATCAGGCGTTCAATATAAAGAAGGTTGAGGTGATCCCGAGTCGGGCCCAAGCTTCTCTTGGCCTTTCAGCCATTTGAGTGATAGGTCAGGGAAAAAGGGAGCTACAAAGTAACTCTTGTGCTGAATTGTTATGGCATCCAGTTTGGACGGCCACTTAGACAGTATTAATGTCATCAGATAGATAGCTGTCAGTCAACAAGAGTGCCTTTCTGTTGCAATGTGTGCAATTTGACATTGTGTTTTAAACTCAGTGCGGATTAGTGAATCTTGATGCCATCTGTATGTACATGTGCAATGTGACCTGCACTTGTGAAAACAATTGGTGCACATGCTGCAAGAGAGCGGTCTGATCGACATTGCGCTCAAAGTGCTTCAAAACAGCCCCTCCAAGCCTGCCAAAAAGACCTGTTATTGAAAAACTATTTAGAATCAAACAAACCCTACAGCCCTACCGGCTGAGCCAAATTACGCCAGCTTACAACGTCTTTTGACCACCTCCTAACACCTCCAAACCCTGTCCGAGATCACTTACCAATCCTTGTTCACCACGAGGTGAGGACAAGCAAAGTGCAAGCATGTAGCTGTATGTCAAGCAAACATCTTGCCATTGTATCTGCATATGTTGATGTGCTCGTATTTATAGTACACACATTTGTAGGTGACACTGTTGGAGGAGCAGGTAAAAAAGGAGGAGGAGGTGGTATTGTAGCTGCTGTTGGAAGCCAGTAATCATAAGGCCATGCGCTAGCATTGGCATATAGTGGCTCTACACAATCATTGAGACACAATGATTTGAGATAATAATGAACAAGGCATTTGCTTGCAAGCCAATTGGTGGTTTGCTCGAACTGTTGCATGGTAGTCTTTGGTTGGTAATGCACTAGATTACCATCCTTGTAAGTCCCCCCTCCTCCCCCCCGCCCCCATTTGTAGCGTGAAAGGTCCATCGTACTCAGTCAATCACGTCTTACATCATGTGCAGATGTGTGCAGATGCGTGCAGATGCGTGCAGTTGGCTGACCAAAGCTTGTAATCTTCTTCTATTTCTTGTGATGTATGAGCTATATGCGGGTCCTTTACAAATCAAATGAAACAACAATTGACATGCATGTGACAGCATTCCAGCGGCGCAAAAAAAGGGTTTCGACGCATCAAAAATGGAGCTGCAGATAATCGAAATCTGGACCTCGTGCATGCAAAGCACGCGCTCTACCAACTGAGCTACAACCCCAGTCTAAACATGTCCAGGAAGCTTGATTTGCAATATAATATATATAGATAAACATCAGTAACTGATATTGATACAGACGAGCCTCTTTTCGAACGGGTATGATCATGGCTTGACTGCGCATGCGGGGCATGAGCAGCTGCTTGCCGTCTCCGCGCCTTCATCTGCAAGCCTTAAAAGTGCAACCCTTGCGTAGCCGAGGAGTGCCTTGGCTAGGACTTGTACGGCCGTCCTTGGCCCACATGTCCACAACCGTACAAGGCAAGCTTGCTGGATATGTGATGCAATCTGCTTTACGTCTTGACATAGTCATGTTGCCACAGGGCACAACGGGCACCCCAGTCCTGTCTTTACCGCTCCTCCTGCACAGGCCTCAACTTCAGCAAGGCCTGCCTCTGTTCCTGAGGAGCACCCTCCTTTGCGGGCCCCTTTAAGTATTGTAGTCACTGATGCTGTCAAGAGATGGTACATTGACACGAACAAGGAGGCTGTGAAGGGTGATGTGGTATGTGACGAAAGTTCAGGCCGTTCAAAGGCTGTCTCACTCGGTAACTCATACCAGTGTATGCTGCAGAAGCAACAAGCTCTGCTGGGACAGATGCTGCTGGAAGGCTATGGCTGTGACGTGAACCAACCAGCAGCGCGCATGTGGGTTGACAAAGCTAAGCGCAGGGGTTACCGCATGGCTGGAGTGTACTGTGAGCTGTGAAACCCTGCTTATCTTGCCGGTGCGCATGCTGGCTAAATGCTTCTTTTGCACCTTGATGTTGAACAAAGAACTGTGATTCGAATATCAAACAAATGACAAACACATGAGAGTGTGTAGCATTTTACAAAAAACCCTGTCAAGCGTTGTATGAAAAACCCTGTATCACAAGAAAGCTTGTCCAAAGCCGAATGGCAATGATGGACTCCATGTAGCCGGTCATGGCTGTACTGTTTGCTTGAAGGTGCAGCATGCTATGTGTTGCTTACGTGTCAACTGCGGCATGGTCGAGTGACACAGCCTGAGACGTGGCTGTGTTGCAAGGTTTGGTATGTCGCTATAGCCAACAGGACTGGTCAACCAGCGCCAGGCTATCAAAGGTCCTGATAGCATGGCTAACAAAGGTCCAACAATTGCTTTTGCATGTAAACTCAGTTGCATGCATTTCAATGATGACAGCAAGTCCGTGGCTGATGAATGCTGAGGAGTTTTCACTCATGGAAGGCCAACTGTAGAGTGCATGTAGAGTGCATGTGCAACCATCTGAGTCATACTAGCTTACTTGCAAACTTATAAGCATGTCATGCAAGAGCAAATCAGCTGAATCTGTCTGCCAAGCTAGCCTCAGCAGCCAGTCATTGTGAAGTGGCTTTCAGGCAGGCTAGAGCTATGCTTATGGATTTAAGGATGTTAAGAAGGCTGTCAGCACCTATGTGCAGGGCGCAGTTTCATTCACACACTGAAAGAGGATTATGTCCGTCTAGTTGTTGGATTTGGGCTGTGACTGTATGTGGTGGCAAATAATGCTGTTATGAGAAGATTGTTGGGGAAGATTTCTAGCACATGGCTGCTTGGTACCAACTTTCATGGCATGAGCCATAAGCAGCTCAAGTCCCATTCTGGATTTGCATTTGACTCATACAGAACATATCAGAGCCTTGCCAAAGCTGTAACAAAAGAACCCAGCCATTAGCGATTTCCTATAAGGTGCAGGGGATAAGTCTTCTGAGGTGTGGGACTTTCCACAACAATAAGCAAACTTAACAAAATGTGGTTCTGCTATTCTCAGTAAGCGGCACGGAACATGTGCAACGTTGTGTTGCCATAGCAAAACAGTTGAGGCTGTGCAGATTTGCAAGTTTGGAAAGCATTGATGCAAAAACATGGCTGCGACGGTGAGCACCGTTAAAATAGGTGTGTGACGAGCATTGAGCTATAGGTTACACAGTCTACTTCTTGGTCTTCTCCTCTCCCTGCATCTTCTTTCCAAGACCCTCAGTCTTCTCAGCTGCTTTCTGTGCAGTTCCACCTGTAAGCAACAGTGCAGATTGTCATAAACTCAAAAAGAAGAGATACATGACACCAGCATTTCCATCAGCTCCATACCAACGGCTCCCTCCTTGGTGAACTCCTTGCCCACAGCACCATCCTTCTTCAAAGCACCACCCTGTTTGTCAGCTGCCTTGCCTGCAGCATGCTTCAAAGTTAGGGTTCACCTTGGGGATCTACAGCTTCAGCAGAGCTCATCAGCAACTCAAGCCCACCCTGCTTGTCAGCTTCTTTTCCTGCAGATTCAAGACTTTGCATGACCAACAGGTCAAGAGAAGTGGAGGATGGCGGTGGAGATGGTTTATTTCTTACCTGCAGTGCCCTCAGGGTGGTCTGGGTTGAATTTCTTGCCCACCTTGCCGGTGTCAGTGAAAGCCTTGCCGGCCTTCTCTATTACCTCACCTGAAAAGCACGGTCGCCCTTTTATACTAAGTCGCTGCTCAATGGCCGCCAAGACTATGGCGGTGATGCCTCTAGATTGTGCTGTGACGCGTCATCGAGGACAGTATCGCTGCTCGTCAGCATGACATATAGAAGAGTTGCGCAACAAAGACACGATACCCTACCAACTTTTTCTTTGATGGTGGCCATGCTTCGCAGCTGCGATAGCTGTACCTGCTTGCTCATCCTCAGAACAGTCATCGAAGATGACTGCATATCGTCTGTTTGCTATCACCGGAACTAGTCTTGAATTAAGAAACGTTCAAACAAAGGCTTCGGCAAGCTTAGACAACAGGAAGTCACACTTGTATGCTGCGAAGACGGAACTGTATTGCAAACGTGCTTCGGGATCGGGAGAAAGTGCGCCCAAGGATGCTGGAAAGCAGCTGTGGAATCTGAGGTGGAATTCGTTACGACGATGTCGACGGCGTCAATTTACGACTAGGGTTCCGCCAGTCAACAGTTCCGCAAATGTCTCCGGAACCAATGTGCGCACAAGTTTTGCTGTCTTGAAACATGCCCAAAGCATTTGCCTGTCCTTAGTGTTGCTCAATCGTTTATTTGTGCTGCCACCGTAGTTGCTGGCCATACGATGGCACAGCAGCAACTGAAAGCAAAGCTCAACTACAAACCCGGGTCGAGCATAGAAGTATTCTACTCGGGAGGGGCTGTCAGCCTTTCTACAAGTGGACATGTAGCTTGTGCGTGTCAAGATGACATCAAGGTGATATCTGCGTGATGCTGCTTGCATGACACGAAGCATTGCCAACCAATCTCCGACACTGAAACTATGGCCCGTGCCGCAGATAGTGGACACTCACAGCGGTGCAGTCCTCAAGACCCTCGCAGGAGTAAGAACGCGCTGGTTGTCGCTTAAACAGCACAGCGTGATCTGCACGCTGTTGTCACCTTCTTGTGCCAATGCTAGGACTCTGAAGCTATCACTGCTCTGGCCTTTAGCCCAGGTGGCAAGCACCTGTTCTCCGCCTCACGCAGCTTGCAGCTGAAATGGTGGAGTGTTGAGCAAGCCACATGTTTGAGAACATGGAAGGTCATCAGTCCCAGCTCTCTTCTAAGCTGATGTCACAAGTTCAAGACTCAAGTAGTAATGCCAGTGTATTTCGCATCTGCAGCTACATGCCTTGTGTGGAAGTATTGCATGTGACAGAACAAACATGAAGCTTTCACTATTCATGTTGCTCTTAGTGTACAGGGTCACAGAGCGCCTGTTGCCCACATGGCTGTTGATGGCAGTGGTGGCTTGCTTGCCACTGCTGGTGCAGACAAATCAGCCAAGGTATGGGATGTTGAGGGCGGCTTCTGCACTCACTCCTTCACAGGCCACAGGTGGGACCTCATTCCAGCTGATCATCCACCTGCCTCCCCCTTCCTTTCATGTCATGTCACCCTGATGCTTAAGACTCGCTGAAACTTTCACTCGCAGCAGCAATGGAAGCTGTTTTGGAGGCCGTACCCTGGCCTATTTGCCCAATGTGGACAGAGTGTGTTTTGCTTATCTGCAAGCCAGCAAACTGCGTGAATATTCTGGTGCTGTCTGTAGTGGGGTGGTTCTGCAAGTCTTGTTTCACCCCAAGCAGCTGATGCTCGTGACGTCTGGGGATGATTCAGATGTGCGTGTGTGGGATCTTGTCAACAAAAGCTGTGTGGCTGTGCTCAAGGTATTACTGACTGCTGTTCCTCATCAGAAAGAACACCCTGCTGTTTGTCATCTGCTGATAGCACATGACCTTGAGCTCAGCGCATCGTGGTACACTATTGATACTCAAGACACAAAAGCATAGCGGATTTTTGTTGACATTGTGTTTGCTGGTCAAAGTCATTTAGTCTGTGTGTGCTGCTTCTTGTCTTTTTCTAGCAGGCATCTCACCACGCAAGCACATGCCAGCTGTGTGAACTGCACCTCTGGCATGCATGCACATATGCTTATACACAAGTGTACCATATGCAGGGCCACTACAGCGCAGTCACCAGTCTGTCGTTGGCACCAGACGGTTGGAGCTTGATATCTGCTGGTCGAGACAAGGTTGTGCATGTGTGGGACCTGCGTAAAAACACCAAAATTGTCACAATACCTGTTTACGAGGCACTGGAAGGTACAATTGCTGTTCTCTTGCATGCAGTCTTTGTCAAGAAGGTCATGCGTGCACAACTGCTGAAATAAGCTGCATGGCAAATGTTACTATTTGCTTTGTAAGAGAGTTTTCTGTTGCCTTGCATATTGCACACATGCAACTGCAAGGGGCCACAGCACACACAATGCCGAGACGCTTGCTGCACCCTTCCAGGAGCAGCCATAATGTATGATCGACACATTCAACCCTTCCAGCTTTCATCAGTTGGATGTGGAATCTCGTTTGATCGTTATGACAGTGTGCATGTGTGCAGGTGCTGTTGTTATCCCCACTGGTCATCACTTCCCAGGCACAGCCCTTGACAGTCCCCAGACTCAATCCCCAGCCAGCAGGAAACCCGTCTTCTTTGCCACAGCTGGCGAGAGTGGGACTGTCAAGATCTGGTCGTCAGCCACAGCTCAGTGCGTCTATGAGCAGAAGGGTCCTGCAAGCACAGCTGGAGGAAATTACATCCATTTGGCCTTGATGCCTGGCAATGCAGGCTTGATGGCGGCCAGTGCTGACTGCAACCTACTGTTTCTGCAGCCCAAGGTTGAGTTCATGGTGCATAAGCTATGCACTACTGCTTCATGCCTGTCGTCTGATGCAACACTCTGTTGTAGAGAGCTTGATGAGGTGGCAGCTGGCTGCCATGTCATATTGCAGCAGACGCTGTTCTGTAAGCTGGTCACTGCAGCACGGCTGATTTGGCTTGCTTGCAGACCCAGTGTACCTCAGATGTGCCAAGATGATGATCAATCAAGTCTTCCATTTCAGCAGGCATCAAGCCCTGCTCAGTGTGCTAACGTCCTTCGTTTGTGACCCTGATGCTGTAGGCTGATGGCTTGTCCATGGAGCTGACAAAGCAGCTGATAGGGAACAATGATGAAGTGACAGACCTGCGCTTCTTAGGGCCCCCAACAGCCCCCACCCACATTGCTGTCTCCTCCAACAGCGAAGTCATTCGGGTTTTCAGCCTCACAGATATGAGCTGCACAGCAAGTCTAGCTGGCCACACAGATACTGTCCTAGCACTTGATGTTGCTGCCCATGTGAACCCAACTACAGCTTCAGCTGGACACACAGACGGAAGGGACACTGATGAGGCGGTGGGGGATCCCAGTGCAGGGGGTCTGCAGGCTGTCGTAGCTTCCGGGTCCAAGGACAACCAAGTGAGGCTATGGCACTGTGGTACTGGGCAATGCCTGGGCGTTGGGGATGGGCATGTTGCTGCTGTCAGTGCAGTTGCTTTTACAAGGAGGTATGCCTGCATAGTACACCAATTGCCATGTGATTTGTATGTCATAGAGCCACAGTATACCATGTATACATCGATGGAGTGAAAAAGCCTCAACCTCAGCTGCTGCAGTTCTGTGGTGGTCTGAGACTTGACCTTGGGGACTGCTTAGACTCTCTCCCTCATGCTGGTAATGCAACATTCTCATGCTGAAGCTTCTCTGTCATTGTTATGACTTGCTGCAGTAACATGGTAGCAGCGCCAGGTTTCTGCTTGATTTGTGTAATGTGTCCTGCTCCCAGGAGCAACAAGCTCATGATCTCAGCCGGTGCAGACAAGCTGCTGAAGGTATGGGATGTAGCTGCAGCCCTAGCGGCGAACCCAATAGGGCAAAGCAATAGGGCTGTGCCAAGCCTGAAGGCCACTGCTGCCACCTCTGCACATGACAAGGACATCAACGCTGTAGCAGTCGCGCCCAATGATTCTCTCCTTTGCACAACATCTCAAGACCGCACCGCCAAGGTAATGCAGTTGGGGTACAACACCCACATGTACTGTCCAACACACAGCGCAGCCTGCAGTCATCTTTGTGTTTAAACATATGGGTGTGCATGGGCGAAAGATGGACAGGTCACTATGCATTGCCTGGTCTTGGAGGAACTTGGCATTAGGGGCATGTATTGTCGGATTTTGGACCTGGGGCCCTTGTTTTCTCCTCACCCACAGACTTTCTGTTGCGTCTGTTAAATGTTGATGCGCAATGCAGATATGGAGGCTGCCAGATCTGGTTCTGGTGACGACGCTGAGGGGTCACAAGAGGGGTGTTTGGGCTGCTCAGTTCTCCCCTGTTGATCAAGCGGTGGCCACAGCCTCAGGTGTGCAGTGGCTCCTCTGCAACACACGCCTGCACTTTCTGCTGGCAGCCTCACTGGCTTTGTTGTGACTTGATTTTTCACTGGCTTTGATCTGACCTTCTAAACCCTTCCTTTGCTTTAATACTCTGCAGTGCATGATTGACACCAGGCCCTCGTAGTACTTGTTGACAAAGTTACGGCCTCAACTCAGTTGTCCTTGGCCAGTATGTTTGGCAACACATGTGTGCATTTTTTTGTCGACAGCGTACCTGGATTCCCTCAAGATTGTTCCCAAAGTATGCTTGGCACCACACAGCAGCCAATCCCTGAGGCTGCCATGCATGAAGTTGAAGTTGGTGCTCATGATATGTTTGTTAAAGCTGTGTGCGACCCTTTCCATAGCATTTTCATCAGCATTTTCTTTCCTGAATATGTGACAAGAATCACGCACATCATGGTTCAGGTGACAAGACATTACGGCTGTGGGCGTTGGCTGATGGCACCTGCCTGAAGACCTTTGAGGGTCACACTGCTTCAGTCCTGCGTCTCAACTTTTTGTCTGCTGGCACTCAGGTCAGAACAGCTTGCAATGCGCACTCTCATGATTGTCAGTTTGCTGGAACTCGGTAGACTCTGTACGTTAGGCTGTATGAGCACATCAGTTCTGATTGTACTCAGGTCAGCCTCATCAGGCAGAACATCTTGCAATGCACGTTCTCACGGTTGTCAACTTGTTGAAGTCTGCATTAAAGGCTGTGTGGGCACACCCCTGATCTGTGTGATCATGCTTTTGCAATGACCTGTGACATCATCACTCTGCATAGCAACTCATGGAGGGTTGCTGACAAGGCATGCTTGGTGTGCAGTTGCTGTCCAGTGGAGCAGATGGGCTAGTCAAACTGTGGAACGTGCGCAGCACTGAGTGCCTCAACACCTTTGATGGTCATGAGGATAAGGTCTGATGCAGCTCTCACTCATTCTTTTCCCTGTGGACGTCACTGATGTTCCATTCCTTGAGCAGCTAGATAACAAGGCGGTGCATGTTATCCCAGGAAAGAATCCTGCTCAAATGACATGTCAAGGAAGAACGCCAATTGACTGACTTGCAGCACAAGCTGTGTTACGCATGGCAGACATTGCTCAATTTCCACTTTTGTGACAGCCTGAAAACCAGTGCTTTTACGTGCAATATACGCTTTGTCCTTACTGAGACTGATCTGCATGTCTGAGCATGGGGACTCAGCAACTGAATTTGATGTGTGACAGGTCTGGGCCATGGCTGTGGGGGGTAGCCAGGAGAGTCTGGTGGCAACAGGTGGGGGTGATGCTCGGGTGCAGATCTGGGAGGATTGCACTCTGCAAGACAAGGCAGAAGAAGCTGAAGAACAGGAAGTGACTCTCCTGAAGCAACAGCGTCTCTCCAATGCACTTCAGGTACTCATGCCTGGCATGCATCCCTCACATTCATGCAAACACTGCAGCGCTGCTGCTGCTCTGGCCTCATGGCGACAACAATCAAGACTGCTGCAGCAGACGCATCAGTAGACCTCCTGCTTGCTGTGTACGATTAGAGTGCCTATTAATCATATTGACTGTTTGGCAAGGCAGATAAGGTGCCATGCTGTCTTGTCAACATCGGCTACGTGGCCTTATGCCACCGTTACCATTGCTGTACATGCAGCATGCTATACAGTCGGCATTCCTGTATACACTGCATTGCTGTTTACATAACATTGCTATACAGACGGCATTGCTGTACACACAGCTGTGCGAACAACTCATGTTGGGCAGGACAAGGACTATACAGCTGCAGCTCAGCTGGCCTTTGAGCTGAAGCAGCCAGGTCGGTTGCTGGCTGTTGTGAACAAGGCCTGTGAGGCAGGCCCGACCAAAGCCCACCCCATTCTGACCAACCTGGTTGGCGAGCTCTCTGAAGAAGAGCTGAAGCTGTGCCTTGAGTACATCCGAGACTGGAACACTAATTCAAGGCACTGCAGTGTGGCTCAAGCCATGCTGCAAGCCATCCTTGTGAAGCATCAGCCTCAGGTAAAAGCATGTGCTGTCCAGCTAAATAGCTTCAAGCATCTGATGCAATCCATTTGCTCTACCTTTGGTTTGTGGTGCTTTTGACTTCATGACTTCAAAAGCGTCACGTGGGTCCATCAATGCACTATGTGTGTCTGTGCATGACTTTTGCTAACAAAAACTTGTCATGTTGCTTCAGGTTCTGCTGAAGGTACCAGGCATGCAGGACCTGGTCGAAGCTTTGGCTTCATACACGCAGCGCCACTTTGCACGCATGGACCGCCTTGTGCGCAGCAGCTTCCTGCTGGACTACACTCTGGCCAGTGTGAACGTGCTGATGCCTGAAGAGGCCCCAGAAGTGCTGGCTGCAGATGATCTGGATCAGCCTGAAGGGGCTGGATCAGATCTAGATGAGAGCACAGGTACAGAGGTGGACACAGATGCATTCATGCAGTCAGCTGCTGACATACAGGCTGATGAGCATATACAAGCAGTACTAACAGACCAGCAGCAGCTGAGGCCACCTGACTCGGCTCCCATGGAGCAACAAGTGTCAGGCTTGCAAGAGGGTGCAGTTGAACCTGAAGGTGACCATGAAGTAGTTGTGCAGCACACCAAAAAGCAGACCTCGGCAAAGCGAAGGAAATCGGCACCTCTGGCATTGTCGAGCAGCCATCCTGCAATCCATGCTGGATCACAAACAGCTGTGAAGGCAAAGCGCAAGAAGGTCAAATAATGCTCATTTTTGCAAAGTGATGGACTGACCTCTCAATGAACCAGATTGCATTGAACGAACTCTCATGTTGTTAACGACACACAGTTGTCATGTAGACACTGGTGTGTCATGTAGACACTGGTGTGCCATGCAGGCACTTGTCACAGGTAGTTTGTTCAGTCAATATTATTGATTCGCCATTAGGGGAGCACAGGTACAGGGAGCTTATCTTCCAAAACTGCTATGACGTGCATGGTGTGTTCAAGCCCTATGGACGCTGCTGTGGTCATGCTCTGACATACACCTGATGTCTGTTATGTATTTGGCAGACAAGCTAATTACAATCAGTAGCGTTGCAATGTGCACAGACTCCGTTCTGGGTAACAGTCATGATCGACGTTGCTGTCAACATGGTGCGGCTCAATTGCTTGGCGTCATTGTGTGACGTGGTAGCTGGCTATATACCAGTGTATCATCAGAATATCTTTCGCCCCTAAATGGTGTCTTCTGACCGCCCTGGATCTCGTAATCTTCGGAAAACATTGCACAGATCCTTGCTTTGACATGCACAAGAGCTGGTAAAGGCGCAGCACAAGCCATGCAGGTGTGCTGTGCATGCATGACAAGTGAGCATTCCAGGCACAGCCCCCAAGCAAACAGCAAGATAACACGCTTGCTCTGTATAACTCAGTTGATGAAATGTGCATTTTCAGAACAGATTACAAAGGCCTTACCAAAGCCGTTACCTGAACTGCTGCAAATTGTAACACTTACTCAAGCTTCTGCATACATCATCAAAGGCCAGGCTGCACCAGCAGAGCTGAGTACAGATGTTGCCTTTGGCAGCAGGTGTTGCAGCTTTGTAATTGTGCTGCTGTACTTACTCAGTCTGTTACCTCAAT
>JAABUP010001597.1_pt1 | contig 47442 bp, 39 predicted proteins | sample 5559201 | NCBI WGS metagenome assembly JAABUP01 (sample SAMN10711887, study PRJNA513373) | rock metagenome | isolation source: Antarctica rocks | place: Antarctica
CGACACCGTCATGGCCTTCCTCGACAGCCTGTAATTATGCCGACGACGCTGCCCGGGACCGCCCCGCCAGTCAGGGTCCCGGGCAGCACATCGGCATAACCCGCACGTCCTCATAAGACGCCCTGCACACCCAGCACCGCACCGCGGCGCTGCTCCACAACGCCGGGGCCGGCTACGTGCTGAGGCGTGATAGCCAACCAGCCCGGCCTGCGCACCGCCATCATCGGGCGGCTCCGCGCCGACCGGCCGCCCCGCAGCGGGCAGCGTGGACGCGGGCACGGACGCACCGAGGAACGCTTCATCGAAGTCGTGCCCGCCAGCGGGATGGACTTCCCCGGCGCCACCCAGGTCTTCCGCATCACCCGCTACACCGGCGGCCTGGACGGCCAACGCGAACGCAAAGAGATCGTGCACGGCAACACCAACCTCACCGCCACCCAAGCCGACGCAGGTCGGCTCGCGGCGCTGATCCGCGGGCACTGGTCCATCGAGAACAGCATCCACTGGGTCCGCGACATGACCTTCGGCGAAGACGCCCACCGGGCCCGCACCGGCAACGCCCCCGCCGTCCTGGCCTGCATCCGCAACCTGGTCACCACCGCACTGCGGCTCGCCGGAGCGCTCAACATCGCCGCCGCCCGACGCGCAGCCGCCCTCAATCTCATCCACGTCCTGCGACTACTCCGCCGCCCAGCCAAACCCGGACAAACATTCGCTATGACGGAGCCCTCGGGGTACGGTCCCGTCATTCGTCCAGTCGGACGAACGAGGAGCGGGGGGCGCAGAGATGCAGCAGCAGCAGCGACGACGGCTGAGCGGCCACCGATGGGGGAGCCGCTCACTGCTCCTGGTGGTCGGTACGGCGATCGCGGTGGTGCTCACCGGGGTCACGGGCAGCCTTCCCGCCTCGGCCGCCACCGGCAGAACACCCGCGTCCACGATCGGGCTGGCGAACCTGCCCGTTCCGTCGGTTAGTTCGGTCACCACGGCGGTGGCCAACGCCAAGACATTGCAGACGCCCGACGGCACCAGCACGCTCACTGACGACGTGCTGAACTCGCTAGCCAACCTCACCGGCCCGGCCACTGTTGCCCAGCTGGCGGGCCAAGACCCCGCAGTAGTCAGCACTTTTTCAAACCGGGACACTGTGGCGGCACTTGCGCACTGGGCGTCGGCTGCGAAGTCCAACGAGCTTGACCGTGTGCAGGTCAGCGCCGAACTTGCTGGCCTCGGGCTTACGCCGCTAGCCCCTGCCCAGGCCACGCCTGCCTGCTGCTTCGGATTCATCCTCAAGGCCGTGGCGGCCCTCGTGGTGCTCACGGTGGCCGCCATTGCCACTGGCTTCGTGTGCGCGGCTGGCGGGCCCGCTGTGTGCGTCGCCGCCGTCATTGGTGTCTTCGCGCTCGGGGGTAGCTTCCTAAGCTTTATCATGAACTCGGCGAAAAGCGCCGCCGGTGCAAACATCGAGTTCCTGCCCTCTGCCCAGAGCAGTGCTGACCTGCAGAACACGACACCGTGGCTGCTTACCACTGCGGGCGGCTTGCAGACATCGACCTCGTGGACAGCGTGCTACTCGTACTACGAGAGCACTTACAACTCCACTCGCACTCGCTACGGCTGCGCCCCCAACGGGGAGAACGGCACCTACCTCGGCACCGCGGACGGCCTGCAGGTCTACCGGATCGACAGCATATCTCCCTACGGGATAGGTGCCTGCAACCTCGCTTACAATGCCACCGCCATCGCCGACGTCAACCCCAATGTCGAGGCGTCTGACGTCGAAGCAGAGGTGAAGCAGGAGAACAATGGCGCCGGCAACTACTACTGCACCCGCTACTGACGCATGACCAAAGATCAGCCTAAGTCGCCGCTCAGGCAGCTCCTCGGCATCCGCGTGCGATCCCGATACAACGGGGTCGGACCTTCAGTGACTGCAAGGCTCGACGACGATATCGACGCCTTACAAAGGCGTCTGGATCACGTCGAAGAAAGGCTCGCCCGTTTAGAGCGGAAGTGACGTATCTCAGGTTAATACCTGGCAGCTGGCAAGGCTCCCACTGGGGAGCGTCGCGCCTGCCACGCCGAGCGACGATTCACGCCCGTCGCCGTCGCCAGGTGGCCGTGCGCCGGTGGCACCGGAAGACCGCGGGCGGCCCGGCCCCGAGGCGGATGCGGACGGTTGCTATCACAGGAGCGGGGGGCCGGCGGGGGCTCCGATGGCTCGCCCGGTCCTCCGACGGCCCACTGCTGACGGCGGGTTCGCGAGCGGAGCGACGGGGCAGCGGCGCGACTAGGCGGCGCCCCGGCAGGTCGAGCGCGCGGCGGCCGAGACCAGCAAGCTCGCGCGAAGCGCAGGCCGGTCGTCGCCGCCAGGAGGACGCCGGCCGGCCACCGCTCCGGAATCCCCTCGACCAGGAGGCCGACCTGGTCCACGGTGACTTGCGGCCGGGGGTTGGGCTTGACCGCCACCAGCAGCTTGCAGGGTGACGCAGCCAGCAGGTCGTGCGAGACCACCTCGGCGAAGACCGCCCGCAGCAGCTCGCAGGCCCTGGCGCGGCTCGTCAGTCCCCTGCCGCTCTCGGGCAGGCCGCGCAGCAGATCGGCCCACCAACGCTGATCGTGTCGGCCGCGACCTTGCCCAGACGCACCCTGCCAAGCGTCGGCGATATTTGGAGCGCGTGGCCGCTCGCGTAGCTCTCCGCCGTCTTCGGCGACAAGGTGGGACGGCGCGACAGGTACGTCGCGACATAGGCGTCGACCGTGACGTCGCGCGAGGGCCGCTCGGCGGCGGAGACACGGGCGGGCGGGGGAGGTCCGAGTCCGCGCCAGCCAGGTCTCCGACACGTTTGGCGCTACAGGAGCAGCACGGGGCGCGGGGCCGTCACGGGGCCGTGAGAGCACGGTCAGCAGGGGTCAACGCCGGTCACCCGCGGACAGTCAACCAGCAGTCATCACCGCAGGTCAGAGGGGTGCCGGGCCCATTCTCGCAGACCAGCGGCTCGGGTGACGGACGAGTCGGTCTGTACGCCGGGTCCTGTCCCCGGGCCGCCTCGCGGCATTGGACCGGGGGGCGACCATCCATCTCGACCTGCCGTTGCCGGCAGATTCCAGCGGTCTACCCGCAGGCATCGGACGGGCCGCCCGCCTGCGCAGGTCCTCCGCCGGAATGCACCGGCGGTGGACCCTTTCGACCTTGCTCCGGGTGGGGTTTGCCGAGCCGCCCCGGTCACCCGGGGCGCTGGTGCGCTCTTGCCGCACCGTTTCACCCTTGCTCCCGCCGCCGGCGGACCGGCGGCGGGGGCGGTCTATTTTCTGTGGCACTTTCCCGCGGGTCACCCCGGGTCGGTGTTGCCGACCACCCTGCCCTGTGGAGCCCGGACGTTCCTCGGCGACATCCCCACCAGTGCGGCAGGAATGCCGACGCGGCCGCCCGACCGACTCGTCCGTCGCCGCCCAGGGTAGCCGCGGGTCGTCAGTCGGCGATGCCGCGGCCGCGCTCACGACCGCTCGCGCCAGGCCTCGAGCAGCCGCAGCCACACCTCGGAGATCGTGGGGTACGGCGGGACGGCGTGCCACAGCACGTCCAACGGCACCTGCCCGACCAGCGCCACGGTCGCGGAGTGCAGCAGCTCCTGGATCTCGCTGCCGACGAAGGTCGCGCCGACGAGCGTCTCGCTAGTCCGGTCGATGACCAACTTGGCGCGACCGGAGTACCCGTCGCGCAGCAGGGAAGCGCCTGCGACGGAGGCGATATCGACCTCGACGGTGACGACGTCGCTGCCCGCCTCGCGGGCCTGCGCCTCGGTCAGCCCCACCGACGCGCACTGGGGGTCGCTGAAGGTCACCTGCGGCACCGACGCCGCGTCCGACGTCGCGGCGAAGCGCCGCCCCGCCAGCGCCGTCCCCTGGGCCCTCGCCGCAATGACGTCACCGGCGACCCGCGCCTGGTATTTCCCCATGTGGGTGAGCAGCGCTCGACCGGTGACGTCGCCGACGGCATAGAGCCATTCGCCGTCCACACCGCGCACGGCCATCTGGTCGTCGGTCTCGACGTAGCTGCCGCCCTCGATCCCCACCGTCTCCAGCCCGATCCCCGCGCTGCGCGGTGTGCGACCGATCGCCACCACGATCTCGTCGGCCACGATCTCGGCGTCGTCCAGGACGGCGGTCACCTCGCTGCCCCGCGGATACCCCTCGTCCGTGCGCTGCACCGGCCCGCGGCGCACCTCGCTGACCGCGTGCCCGCAATGCACGGTGATCCCAACCTCGGCGAAGCGCTTGTCCACCAGCCACCCGGCGAAGGGCTCCATCTTCACCAGCAACCCGGGCGACCGCTCGCACAGGGTCACCTCTTCAGCGCCGAGCGCGCGCAGCCAGGTGGCCGACTCCACGGCCACCACGCCGGCCCCTAGCAGCACCACCCGGCGTGGGACCTCGTGCACGTTGGTCACATCGCGGGGTGTCCAGGGGTGCGCCTCGCGCAGGCCGGGGATGGGCGGCACCGCGGCGGCGGAGCCGGTGGCGAGAACGACGGCGTGCCGGGCGGTGAGGGTGCGGGTCCCACCGTCGGGCAGGTCGATCACCACCCGCCTGGGCCCGTCGAGCCGGCCGCGCCCCCGCACCAGCCCGACTCCCACCGAGTCCAGCCAGGCCGCCTGGTGCACGTCGTCGTGGTTGTTGGTGAAGCTGTCCCGGCGAGCCAGCACGGCCGCCACGTCGAGCGTGCCGGTGGCCGCCTGCGCGGCGCCGGGGACGGCCCGGGCGAGGGCGAGTGCCTCGATGGGACGCAGCAGCGCCTTGCTCGGCATGCAGGCCCAGTAGGAGCACTCGCCGCCGACCAGCTCCTCCTCGACCAGCACCACGCGTAGGCCGAGGCGGCCGGCGTACTGCGCGACGTTCTCGCCGGGGGGTCCACCCCCGATGACCACCACGTCGACGTCGTCCGGGCCGGTCGCAGGGCTGGTCGTCATGACGCAAGCCTTACCGCACGCCCCGGGCACTTGCATCAACCGCGGAGCAGGCGTGAGGATGTCGTCAGAGGACGGCGGCAGGTCTGCCGCCGCCCCCGCACCGACCCGCGGTCCCCACGCTGATGTGGTGACCGGTCCGGACCTGGAGGGGGCGGCATGACCGTCGGCAGCACACTTCACGGATCCACCCCGTCGTACGCCGAGGATGCCCTGTTGCCCCTGGCCGCCCGCGAGCACGTCCTGGCCACCGCGCTGCGTGCCGGCACCGTCGGCGCGGTGGGCCTCGAGTTGGAGGGGCACCTCGTCGACCTCGCCTGCCCCGGCGCGCGAGTGCCCTGGGAGCGCATCCGGCAGGTCGTCGCGGACCTGCCGGGGCTCCCCGGCGGCAGCATCGTCACCGTGGAGCCGGGCGGCCAGATCGAGCTCAGCTCCCCTCCCGCCACCGGCGTGGTCGACGCGGTGGTCGGGCTCCGGCGAGACGTCGGGGTGCTGCGAACCGCCCTGCTGGCAGCCGGTCTCGGCCTGGCGCATATCGGCGCCGACCCGGCGCGGCCGCCGGTGCGGGTGAACCCGGGAGCGAGGTACGCCGCGATGGAGCGGCACTTCGTCGGTCGCAGCCAGCGCGCCGCCGGTGCGGCGATGATGTGCGGCACCGCGAGCCTGCAGGTGAACCTGGAGGCGGGCCCCGCGGCCGGCTGGTCGGCCCGCGTCGCCCTCGCCCACCAGCTCGGTCCGGTGCTGGTGGCCGTGTCCGCGTGCTCGCCGATGCTGGCCGGCCGCCGGACCGGCTGGCGCTCCAGCCGGCAGCGGGTGTGGGCCGAGCTCGACGCCGCGCGCACCGGCCCGCTGCTCGGCGGGGACGAGCCGGCCGAGGAGTGGGCGGCGTACGCGTTGACCGCTCCGGTGCTCCTGGTCCGCGGTGCCGGTGGTGGCGGTGCTGATGCGGGTGGCGCGCAGGCCGTCGAGCAGGCCGTCCCCTTCGGCGCCTGGGCCGCCGGCGACGTGCCGCTGGGTGGTCGCGCCCCGACCGTGGCCGACCTCGACTACCACCTGACCACGCTGTTCCCGCCGGTGCGGCTACGGGGCTTCCTGGAGGTGCGCTACCTCGACGCCGTACCCGCCCGGTGGTGGCCGGCGCTCGCCGCGATCGTGGCGACCCTGCTCGACGACCCCGTCGCCAGCGAGGTCGCCCGCGCGGCCACCGAACGGGTGTCGTCCCGGTGGTCGGTCGCCGCGCGCGCGGGACTGGCCGACCCGGCCCTGCACGCGGCGGCCGTCGCCTGCCTCGACGTCGCCGCCCGCCGCGCGCCGGCGGTGCTCGCGCCGGACGTCGAGGCCTACGCCGATCTGGTCGCGGCGGGACGCTCCCCCGGCGACGCGGTGCAGGAGCGGGCCCGGCGGGGCGGGGCGCTCGCCGCATTGGTGGAGGAGGCGGCATGGTGAGCCGTCCCGCCGGACCTCCGACCGACCTCGCCGACCGGGTCGCCGCCGACCTCGCCGCCGCGCGGGAGCGGACGCTGCTGCTCACCGACCTCGACGAGCCCGACCTGCTGCGTCAGCACGACCGGCTGACGAGCCCGCTGGTGTGGGACCTCGCCCACGTCGGCCAGCAGGAGGACCTCTGGCTGCTGCGCGGCGGCGACGCGACCCGCCGCGGGATGCTGCCGCCGGACGTGGAGCAGCTCTACGACGCGTTCACCCACCCGCGGGCGGTCCGGGACCGACTGCCGCTGCTGCCACCCGTCGAGGCGAGGGGGTACGTCGGGCAGGTGCGCGGCCGCGTGCTCGACGCCCTCGAGCTGGCGCTGCCCGGGCGGTCGGCCGAGGACGACGCGGTTGCGGCGTTCCCGTTCGCGATGGTCGCCAGCCATGAGCAGCAGCACGACGAGACGATGCTCGCGACGCTGCAGCTGCGGCACGGGCAGCCGGTGCTGGGCCGAGGATCCATGCTGCCGGCCGGGCGACCCGGCGTCGCCGGCGGGACGGTGCTGGTGCCGGGCGGGGAGTTCGTGCTCGGGGTGGACACGAACGAGGAGCCTTTCTCGCTGGACAATGAGCGCGGCGCGCACATCGTGGACCTGCCAGCCTTTCGGCTCGGCCGGGTGCCGGTGACGAATGCCGAGTGGGAGCGGTTCGTCGCCGACGGGGGGTACGCAGCGCGGCGCTGGTGGTCCCGGCGCGGGTGGGCGCACCGGGTCGACGCGGGGCTCGAACGCCCGATGCACTGGCACGCCGACGGCACCCGCACCCGCTTCGGCATCCTCGAGGAGGTTCCGGCGCACGAGCCGGTGCAGCACGTGACCTTTTTCGAGGCCGAGGCCTACGCCGCCTGGGCCGGCGGGCGGCTGCCCACCGAGGCCGAATGGGAAAAGGCCTGCGTCTGGGATCCGGAGCTCGGCCGCCGGCGGCGCTGGCCGTGGGGGTCGACGGAACCCACTGCGGCGCTGGCGAATCTCGACGGTGCCGCACTGCGCCCCGCGCCCGTCGGTGCCTATCCCGCCGGCGCCTCCCCGTGCGGCGCGGAGCAGATGATCGGTGACGTGTGGGAATGGACCGCGTCCGGCTTCGAGGCGTGGCCGGGGTTTGTCCCGATGCTGTACGCGGCTTATTCCGCGCCATTCTTCGGGGGCGATTACCGGGTCCTGCGCGGGGGCTCGTGGGCGACCGGCAGTGACGCGCTGCGCCCGAGCTTCCGCAACTGGGACCATCCGGTGCGGCGGCAGATCTTCACCGGCGTGCGGCTGGCCTTCGATGTCTGACGGCCGCTGATGTGCCGGCACCTCGGCTGGCTCGGCGCACCGCGGACCCTCGCGGCGCTAGTGCTGGAGCCGGCGAACGGGCTGCTGCGCCAGTCGTTCGCCCCCCGGCGGCAGGCGCACGGGCGGGTCAATGCCGACGGGTGGGGAGTGGGTTTCTGGGCCGGCCCCGCGACCGCGGGCGCCGCCAGCGCGCCGGCGCGGTGGCGGTCGGCGCGCCCGCTGTGGCAGGACGCCAATCTCGCCTCGGTCGGGCGGGTCGTGTCGGCGGGGTGCGTCGTGGCCGCCGTGCGCTCCGCCACCGCTGGAATGCCGCTGGACGAGGCGGCAACGGCGCCGTTCACCGACGGCAGGTGGCTGCTCTCGCACAACGGCCGGGTGGACCGGGGGGTGCTGCCGCTGCGGCCGGCGGCCGAGGTGGAGTCGGTGTGCGACAGCGCGCAGCTCGCCGCGCTGGTCTTCGCCGAAGGCCCGGAGCGGCTGGGGCGCACGGTGATCGAGGTCGGGGCACGGGACCCGGCCGCCCGGCTCAACGTGCTCGTCGCCGACGGGCGCCAGCTGCTGGCCACGACATGGGGCGACACGCTGTCGGCGCTCGAGCTCGACGACGGCGTCGCGGTGGCGAGTGAACCCTGGGACGACGACCCCCGCTGGCGCGACATCCCCGACCGCTCACTGCTCACCGCCAGCGCCGCTGCCGGCGTACACATCTCATCCCTGGAGACCGCGTGACCGTCATTGTCGACGTCCACCTCGCACCATCCTCGGCTGCGGAGGCACTGCGCGCGGACGTGCTCCGTGGCCTCACCGCGACCCCGAAGACGCTGCCGCCCAAGTGGTTCTACGACGAGCGGGGCAGCGAGCTGTTCGACCAGATCACCCGGCTGCCGGAGTACTACCCGACGAGGGCGGAGCGGTCGATCCTCGTGCAGCACGCCGGTGACGTCGCCGCGGCGTGCGGCGCCGACACGTTGGTCGAGCTCGGCAGTGGCACCTCGGAGAAGACCAGGCTGCTGCTCACAGCGCTGCGCGAGGCGGGGGGGCTCGCCCGCTTCGTGCCCTTCGACGTCGACCCCTCGGTGCTGCGGGCGGCCGGCGCGGCGGTGGCGCGAGAGTATCCCGGCGTCGCGGTGCACGCGGTCGTCGGTGACTTCGAGCGCCACCTCCCGCTGCTGCCCGGCGGCGGTCGTCGGTTGGTCGCCTTCCTCGGCTCGACGATCGGCAACTTCGAGCCGGCGCCGCGGGCAGAGTTCCTGCGCTCCCTGGCCTCGACGCTCACGCCTGGCGACTCGTTCCTGCTCGGGACGGATCTCGTCAAGGACCCGGCCCGCCTGGTTGCGGCGTACGACGACAGCGCCGGGGTAACCGCCGCCTTTGACCGCAACGTGCTCGCCGTGGTGAACCGGGAGCTGAAGGCCGACTTCGACCTCGATGCGTTCGACCACGTCGCGCGGTGGGACGCCGGGGCGGAGTGGGTCGAGATGCGGCTGCGGTCGCGACGCGCCCAGACCGTCTCGATCGCGGCGCTGGACCTCACGGTCGACTTCGCCGAGGGTGAGCAGATGCGCACCGAGGTGTCGGCGAAGTTCCGCCGCGACCGGGTCGAGGACGAGCTGGCCGCGGCCGGGCTGCGGATGACCGAGTGGTGGACCGACGCCGACGCCGACTTCGGCCTCTCGCTGTCTGTCCCGGTCTGAACCGGGCGTCGATGCTTCCGCACGCCGAGCTCGGGACCAGCTGGCGCGCAGCCCGTCCGCTGATGGCGGGGAGCCACCTCGACAGCGCGGCCTGCAGCCGGCAGAGCCTGCGGGTGCTCGACGCCGTCGCCGCGCACGCGCGGCACGAAGCCGAGATCGGGGGCTACGTCGCGGAGGCGGCCGCGTCCCCCGTGCTCCTGCAGGGGCGCGCGGCGCTCGGGGCGCTGGTGGGGCTCGCGGTCGCGGACGTGGCCTTCGTCGAGAGCGCCACTGTCGCGCTGCCGCTGCTGCTCGCCGCCCTGCCGCTGCCGCCCTCCCCCGTGGTCGCGGTGGTGCCTGGCGAGTGGGGCCCCAACCTCGCCGCGCTCGGCGACCGCGGGCTGCGGGTGGTGCACCTGCCGGTGGACGGGTGGGGCCGGGTGGACGTCGAGGCGCTGGACGGGGCGCTGTCCGCCGCCCGGCCGGACCTGGTGCACCTGACGCTGGTGCACTCCCACCGCGGGGTGCTGCAGCCGGGGGCCGCGGTGGCCGCCGCCTGCGCGCGGGCCGGGGTGCCGCTGGTCGTGGACCTGGCCCAGGCGGTCGGGCACACCGCCTGCGACATCGGTGCCGACGCGGTCTACGGCACGTCCCGCAAGTGGCTCGCCGGGCCCCGCGGGGTCGGCTTCCTCGGGGTGCGGCCGGCACTCGCGCGGAGGCTGCGTCCGGTCGCCCCGGCGTTCGCGGAGGCGATGCTGCCAGGATTGTCGGTCGCGGAACGGATGGGTTCGCAGGAGGCACACGTGGCCGGGCGGGTGGGCCTCTCGCTGGCGCTGGGTGAGCACCTCGCAGCCGGTCCGGATCGGGTCCTGGCGCGGCTCGCCGGCCTCGGGCGGCACGCGCGCGCGGTGCTGGACGGCGCCGGCGGGTGGTCGGTGGCGGACCCGGCCGACGAGCCGGTGGCGATCGTCACGTTGCGGCCGCCCGAGGGGGTCGACGTTGCCGCGCACCGGGCCCGGCTGCTGGCGGAAGGGATCGTCACGACGGCGGCACTGCCCGCACGGGCACCGGGCGAGCTGCGCGCCCCCGTGTTGCGGGTGTCACCACACCTGGACGCGACCGAGGACGAGTTCGAGGCGCTCGCCCGGGCCCTGGCCGCGGGCTGACCGCACGACCGCCACGCCGGGCATTGCCCCGGGGAGCGCGGGAGCCGGGGGTGCAACGGGCGAGGGGCGAGGGGCGCCTGGTCAGGGGTCCAGGGCCTCGAGGTGCGCCGTGTCGTTCCAGCCGCGCAGGACCGCTGGGCCATCGGCGTAGAAGTCCAGGGTCGACAGCGAGCACAGGTCCAGGTGCAGCCGGTGCAGCGCCTCCGGGCCGGCTGCCAGCGCCGCGCGGCCCAGCACCTTGATCGGCGTCACATGACTGACCACCAGCACCGTGCGCCCCGGGTGGGCGGCGACCAGCTCCGCGTGGGCGGCCAGCACGCGCTCCCCCACCGCGGCGAAGGACTCGCCGCCGGGAGGGGCCACCTGCTCCGACGCGAGCCACGCCGCCAGCTCCGTCGGCCAGCCGGCCCTGACCTCCGCGAACGTCGACCCCTCCCACACCCCGAAGTCGGTCTCGCGCAGCCGGTCATCGACGTCGACCGGCAGGCGCAACGCCTCGGCGGCCAGCTCGGCGGTACGGCGGGCCCGGCGCAGCGGCGAGGAGACCACGGCGGCGGCGTCGAGGCCACGAGAAGCCTTGTGCAGCAGCCGGACCGCGGCGCCGCGGGCCTGCGCCTCCCCGGTCGCGGTCAGGACCGGGTCGCCGGTGCCGCTGAAACGGCGCTCGACCGACAGCGCCGTCTGCCCGTGCCGCAGCAGCAGCAGCGTGGTCGGCGCGCCGGCCGGTGGGCGCCACCCCGGCGTGGCCGGCGGCGGGGCCGGCTCGGGTCCCGGGTCCGGCTCAGCGGGCGCCGCCGTACCCGCCGGCTCGACCCAGCGCCTGCCGCCCGCCTGGGCGTCCATGGCCTCGTTCGCCAGCCGGTCGGCGTGGGAGTTGCGCGCTCGCGGGATCCAGTCGAACCGCACCGCCGGCAGCCGGCGCACCAGCGCCATCGCCTCCCGGGCCAGCGGCACCATGTCGGGATGCTTGACCTTCCACCGGCCGCTCATCTGCTCCACGACGAGCTTGGAATCCATCCGGACCTCGACCGAAGCGGGCCGCAACCCCGCCGCCGCAGTGAGACCGGCGATGAGCCCGCGGTACTCCGCGACGTTGTTGGTGACCCGTCCCAGGCCTTCCGCGCGCTCGGCGAGGACCACTCCGGTGTCGGCGTCACGGACCACCGCGCCGTACCCCGCCGGGCCCGGGTTGCCACGCGAGCCGCCGTCGGCCTCGACGATCAGGCGCCGCCCCGCCGGCCCAGCCCTCCCGGGACCGTCCGTCACAGCCCCGACTCGGCAGTGCGGACGAAGATGCGTCGACAGTTCTCGCAGCGGACGATCTCGTCCGGCGCGGCGGCGGCGACCTCGCGCAGCTCGCTGCCGGCGAGCTCGAGGTGGCATCCGCCGCAGCGCCGCCGGGACAGCAGCGCGACCCCGACTCCCCCTGCGGCGGTGCAGATCTTGTCGTAGAGGACGACGAGGTCGGCGGGCACCGTGGGCAGCACCTGGTCGCGACGCGTGCCGGTCAGCGCGGCCTCGGTGTCGATGTCGGCCCGGCCGAGCTCCAGCCGCTGCTGCGCGGTGACCGCCCCGGCCTCGGCGACGGCGCGGGCGGAGTCGATGCCGGCGAGCTCACGCTCGGCCTCCTCCCGCGCCTCCATGATCTCGAGCTCCTCGTCCTCCAGGACGGTCTGCCGCCGGTGCAGGCTCTCGATCTCGGACTGCAGGTCCACGAGCTCCTTCGACGCGCTCACGGCGCCGCTGTCCAGGCGCTGCTGGTCGCGCGCCATCCGCTGCCGGACGAGGTCGACGTCGGTCTCCAGCTTGCCCTGCGAGCGGGCGAGGTCCTGCACCCGGGTGCGGGCCAGCACGGCCTGGTCGGCGAGACCGTCGAGCTCGGTGGACAGCGCGGCCAGCTGCGCGATCTCCGGCAGCGACGCCCGTCGTCGGGCGAGTGTCGAGAGCCGGCTGTCGAGCTCCTGCAGCTCGAGCAGCCGGAGCTGGTCGGCGGGGTCGGCCTTCATGCTGCGGCGCAGGCCCTTCCACTCGAGCGGGGACGGATGGTCACGCGGAGGCGCAGTGCAGCTCCCACGGGTCGGTGACCCGGGTGGAGACGTCGACCGTAACGTCCGGCAGCGCCGCCCCGAGCCGGGCCGCCACGTCCGCGCACCAGGGCCACTCGCTGGCCCAATGGGCGACGTCGACGACCGGCAGCGGCGCCTCCAGGGCCGTGTGATGGCGCAGGTCGGCGGTGACCAGCACGTCTGCCCCGACGGCCGCCGCCGCACCGGCGAGGTCGCCACCACTGCCCCCGCACACGGCCACCCGGCGCACCGGCCGGGACGAAGGACCGGACGCACGTACGCCGGCAGCGGTCGCCGGCAACACGCCGGCCACCAGCGCCGTGAACTCCCCCAGCGTCGTCTCCACCGGCAGCGACCCGACCCGGCCGAGCCCGGTCGGCGCCGGGATCTCCAGCGGCCAGAGCTGGAAGGACGGCTCCTCGTAGGGGTGCGCCGCGCGCAGGGCCCGCAGCACCGCCGGTCGGCTGGCGCGCGGCAGGAGCAGCTCCAGCCGCTCCTCCCCCACCGTCTCGACCGACCCGACCACCCCGACGGCGGGCTGCGCGCCCGGCAGTGGGCGGAAGGTCCCGGTGCCGGCAACCCACCAGCCGGTCCGGTCGTAGTCGCCGAGCCGGCCGGCACCCGCCGCGTGCAGCGCGGCCAGCAGCCGCTCGCGCCCGGCGGCGGGCACGTGCACGGCCAGCGCGTCCAGCGGCAGCGGAGCACCCGGTCGGAGCACCTCCCCCGGGCCGACACCCAGCACGGCGAGCAGCGCGTCGCTGACGCCGGGGGAGGCGACGTCGGCGTTGGTGTGCGCGACGTGCAGCGCGCAACCGGCCCGGACGAGGTCGGCGACCAGCCGGCCGCCCACCGTGGTCGACGGCACGCCGTGCACGGGTCGCAGGAACAGCGGGTGGTGGGTGAGCAGCAGGTCAACGCCGGAGCCCACCGCCTCGGCGCCCACCGCCGGCACGGGGTCGACGGCGACGAGCACCCGGCGTACGACGGCGCGGCGGTCATCCGGGTCGCCCACCACCAGACCCACGGCGTCCCAGGGCTCGGCCGTGGCCGGGTCGTAGAGACCGTCGAGGACGGCGAGGCAGTCGGCGAGGGTGCTCACGGCCGACCAGCCGGGGGCGTCCCGGGCAGGCTCACCCGAGCCGCACGATCCCGTCGGCCCGGACCTCGCCGTCGCCGACCACCCGCACCGACACCGTGTGCCGGCCCCCGGTGGGTGCCGCCACGGCGAGCGGGACCGCCCAGCGGTCCCGACCCCGGGTCGCGACGGTGCGCACCACCCGCCCGTCGACCAGCAGCTGCGCGTCGCCGCCGCGGGAGAAGGTGTCCAGCAGCACCCGGAAGCGCTGGCCCGTAAGCGTCCATTCCAGCTGCGCGCCAGGACGTCCGGCCGAGCTGAAAGTCCCGGCGAACGCGGCAGCGCTGCCCCGGGAAGCCCACCCGGGGGTGCGGCGGGCCTTCCCGTCGTCGGTGCCGACGACGAGGGTGCCGGTGCGCGCGCTGCTGCACGTCAGCGCCGAGGACAGCGCGCGGACGTAGACCGTGCTGACCCCTTCCCGTGCGGCCACCGACGTGCGCGCCTTGGTCAGCCCACCCATGCAGCCGGCGTCGTGCCCGACGCTGACGAAGTAGCCGACGGTGCCCGTGGGTGCCGCCAGCTGCAGCGCCACCCGGCCGGTCGACAGCGGCGGGACGCGCACGCTGGGTGGTCCCGGTGAGCGCGGGGCGGTGGCGCCGGCGGACAGCAGCGGGCCGAGCACGGCGAGGTTCGGCGTACCGAGACCCGTCGCCTCGTCGTAGCCGACACCCGGCGTCGCGATCACCTGCGGCGAGTTGGGCTGGCCGGTGGCGACGACGTCGACGAACGCTCCCAGGGTGCTCGCGGCGGCGTACATCGCCCGGTGCACGTCGCCGAGCCCGTGCACCCTGCCGCCGCCAAAGCCCCTGCCCGCCAGGTAGTTGGTGACCAGCGCCGCCGCCAGCGGCGACGCCAGGCTGGTCCCCCCGACCACCGGCGTCTGCAACCGGAGCCGACCCCCGGAGTGGTCGTTGGTCTCGATCTGCACCCCGCTGGAGCTGTCCGCAGCCAGCGCCAGGTCCGGCACCCGGCGGCGGGACCCGCCGAGCGGCGCCTGCCACGACGGGGCGGCGAACACCGCCGAGCTGCCGCCTCCGCTGCCCGCCGCGCCGACCCGCTCCGCCGACGGCTGCACCACCCACGCCCTGTCCGGGGCCGGCGGGGCCGAGCCGTTGTCGTGCCGGGTGCCGCCAACACCGACGGCGTACGGCGAGGAGGCCGGATAGTCCACCGCGCGGCCGCCCCGGCCCGAGCGCAGGCAGTCGGTGAGCCCGTCGTCCCCGGACGCCGCGAACACCGTCACCCCAAGGGCGCTGAGGCGGCGCAGGACGGCGTCGACGCGCAGGAGGTAGCCGCCGCCGTAGACGGCCTCGCAACTCCCCCAGGAGGTGGTGAACGCGACGATCGGCAGGCCGGCGTCGACGTCGGCGAGCAGCCGGTCGAGGGCGGCGAGATAACCCTTGGAGGAGTTGGTCGCGAAGTAGGCCCGCTGCTTGACCTCCGGGGCGGCGGCGAGCAGTGCCTCCTGGTCCAGCGCGACCTCCGCGTCGGCCTCGTCGTCGAGCTGGCCGGAGCCGTCGGTGTCGGCAGCGCCCCCCCAGCGCTCGGGCCGGTCGACGGGCACCGCGGTGTACTGCCCGGCGGCCACCGGGTCATAGGACGGATCGGCGGTGAAGACCTGGTCGTGGGCGTAGCGGGTGAGCAGCTCGGGCTCCCAGCCGGCCAGCTGCAGGCTGGCGATGACCGGTGTCCGCGCCGTCAGCGCCGGCCGGGTGCGGCCGGCAGCGCCGGGTGCCGGTCCGCCGTACGCCGCGGCAAGGTCGGAGACCGCCGTGATGTGTCCGTGGGCCACCGGGGTGCGGTCGGCGGGGTCGATCACGAGCTCCACCGTCGCGCGCAGCGCGACCGGTGTCGCCAGCGTCGCGCCCAGCCGGAAGTCGCTGCGGGGGAACAGGTCTGCGACTCGCACCGCTGGCCCGCTGACGGTCAGGCTGGCGGCGTCACCGCCGTCGACCCGCAGGCCGAGGGCTCCCGCCGCAGCAGCGGCGGCGGAGCGGGTGGCAGCGGACGGCAGCACCTCGGCAGCAGGGGCGGCGAGGGCGAGCACGACGCTACGGCGGGGGGCTGCCCCCCCTGCCGCGGCCATGGCCGGCAGGCCGGCCAGCAGGACACCGGCGAGCAGGACGGAGGGCAGGCGTCCGGGCACCGGCCAAACCTACGGGGACGGGCCTCGCCTGCGTGGGCGCCCTCCCACGCCGGGTGGGTCCGGACGGGCTCGAACCGCCGACATCCGCCGTGTAAAGGCGGTGCTCTACCCGCTGAGCTACGGACCCGCTGCGCGCCCCGACCCGAGTCGTGGTTGCCTGCCGAGCATGGCAGAGGCGGGCAGCGGTCTGGCGGCGTCCGACCCGGACGGGGTGCGCTCGCGGGTGCTGGCCTGCTGGGACGCCTTCGTCGGCACCGCCGTGGGGCTGGACCTCCGGCGGCCCTCGCGCATCCCCGGGTGGAGCGCGCACGACGTCTGCGTGCACCTGGGCCGGTGGGACGACGCGGAGCCGCTGGGACGCCTGCTCGCCTCCGCGCGGGCCGGGGGGACCGGCCAGTCCCCCGATGTGGACGCCGACAACGCCGAGGTCCTCGCAGCCCACCGCGAAGCGTCCCGGGAGGAGGTGCTCGCCGCCCTGCGTCATTCGCGGGAGGGGGTCGCGGCGTTCTTCGACTCCCCCGACGCGAACAGATTGGCGCTGGCGCCCGTGATGACGGTGCTGGGCACCCTGCCGCTGCTGTCGATCGTGCACGCGGGGTGCTACGAGCTGGCCGTGCACCTGCTCGACCTGGTGCCGGCCGGTGCCCCCGAGCCCGCCGCCGAGGTGCTGCACGCGGGGCTCGGCGCGCTGCTCGACGTCACCGCCGCCCTGGCGCTGCGCGTCGGCATCGCGGCGACGGTCGGGGCGCAGACGCCCGAGGGCGGTTGGCGATGCAGCATCGCGGCCGGCGGGTGGACCACCGTGCCGGTGCCGCCCGGGCCGGTGCCCGGATGCGCGATCCTCGGCGCCGCCGCCGACATCCTCGACGTGTCAGCAGGTCGGGCCGCCGCCCCGCCCTGATCGCCGCTCGCCGGCTCCGGGTCCAGGACATGCGGACCTTCCTGACGCTGGCACCGCTGGTGGAGGCGGTGCCGGGGCTGCCCGGCGGCGCCCCGCTGCGAGCGGCGGCCCGCACCCTCGGGGCGGCGGCAGCCGTCGCCGGCCGGCTCCCGCGCCTGCTCCGCCGCCCGGGTTAGCGGCTAGCGGCGGGCGGAGCGCGCCGTCTTGGGGGCCACCAGGCGGATGCCACTCCAGGACGGGGCCGCCGACACTGTCGAGGTCTGCGCCAGTCCCGCGGTCGGCACCGCCTCCTGCACATCGGAGGCCTCGACGTGGCCCGGCCGCCCGGTCTTGGGGGTGAGCAGCCACACGACACCGGCCTCGGAGAGGTTGCGCCGGGCGTCCACGAGCGCGTCGACGAGGTCGCCGTCGTCCTCGCGCCACCACAGCAGCACCACGTCCACGACGTCGTCGCTCTCCTCCGGCACGAGCTCCTCCCCGGAGACCGTGGCGCAGGCGGTGAGCAAGGCCTCGTCGGTGTCGGTGTCCCTGCCGATGGACTGCACGAGGACGCCGGGCTTGACGCCCATCCGCTCGGCGATCCCCTGGGCTCCAGCCGCCTGGGCTCCAGCTGCCTGGGCTCCAGCTGCCTGGGCTCCCGCTGCCTGGGCTCCCGCTGTCTGGCCCGCCTGGGGCGTCGTCACGGTGCTCCTCACTGCTCGTCCGCGCGCCGCCGTCCGGCCCGACGCGCACAGTCCACCGCGCGCGGGCGTCCGGGGCAAGTGGTGACACCCGCGCGACACATGGCGCGGTCATCCGGGCAGGAACGACAACCGCACCTGCCGGTCCGTGTTGTCCACGTTCAGGTCGACGAGCGCCACCGACTGCCACCTCCCGAGTGCCATCCGGCCGCCGAGCACCGGCACCGTCACCGACGGCGACACGAACGCCGGCAGCACGTGCGAGCGTCCGTGTCCCCGGGAGCCGTGGGCGTGCCGCCACCGGTCGTCGGCAGGCAACAGGTCGCCCAGCGCCAGCAGCAGATCGTCGTCGGATCCGGCCCCGAGCTCGATGAGCGCCAGCCCCGCGGTCGCGTGCGGCACCCACACCGAGAGCAGCCCGTCGGCCGCCCCGACCTCGGCGAGGAACGACGCGCAGTCCCGCGTCAGGTCCCGCACGGTCTCCCGTCCCCCGGTGCGGACCTCCACCACGGTCGTGTCCATCCGGCCATTCTCGTGCCACCCCTGGCAGCCGCTGCAGCCGCTGCAGCCGCTGCAGCCACTGGCAGCAACCGCGCGACGGTGTGAGCATGGGCGGGTGGCCGACACCTCCCGCTACCCGGTCATCAGCGACGGCCTCGCCAGCCAGCTCCCCGATGTCGACCCGGACGAGACCGCCGAGTGGCTGGAGTCCCTCGACGGGGTGCTCGCGGCCGGCGGGCCGACCCGCGCCCGCTACCTCATGCTGCGGCTGCTCGAGCGCGCCCGCGAGCGCAACGTCGGTGTCCCGGCGCTGACCAGCACCGACTTCGTCAACACCATCCCGCCCGAGCGCGAGCCGTGGTTCCCCGGCGACGAGGGAATGGAGCGGGCCATCCGGGCGGCCATCCGCTGGAACGCCGCAGTGATGGTCAGCCGCGCCAACCGGCCCAGCGTCGGTGTGGGCGGCCACATCGCCACGTACGCCTCCAGCGCCAGCCTCTACGAGGTCGGCTTCAACCACTTCTTCCGCGGCAAGGACGCCCGGAGCGAGGACGGGCGGGGCGGCGGCGACCAGGTCTTCATCCAGGGTCACGCCTCCCCGGGGATCTATGCCCGGGCCTTTCTCGAGGGACGCCTGACGCAGGGCCAGCTCGACGCCTTCCGGCAGGAGAGCCTGCCGGGCGGTCTCTCGTCGTATCCGCACCCCCGGCTGATGCCGGACTTCTGGGAATTCCCCACCGTCAGCATGGGACTCGGTCCCTTGCAGGCGATCTACCAGGCCCGGTTCAATCGCTACCTGCACCACCGCGGCATCAAGGACACCAGCGCCAGCCACGTGTGGGCCTTTCTCGGCGACGGCGAGATGGACGAGGTGGAGAGCCTCGGCGCGATCGGGGTCGCGGCCCGCGAGGAGCTCGACAACCTGACCTTCGTGGTCAATTGCAATCTGCAGCGCCTCGACGGCCCGGTGCGCGGCAACGGCAAAATCATCCAGGAGCTGGAGTCGAGCTTCCGCGGGGCCGGGTGGAATGTCATCAAGGTCGTCTGGGGCCGGGGCTGGGACCCGCTGCTCGCCGCCGACGTCGACGGCGTGCTCGTCAACGCCATGAACACCACCCCGGACGGGCAATTCCAGACCTACAGCGTTGAGCCGGGAGCGTATACGCGGGAGGGCTTCTTCGGCCGCGACCCTCGGCTGCGCAAGATGGTCGAGAGCCTGTCAGACGATGACATCCGGGCGCTGCCGCGCGGGGGTCACGACTACCGCAAGGTCTATGCCGCCTTCGACGCCGCGGTACGACACGCAGGCCAGCCGACGGTGATCCTCGCCCACACCATCAAGGGCTGGACGCTCGGCAAGGACTTCGAGGGCCGCAACGCCACGCACCAGATGAAGAAGCTGACCCACCCGGAGCTGCTCGAGCTGCGCGACCGGCTGCACCTGGCGATCAGCGACGAGGCGCTGGCCGGTGAGCTCCCGCCGTATTACCACCCCGGCGAGGGCTCGGAGGAGGTCGCCTACCTGCGCGACCGCCGGGCCCGGCTCGGCGGCTCGCTCCCACGCCGGCTGGTCCGCGCGACGCCGCTGGCGCTGCCGCCGGGAGACTACGCCGGCTATGAAGACATGGCGCGCGGCTCGGGCAAGCAGCAGGTGGCTACCACGATGGCCTTCGTCCGGCTGCTCAAGGACCTCATGAAGGACGCGGCGATCGGCTCCCGTTTCGTGCCCGTCGTCCCCGACGAGGCGCGGACATTCGGGATGGACTCGCTGTTCCCCACGGCGAAGATCTACTCGCCGTTCGGACAGCGCTACGAGGCGGTGGACCGCGCACTCCTGCTGGGCTACAAGGAGTCCATGACCGGCCAGATGCTGCACGAGGGGATCAGCGAGGCCGGCTCGATGGCCTCCACCATCGCCGCCGGCACGTCGTACAGCACGCACGGCGAGCACATGATCCCGGTCTACATCTTCTATTCGATGTTCGGCTTCCAGCGCACCGGCGACTCGATCTGGAGCATGGCCGACTCGCTGGGCCGCGGCTTCCTGCTCGGCGCCACCGCCGGGCGCACCACGCTGAACGGCGAAGGCCTGCAGCACCAGGACGGCCACTCCCTGCTGCTCGCCTCGACCAACCCCGCGTGCGTGGCCTACGACCCGGCCTGGAGCTATGAGGTCGCTGTGGTCGTGCGCGAGGGACTGCGCAGGATGTACGGCGACGGCGGGCCCGGGGGGGCCGGCGAGGACGTCTTCTACTACCTCACGCTGTACAACGAGCCCGTCCCCCAGCCGGCGCGACCCGAGCACGTGACCGACGAGGGGATCCTGCGCGGGCTCTACCGCTACGCCGCAGCCGATCCGGCGTCGCCCGGCCCGCGCGTGCAGCTGCTGGCCAGCGGGATCGCCGTGCCGTGGGCGCAGCGCGCCGCCTCGATCCTCGGCGCGGACTGGGGGGTCGCCGCCGACGTGTGGAGCGCGACGTCGTGGAGCGAGCTGCGCCGCGACGCGCTGGCGGCCGACGCCGCGGCGCTGCTGTCGCCCGGGGCGGAGCGGCGGGTGCCGTGGGTGACTGCCGCGCTCGACCCCGCGAGCGCACCGGGCCCGGTGGTGGCGGTCAGCGACTGGATGCGGGCCGTGCCGGACTCCGTGGCCCAGTGGGTGCCCGACCCGTCGCGCTGGTCCTCGCTGGGGACCGACGGCTTCGGCCGCTCGGACACCCGCGCCGCCCTGCGCCGGCACTTCCACGTCGACGCCGAGTCCGTCGTGGTCGCCACCCTCGCGGCCCTGGCCGCCCGGGGCGAGGTGCCGGCGGCGGCGCCGGCCGAGGCGGCCGCCCGGTACCGGATCGACGACGACCGGGCCGCGCTCGGCTCCGCCAACGAGGCGGACGCCGCCCCGGTCTCCGGCTGATCCGCGCAACGGTGGTCTCGTGCGCCGGTGATCTTGCCGGGGTGATCACCGGTGCACCGGGGTGACGGGATCCGGTCCCTCGCGGCACCGGTGGTCTTGCTGCCGGCGCCGGGGTGATCACTGGTGCACCGGGGTGACGGGATCCGGTCCCCCGCGACACCGGTGGTCTTGCTCGATCTCGCCGGTTGGCGCGCCGGCGCGAGGGGGTAGGCGACCCGCATGGAACGCGGCAGCGACAAGCACTCCCCCGGCTCGACGAGGCGATGGAGCACGAGGTCCGCGGCCTCGTGACCAGCGGTCACCAGACGCACGCCGAGGAGGACCTGCAGGCGGAGCCGAGCGGCGAGGACCAGCCCGACGTCGACCTGTCCCCCGAGAGCACACTGCACGGGGCGGTCCCCGCGGGGATGAGCGACGACGACGTCGAGCGACGGAGCCGGCTCTCGCGCTATCTCCCCCGAGCGGCGTTCCCCATGGTCCGCGAGCTGGTCATCGACACGGCCGCGTCGCAGCAGGCACCGGACGACGTGCTCGCCGACCTGCGCGGGCTGCCGGCGGGACGGGAGTTCACGTCCGTGGGTGAGGTGTTCACCGCCCTCGGCGGCCACGAGGAGGCGCACCGCTTCTGAGCCCGACCACGGCGTGAACGCCGGACCGGCGATCGGCTGGGCCGACCTCACCGACCCCGAGCGTGACGTGCTGACCTCGGCCGGTGACGGCCCGCTGCTCGGCGAGCTGGACGGCCGGCGCGAGCGGCTCCAGCCCGCCGTCGTCTCCCTCGCCGCCGCCGGGCTCGTCATGCTCACCACCCGGACGACGTGGGACGGCCAGCCCGACCCGACCGAGCCGGACGCCGTAGCGGACGTCGTTGCCGACGACCAGGCCTGGATCCGATCGCTGGACGCCGGCCGCTACGTCGAAGTGCTGCGCACCCCTGCCGGCGACGCCGCCCTCCGCTGACCCACGACGACCAGCGCCGACCAGCGCCGCCGGCCATCCCGATCGACAACGCACGCACAACGACCTCTCGGAGCGGCGCCTCGGTGACGAGGACGTCGGCAGCATCCCCTGCTACATCCCGGGAGGACCTTGTGACCCGTCGTCCGGCGTACAGCAACCTCGCCGAGCACCCCCAGGCGCAGGACGTTCGTGCCGTGCTGGCGAGGGTCCCCCGCCTGTCCGACGTCGAGCTCCGCGGTCTCGCCGCCCGCTGGCGCAACGGCACCGTCGTCGAGGAGGCCCGGAGCCGGGCCCTGTCGCCGGACACCGTGCTGGTCGTGGACATCCTGCGGGCGTTCGACGACATCGCCGCGCTGTTCGCGGACGACCTGGCTGGGGAGGCCGATTTCTGCCCGGTCCCGCCGTCGCTGGTCAGCGCGGCGCTCAAGGCCGTGCGCGACGCCGTCGCCGCGGTGGTGGCCCGCCCGGGACTGTCCCGGGGCGAGTACGCCGCGCTGTCCGCCCCATGGCGGGAGGTGATGGGGCGCCCTCCCGAGGCGGGGCCGTCGGATCGGCCGGCGCACCGGTCGGCCGGCGCGGCTGTCGAGCGTCTGCTCGCGACGGCGGTCACGTTGGGCACCCGCTGCCACGACGACAGGCCGGCGGCGACCTACGAGGGACTGCTCGTGCGCGCGATGACCCGCGACGAGGACGAGCGCGAGCACGCGCTGCACAGCGCCCACACCGCCGCGGTGCTGACCGGGCGGCGGCGCGAGTGGTCACTGCTCCGCCGGGACGCCGCCCGCGGGGTGGCCCGCCGCTGCGGCAGCTGCGCGGTGCCGGCCGCGGCGGTCACCCCGGCGTACGACGACGAGCGGGTCACCGAGCTGGTCGCCGACGCGGCCTGCGGGCTGCTGATGAGCGACGTGGCGGACGACCGGGTGCTGCACACGCTGCTCGCCCCCCTGTCCGGCCTGGTGCCGCTCGCCCGTCCGACGAGCGGGGCCTGAGCGGAGTGCCGACCCGACGCAGCTCCACGGGCGGGCACGGAAGGTTGCACCGGGCCCGGCGGCGGGCAGGTCACGCGCATGGGCGGCGGAGCAGGCGACGTGGACACCGGCGAGGAGGGCGTCGCGCCGCCCGACCCGGAGGCGAGCTGGCAGATCGGGGCCGGCCTGCGGCCTGATGACGCCGTCGAGGGCGAGGCGGCGCTGCAGGAGGCCGAGGACGAGGGCGAGCTCACCCACCCGCCGTCCTGAGCCGCGGACGACGGCTCAGCGGCCGCGTCCGGTCCAGGCCAGCAGCTCATCGGCGGCCAGCGTGTTGACCACGCCGGCAGCGTCGATGCCGCAGCGGACCGCTCGTTCACAGCCGGCCGGCTGCCAGGACAGCTGGCCGGGCGCGTGCGCGTCGGTGTCGATCGCGACCCGGCAGCCGGCCTCGACAGCGAGCCGCAGCAGCCGCTTGGGCGGGTCGAGGCGCTCGGGGCGGCAGTTCACCTCGACGGCGACTCCGGCCAGCTGACAGGCCGCAAAAACCACCTCGGGGTCGAACGCCGATTCCGCCCGCGGCTTGCCGCCCCGTCCCTGGCTGCTCACGTTGCGCCCGGTGCAGTGGCCCAGCACGTCGGTGTGCGGGTGGTCGATCGCCCGGACCATCCGGGCTGTCATCTCCGCTGCCGGCATCTTCAGCTGGCTGTGCACGCTGGCGACGACCAGGTCGAGCTGGGCGAGCAGCTCGGGCTCCTGGTCCAGCGTGCCGTCGGGGTTGATGTCGACCTCGATGCCGGTGAGGATGCGGAACGGCGCCAACCGCTCGTTGAGCCCGGCCACGACGCGCAGCTGCTCGCGCAGCCGCTCCGGCGACAGGCCATGGGCCACCGTGAGGCGCGGTGAGTGGTCGGTCAGCACGACGTAGTCGTGGCCGAGGCCCATCGCCGCCCGCGCCATCTCCTCGATCGGCGAGCCGCCGTCGCTCCAGTCGCTGTGGGTGTGGCAGTCGCCGCGCAGCGCGTCCCGCAGTGCCTGCGCCGCCGGCTCGACCGGCTGCCCCTCGGTCGCCTCGAGCCGGCGGAGGTAGACCGGGACCTCGCCGGCCAGCGCCTCCGTGACCACCCGGGCGGTGACCTCCCCGACGCCCGGGAGCTCGCGCAGGGTGCCCCGGCCGGCCCGGAGAGCTGCCTCGCCAGAAGGCAGGGCACCCAACGTGCGGGCGGCACCGCGGAAGGCCTTGACGCGGTACGGCGGCTCGAGCGCGGCCTCGAGCAGATAGGCGATGCGCTCCAGCTGCTCGACGGGGTCGAGCGGGTCGGGCATCCGGCCACGCTAGTGCCGGCCCGGTGGCCCAGTGGGCCCGGTGGGCCCGGTGGGCCCGGGCAGCAGCCGCAGCCGGCTGCCGGGGAGCACCCGCAGGTCGTCCAGGCAGGCCGGCGAGGCGGGGTCGAGGGCGCGGCCGCCGTCCCACCATCGCCACCCGCTCGGGTCGTCCACCCCGGCAGCCGCGGCCAGGGCCGGCAGGAGCCGGAAGAGCGGGGCGCTCCCGTCCACGACGAGGTCGACCGACCCCTGCGGGGTGTCGACGGTGAGCGGCACCTCCACGCCCCCGTTCACGCGACCCGCCGGGGCACGAGCGGCGTGACGGCGGCGAGTGTCCCGGCCGCGGGTGATGCGGCGTCGACGGCCAGCTGCGCGTCGACCGCCAGCTGTACGTCGACGGCCGGTCGGCCGCGCTCGACCCAACTGGCCCGGCCGGCGGGACGCTGGGGCTGGGCCCGCAGGCCACCGAGCACCGGCCCCTCGAGCGGGTCGCCGGCGAGCAGCACCCCCGCGTCGGCGGACTCCCGCAGGGCGGCGAGGAAGGGGTCGTAGGCCGCCCGCGCCAGCCCGGTCACCGGCCGCGCGAGCGCGACCGCGAGGCCGACGTCGCCGGCCTGCCGGACGGCGTCAACCAGGGGGGTCAGCGGGGACCCCAGCACGCCGCCCGGGAGCAGGTCCGCGTCGTCGACGACGACCAGGTGACCCGACCCCTCCCACCAGCGGCCGGCCAGCAACTGCGCGCGGCCGAGGCCGGCGGAGGGGAGCCGGGCGCCCAACTCGGCCGCGAGCACGGCGACGGCCTCCGCCGTGTCGGCACCACCCGCGGTCCAGGTGACACCGGGCCCCTCCGCATCGGGCAGCAGGCTCCGTCGCGGGTCCACGACGAGCACCCGGCGGCCCGGGTCGGCACGGGCGGCCCGGAGCACCCGGCGCAGCAGGGTGGTGCGCCCGCTCCCCCGGTCCCCCAGCACGAGCAGCCCGCCGCGACCATCCCACGACACCGCGGCGTGGTCGCCTTCGCGCAGACCGAGCACGTCCGCGTCGGCCACCTCGGCCAGCGCCGGCAGTCGCAGCAGCCGGGTGGCAGCCGCTCCGGGCGTCGCGACCCGCGCCACCCGCTCCAGGACCCCCGCCGGGTCGGCGACCTGGACGGTGATCCCCGCGGCCGTGACGGCGCGACCAGGTGGGGCCGCGGTCAGTGCAGCCGCGCACCCCCGCGGCTGCAGGCTGTCGAGCGGGTCGGCCAGCCGCAACTCGACGCGGGTGGCCAGCAGCTCGCGGAGGGCCGGCCGCACGTCGGCCCAGCGCTGGGTGGCGAGCACGAGGTGCACACCCACGCGCAGCCCTGCCGACGCGAGGGCGGTGAGGTCGTCGTCGAGCGTCGGGAGCTCCTCGCGCGCCCGGCCCAGGCCGTCGAGCAGCACCAGGACGTCGGCGGCGTCGGTGCCCGCGAGCCGTCCCTCGCTCCTCGCCCGCCGCCAGCCAGCGGCACCGTCCAGCCCCAGCCGACGACTCTCGGCGGCCCGCTCCTCCACGAGGGCGCGCAGCGAACGCAGCAGGGCGGCGGCCAGGTCCGGCTCGGCGGGTCCGGCCAGGCAGCGGGTATGCGGCAGGGCATCGAGGGCCTGCAGCGCCCCGCCGCCGAAGTCGAGCAGGGCCAGCTGCACGTCGTGCGGCGAGGCGCCCTGCACCGCGGCGGCGCCCACCGTGCGCAGCAACGTCGACGCACCGGCTCCCGGTGCTCCGGCAACGGCGAGGTGGCCGTCCCGGCCGAGGTCGAACTGCCAGATCGGCTGCCGCTGCGACGCCGGGAGGTCGGCCAGACCCAGCGGCAGCCGCCTCGCCAGGCCCGGCTCAGCCGGCCCTGCTGGCAGTTGGCCGCCCAGCAGCGGCGCCAGCGGCACGGAGGCAGGCAGCGGCGGGAGCCAGACGGGATGGGCCTGATCGGCGCGGACGGCCAGCACCCGGTCGACGAGCACGGCGCGTTCGCTCGGAGCGCCAGCGCCAGCGCCAGCCGCGGCCGACACCCCGAGCGGCCGCGCCCGTCCGAGCCGCAGCGGCCGCACCAGTGGAACGGTCGGGCCGCCGGGCCGGTCCTGGCAGGGGGCACCGGTGTGGGCGGCCTGCATGCGCACCCGGTGCCCGTCGACGGCGAGCAGGCCGGCGCCCGGGCGGGTCGGCAGGTGAGCGGCGTCCGGCACGCCGAGCACGGCGGAGGACTCGGCCGGCGTGAACACGCGCAGGCACACCCGGTAGCGCAGGTGTGACTCCAGGCCGCGCAGGCGCCCTTCCTCCAGCCGCTGGCTGGACAGCAGCAGGTGCACCCCCAGCGACCGGCCCAGCCGCCCGATGGCGCCGAGCACGTCCAGCAGCTCCGGCTGGGCAGCCAGCAGCTCCCCGAACTCGTCGATGACCACGAGCAGCGCCGGCACCGGCGACAGGTCGGCACGGGTGGCACGGCACCCGTCGTAGGCCCGCAGAGACTCCGCCCCGGCAGCTCGCAGCAACCGCTGCCGCCGCGCCAGCTCGCCCCCGAGCGCCGCGCCGACCCGGTCGACCAGGGCGGGGTCGTCGGCGAGGTTGGTGACCAGGCCGGCCACGTGCGGCAGCCGGCTCACCTCGTCGAAGGCGGCCCCGCCCTTCCAGTCGACGAGCACCATGGCGAGCTCCGACGGGGCATGGCGCAGCGCCAGCCCGGCGACCAGGGCCCGCAGCAGCTCGCTCTTGCCCGAACCGGTGGCGCCCACGACGAGGCCGTGCGGGCCGTCGCCACCCTCGGCTGCCTCCCGCAGGTCGAGCACGACGGGCGCCCCGTCGTCGCCGACGCCGAGCGGCGCCCGCAGCCGCTCTCCGGCCGGCCGGGCGGCCCAGCCGGCGGCGGCGTCCAACCGGTAGGGGTCGGCGATCCCGAGCAGGTCGAGCAGTTGCACGTCCGCGTCCCCACGGACGCCGGCGGCCGCACGCTCCCCCACCGGCCGCAGCGGCGCCAGCGCACGGGCGACCTCCTCCGCGGCAGCGGGCGCGAGCCCAGCCCAGGTGTCGAGCTCGGTGGCCGGGCCGTCCCGGACCAGCCGTGGCGGGCCCACCAGGTCGAGCACGGCCTCGGCGTCACCGGGCAGCTCGGCCCGGCTCCCCACCAGCCGCAGGACGGCCACCTGCTCCGGCCGGCCCGCAGGGGCCGCGCGGCCGTCGGCCACGACCAGCTCCGGCGCGGCTGTCCCCGGCTGGTCGTCGAGCAGCACGCGATGCGGCAGCCAGGCCAGCCACCACCAGGCCGTGGGCTCGTCGGTGAGCAGGCGCACCGCCAGCTCAGCGGGCGGCCGCGTGCAGACGAGCTCTGCCACCACCGCGCGGGCGAACGACCGCGCCTGGTCCCGCGCCCCGACCACGGCGAGCACCCGGGCCCGGTGCAGATCCACGATGACGGGCGCCGCAGGCAGGACCGCGGCGGCCGCCACCGCGGCGGCGGCCTCCGCCAGCAGCCCGGGGTCGGTCTCGGCCAACGGCGCGTCGAGAGACTCGGCGAGCAGCGTCAGCCGCGCCGGGACGGCGCCCGTGCCGATGCGCACCGCCCACGCGTGGTCGTCGTCGGGCCGCCGCTCCCAGCGCCCGCCGCCCCCGCGCGCCCGAGCGAGCAGGGCGTCGGCCACCGGGTGCAGCCGCTCCAGCGCGGCCCGCTGCTCGTGCGCGGCGTCCCGAGCCTGCCCTGCCCTGGCGGCGACGTGGGCCCGCCAGCGGTCGACCTGGCCGAGGCGGCGCCGGGCCGCCGCCCGCGACTGGCCCCGCCGGGTGCCCAGGGTGCCGGCGAGGGTCGCCACGGCGAGGACGATCGCCAACCCGAGGAACAGCCGGTTCCCCCCCACGAGCGCAAACCCCACCATCCCCAGCGAACCCAGGCCGGCGAGCAGGGCCTGCCCGAGCCCACCGCGCTCCTGCACCGCGGCCGGGGGCGGCGCCACCACGCGCAGCTCGCCGACCTCGGGCAGCACGACGCCGATCCGCGGGGGACGGGGCACCTCGACGACGGCCACACCGGCACCGTGCCATGCCCCGCCGACATCGGCTGCGGCTGTCCACAGGGGGGTACGCTGGCACCTCGGCGTACCGCGAGAACTGTCAGCCGGCGAGTCCGAGACCCCTAGCGCTCGAGGTCAGCTCCGCGAGGTCGGCCCGGCGCCGGGTCAGCGCCGTCTCGGCCTGCTCGAGCTCGGCACGCAGTCGCACCGGATTGACGGCCCCCGGGTCCGCGGCCGAGCGCACGCTGAAGCCCTGGCCGGTCCCCACCCGCACCGCCGTGTCGACCTGCAGGGCGCCGGTCTCGGCCCGCTGCAGCCGTTCGCGGAGGTCCACGACGGTGGCCTCGAGCTTGCGGACCTCGTCGGCGACTCGCTCGGCCCGGCCGAACGCCTCGGCGAGGGCGGCTGCCAGCGCCCCCTGCTGCGCGGCCCCGGCCGGCCGGTCGCGCTGCGGCCGGTTGCGGCTGCTCCGCTCGGCTTCCCGCAGGATCTTCGACGCGTTCTTGGCGCGCTCGCCTTCCTGCTTGGACTGCTCGGCGTCGCGGCGGGAGCGCTCAGAGTCGGCTCGCTCGCGGATGCCGTTCGCGGCGATGTCGAGCTTCGCCTTGAGCTCCTCATAGACCGGCGTCGGCACCGCACCGGCCTCCCGCCACCGGCGCAGCAGCGGCCCGAGGTCGCGCACGGCCCGCATGGGGTCGCGGCCGCCGCCCAGCGCGATGGCCTTGGCGATGATGTCCTCGCGCTCCGCCCTGGCACCCACGGCGAGCCGCTCGCGCGCGGCGAAGACCTCGCGCAGCGCCCCGCTGAACTGTCGCCACGCCCCCGTCTCGACCGTGCGCGGCGCCGCCTCGCCGTCCTTCCAGGTCTGCTGCAGGGCCTTTGCGTCCCGCACGAGCCGCTGCACCTGCTGGGGCGAGGCGTCGGCCGCCTGCGCGGCAAGCGCGCGCGCGGTGGAGACCAGGTCGCGGCGGCCCGCGATCTTGCCGCTCGCGTCCTTGCGGGACTTGTCGAAGACCACCTGCAGGTAGCGCCGGAACAGCGGCTGCAGCTCGTTGTCCACCTCGCGGCCGGCGAACCCCGCGCCACCCCACTCGGCCTGCAGCTCGCGGGCCCGCTTGGCCAGCGCGCCGATGTCGACGGTCGGGCCGGCGGCGACCTCGGGTCCTGCCTCGGGCAGCGGATCGGGTACGGCGGACGCCGAGTCCTCCTCCGTCGGCCGGGTCTCCTCCGCCGGTGGGGTCTCCTCCGCCGGCCGGGTCTCCTCCGCCAGTGGGGTCTCCTCCGCCAGTGGGGTCTCCTCCGCGGTCTCGTCGCTCTCGCCCTCCGCCACGGTGGGGGCGACCTGGTCGGCACCCGTGTCGGGCTGCTCGGCGACCGCGATCTCCTCCACCGGGTTGACCGTCGCGTCATCGGTCTCGGTGACCTCGGTGACCTCCGTGACGTCGGCGGCAACCGGCGCCGAAACGGGCGCCGGCGCGGCCTGTGCCACGTCGTCGTCCAGCCGCTTGCCGGCAAGCTGGGACAGCGTCGTGCCCTGCGCCAGCTGCGCCAGCGCGAACGCCTCCACCAGCAGCGCCCGCTTGGTCTCCGCCGCCCGGGCCCGCTCGACCGCCCGGACCTCGGCGCGGTGGGACCGGGCCGCCGTGTACGTCGTGCGGGCGGCCTGGAAGCGACGGCGGAGCTCGGCCTCGGCCGGCCCGGCGCTGCCGGCGGCCCGCCACCGCTCGTCCAGCGTGCGCAGCTGCTCGGTGAGCGCGCGGTCGTCCGGGGCCCGGCCGTCGTCGTGGGTGTCGGGTACGCCGGCCAGCGCCTCCGCCTCGACGACGATCTCGACCTTGCGGCGGGTGACCTCCTCCGGGTCGGGGGCGTTGGGCGCCGGCTCAACGACGTCGGAGACGTCGGCGGGCTCGGGGACCTCGGCGGGCTCGGGGACCTCGGCGGGCTCGGGGACGTCGGCAGGCTCGGCCGCTGCCCCGCTGTCCTCGCCGCTCAGCAGCTCGTCCGCGCCGGGCAGCTCGGCGGGCTCGGCTGGTACGGCTGGGCCCGGCAGCGGGCTGTCCAGCACGGGCTGGCCGGACGCGGCCGGCGCCTCCCCGGGCTCCAGCTCGGCGGGCGGGCCGCCGGGGGCGCCGGCCGGCGCAGCCGGCACACTGTCCGTGGTGTCGGTGCTGTCCGTGGCCGGCGTCGTCGCCGGGGCCGGCGTGGACTCCGCCGGCGTCGTGGTGTCGTTCTGCTCGCTCACCTGTCCATCCTGCCCCTCCCCGCAAGCGGCTTGCGACCGCGGGAGGACAAGGATGGACGGGTGAGCACCCCCGGCGTGCACGTGCGGGCGGCGCTCGACGCCGTACCCGTCTATGTCCCCGGCCGCAGCGCGGCCCAGGTGGCGGCCCTGCACGGCCTGGACCGGGTCGTGAAGCTCGCGTCCAACGAGGCTGCCCACGGCCCGCTGCCCGGGGTCCTGGAGGAGGCGGCACGGCTGGCGGCGGCCACGCATCGCTACCCCGACAGCGAGTCCACCGCCCTGCGCGCCGCCGTCGCCGCCCGGCACGACCTGCCGGTGGAGCGGGTGGTCGCCGGCGCCGGCAGCGTCGGCCTGCTGCAGCAGCTCGTCACCGCCACAACCGGTCCCGGCGACGAGGTCGTCTTCGCCTGGCGCAGCTTCGAGGCCTATCCCGTGTTCCCCGCGCTCGCCGGCGCCACCGGCGTCCGCGTGCCACTCACCGCCGAGGCCCGCCACGACATGCCGGGCCTGGCCGCGGCGGTCACCGACCGCACCCGCCTGCTGCTCGTCTGCACCCCCAACAACCCCACCGGCCCTACCGTCACCACCGCGGAGCTCGAGCAGCTCCTCCAGGATGTCCCGCCCCGCGTCACGGTGGTCGTCGACGAGGCCTACCGCGAGTACGTCGACGACCCGGCGGCGGCCGACGGACTCGCCCTCGCCCGCGCCCACGGGAACGTCGCGGTGCTGCGCACCTTCAGTAAGGCCTACGGCCTGGCGGCCCTGCGGGTGGGCTGGTGCTTCGCGCCGCCGGAGCTCGCGGTGGCGCTGCGCCGGACGGCGGTGCCCTTCGCCGTGAGCACGCTGGCGCAGGAGGCGGCCGTGCTGAGCCTGGCGCAGGACGACCTCGTGCAGGAGCGCGCCCACCTCGTCGTGCGCGAACGCACCCGGGTGGTGGACGCCCTGACCGACCTCGGCCTGCGGCTGCCCGCGAGCCAGGGCAACTTCGTGTGGCTCCCGCTCGGCGCCGCCGCCCGGCCACTGGCCGGGGCGCTGGAGCGGCGCGGGGTCATCGCCCGTCCGTACGCCGACGACGGGCTGCGCATCACCATCGGGCTGCCCGAGGAGGACGACCTGCTGCTCGCCGTGCTGCCCGGTGCGTTGACGGAGGCAGGCGTCGGGTCCCCCTGACCTACGCTGCCGTTCCGTGCCGGAGGCTGCAGACGACCGCGGGCTGGCCCGCCACACGACCCTCGGCCTGGGTGGCGCCGCCGGCCGGCTGGTCGTGGCCGCTGACGACGAGGTGCTGGTCGCCGCGGTCACCGCAGCGGACCGCGCCGGCGAGCCGCTGCTGGTGCTGGGCGGCGGGAGCAACGTCGTGCTGCCCGACGAGGGCTTCCCCGGCACGGTCGTGCTGGTGCGCACGACGGGGGTCGGCGTCGACGGCGCCCAGGTGACCGCCGCCGCCGGCGAGGAGTGGGACGCGCTGGTGATGCGTTGTGCCGCAGCCGGTCTTGCCGGCATGGAGTGCCTGGCCGGCATCCCCGGCCGGGTCGGGGCCACTCCGGTGCAGAACGTCGGGGCCTACGGCCAGGAGGTCGCGCAGACCGTGCTCTCCGTCGACGCCCTCGACCGCCGTACCGGGTCCCGGGTCGTCCTCGCCGGCGAGGAATGCGGTTTCTCCTACCGCAGCAGTGTGTTCAAGCGCGCGCCGGGACGGTGGGTGGTGCTGGCGGTGCGCTTCGGGCTGACGCCGTCCGCATGGTCCGAGCCGGTGCGCTACGCCGAGCTGGCGCGGGCGCTCGGGGTCGAGGTCGGCGCCCGGGTGCCGCTCGCCGACGTCGGTCCCGCGGTGGTGGCCCTGCGGCGGGCCAAGGGGATGGTGGTGGCCTCCGACGACCCGGACACCCGCAGCGTCGGGTCGTTCTTCACCAACCCGGTTCTGGCGCCGGCGGCGTGGCAGGCGCTGGCGGCCCGCAGCGCCGGGCTCGGGCTCGGCGAGCCACCGCACTGGCCGGAGGGCGACGGGCGGGTGAAGGTGAGCGCGGCCTGGCTGGTGCAGCGCGCGGGCTTCGGGCCCGGCTACGGCGCCGGCTCGGTAAGGGTTTCCAGCAAGCACGCGCTGGCGCTGACCCACCGCGGTGGCGGCACGGCCACCGAGCTGGTGGCGCTGGCCCGCGAGGTGCGCGACGGGGTGCGCGCGCGCTTCGGCGTCGAGGTCGTGCCGGAGCCGGTGCTCGTGGGCGTCACCTTCTGACGCTGCGCACCCCCCTGACGCTGCGCACCCTCAGCGCCTGGTGGGAGCCGGCGTCGGCCTGGGCGACGGCCTGGGTTTGGGCAACGGCTTCGGCTTGGGGACCACCTTCGGCTTGAGCTGCAGGTGGACGGGCTGGCCGATGCGGTAGCGGAAGCCCGGGGGCAGCGCCTGCCGCACGACGTAGGTCTGCACGCCGGGGGCGACCCGCGGCTGGGCGATCAGCCCGCTGACGCACCCGGAGGCGGCCAGCTTGGTCCGCGCGTCGGTCAGTGTCAGGCCCTTGACCGCGGGGACCGTGCACCCGGGCACGAGCGTGATCAGCGCGGCGGACCCGGCGGGGACCCGGACGTAGGTCACGCCCCCGCGGCCGACCACGCGCTCCGGTGCCACCGCGCCAGTGAGCGAGCCGTCGCCAGCGATCGTGGTGCCGTCCATGGTGACCGCCGGCGACTCCAGGGCCGGCCCGGAGAGCCGCTCGACCTGCGCCTCGTCGTAGCCGACCGGCAGCACCAGCTTCACCAGCGAGTCGCTGGTGCCGTTGGGGTCCATGTCGTTGACGACAGCACGCACGGTGCCGGTGCCGTCCCGCGTCGCGCGCACGACGACGTTCTGCCTGGTGGCGTAGGTGGTCCGGACGAACGCCGTACCGACCAGCCGGCTCACCAGCTCCATGCCGTAGAAGTCGGGTTGGGCGGTGAAGGTGTTGGCCGCCAGCGCGCCGGCGTCGTTGGCGCACAGCGGCGTGTACCACGCACTGGTGGGGGCGCCGCAGACCTGGATCCCGCCGTGCAGGTTGACGCCGGCGACGCCGAGGTTGGCCGACTGGAGCAGGTGGTCCACGGTCCACAATGCGCCGGCGAGGGTATTGCTCACGCCGTTGTAGCCGCTGCAGATGACCGAGTTGCTCTCCGTCAGGCGCAGCGGGAGGCCGTGCGCTGCCGCCACCCCGAGACCCTGCCGGGTGTCGCTGGCCTGCCGGGCGGATGTGCTGCGCGCCAGCAGGAGCGGGATCGTCGGGGTGGTCGAGGAGCAGGCGTTGAGCGGGTAGAGGTGCTGGGTGACGAACGCCCCGCCGTAGCCGAGGCCCGGGTCGAAGCCGTTGAGGAACGACGGGGGGTAGGACGACGAGCCGACCACCGGCACGGCCGGCGACTGCGCCGCGATCGCGTCGCGGTAGGCGGCGAACTCCGTCTGGTAGCTCGCGATGGAGTAGTCGCTCGAGCGCAGCCCGCGCTGCACGTAGGCGTTCGGCTCGTTGCCGACCTCGGCGCCGATCAGCGCGCTGCCCAGTACCGCCTGCGCGCTGGCGACCTCGTCGCCGGCCCGGTCCGGGTCGTAGTGCCCGAGGTTGACGCCCAGGATGATCCGCCACCCGCTGGCCTGGGCGAGGCCGGCGAGGCGGGCCAGGTCGGCGGGGGTCACGACGTAGGCAGGCTTGTAGTCGCTCGGCACCTTCGCGCTGTGCGGCCCGCCGACGAAGGCCGTCGTCTCCACCGTGTCGCCGCCGAATCGGATCGTGCCGGTGCCGAGGCTCCTCAGCATCGCCGCGAGGTTGCCGACCGTCGCGTCGGTCTGCGGGAACGTCAGCTGCCGCGCCTCGATCGAGAGGCCGAGGAAGTCGGCCGGGATGACCGGCCCGGCCGGACCGGCGGCGTCGATGGCCACCGTCATCGGCGCGGGCGGCAGGTCGGCGCGGCCCTTGGCCGGCGCCCCGCCGGCGGGCCACGCGACGGCGACGACCAGGCCGACCGCGGTGGCCAGTACGGCGACGCCGCGGCGGGAACGCCAGGCTGCGGTCGGCGGCGGCGGGGTCATGGGCGTGCGGGCAGTCTGGTCAACGCGGGGCATGGTGGACTCAGACGCTAGACGAGGCGGGGGCATGGTTCTGGCACGGCACCCCGGTCTGTCATGTCCTGGACCACGCCCGTTACGCCGCGCGCCGTGACGCTCGTCACAGTGACCGGGGCGCGCAGGGCTGGTCAGCGACGACTCAGTGGACCCGCCGGGGCCGCCCGGAAAGCCTGCAGCTCGGCCTCGGCGGCGGCCAGCTGGGCAGCGAGCCCCTCGACCCTGGCCTCCGCCTCGGCCCGGGCCCGGTCGACGATCTCCCCGACCAGGGTGCTCACGGCCGGCGCGTCGAGCAGGTCCGCGACCGCGACAGCCGCCGCGGGGTCGACCGGGGTGGGGCGGACCAGGACGCGGGCCCCGGCGGCGGCACCGACCGTCCAGCCGTCCGCGCCATGGCGGAGCGTGACCTCCAGGCGGGGTACGGCGCGCCGGCCCGGCTTGCGCGCCGGCCCGCCCTCGCCCTGCACCCGGCCGCGGCGCTGGCCCTGGCCACAGCCGCTCTGGCCGCTCTGGCCCCGGCCGGCAGTCGACCGGTCGGGGTCCGGCACCGCCGCGCCCCCGCTGCCCGCGGGTGGGTCCGCCGCGTCCGGCACGGCCGCGAGCACCGCGCGGGTGGGCTGCGGCGCCCCCTCGGCGTAGGCCATCGCCGCGGCCAGCTCCTCCTCGCTCGGGCGACCGGGTGCCGGTCCGTGCGGCGGGGCAGCCGCGGCGGGGGGAACGGCCTCGACCCGCCGCGGCCAGCCGGCGCGCACCTCGGCCGGCGCGAAGGGCAGCTCGTCGCCGTCGACCCGCACGACGACGCACTCGGCGCCGGCGGCAGGGTCGAGCAGCCGCACGAGCACGCCGCGGGTGCCGGCGGGGAGCCCGCTGGCCGGGGACAGGGTCACGCGCACCTGGCGTCCGGCGGCGAGCGACTCGGCCGCCGCCGCCAGGTCCAGCGCCGGCTGGCCGGTCGACGTCGTCCCCCCACTCGCGCGTGCCACCGCTGCCCCCCCGTCCGTCGCCGTCGGCAGCGACTGCCGCGCAGTCTGCCCGACGGCGACGGACGGGGGGGCGGGAGCACGGGCCGCTGCACGCAGAAGCGACCGGCCGGACCGATTTTCGGTCACCAGCCGACGCTCTGCGTGCACGGGGTGCTGGCGGTGACTCAGCCGGTGAGACGGCCGGCGGCGAGGCAGCCGGCGGCGCCGCGGCAGGTCTGCAGCGCCGTCACGGCCGCGTGCAGCTGGTCGACCGTCGCCGCCGCCAGCGTCGCCGCCACGTTGTGCTGCTCGTAGGGATCGCTGGTGAGGTCGTAGAACTCCCGCTCGCCGTCGGCGTACTCCACCCACAGCGAGCTCGCCGTACGGATCGCCTGATAGGTCGTGGGGTTGCCGCTGCCCGCCGCCGGATAGTCGGGGTCCTGCCGGTAGAAGTCCGCGCCGTGGTGCTCGACGAGCGCTGCCGTGCGCCAGGCGCCGACCGGCTCGCCCCGCAGCAGGGGGAGCAGGCTCCGGCCGTCGACGGACGGCGGCGGGGTCAGGCCCGCCATCCGCTCGATCGTCGGGGCGAGGTCGACGTTCTGGGTGAGATCCGCGACGGTCGCCCCGGCGAGCACCCCGGGGCCGGTGACCACCAGCGGCACCCGCACGTCGGAGTCGAAGGCGGTGAGCTTGCCGGCGGTCAGCTGGTGCTGGCCGAGGTGGAGGCCGTTGTCGGACGTGAACATGAGGTAGGTGCTGTTCGCGAGGCCGGCGGACGCCAGCGCGCCCTGGACCCGCCCGACGAGGCGGTCGACCGCCTGCACCGCCTGCACCCGCTTGCGGAAGGCTTCGTCGAGACCGGCCAGCTGCTCCGGCGTGAGCGGGTGCCCGGCCAGCCAGGCCGGCGGGTCGGTGTTGGCCTCGTTGAACGACGGGTCGCGCGGCGCCATCAGGCCGGGGAACGACGCGGCGTCCCTCGGGGCCGGCGTGTAGGGCGCGTGCGGGGCGAAGGTGGAGATCTCGGCGAGGAAGGGCTGCCGGGCTGCCGCGGCGGCCCGGACGACGCCGGCGCCGCGGACCGCGAGGACGTCGGTCAGGTAGTCCTTCGCGCCGGTGCCGCGCTGGACGAGCCGGCCGTCGACGTTGAGCCGGTAGCCGAACTCGGCGTAGCCGTTGCCAGCTGCCGCCCAGTCCGACCACCCGGGTGGGACGTAGCGCGCGCGACCGTTGACGTTGGCGGCCGGCTGGTAACCGTTGAGGTACTTGCCCATGAAGGCGGTCCGATATCCGCTGCGCTGCAAGGCAGTCGCGAAGGTGACCCGCTCGCCGCCCTTGTCGTGGAAGGCGCTGAAGCCGCCGTCGGATCCGGTGTTGCCGAAGACACCGGTGTTGTGCGGGAAGCGGCCGGTGAGGATCGAGGACCGGGACGGGCAGCAGAGCGAGTCGCTGACGACATAGTTGGAGAAGCTCGTCCCGGAGCGTTGCATCGCCTGCACGTGCGGCATGTAGGGCAGCAGGTCCGACGACAGGTCGTCGGTGAGGATCAGGACGACGTTGGGGTGGCCGGGGCCGGCGACGAGCGCGGGCGGCGCCTGCTGCGGCGGGGCCGGGCGCAGCGCCACCTGGTCTGCGGCCGACGGGCCAGCCGGCGCCGGAGGCTGCGGGCTGCCCGGCGGCGGCGCCGGGGCCAGGGCCGGAGCGGCCGGCGGCACAGCGGCCGGCGCGGTCGGGGCTGCCGCAGGCACGGCTGCCGCAGTCGGGGCTGCCGCGGTCGGGGCGGCCCCGGACTGATGAACCGCCGGGTTGGCCGCACACCCGGCCAGCGCGGCCGCCGACAGGACGGCGGCCAGGGCTCTGTCTGCTCGCAGCACGGCTCCAGCATGGGGGCGGTCACGACCGGCTCCCGTCGGCGATGCCCGGTGCGGCGCCTCGCCGTAACACGAGGTGGCGAGCGGCAGACTCGCGGGCGTGCATCCACCGGTCGCCGTACCCACCAACCGCCCTCGCACCGCTGCCGGCGCACTGCCGCTGCTCGCCGCCGCAGTGCTGGCGGCGGCTCCCACGTCAGCGAGGGCAGCCACTGTCGCGGACGCACCGGCAGCGGCCGCCCGCACACTGACGGCGTTCCCGAGCCCCGGTGCCCAGTGGGCGAGCACCAAGACCGAGATCTCGCTGCGTGGGGTGGGCGCCGCCGCGCTGGGGCGGGTCGTCGTGCGTGGATCGCATTCCGGCGCCCACGGCGGCCGGGTGCTGGCCGACAGCGACGACGCCGGCGGCAGCTTCGTGCCGGACGACGACTTCGACCCGGGCGAGACGGTGACCGTGTCGACGTCGCTGCCGGTCCGCGGGGGTCACTCCGGTGCGTTCATCTTCCGCACCGCCGCCGCCGCCGCCTTCCCCACCGGCCGGCTGCCAGCGCCGCGCGGCGCCCTGCTGGTCCAGAGCTTCCTCAGCGCGCCGTCCCTGCACCCGCCGGTGCTGACCACCGTCACCGCCAACCGGGCCGGGAGCGCGCCGGGCCTCACCTTCACGGCGCCCTACGGCTTCCCCGGCAGCGCCGGCGCGGAGATCAGTGACGACGACGGCACCGTGGTCTATTACGCGCCGTCCGGCCAGGTCGTCACCAACTTCCGGGTGCAGGCCTATCGCGGCAAGCCCGTGCTGACCTGGTGGCAGGGCGACGCCGCGCTCCCCGGGGTCGGCCGGGGCCGCTTCGTCATCGCCGACACGTCCTACCGCGAGATCGCCAGCTTCGCTGCCGGCAACGGGCTGCGAGGCGACCTGCACGAGTTCACCCTCACACCAGCCGGCACGGCGCTGGTCACGGCGTACGCGCCGGTCAAGGTGGACACCAGCAGCGTCGGCGGCACCCATGCCGGGGTGGTCCTGGACAGCGTCATCCAGGAGCTCGACGTCGCCACCGGCCGGGTGCTCCTGGAGTGGCACGCGCTGGACCACATCGGCCTCGCCGACTCCTATCTGACCGCGCCGACGGGCCTCTCTCCGTGGGACTACACCCACATCAACTCCGTCACCCCGTACGGCGACCGCGCGCTGCTCGTCTCGCTGCGCTCGACCCACCAGGTCATCGAGGTGGACCGCGCGACCGGCGCCGTGACCTATCTGCTGGGCGGCAAGCGGCAGGGGCTGCCCAGCACGGGGCCGGCCGGCACGCACAGCCAGCACGACGCGCAACCGCACGACGACGGGACGATCACGATCTTCGACAACGGCGCCGGCGCCGGCCCCTACCCGCACGAACACAGTCGCGGCCTGGTGCTGTCGCTGGACCGGGGCCGGCTGTCCGTCCGCAAGGTCCTCAGTGCGCCGCCCGGCCTGGCGCGAGCATTCAGCCAGGGGGGCCTGCAGGCCCTGGTGCACGGCGGCTACCTGGTCGACTTCGGGGCCACCGGTGCGGTCGTGGAGTACCGCTCGGACGGGCAGGTGCTGCGCGACCTGCGCTTCCAGCGCGGCGTGCAGAGCTACCGAGCTACCAAGGCCGAGTGGCACGCGGCGCCGGCCACGGTGCCGGCGACCGCCGTCCGCCCGACGGACGGCGGCAGCACCGTCTACGTCAGCTGGAACGGCGCCACCGAGGTGGCCTCCTGGCGGCTGCTCGCCGGGGGCAACCCCTCGGCCCTGCAGCCGGTGTCCACGGTCGCCAAGGCGGGTTTCGAGACCCCCATCTCCAGCACGGTCACCGGCGGTCTTGTCGCGGTGCAGGCCCTGGACGCCGGCGGCCACGTGCTCGCGGCGTCGGCTCCGGCGCCGGTGCGGTAGGCGCCGGCTGGGCCAGGATGGGCCCATGTCCGGTCAGCCGCTCGTCGCCGCCGTCGGCGGCCACTCCCCCGTCGTCGACCCCACCGCCTTCCTCGCCGCGGGGAGCGTGGTGCTGGGCGACGTCGAGATCGGCCCGCAGGCGAGCGTGTGGTACGGCACGGTCGTGCGGGCCGACAGCGCCCCGATCCGCATCGGCGCGGGCACCAACCTGCAGGACGGGGTCGTCGTGCACGCTGACCCGCTCTACCCCACCACCATCGGCGCCAGGGTCTCCGTCGGTCACCGCGCGGTCGTGCACGGGTGCACGGTCGGAGACGACGTGCTGATCGGCATGGGCGCCACCCTGCTCAACGGCGCCGTCGTCGGGCCCTGGTGCCTCATCGCGGCCGGCGCCGTCGTGCTGCAGGGTGCCGAGATCCCCGCCGGGTCGCTGGTGGCCGGCGTGCCGGGCAAGGTGCGCCGCACCCTGTCGGAGGAGGAGCGGACCGCCATCGCGCTCAACGCCGAGGCCTACCTGCACGCCACCGAGGCGCACCGCGACGTGCTCCCCGCGGCTAGCCCTGCTTCTGGTGCCGCACCCGCGTCGGCTCGATGAGGTAGCTGATGCGCTGCTCGCCCGGCTGGTGGAACGGGTAGTCGTCCAGCCCGAGGAACTTCTTCGCCAGCCGGTCGATGTGGGCATCGCTGCCCTCGGTCGTCCCGGTGGCGGTGCCGCGGATCTCGACGTAGTCGTAGGGGTTCTGCTCGTCGTAGACCACCACCGTCACGCGAGGGTCGCGCTCGAGGTTGGTCGGCCAGGCGCGGCCGACAGCGCTGTTCACCGCCGGGCGGCCGCCGATCAGGTCGATCCAGACGACGGTGCTGTGCACGCTCCCGTCCGACCCGGTGGTGGACAGCACCGCGTGGTTGCGCGTCGCCAGCAGGGCCTGCACGCCGGGATCGTCGAGGGTCGTCATGCACCTCAGCCTGCCCCATCCGCTCGCGACCAGCGGGGACCGCGGTGGCGGGCCCGGGTGACGGGCTCCGATCGCGGGTAGGGCCCGGCTGCCAGAGTGCGAGCGGCAGGGGCCGCGGTGCCGGCGGGAGAGGTGCGGGTCATGCAGTGGTGGGGTTGGCTCATCGTGGTCCTGGTGGTGATCGCCGCGCTGATTGGCGCGGTCATCGCCGTGCAGGCCAGACGCCGACGCGGCGGGGTCATCGTCGACCCCACGGGTACGCCGGGACGCGGCAGCGGTGCCGGTGCGCCGTGAGCAGGCTGATGCGCACCAGTGAGATCGCCAAGCGCCCGGTGGTCACGCACGCCGGGGACGACGTGGGTCAGGTCAAGGACGTGATCTACGCCGCGGGCGGCGGCGAGGTCGGCGGCTTCACGCTGGCCGGGAGAGGGCTGTTCGCCGGTCCGTCCAAGCAGGCGCTGCCGTGGTCGTCGGTGGGCGCCTTGGGCAACGACGCGGTGATGATCGTGGCTGCGGATGCCCTCGCGCCGCTGCAGTCCGTGCTCGATGCGTCGGCCTCCACCGGCGGCTCCGGCGGGGATGTGCTCGGCTCGCAGGTGCTCACCGACGCCGGCACCGAGCTGGGCAGCGTGGTGGACGTCATCGTCGAGGTCGACCCCGACGGGCCGGGCCGGTGCGATGTCGTCGGCTACGAGATCGAGGCGGCGGAGGCGATGGGCACCAAGGGCACCAAGGTGTTGATCCCGCTCCCCGACACGCTCGCGGCGTCCGGCGAGCACCTCATCGTGCCGGCCGCGGCACAGGACTTCGTCAGCCACGACCTGGCCGGCTTCGGCGCGGCCGTCGAGGCGTTCCGGGCGGCCCTGGAGGGGCGGGCCTGATGCGTTTCTCCGCCGCGAAGGGTCGCCAGGTGGTGAGCACCTCGTCCGCCGGGACCGTCGGCCGGGTGGACGATTTCGTGGTCGACCCGGTGTCGCGCTCGGTGCTCGCGGTGACCGTGCGCAAGGCCCAGCACGGCGACACGTTGCGCTGGTCGGACCTCACCGCCTTCGGCGCGGACGCCGTCACGGTCGACGACGCCAGCCGGATCACCGAGGCCACCCAGGACGTCAAGGCACTCACCGGCAAGCACCACCACGTCCTCGGCAAACGGGTGCTCTCCACCGGCGGCGACGAGCTGGGCACCGTGGCCGACGTCGAGTTCGACCCGGGCTCCGGCACTGTGACGGCGCTCGTGCTGGGCAGCGGCGAGGTGGCTGGCAGCCGCCTGGTGGGCGTCGGGTCCTACGCCGTGGTGGTCTCGGCGTAGCTCATGGCGGACGCGGTGGTCATCGGGGCCGGCCCGAACGGGCTGGTGGCGGCGGCGCTGCTCGCCGACGCCGGCTGGGACGTCGTCGTCGTCGAGGCGCAGGACACCCCCGGCGGCGCCTGCCGGTCGGGGGAGGTGACGGCGCCCGGCTTCAGCAGTGACCTCTTCAGCGCCTTCCACCCGCTGGCCCAGGCGTCCCCGGTGCTCGGGGGCCTCGGGCTGCAGGAGCACGGGCTGCGCTGGACCCACGCGCCGCACGTCCTCGCGCACCCCACCCCGGACGGGCGGACGGCGGTGCTGGACCGCTCGCTGGAGGCCACGGCGGCCAGCGTGTCGGCGTACTCCCCCGGCGACGGCGACGCCTGGCGGCGGCTGGCCGCCCAGTGGCAACGGCTCCGGGAACCCTTGCTGGCCAGCCTGTTCACGCCGTTCCCGCCCGTGCTCCCCGCCACCCGGGTGGTCCGCGCGTTGGGGACGGCGGAGCTGCTGCGCTTCGCGCGGTTCGCCGTGCTGCCGGTGCGGCGGTTCGCCGAGGAGGAGTTCGGCGGGGCGGGGGCCGGCCTGCTGCTCGCCGGCAACGCCTTGCACACCGACCTCGGTCCGGAGGGCGCCGGCTCCGCCATCTTCGGGTGGCTGCTGGCGATGCTCGGCCAGGACGTCGGCTTCCCGGTGCCGGTCGGCGGCGCCGGGTCGCTGACGGCCGCGCTGGTCGCGCGGGGCGCCGCCGCCGGTGTGCAGCTGGTGCTCGGCACCCGGGTCCGCCGGGTCGTGCTACGCGGCGGGCGGGCGGTCGCGGTGCTCAACGAGGACGGCCGCGAGATCGAGGCGACCCGCGCCGTGCTCGCCGACGTGGACGCGCCGCAGCTCTATCTCGACCTGGTCGGCGCCGACCACCTGCCGACCCGCCTGCAGGCCGACCTGCGGCGGTTCGACTGGGACAACGGCACAGTCAAGATCGACTGGGCGCTCTCGGCGCCGATCCCCTGGGCGGCGCCCGGCTGCGCAGGCGCGGGGACGGTGCACCTCGGCGGCGACCTGGACGACCTCTCGGTCACCTCCGGTGAGCTTGCGCGCGGGCTGGTGCCCGCCTCGCCGTTCGCCCTGCTCGGCCAAATGACCACGAGCGACCCGAGCCGGTCGCCGGCTGGCACCGAGTCGGCCTGGGCCTATGCCCACGTCCCGCAGCACCCGCGCGGGGACGCCGGCGACGGCGGCATCGGCGCGCATTGGGACGCCACCGACGTCGAGCGTTTCGCCGAGCGGCTGGAGGACGTCGTCGAGCGCTGGGCGCCCGGCTTCGGCTCGCGGATCGTCGGCCGGCACGTGCAGGGGCCCCGTGAGCTGGAGGACCACGACGGCGGGCTGCGCCTCGGCGCGCTGAACGGCGGCACGGCGGCCATCCACCAGCAGCTGGTCTTCCGTCCGGTGCCCGGGCTCGGGCGCGCCGAGACCGTCGTGCCGGGTCTCTACCTGGCCGGGATGTCCGCGCACCCGGGCGGAGGGGTGCACGGCGGACCAGGGGCGAACGCCGCACGGGCGGCGCTGCGGGCGCACGGCCTGCTCGGGCCGGTGCGGCGCGGGCTGGTGCAGGCGCTGCACCGCAGGATCTATGCCTGACGTCCCCCCTGCGCGCGCCGCTGCTCGGCCAGCCGCGCCAGCCGACGCAGCGTCTCCTTATTGCGCGCGGCGACGAGCAGGTCGAGGACCGGGTTGTGGGCCCAGCGCACCAGGCCGGTGCGAGGATGCTCCTCGAGCGCCACGTGCGTGTCGCCGTTCGTCGTCGCCGTCGTGCTGATGCGGATGTGGATGGTGCCGAGCGGCGGGGCCTTTGCCTCCATCAGCACGGTGCGCGGGCGGTCCAGCTCCAGGATCTCGGTCTCGCCGCGCACGGCAAGCGGCCGCCGGAGCACCTGGTAGCGCAGCCTGCTGTGCGGCGCGGGGAACGCCGCGTCCAGCGGCTCGGTGCGCGACGTGCCGACGACCCAGTCGCCGTAGGTGGTCGCATCGCTGAGCACCGCCCAGACGTCGTCGAGGTCGGCGCGCACGTCCCGGGCCACGGTGCTCATGCCCCGATCATTCCCCGTCCGCCTGCCGCGCCGGGTGACGCGGTGCCAGGCTCGGCCCGTGGCTGACGCCAGGGTCGGGCTGGTCCTCGGTGCGGGGGGCGCGACGGGAGCCGCCTTCCACCGCGGCGTACTGGCTGCGCTGCAGGAGGTTCGCGGCCTCCACGGCGGAGGCGCCCTGCTCATCGTCGGGACGTCTGCCGGCTCCCTGGTGGCGGCACGGCTGCGGCGACCAGACGTCGCCGGCGTCGCTCGCGTCGAGGTGCCGGAGGAACCGCTGCTGCGCCGGCTGCCCGTGCTGACACCGTGGCTTGCCGCCGCCCGCCGGCCCTGGCAGGCCAGGACGGGTGTCCTCGCCGCCAGCCTGCTGCCCGCCGGGACGCGCCCCACGGAGGCCTTCGCCGCGGGGATCCGCCGGCAGTACGGCACGGGCTGGCCCGGTCTGCCGACGTACGTCGTGGCCGTGCGGCGTCGCGACGGACGCCGGGTCGTGTTCGGCCGCGACCTGGTGCCCAGCGACGGCATGGCCGCCGCCGTCGCCGCGTCCTGTGCCATCCCCGGCTACTTCCGGCCGGTCACGGTCGACGGCGAGGCCTACGTCGACGGCGGGGTGCACTCCCCCACGAACGCCGACCTCCTGGTGGGGACGGACCTCGACGTGGTGATCGTCAGCAGCCCGATGTCGGTCGCGGCGGGCCGCCAGCGGCCCTCGGTGGAGCTGCCGCTGCGGCTGGGCTGGCACCGTCGACTGGTCCGCGAGCTGCGCCCCGTGCGCGCCACCGGCGCCGAGGTGATCGTCGTCGAGCCGGCCGGCGCGGCGCTGGCGGCGCTGGGCCTGAACTCCATGGACGCGTCGTCCTCGGACCGGGTCGAGGCGACCGCCCACGAGCTCGCCACCCGCCTCCTGCACGCCGTCTGACACCCTGGGTGCACCCGTCGCGGCGGGCGCGGGGCGGTAGCTCAGTCGGTCAGAGCAGCGGACTCATAATCCGTCGGTCCTGGGTTCGAGCCCCAGTCGCCCCACCCGCACTTTCCCATCTACCCTGGGAGAGCCGGCTTCGAGATCGCTGACCCGCCCACCCTCTCCCGCGGTCTGTCCACAGGTGGCGCGCCCTCGCCCGCCCGTTCAGCCTGTCCGCCTAGAGTCGTCGGCAGGTTAGACCGCTCTTCCCCCGCGGTCCCGCAGGCAGGAGTAAGACGATGACGACGAGTCCACTGAGGAACGCTTCCGGGGAGCGCTCGCCGGAGCAGGTGGCTCACGAGCAGGCGGTGCGCGAGGTCGGCGACACCTTGCTGAACATTGAGCAGGCCATCAAGCGCGGCCAGCGGGGCCGGCGCAGCATCGAGGTGACCGGCCGCGAGCCCGACCTCGCACTGGCGCTCGGCAGCGCGCTGGAGGACCTGGAGCGAGTACGGAAGACCCTCTTCCAGAGCGCCTACCTGGGCGGCGACCAGCCCCGCCTGCTCTAAACGGGGCGACCGATGCGCAGCGGGCAGGAGATCGCGGCAGCGCTGCGGACCTTCACCGTGCGCTGGCGGGACTACGCCGGCTCCGAGCGCGGTGAGGCACAGACCTTCCTCAACGAGCTGTTCGCGTGCTATGGCACCGATCGCAAGGCCGTCGCAGTGTTCGAGGACGCACACTCCTCGACCGGGATCATGGACTGCCACTGGCCGGGTGTGGTCATCGTGGAGATGAAAGCGCCGCAGTGGGCGGGCCGGATCGAGGCCCATCGTCAACAGGCCCTGGACTACTGGCGCCACTCCTCCGATGTCGCGACCGACAGACCAGCCCCGCCGTGGGTCGTGCTCTGTGCGTTCCAACGTTTCGAGGTGTGGGAACCAGGACGGTTCCCGATGGCTCCTCGGGTCAGCTTCACCCTGGACGAGCTGGCCGATTCCTATGACCGGCTGCTGTTCCTCGCGGGGGCCGATCAGGCGCCGCTGTTCGGGGAGCACTTCCGAGCACTGACCACCGAGGCCGCTGAGTTGATGGGCGGCCTGCACACCTCGCTCGCGGAGCGCCAGGCCGCCCCGCCGGAGACCGTGGCGATGTTCGTGCTGCAGGTGGTGTGGTGCCTGTTCGCCGAGGACCTCGGGATGCTCGACGGCTACCCCGTCCAGACCATCGTGGACGGCCTGCTGCGCGATGGGAACCGGTCGTCGTACGCCGAGTTGGGGGCGCTGTTCGAAGTCCTCAACGACCCGGAGGACTACGGGAGGCAGGGTGTGCTGAGCGGCACCCGCTATGTGAACGGCTCGTTGTTCGAGCGACCCGCGCGGGTGCACCTGCTGCCGGAGGAGCTCGAGGTGCTGCGCCAGGCGGCGACGTTCGACTGGCGGCGGGTCGACCCGACGATCTTCGGTTCGTTGATGGAGAAGACGCTCGGCAAGGACAGGCGGAAGGAGCTCGGCGCGCATTACACCCACGAGGCCGACATCATGAAGATCGTCCGCCCGACCGTGGTCGCTCCCTGGCAGGAACGCATCGACGCCACAAGCAGCGCCACCGAGGCGCGGGCGCTGCTCGACGAGCTCTGCTCCTTCCGGGTGCTCGATCCTGCCTGCGGGTGCGGGAACTTCCTCTACCTGGCATACCGGGAGCTCCGCCGCCTGGAGCACGACCTCAAGCAGCGCATCCGGAACCTCGCGGCCAGGAGCGGCATCGCCGAGCCGACGGGTCCATGGCCGTATGTCCCGCTCGCCAACATGCAGGGCCTCGAGCTGGAACCCAGCTCCATGTTGTTGACCCGCGTCACGCTGTGGATGGGGCACCGTCAGGTCACCGACCAGTACGGCGAAGCCGAGCCCGTGCTACCGCTGGTGGACCTCTCCGGGGTTCAACGCGCCGACGCGCTGTTCACCCCATGGCCCGCGACGAACTGCATCATCGGCAACCCGCCGTTCCTCGGCTCGCAGCACATGCGCCGCGCGTTGGGAGACGCGTACGTCGACCGGATCGCCGATACCTTCGGCGTCGGCGTCAAAGATCTCTGCGTCTACTGGTTCCGCAAAGCGCAGGACCACCTGAAACCCGGGCAGCGTGCCGGGCTCGTCGGGACCAACTCGGTCACGCAGAACCGCGCCCGCTCGGTGTCGCTGAACTACATCGTGGAGCACGGCAGCGTGATCACCGACGCGATCTCCACGCAGAAGTGGCCCGGCGAGGCAAAGGTGCACGTGAGCATCGTCAACTGGGTCAAAGAGCCGTGGGCGCCGCCCGAGCCGGTCGTGCTTGACGGGTTGCCAGTTCCGGGGATCTCACCGGAGCTGCGAGCCAGGGGGTCCTCGACTGCCGACGCCGCTCGCCTAGCACCGAACCTGGGGCGATGCTTCCAGGGCGCCATCCCCGTGGGGGAAGGCTTCGTCTTGTCCGAGGAGGAGGCGCGCGGCCTGCTTGCCCGGCGAGAGGTCGATTACAAGAATGTCGTGCGTCCCTATCTGACGGGCGACGATATTGCGGAGGAGCCCCAACAGCGGCCACGGCGATGGGTCATCGACTTCGGACTGCGTTCACTTGAGGAAGCACTCCGATACCCCGCGGCGCTGGAGGTACTCCAGCAGCGGGTTCGACCTGTACGAGCGAACAACCGTGACGACGGTTTCCGCAGTTTTTGGTGGCGCTTCGGCCGGCCTCGACCGGCGTTGCGTGCCGCGATCGCGGGACTCGACCGGTACGCGACGGCCATCAGCTTGGGCAAGCGGCTTCTCTTCTGTTGGACGGACGCATGGACGTTGTCCAACCGTAACTGTTCAGCAGGTTCCGGGTTCGGGGAGCCAGGGGTGGCCTTCGGCGAGTTGGCGTAGGACGTCGAGACTGTTGTGGCCGTTCTTGGCGGCGGTGGACAGGTAGCTGCGCAGGGTGCAGAAC
>JAABUP010001598.1_pt1 | contig 47426 bp, 45 predicted proteins | sample 5559201 | NCBI WGS metagenome assembly JAABUP01 (sample SAMN10711887, study PRJNA513373) | rock metagenome | isolation source: Antarctica rocks | place: Antarctica
ACTCCACGCCATACGTCTCCCAAGATCCCCAGGATTGAACTTTACGCCGATTGCTCTAGAAGACTCTCACATCCATTCACCTTGAATTTGAGGACACCATGGCGTCGGAACAAGAGCTCGCCGACATGGAGAGAATGTCGAACGATTATGTTCCGGATGTGAAGGTACTGGTGTCGGCCTTTCCTCTCTATGGGCCATTCTAACGGAATGGAAAGGGGCCTCTGGTTGGACCGCAACAGTCGACCGAAGCACTGATAGCGGAGTACGCCCAAGCGGATCCAATCTATGTACACAAAACTATGGTATACGCCAGCACCGAAGAACAGGCGGTTCACGCTTTGCTAATTTCATCCTCCGATAGGCGCTTCCAGCGAAATTTTCCCATTACCGTACAGTGAGGGGGGATGGAAATTGCGGCTGGAGAGGTACGCCAATCAACGATCTCTGACACTCCTGCTTGTTCCATCATGAGGGCTAAATGACTCTAAGCTCTGGCTTTCGGCTATCTGGAGACTCTTCTTCGGCTTGGGAACCCTGCCAAAATTCGAGCGGAAACCGAGAGGCTCAAAGGCTGCAATCAGACGCTAGATGCCGTTGGATACCCAGAAACCGTGTATGAAGACTTTACCGATCAGACCTTCCTGCTCCTTGAAAATCTCTTGGCCAATCTGTCCAACGAGGATAGTGGAGGTTCGTTACTTACGAGCTTCAATGATGTCGATATTTCCAGCGCAGTCACATATCATTTCAGGGTATGTGATCTTAGGCTAGCTTTACCCCAAACGGCACAGAATGTACTGATCTTGCCTAGCTCCTTACTAGTGCATGGATGAAATTGTATCCGGACATCTATTCAGGTTTTCTCCCCGGCATGGACGTCAACATGTATTGCGCGCAGAACATTGAACCGCCGATGATTGAGCTCGATCATTTAGGACTGCAATGCCTAGCCACTTCCGTTATTAACGAAGCAGGGATTGCCATCGAGGTGCTGTATCTAGATCGCAGTGAAGGCGAAGAGGTGAACACCCATCGATTCCCCGTGCTTGACGGTGAGGGAAAGGTTGTTGATGGGGCTCCAACAATCCGACTTCTATATCGACCGTACGTCATGACGGTTTACTAGGGTCGACAAGGGATGCACGCTGATGAATCGTAGGGGTCACTACGATTTGTTGTATAAAAGCGAGGACATCACCGATATGGCCATAGAAAGCCTGCGTAACCTCGAAGTCCGTCTGGTGTCTGAACCGATATACGATTCTTTCGGGAACATTGATTTTTCTCGAAGTGAGGACTTCGGCGCTTATCTGTCAGACATTCCTGGCTTCACCCTGTGTACTCCAGCAACGACGTTTTCGTCTGAATTGTACTCGAACCCGAGCCAATCGTTGCCAACGCAATCTATTCCCAGTCCAACGAATACCGTCAGCACCAAGCTAGCCCAAATTACTTTGGCTCCAGCAGTAGCGGAGAGCAGAACCCGTTCGAGTCAATCCACCTCACCGCCATCATCAGAAAACACGACCGAAACCAAATTCCGGGGCTCCACTTATCAATATGAGTATCAGGACTGCCGTGTCTGGCTACGATCGCAGCAAGCGCAAGCCGGCCTCACAGGGTAAGCACCTCCTCGCAACTACTCGCTGGGTGCAGAAACTGACTTTGTGCTCAGGGATAACCCTGACATGACTAAAAAAGAAGATCCGGCACATTATACAAATGATGCATTCCAGCCTCAAATTTGGCAACCGGACTCTGCTTACGAGACCGACACGCCGGGAAAGGGCTCCTCTTAGCACTATCGGGGTTTAGGAGAGCTGTCGCCCCTTAATCTCAATTACGATGTCTACGACCGAAACGAAAGGATCTACTTCTCTCGGACCTCAACTAGGAACTGGCCGAACCGAACTGTACCATTCTGGGGTGGAGACTTGCTGCATACTTTTACCGGCTACCATCTCGCGGCTAGATCATTTGGAGTTGGCGGCAGTGATAGAGTGCACTTGAAAAGACACGACACGTGGCTTGGAGGCTTTTATTCTTTGCAAACCCGATCTTTACATGTACCACCTTAGGATGTGGCAATTTTCTGCAGGAGCACTAATTAAATTTCCTGGTTGGAGACAAAAAGACCACCCCTTTTAAACAAGCTTCGTTTCCCCTCGAACCTATGACTTTCGCCGGGGCTTGCTCTTCTTCCGGCGCTACGATACTCAGGTGAAAAGGTGCCAAGATTCACGACGTTACTGGCCGCTTTGATCTCGAGCCTCGGATTCGATGGCCCGAAGGAAGGCTGACCGACAGCACTAACGATCCCTGGTGCCGTGACAGCTACCAATCTTCCACATCACCGTCTCCCTTTTCCCTCAATCCCAGAACCCCCTTTTCGAAACCGTGTTCGAAACCTCGCCACCTGCACTCCTAGCATTCTATGTCTCTGATACGCTCAGTCCCTCACCTTCCACTTCCCTACCACTGCAAAAAGCCCTACCGAGGTCCCATTACTTCAATCGTCCCCTCGAGTATTCAAATGAAGGTTCTTCCGCGCCCTCGATAGCTAGCAATAAGAATGGAACTAGCCGAATGAGTTTCGATATACTTACCAATCGTCATAGTGAGGTAAAAGGAAGAAGCAGGGAAACGAGCAAGGTCAATCAACGGATGTGGGGAATTGAGAGATTTGGTGGGGGGATGGTTTGGAGTGGGATTGATGGGTTGACGGGGATGAGTTGATGGGGATTATTGTTAGGCCGTGGGATTTCTACTAGTGCGTTCGGGGTTACGATTAGTTGATTCATGGGTGGAGATTTGGACGTCGGTCTGTTAGACTAATTACTTGCTTCATTAATCAATCAATCAATTGAATTATAAGATTATAGCGACAAGGACCGACAAAGCATGCTATCTAGTCGATCCAACAATCCAAGCAATGGGTCTGGCATAACAGTCTATCCTAGACATCATCCCTCCGCGCTCGGCCATCGCAGCTGAGGCTTGTGGTGAGATGTCAGCGTGGGACGGCATGAATGTTGCCGACAAACCCCATCACAGAGGCATTCCGTTGAAGGGAAGAGACGAGATCGTGTTGGGATTGGATTTTCACGCCGCGGCAATCTGATTCGTCAATGTCCCGGCTTCCGACGGAGGTGTGTGTGTGACGATCGATGCTTTTCTCAGGCACGAGTACATACGTTGACGGCACGACTGAACAAGAGGACCTAGGAATTGCAAAGGCTGAGGATGAAGACAAGGCCCCGGTATCCGTCAGGAATATGATCATAAAGCAGTGATTGATGGTGGTAGAATCTCGATGATTTCGATTGATCGGCTGGACTAAGGTATTGTATGTAGTACATGGTATCTAAATAGTGAAAACATCGCCCAACGCAAAAGTGCGAGCCATATAATATATCTTGGCCAAAAACCCCGGGTCGTAGAATAGCCAAAATTGGCTCAATGGGTCTCTTGCTTTCCAAAAAGGATGCCCGAGACCAAGAAGTGAAGATGGCATATAAATTGAGGTAAGAAGCCAGAATAGATCTGCAGCCGCCTATGCAAGATCCCAAGAAGAAAAGCCCCCTATTTACATATATCATGCTTTTGTGAAAGCCAGAATACATTCACGCTCATTCAGACATTAGTTCTATAATTCTCGTTTGCCGAGATCCTCGTAGCATAGTTCGCGCCGATTCGCCGATATAAAAGATGTAGTTGCTTGTCGAAGTCAAAATGGTAGATTCACATGGCACCCTTCCCACCATACAAAGTCCCATTCCCGAAGCCCACGGTCAATGCTGAAAGGTCGACAGTGATATTGCCACCAGCACTAGTCTGAGTGGCATCAAACGTCTTGCCGTCGCTCAAGATAGCTTGCAACCGATCCAGCGCCGTTTGAGTCTGCGTCAAGGACGACGTTTCCTGGAAAATGAACAGAACGGCCGTTCGTGAGAAATCGATGACCCGTTGCGTGACTGGCTTCTTGTTACTCGCGGATGACGGGGAAGCGGCTCCGGCGGTGGAAGTTGCTGGAGCTGGAGCTGTGCCGCCGCCTGCGTCGACTGAAGGCGCAGCGAAAATAATGCCGTTTGTGGTCTGTGCACTGGCTCGAGCGTAGAGGGTTCTCGAGCTGTGATGGTGGGTCTTTGTAGGCGGGGTGAGGACTTCTTCTAATGACAACAATTTGGGGCCTTGGTGCGAGTGGATTTCTGGCAGAGGGAGTTGAGCAAGGTTTCGGCGTTGGGCTTTCTGACCGAATGTGACCAAGGCGTTTTCGGAAGCACAGGAGAGGTTTGCAGCACTGAAGAGCGAGAGGAGGGTGTAGGAACTGATGGGTATACTGAAATTCGACTGAGAGGCGGCGAAGATTCGGGGTATGCTATCTCCTAGAGTTGCGTTTCGGTAAGTGGTAGTAGACTGAGCACCAGGAATATCAGTCCCAGTACAGCTGGAGTCGCCTGGTGTATTGCACGAAGAACCAAGAAAGCCATTGGAACAGATACATCGACACTTCTTGTCTACGACGACGCTACTTCCACCATTCGCACATGGCAAAGTCGTCTCGCAGTCGGAAATATCCGGGGTATTGTTCTTATGATTGCGAGGTATAACGACGAGTGTGATCGGGATTATGACCGCAGCGGCGATCAGCAGAAGCAGAATTATCATCAGGAGAATAAAGGCCCAAAGAGGCAAGCCGCAACATTTTCGTCTTCGCTGCCTTTGAGAGACTGAAGAGCCATAGCCAGGAGTCTGTGCCCTTGAGAGAGCCGACTTGCCATGTGGTGAAGGCGTGGGCCAGCCCGCAGGCCGGTGAGGCGTGGGCGTGGTTGGGGATGGTGACGGAAAGGCGGCCAGTATATCTGATATGGACCCATCTCCTTTTGCAGCTTTCTCTTTTTCTTTGGACTCTTTCTCTTTCGCATCCAGCAGATCTAACATCCCTACCCGGCTTGCTGTTTTGCCTCGGTCTAGATTCGAGGCCAATTTTGTTGCTCGTCTGATGAGGTCTGGTAGACTCGTCGCACTCCCTCGTCCAGGCCCTCCCTTGGAAGCCTCCAGATTCAAACGAGGTGGTCGTTTGAATTCTTTTTCGTTAATCGAAGGAGCTATTGAAGGTGATGCTGTCCCGCTCGAAGCAAGCGCACCTCCCTTCTCAAGGTGGCTCATAATCTGGCCCACCCTAGGATCAATAGGTGACGCGCTGGGAGATGGTGTTCCGAAGTATTGATGGCTACCTGCTTGGTTTGGATTAAGATTTGGCATTGGAGATTGAGTACGAGGAGAGTCCAGGAATGTAGCGTCGCTTTCGTAGCCAGAGTATAGTTGCGGATTCAGTCTTCCATCAGCCCTGAAATTGTGTCGTCCGATGGGATCGGTATCAGGAGCACCCGTGCGCCAACGTTCGTCTTGCCTAGCTTGCCAATCCAGCTCTCGCATACCTCGCGGCCCTCTGTCCGACTCTTCCCCACTATCTACGGTTTCGAGGAATGGCATTCGCGGCTTCCCTTGGCTCCCTCTTCTCACCAGACCCGAAGAATCGTCGTGGTCACCGGCGCTCGATCCCCGCCCACTGGTGCCACCCTGAGAATGATCCTCGTCCTCTTCATCAATTCCTCCACCCATGTAGTATTCTAGCGGACTGTCTCCCCAACTCTCCGCGAAAACTTGACTGGGCGCATGGGAGCTGTGCGTTTCGGACATTTCTTCCGGGATCGGGGGAACGAAGGATGTTTGAGAGTAATACGACGATCCGCCTTTCCGTGCCGAGGGGGGAGGTCCTAGATTTCGCCTGGGCGGAGGTTGAAACAGAGGTGCTGGAGGCATCGCGGGTGTGGAGGGAAAATCAGGTATGCTACCGGTGGAAGAGACTGTCGAAGTAGTCGAGGTTGTGAGAGGCCTACCGGAACTGCTGGACTCGGTGAAGCCATCCTCCCAGTAATTTCGTGACTGCTGTTCAGACGGTGGAGGTGGGCGGTATTGAAAAGGCTGTAGTTGATTTGGTGGGAATTGGGATGACCCAGGCATGGGAGGTACGAAGTTTGGTCGTGGTGGCCTTTGAGGAGCTGGCCCCCGACCAACATTTTGATCCTGCCTTGCATTAGGGTTACCAGGACGAGAGAAATCTTGTGGGCCAGTCGGGCTAGCCATGCCTCTGTTAGGACGACTCGCGCTGGCTGGTACATTTCCAGGGGCGCTGGGTCCTTGTGGTGGGTATTGAGGGTATCGAGCGCGATTCGTGGGGCTCGATGCTCGCTGAGGGGATCTTCTCGGCGACCCGACGGACAATGGCGTTGGATATTGGGGCATCTGAGCTTGTTGTTGCGGCACTCCAGCTGCTGCTCTTTGCCTGGCACGTTTGACCGAACCTGCAGGACTCTTCTCGCCGCTCATTGCCCGCCCTCGACCAGCCTCCGCCTGCCGAGATTCTCGAATGTCGGACTCCATCTATACTGAGAAGGACCGCTGGACGACGAGGCGATTATCGATTCATGGTGCAATGGACCCTGATCTGAAATACGATCGGTGATCACCAGTGCCGTCCCTGCGAGTCAGATGTCGCCACCGAGAGGCAGCCGAGTACGTTTCGTCGATCAGCGGCCGGGAATCGAGTTTGACGCGGGATGAACCAAGCCAATCTGTAAGGACTGTAGAAATTAGAGAAACTGTTGTGAGGCAGAGGTAGAGTCGGAGAGCGTCGAGGTAGGAGGCAGCGGTACACAGCCGTGTGGTTGGGGGCGGTCAGGAGCCGGTGTGTGACGGGCTGATGCACTTCTGGCTGGCGTAGACGGTGGACGGTAGAGCAGCCGCTTATGGACCCCTTTGTAGCTTCTTTGTTTGTCACCTGGTACCAGACGTGCGGGGAATTGACCTGTCAATATGATAGGAATTAAATCTCGACGCGCCTCAAGCTCATGGGATTGAGGTGTGCAGCAAACTGTGCAATGCAGGCTCGAGGAAAGGACGGCACGGTAGAATGCGAGATGGAAGATGTCTCGCAGATCGAGAGGACCAAAATTAGCAGGTCCAAGACGGCAGAGGTCGACAGATACAAAGAAGAAAGGGACGACGACGGCGCGAGACAAAGAAACAGGACGAGGAGGAGGTTCGTAACTTCGTTCGAGTAGTGCAACGGAGGAGAACGGGCGGTTCAGTAGTAAGTACTGTAGTGAGCCAAGTACGTTTGGAGTTTAGCGACTTCGGCGCAGGAGCGGCAGGGTAAGGAGCTTATTTTGGCAGGCGCATTGATTGGGCGCATGGGACAGAGGAACAGGGGGATCAGGATGTGGCAGTGTGTTTGGGGTCGAAGGATGGGAAGGATGGGGAGGATGGGTAAGATTTGGCTCATTCGAGGCAGCGACTGCCCCTTCCAGCTCTTCCAGACCTTTGCCTAACCTCGACGGACTGCTAGCTGACCCTTTCACCATTCCTCTGGCGTACGGCAGAGATGTCGACAGGATTCAATGGCGGCGCAACGTCGCTCATCTCACGTGTGACTACTCCTACTGCTGCTGGTGAGCACAACATGGTGAGTGCAACGTGCAGCATGCAGCATCAAGTCGGGTTCCTTGGCGCCGTGGCAGCATTGGGGTTGGGTGTCAGTCTGCCACCGTTTCCGGGGAACAGGCCTCTGTTTCATCACCAGCATCAGTGACTCCTTTCCTTCGCGCCTGAACCTTGAAGTGAAGAATTCACAGCGACAGAGAGATTGTTGATATCATATTGCCTCACATCTCTGGCCATGTCCTGCTGAGAGAAGTTGATACATCGACCTTTCTTCGCCCTGAGGAGATCGGCAATCTCCCATGGGTTGAAGAGTCAAATGGCCATGTGCCGGGTGGAGATCACGGGGATCACGGGGGTAAAGCCGCGATCGACTTCTTCCTCTTCGTTTCAGCCCCTAGTCCCTACTAGTTTGCACTAGTCTGCACTAGCTACTCCCAGCGTAGTCTGGTAATCTTCAAGCATCAAGCATCTCCAAACCCAATTAACCGCCAACTACTGCTCGCAGCAGAAGTCCTGGATAGAGTCGCATCAAGTCGACACTCACATCTCATCCGGCTACCTTGCGAGACTCACCTTCACTTCATGGTTCGGGCAGACTCTTCCCTCATGGCTGAGCAGCGAACACAACCGTTGTCCCCCAAGTGTGTCTTGCGCGGCGTAGCCCTTCCTCAAAGGCACAGTGCTTTGCCCACCACCCCATGAAACTTGACAAATCTCCACTATGACGACCCTCTCGTTTGTCATTCCCTCTTGAGCAGTCGTTGCGCAACACGCTTCCAGCCTCTCCTCCACCAACACTGCCGACCTCGAAGGACCCTATCCTCGGTGTGAGCTTCAATCCATCGACCTCACTCGACCCCGAGCGACGAGGCCAGCCCTTTCGAAATCTAGACCGAGTCATGTCAGAGTGAGGTTGACTCTATTGAACGTGAATTTGCGCAATCCTTGCTTGCGCTGATGATCATGTTCGAGGGATGTGGACTAGATCGCACTTTCCTTTTCTATGGCAGCAATGTGCCTATTCATGTTGCAATCTTACGAAAGTCAAGGCAAGCGTGACCCACCAGTTGCAAAGGAAAGATCTAGTCCTCCAGTAATGCATGCTAGACTCCCACCCAACGGGAAAATCCTCTTTCAAAGCATTCGCAAGCAATCTGCACCTCTTACTACTCACAGTGTACCAAATTAATCCGAGCTTTATCATAGCCACATTCACAGTACTTTGCCAAGGGATCCTCCACACGCCAACCGTTTCATCGCCGATTGAGAGGATCGTATCGAGCACTAGGACCGCTCAGAGCGATGTCGCACATACCGAACAGGAGAATCTTGCGTACAGAAGGTCGTGGGAAAACCCCCGGTGCGTCCGACTAGATCCTCTGATCCTATCATAGCGCTCTGTCGGCGATGTCTTACTCGCTGTTGGCCCGAAAGCGCAGTGAAGTCGAATCCTCTGACTTTTTCGTAGCCTCGATTCTCGAGAACTCTGACAGTCCTGAGGCGAATCAGGACACCAATGAAATCTTCAGAGTTTCCAACGCTACCCTTGCTGCCAATCTCTCTCCATCGTTTCCCAAGACCCCGCAAAAAGTAACCCAAAACAGTGCCAAAAAGAGGAGACCACTTCCAGACCTGACGCGCCCCAAGCCGAGTCCGAGCCATGGAGAAAATATGTCAATGATCTTCCGAGATGCATCGGCTACCCTGCAGGAAATCCAGGTAACCGCATACAGTCCCTCTAGCATTGGGATACCTCGCCTGCCGCTATCTCAAGCCCGGAGAGAAAGATTTGGTAGTGTAAATCAAGATGACAGAAGGACGATATCGTCCATCGAGACGCCTTTCCGAGCACGCAAAGCTCGAAAATATCCCATCGAGTCAGAGTTTGATCTGACAAAGGCCGATCAGACGCCTTGCAGTGATCGACCAACCCAGACACCATTGATAGCCAAACACTTTGATGGTGTAATCAATGAATCAATGCCAAAGCACCGAAGTTTCCATGAGCATGGGTCCTCTATCCCACTGTCAGGACCACCTGATGCCGAAAAGGAGCCCATTAGTAGTGGCTTCGCAAGCCCGTCGGCCTTGTACAGCCAATCGCCCAAAACGCCTGAGGAGGTACAGTATCCGGGCTTTGAACATTGGCGTTTGCCTCAGTCTTCATCAAGAGGGGCATCTCCTCCCCGATGTGGCAGCGAAGAATCTCTGTCTAGCCATGTTACAACATCCGTACTTCCAGCGTCACAGCACCACGCTGAAAACATGCCTATCGCTAGGATCGAAACGTGGCTCAATGGCATACAGGTGCGAAAGGAAAACATCAATCAATCAGATGCACAACGACAGGGAATCGTAATGAATGAGGTCGTCATAAACAAATGCTCAAGTTCTCAAAAGGTGCTTCACGGCAAGTCTCGAACGCAAAAGAGCCAATTCGTCAGGCCGAAGTCAGGAGAGGACCTACCAAGTCTTTCAAGGTCGTCCAGCAACAAAGAAAACGTCAGTCCTGTAAAATCTACACCATCTCCTGCCCATGCCCGCATTCCGTACCTCACCACTGCGCCTTCACGTTTCCGCAATCCCAACATTGAAGCGGCGCAAGGATCCGGGTCCGCCTTGTACTCTCCCAAACCACTAGCACCTCAAGGTCATCTCAATCTCCCTCCTAGACGCAAGAAAACCCGCGTCGATGCTGAACCGAAGTTAGACTCATCGAGGTCAGGCAAGGACTTCACCATCCATGATGATCAAGTTACCGATGCATTGGCCCAGCTGAGTCCCGATGTGGAGCTTCGAAGAAAAGGCAGGCGCCGGAAGAGAGAGAGATGCATGAGTTATTGGGATGACGACATCCTGCCGGCGAGTTCTCCCTGCCTCCCAGTCAAGACTCAGGCGAGAAGTGTTTCTGTGAGGAAAGGTAAAAAGGTGCTTGGCGAGTCGCAACAGACTGATAACTTGACTAAGGATCAACCATTCGCCAGGGAAGCGGAGGATGCGGCATTCGATTTCCAGCTTTGATCGTATTAAGCAAACACTCTTGTCTCGCCTCTTACTACTGACCTAGAAGCCGAAATAGGATGTCCCTCTTGAATTGGGGTTTTGTATATACCAAAATTACTTCTACTTACCTATAGCTACAGGTAGCATCATCAAGCCTCAATATATTGAGTACTACACCTCTGCATGACTAGTATCTAAAGGCTAGCCAAGCTCCCGCGGATCGAGGCCAAGAACCCGACGTCCTACAAAAACATTTGCATGAAATCCCAGCATTGTTAGCAAGCCGCATCAACCGGCGTTTGATCTCTCAAATCTTGTGTTGTTCGGTCCAGGCTGATTGAATTTGATTTCTTCTATGTATGTGTGCTGGACATTGAGCTGTATGGCTTCACCTGGACGGCTTTACGTCTGTGGGAGAGACCAGTTGTCTGCATGCGGTGATTGAGGCCTCTGCTTTCCCGTCAGCCTCCTCACGTTCGCCCAGCAGTGACTGCGATCATGCTGTTGGCTGTAGAAGGGTTTACCCCCTAAGCGAATATCCCCTGTGTATCCTAATAACCGCGCGAGATACCGGAAAGTGCTTGATACAAAATTCTTTCAGAATCCAAATGTACATGAGCCTTGTATACCAAATTTCTTTAATAAATGACTTTTCGAAAAGGATGTTCCAACCCCCAATTCAGCCGGGGGCTCCGGGGGTGGACCCTTCTACAAAAATTCGATCAAGGATAATTACATCGATCTCAAAGTCTTGACGAATTGCTATCAGCAAAGATCATGTTCTGCTGCTGTGAACCAAGTCAGAAACAATCAATCGAGGGAATTGAAGGGGGAGAGGAGAGGTCATCAGTAGGGCTACAGCCCTATTGAGGTATATTAGTAATGCCAAGGCTTACGGAGTACAGTGTATTGAGTCTGCTGAATACACCACCTCAGTCAACAATCACTGGGACCATTGTGTTCTGGCGGTGGAACTTCCACAGCCGTGAAGTCATCTGGCATACGACGTCGGATTGTCGAAGACTGGTGCTGTGTATGGTCATTGGCTTGCAATGGGTTGGAAGCGAAGATCTCCTTCACCCCATTTGCTAGCCAGAACAGTAAAAACGATGCATTGGACACCATTTTTCTATTACCTTTCATGTGGAGCTCGACACATCATCGTGTCTCACGAAGCCGGTGTCTACTATGCGCTTTCCACGCTCTCTTGGAGGGACGTCTGCAGGCTCGAATTCCCCGCACCACCTCATTTGTGGACTTCCTCGGTGGGAGAGCTTAGCGAATGATGACTTCCACGTGACCTGCTTGGGCTTATATCAATGTGCAGTAAGGGCCGAGTATTGAGGCCATAGTGCAGTGATGATCACTCTTGCTGAGTGTCGTGGCGGAAGAAATCCCGCTAGAGTCTTCGACGACGCTCATTTCAACTAAAAAATGATCAACGTTATGAACTTTCAGCTTTCAGCGCTGTGCATCGAAAGTATCCATGGCGACCATTCTCAAGCCATTTGTCTACGGCTAGACCAAGGTAATGGCTCATAATGGGTCCGAATCCGCTCTCGTCGACGGCTTGTGTCCAACGATTTCCTAAGACGAAATCGTCCCAACCCTTTGGTTTACACTACCCCCGCTCTTCGACTTCCCAGCCTTGCATGTCTGTTTCTTTCGGTTTGTCCAGCTGCTAATGCATAAGAGCTATCGCCGATTCCCGAGCGGTGCAGGCACAGACCCGCGGAGGCCTGGTGTATACATGGAATCCGAAACCTTTGCAACCTTAGGCAATCCTTCCGTCTGCTATTTGAACTTTAATCCTCTAGCGTTCGTAGGGTCGCCAATATCTAAGGCTAATTCCGATTTAGGACAGTCATATCGTTTATATACAAGTCCGTCCACCGTCATGGCGTCGTATCCAGACACGCTACATCGCCACCGGACTTGACACTGGCTTCCGAGCGACCATAAGATGCTGAGAGAATGGGTCGACCAATTCATTGAGCGCAGTCCGCCGCAGAAGGAGAAGGCGTTGGACCCAGTCCTCCAAGACTTCAAAAATATGATTGAGTCCGATCCATTGATCCGAATGAACGCCATCCGCATGTTGTTGGAGGTCCCAATAACGCCACCTTATAACAAGGATCCGACAGGCCTCCAATGTCAAGTCAGAGATTATGATCACATGCTTGAGCTAATGAATACGATACTGGGCGAGGGCCCTCAGTGGTACGACACGGGGAATCCAGATACCATGGGCCTAATCGGGTTCCCGAATAACGCAATCCTTGATTGGCCTATGGGCACTCAGAGCGGCTATACCTTTTTCACAACGCCTTTTTCACAACGCCTTTAGTCAATACTCATTTCAAAGCCGTATTAGACAAATGGAAGGACTTCTTGATGAGTTCCGCTTCTAAGGACGTTTTGAATTCCAAGAATGGGTGGACCTCGTCTGATGCCCTTAATATGTTGACTGCGAAAGGCAACGACGGAACAGATAAACACACGTTCACTCAGCTTTACAAATGCCCTGATCCCTCAAAACCTGGTCTCGGCTTTCCCTCATGGGATGCTTTCTTCACCCGCGAATTCCAAGACCACGTGCGCCCTATTGCAGGAAACGCCAAACTTCCTCCCGGTACGGTGGACCCATCCCAAATCCTCGTCCACGCCTGCGAATCCACCCCCTGCCTCCGCCAAGAAAACGTCCAACTCCAAGACACCTTTTGGCTCAAAAGCCAGCCCTACTCCCTCGCCGACATGCTCAATTCCGCCGAGACAGCAGCCCCGTTCGTCGGCGGCCAAGTCTACCAAGCCTTTCTCTCAGCCCTTAGTTACCATAGATGGCACGCCCCTGTTTCCGGAAAAGTCGTCTCCATCGAGCACGTTCAAGGAACGTTTTACTCCGAGAACTTCTTCGAAGGCTTCAACAACCCCGGTGGGCCGGACCCAGCGGCGCCGAATAATTCGCAGCCGTACATTCCTGAAGTGGCAACTCGGGCAATCATCACCATCCAAGCGGATAATCCGAAGATCCGGCTAATGGCTATTGTATTCATCGGCATGTGCGAGGTCTCAAGCTGCGAATTCTTTGTTAAGCCGGGGGATCGGATCGCTCAAGGTCATCAGATCGGATCGTTCCATTTCGGCGGAAGCACACATTGTTTAGTCTTCCATCCTTAGACGAAGTTGATTTTTGATGATCCGGGTCCGTATGATAACGAAGCGAGTAATAAGAAGGCGAACAGTCTTTTGGCCGTGGCAACTTGAGTAGGGTAGAGAGGTTCAGGAAAAGTTAGGTCATGATTTGATAATTGCATGGGGATGGTTTGCTGAAGTCTGGGAAAAGTCAGGTCATGATTTGAGAACTACATGGGGGTGTTTTGCTGGGGTTAGGGAAAGGCTAAGTCGTTATTCGATAATTAATTCTGTGGGGATGTTTCGCTGAAAACACTCTCCCAAATGGTTTGATCTCCTTTTCAAATGAGAGGTTTGTCCTATCTTCCGACCACCGAGTTCCATCTCGTGATTTCGCAAGTAAACTTTTTCCCCTCCGAAAAGATTCCAGCCCTCAGCCTCTCCCACAGTTCCTCAAACCCTTCGAACCTACACACATGTTTCCAATCCATCCGCGCCGCCACATCCCTCACATCCGCCCCGTGCTCCACCAACATCCTCGCCACCTCCAACATCCTCTTACTCAGATTCGGCCTCTCCCCATAGAACCTCCCTGTGTCCAACGCAATATGCAATGCCGTTGGCCCATGTCCCGGATAGAAGTCCATGCAGGAACCAGTACTCGCATGTACGTCCGCCCCGTGGGAAAGCAGCAGAGAAACGATGGCAGGGGAGCCGATCATAGCGGCGAGATGCAGCGATGTGCCTGTCCAGACGTCATTCGCGTTGAGGTTAGACGGACGTTTGTAGCCGCCCGCCCAGTGGGTTGTTGTGGCTGTGGGGGAGCAACCGGCGGAGAGGAGGAGTTTGGCGATGGGGAGATCGTTGTTGTAAGATGCGGTGTGGAGGAGTGTCCAGCCGTAGGTGTCGGTGATGTGGAGGTTGGCGGAGTGGGAGAGCAGGGTTGATGTCGTGGTGGTGTTGGAGAGGGAGACGGCTTTTTGAAGGGGGGTGAGGGATTGGGGGTCTGGTGATTCGAGAAGGGAGGCGTGTTGAAGGGAGGTGCAGATTGTGGAGAGGATGGAGGAGTCTGTGGAGGGGAGGGAGGAGTCGGGTAGGTGGAGCCAGAGGGTTGGATTTGGGATTTTAGATGCGTGGGAGAGGAGGACGCGAAGGGCTGAGAGCCGGCCGTGGATGGCGGCGAGGAGGAAGGAATCCCAGGCTCCGCAGATGGGTTGATATGGATCTGCACCGACTCGGAGGAGATACTCGGTCAAAGCGCTTTCATCTTTTTCCTGCGCCCCGATCACCGTCAGGTGAAGAAGGCTTTGGTTCTCCCGGTCGGTTGCATTCACATCCAGTTCGCGTTCCAAGTACATGTTTAGGATGAATTGGAGATCTTCGAGGCGTGACGCACTCTTCAAGCTCTCGTTGAAGAAGCCTTTTATCGCGCAGTGTCCCATTGGAGTGGTGCCATCTCTCTTGGCCGTAGCGCTTGCCCCGAGGTTGAGTAAGATTCCCACCGCCTTTGGTTGGAGTGCCCAGACATACGCTGACTTCCACAAAAGATCATCAAGTGACCGCGTCGTGCGTAAAGTTGCACCTTTCGCTAATAGCAGATGAAAGCTCGACCAGTTTTCTGCCTGAAGAGCTATTGCCAAAGGGGTTTCTGCAATACCAGGCTCGCCGTCCCAGTCCATATATTGACAATCGATGTTTTCCACGCCAGGCGGAGAGTGAGCTAGGAGTAGATTGAATACTTCTTCCCTGTCAGGATCCATGATGTACCCCCATCCATGGGAAGCTCTGCAAAAGTCATGAAAGGGGGTGAGACCAATGCGATTAGTCGCATTGGCATTGATGTCGTTCTCAATAAGAAGCTTAATGATCTGAATGTCCGGTCTCTCAGCCTTCGCTGCACTGTGTAAAGCGTTACTTCCTTGTTTCTGAGTCTCGCATACTCTAGCACCGTGATCGATCAGCATCTTCACTATGTTGTATAGAAGGGATTTAGACCCATGGTCCTCGACTTGCGCGGAGATTCCGCAAGCCAAAACCAGCGGCGTTTCGTCGTTCGTATTCTTCACGTCAACATCAACCCCTCCTTCAAGAAGGGCCTTTACAGTCCGGTCGAAACCACAAGCTACAGCAAGATGCAGAGGCGATTGTCTTTCTGAGATTAATTCCGACTTTTCATCTGGGACACACGCTCCTTTTGCCAGCAGAATCTTTACGATCTCTGGATCCTTAAGTAAGGAAGCCTGCTGCAAGGGAGTACTGCTCCTATAAGGATTCTGAATGTTAGCTCCTAATTCGACGAGCAATTGCACTATGAGGACTTTCCCATCCCTGATAGCACCATGTAATAGTTTTGTCTTCCATTCGTCGGACGAGTTTGACTTTTCACGTATGTCCCATCTCTGCAGCCCTTTCTTGTCGAAATGGTCGGCCTTACTCAAGACCCTCCAGGGAACGTAGACACGTGGCTCGTCCCATCCTCTTTGCTCCCATAGTTCACCAGATGTTTGGCCAGCTTCTCTGGTAGCCAAATCTTCTAAAATGGTTTCAAAAGTGTCGGTGTCTTGGCTATCCGCGGCAATCTCTATCGGAGTTTTGATACCGCTTTGACGTTGAAGTGATTGAGACAGTTTTTTCGCGTGTTCTACGGTCAGGTCTTTGACCCGGATCTCAACTGAATTTTGGGAAGCTTTAGACTTGGAGTGATGTTCCAGCAGGATTTGTGTTATAGCGGGGTGACCTCTCGATGCCGCCCATTGCAACACGGTCCAGCTATTGACATCTTGCAAAAGGTGATTCGCGTTTTCAATGAGCAGCCTCTCGACTATTTGTTTATGGCCTTTGATAGTAGCCCAAAAGAGCGGGCTCCAGCCCGAAAGGTCGAGAGCATCAACATTCGCTCCGTTTCTCAAAAGATAGTCCATCATTTCAGTGGAGCCGCGAGAACAAGCCCAATGAAGTGGAGTCCAGTTCTGCGCGTCTCGAACGTTAGGATCATCCCCCTCTTTAAGTAAGATTTCGCCACTCATGCCGAGATCCCAATATGCAGCAACGTGCAACGGCTTTAATCTCGTTGGCAATGACTCAAAAATTGCAGTTGCAAGCCTTGGATTGCTGACTTCGCGATATGCCAGAGCTTGAAAGGAACTGGCACGGATGTTCTCATCTTTCAAAATCTGGAGAATACGACCTTTCATTTCTGGTCCGACTTGACGCGCATGATTTCCCCAAGATTCAGCTGCGTAGCCTAGCAATGGCATATTGTTGATACGATCCCGTAGCACCTCAACATCGCCACAAGCACCGTCACTCATAGGCTGGCAACCCAAGTACGAGATGCATTTCGTTGCCAGTTCAAATTGTATTTTGGGGAATTGTCCTCCAAGCTGCCGAAAGTATTCGCAGGCCGAGAAGTGTATCATGTTAATTGTGTCATCTATTGGATCAATGTATATTAGTCCAATACAGACTTGCAAGATAATTTTTCTCGCCGTCAGATTTTCCGCGTCAATGGCTGTGGCGTCTTCCTCGACCGCAAGAGCATGTCTCAGCTCGTCTACCTTGAGATGCCTTTCAGAATGAGTGACCCATCCAATGACCTTGGTGGCAAGATTTGCTCGATGTGAAGGTTGTTTCAGGATTCTTTCCCACGTTGACTCGTACGCATCGGCTAAATTCGAGGGCATCGAGGTCAAGGCTTGCCTCATCTGTTTGACGTTGGTGCAGCTAAGAAGGTGTTCCATTAAAAGCCGTGCAAGGAGAAATCTAGAACGATTCCGTCATTGGTACAAAATTGAAAGAATGGAATGGATCGACCTACATGCCATCTGCTTGATCTAAAACAGCTGAGACAATCTCTGAGTTCGATATTAGTGAGTCGTAGTGATCGCTTTCTGCAATTCTACTTTCCACGTAGAGTTCGAGGTCAGATCGAGATGCCTGGATGCCCAAAATCTTCTCTGCGCGGAAGGAGTCTCGAATATCTGGGATATCTCGACTCGTCACTAGAACTCTGACTCCATCCTCGCTTAGCCTTCGAAGAATTGGTAGGAGGGTTCTGCGGTCTTCAAACTCGTCCAACGCATCAACAATGAGAAACGTGTCCACTTCAAGCTTGACAACTTCGGACAAGATCTTTGATAGCTCTTTGATCGAAGGCGTTCTGGAGTCAATGCAGTACTGCCCCAACAATGACACCTGAATAGAGCTGCCCTCGTACAAGACCTGTCGCAAGAAACTCTGAAGGACAAAGAGTGTGTTGCGCTCACCATAATCACAGAAGTGATAGAGCACTGTTGTTGCAGGAGAATTCCGGACCGAGTTTCGGAGATCATCTATGACAATGGACCTGTTGTTTGAAGTAAGAATCATAGAAGGACAGTGGTCAGAAGAGAGACTCGCGTTATAATTGTCTTACCAACACCAGCTTCAAATATTAGTATAATACCAAAAAGAGAAAGATATTATTGGCTTACGATGGCCGTGACACCAGAATAAAGATGCGGGCCCATCGCGCCACGCCAGGTACTTTTCATGATCCAAGAACCATCGTCCGGTCCCAGGACAAACAGTTTCGTGAAGGGAGTCTGAGGATCGAGGATGAGTAGGATTTCCTAGCCATTGAAGCATGCGTTCGTAGCCTTTCTCTGTATTTCTCCCCAGTAAGCAGAGATTATCTGTTGCAGTACTGGGCCAGGTTTTGTCAAGATGAAGAGCAGAATCGTGTTTTAGAGATATGATGATGGAGCATGTGAATCAAAACTTCCTCAGAGCGAAACCCGTGCGCCTACGGACCGCTTTCAAATGTGGCGATGTTACTTGGAAGACTGGGGTGGGGCGCTTGCTTAAAGAGGTCTTTGATTATGGCATGCATGTAGGTTGATCGCAGGGTAAGACTGATTCCAAATTACCTTGAATGAGCTGGTCTACCTTCCTATGTGTAGCGACAGAAACGGTGCTAGGAGATGATTAGATGAGGATAGGGGCAGTGTATTTCGGCGCTTCTTACAAAGTGTCGGACGACAACGCTGCAACCAATATGTCACTTGATTCGCAATCAGCTTCAAAGCGAAGAATAGTGGAGAATGAGGGATCAACCGATGACGCTTTATCGTGTCCACCGTTTTCTTGATCTCCTTTTCACCGAAAGGCCATTTCAACGACGATCTGAGTCTCGCAAATTGACTCCCGTCTTCCGCAGCTTTCTCCAGCGAGATCTTGAGGGATGCAAGCAGATCTTGGCAATTTTCCAAAGTAGACTTCAACTTCGATGAGGGTCCGAAAGCAACAAAGTTTCTTATGCCTTTTATGTCTCTTACCTCAAGAGCATCTTCTATCCGTAATAATACTTCAGTCAGCGCAGACGTTTCTTGGAGGTATAGCTTTTGTGATCTCGACGCATTTCTGATGTCAGATAGGAAAATGTAGCTGAGTCTAGACACCTGACCGACAAGCGTGACGAGACTAGCGACTGCAGAGGCAAGAGCCAGACCTTCTGCCATTAGACACTGATGACATGCAGTGTAAGAGACGAGAGGAATGATCGAGAAGATGTGAAAGGGTCATGGGTCAGGTTAAATGATTGCCAGTACGATGGTAAAAATAGGCCAACGAACTAAGCCTCAGCCCCATTCGAGAAGCCTTTAGCCGGATTCGTGTCTTTCGAATCGGTCTTTCTTCAATCAGGTAGAATCATCAAGACTCGATCTGCGAAACCAGAACATTGCAAAACCTCAGCAGTCGAGTCTCCGCTTGCAGTATGGTTGATGCTGAGTGCTAGGTTTTGTTTTTGTAAAGCGCGACGGCGCGAGGGCATCATGAGGAAAGCTTAGCACTCGCTGGCTTGATGTGCGAGCCGTGGTAGGTCGCAATGTTCAGGGGTTTACCCGAGGTCCCGGGTGCTTTCCCCCCCCCCGAGGCGCCAATCTCTCAGGTCATCGCCCCCGAAAGTCCTTTACCGCGCCGCTCCTCTCGTCCTAAAAAAGGATCAGACTTCGGGTCAAATTCCTTGAGATAAGATGTATGCCAGGATTGAGGCTGCCTTGAACAGAACCGTGAGAACACAAGGAATTTCACGACCAATGCACCAGCCCATAGGATATATCTTCCAGGCCTGATTTAGAACGAATGTCTGAAAAAGAGCATTCTGCAAATTACCATTGTTGTTCCAAGCGCAGAATTGATTGCTACGTACATTCTAATTTTCATGGAAGGCGAGAATGAAGCAAGAAATTGGCAGTCGGATTCTCGTTATTGTGCCTGGGTGTTGATGTCTCCAGATTTGGAAGTCGCGAGGCTTTCATTATTGTGAAATTTGTAATCTGACGAGCGAACACCTTCTCAATTTTTTTTTGGACTATGTATCACAACGAGTTTCAGTGTTATGCCATAGTGTTATTTCGTTTCATTGTAACCCATCCTCATCATCACAAATATTATTGCTTCGGAGCGCTTGAGCTCTTCGTACCTTCCGCATTCTCAAAAGCCATATGCTGAAAGTTTGGAATTTCGACTTCAGAGCTCAACATGTCGGGAACAGAGGATACCGCAGATCTGCCGGCATTGACAAGTCTTCTTGTCGCTTTCCAACGCTGGCAAAAGGAAGAAGACTTTGTCGAGGATTGGAATGAAAGAATAGAGTCTGCAAAGAGGACTTTGGGCATACACATACCACAGCCAGATCCTGTTCCACCGCCAGCAGCACTAGCCTTTGTCGCAAGATTGCCTCTAATTGATCTCGCCGATCTTCCAAAAAACCGCCAGGATTGCGAAATCTGCGGCGAAAAATTTCATTCCCTGCAGGAAAACTGGAAAGATCCTCGAGATGAATGTGCAGCTCGCCTTCCATGTGGCCAACTGATCGGTCGCTACTGTTTAGCAGCATGGATAGATCCATACGACGAGAGAAACAACAACACATGTCCGTACTGTCGAAGAGAGCTCTTTGACAAGCTGCCTGATCAGGGAACACTCTCAGGCCTGCAAGCGCGCGTGGCTATGTACGACTGGATTAATCAGAAGATGGTAGGTCCGCTTCCGCCAGGCCAGCGGGAATACTTGCGCGAGGTAACGGAACAGATTGTATGGGTGGAAATTGAGGACGCCTACTTCGAGCATTTTGGTCATTTCATCCGATTGAAGCAGAGATTATTGGAAGAGGGCTGGTCAGAAGAGCAAATGACACCACCAGGTCCTAATGTTCCATACGAAGTGACGAAGTTACAGATCAGTAAATCCATCATTGACGACATAGATAGGCAAATGCAAGATGCGTATATCAAACGTCATATCGAAGCTGGAACTGCTCAGATGGACTCTGGAGATGCGGCTATCAGATGGTCACAACTAGTAATGCTCCGGGTGACGTTAAGGTCGGAGGATAGATTCCGGGCCGCCTTTCATTGAGCGGAATCGCTGTCACCTACAGCCCGTTCTTAAAGGTAGGTAGGGAACAAGCTTGGCTGTATGCTGTGAGAGTAAGCTCCTTGGGGGAGAATGAACGAGGCGATGAGATCGATTGCCGTAGGGTAGGGAAGCAATGAAGGGGATATTCTTATTGACAAAGTGGCATTTATTCTAGATATTACCGAGTGGTCTTCTGAACCCGCTTGTCCTAAGGTCGTCTGTTAGTAGTCATCTGCGAATGGCTTACTTGAAGTACTCCCTGTTGTGATAAGCCAACACAAATAGATCAGACGGCTCCAGTCGTCGGAGTTGCTGATTGTTGTCACTTTACTGATGCTATGGCTGTCACGTGATCTCCTCTAGATCTTGTTGGGTTTAGCGGTATATGTCAAACCCTAAGGCAAGTCAAGTCAAGCTTGCCATCGTCAACTTTGGATTGCGCTACAAACAGTAAAGCATGTCCCAGTTCAGAGCGAAGAAGCTGGATCTCAGCTGTTATATCAATGCCAGAGTGATTCGAGACCATACTAAACGGTCAGCTATACCTTTGCTCCCAAGTCAAGGCCCCTGCTCACGAAATGTAGGAAAATATTCGAGCAGTATGAGACGGAAAGGTATACAACATCCTACAACCTCCTCTATTCCTCTTCCCGTTCCCTCCAACATGGATCATAGTCTCTCGAGAACAACGCAATGCTCACCCACGTGCCCGCGAATAGACAAGCGCTCCGCTACATTATCCGAAATACCACTCTGCCACAAAGAGCGCGCGCTCAGGCCCAACTACAGCTATCACAGATGCACTGCTACACCAGATCTACTCAGATAAACAATCGATGCATAGAAGGAGGGAAATCGCGGGGCGTTTTGAAAGATTTCAGGATGGCTAGAGTTCGTTAAGCTTTTTACTATCATTGGGTATATGGACTCTAATCTCTTCGCAGTTTCCATTTAGAATGAACGCACTCGAGGGGAATCTACCTGGTGTGAAGAAAGCAAGCTGGTGAAGAAATGAAACCCGGATACGCGTGTACATAGGGGTGGCATTATACGGCCTCAAAATTGGTCGCGTAGGTAGCAGGGCATGGAGTACTTGTCCCAACCTTTCAATCTGCAGTATCAACACGTCATCAGTCAATTTCTCTCTGTGATGTTGCAGCGAAATTCACACCAGTGATCACAATGAATGTCACTTCGGCTACCTGCACCTTAACCTCGGCTGATCTTGCATGATCGCGCCCGCAGATCTATTCACTGTTTCGTGGTGTTTTCACTCCAGAACTTTTGTCGCATTTATTGTTTTTTTCCATCAAGACACTCTTAAACACTACACCCCTTATTCCGCTACTTTGCATGTAAAGCCAAGAAATCGTCAGCATGTTTCGCCGCTTGAGTAATAGTCTACCAAAAGATCCAGAGTTCCCTGCGGACCTGGAGAAGCTTGGGTATGTACCCTCTACAGGACTGAAGTGACTTCGTGACCTCATATCTGATGCAAATAGGTACCATATTACTGAGAAAGATCAAATACGCTCGATCAAACATCCTGATCAGGAGTTCAATTTCTTTATTAGCAAGAATGAGCGAGTCCGAGACGTCCAAAGGGAAGCGATGGATAGTATGTCTACCTCACTCGTCGACTGCATCCTTCCCTGTCCGGCTTCTTAACATTGCACAGCCTGTATTCGCCTCGAAGTCGAGACCCGATTTAAAGCCTCGGGTATGGACATGACCCGCTTGCCACTGAACACTCCCTCCTCAGACCCTCACGTCCCGATTCTCACTTCACCCAATCTGGTGACTGCCAAGCGCGTTATTCTCTTTTTTGGAGAGTCAGTACAAGATCTCGGAATCTTCGCCTACCGGATCGTAGGCCAAGAATCCATCTCCTCTGGTTCCGCTCTCGACTTCATCCACGCCATCCAGTCTGGTAAAGATGGTGACGATACAGCGATTGTGATTGCGAACCCAGGTCAGCTAATATGGTACCGCCGAGGGCAGCGTGCCATGTCTCTCAAGAGTTGGGATGCTTTGCCCCGCAAGACAGGGGTAGGCAATGCTATGAGGATTGATTCTGTCAAAAATCACGTTCCAGGGAACTACGATGCAAAAGAACATGTAGAGAGTGTCTTGGAGGCAGTAGCGAAATTGGCAAGGGAGGATGCGAAGATCGAGATTATCGGAATCAACGAGGGGGCCGAAATGGCAGTACAATACTTGGATCGAGAGTGGGCACGCTGGGAGAAGAGAGTGCAGGCAATTTGTGTCGGTCTGGGTTTCATCTGGCGGGTTGGGGATGAACTAGAAAATAAACAGTTCTTGGGATTTTGGGGAAGAGTAAGTCTCATTGCTGATCTTTCTGGCCTGAGCCCCTTATTGACTACTCCTTCAGCGAGGTCGCGCCTACCTCATCCACTCTGAACCTGCCGAAACGCCGCTGCACGGCCGTGAGGAAATCGGATGTAATTGCTTCTCCTCCGGAGAACCAGCCTTCACCGAATGCATTATGCCTCGAGCGTACAAGCACATGTTGGATTTCTTCCAGATGGTAAATGATATCCCCGGGTATTATGAAGCCGAAGTGGTCATACCAAAAGACGAAAATGATATGTCAAGGGTGGTCAAGTGGGACACTGGCATCCGCGCCGAGACCCCACCGGCGGCTTGAGATGAGGCTTCAGTAAAATGCGTGGCGGAGGGGAAAGCACCACAGGGTTCCGATGAATACAGCAATGAGATTCAATGACGAAGGCCATGCGAGCTTGACAGCTTTTACCATGGCAGAATATCCAAATATGTGACCATGAATTGCGTGCTCGCTGCGTTTCCTTAGCCATACCGCAACTTCGCCATCCCCAATGACCCTATTGAATAACCAATGTCTTTCCATAATGGCCGCCAAAATTCATTGCATAGCACTCTCGGTACTGAATCTGATACCCCACTCCAGGGCTGTCAAGGGTGCAACGGCTCTACCCGCCGCCACGCGGTGCAGATTCCATCATGGGAGCGGATAGGTGTACACCCCCTTTTGATGCATGTACGCCCCCTACTTTGATGCATGTACACCCCCCTATATCCGGCTTAGTTAGTGCAGGTACCCTAAATTGCCCAACACTGGTGCACCAACTAAGCCGGATGTAGGGGGGTGTACACCTATCCGTTCCCTTCATCATACCTACGTGCCCTCGATGCCCTAGCCGTTTTAGACCGCTACGAGTATTGATTGCTCTTCCATCTTGTTCGCTGTTCGTTGCGCTTCCCCTCTACTACCTTCACTTGAAACGTCTCCTCTAGATTGATTAAGGGGAGCAGTCATACATGTAACGAGCATTCGAGCAACACTCTTCGGTCAAACAGCCCACCTTTCCGTCCAAGAGTAATCGAACGAGCATGTCAATGGCATCCCTCTCCCACGACACCGCCTTCCAAGCTCGCTCACTGGTAATTCCCTCCTCCATCCTATTTCCCCCTCAAATCTCCACTTTTACCCTAACCTACCCCCATCTCACCCATCATCATTCTCCTCAACTAACCACAAAACCCAGTTCCGTTCCCTCCTCCGCCAATCATCCCACTTCGCCGCCTACAATTTCCGCGAATACGCCAAACGGCGGACGAAAGACGCATTCCGGGAGAACCATAACAAGGCGCTGGGGGAGAGGGAGGCGCAGGAGCTGATGCAGAGGGGGTTGAAGGAGCTGCAGATGATGAAGGTGAGGGTTTCTGGTTTTCAGCTGGTTGGTTGATTGGTTGGGAAGGGTGGTGCTGGAGGGCCAGATGAGGAAGCGAGAGGGGTAGAAGCGCATGGAGGAGTTAGTTGAGGTGTATTGACATGCAGGATTTATGCTGGCGGATCTAGCGGGGAAGGAGTGAAGAAGATGCGTTGATGGTTAAGTCTTATTTTACTGATCATGTGGCATGATCGCAGAGACAAACGACCGTCAGTCAATTCTTCCAATTAGATCGATTAGTGGTGGAGGGTGGAAAGACGGTAAGAGCTCCCTTCTCCCCCATCTGCGTCAAGACTTCAATTCAATCTAACGCATTTCCTCCCAGGGTAAGCAAACAGGAACAGACGGAGGGATAGTACGGCAGACCACAGAGTGAATGGCTTTATCGTTAGGAGCTTTGGCGTTCATAGTGGGTTGCGAGGTGCTGTACATTATATGAGTCTGCAAATAAGGTGCATAGCCACTGAGAAAAATGATGTCTCATTGGAGTCGGAGGGCTTTTCATCATGTTCCACTCACCTTGGCAGAGGCATAGGTCTGCACTCACGCACAAACCCTCTGATCACAAATTAAAATATAGCGCTTGGTACCAGAGCGACTTGGGGGATCGAGAATGACTCTGCTGAAGAGATGCATATGTGGTTCTGAAACCTTCATGAACAAAAACTCAATATCAAAGACTTGCTATATACTCCACGCTCATATATAAACCCGAGGTATTAACTCATTCCTCCCGTCGTTATTGTTTTCCTCAGATACATAATGCTCGTAAGTGATTGCCAAATAGCGCCCATAGATGTCCAAAATAGCGAAAATGGTGGAAATATCTTCCGAGACTCCAGTCCAAATGGGGTATCACTGCTCTCTGCAAAATGCTCTGTATGGATGTCTCGATCCACACAATGCCGTAAATGGCATCGAAATCTGCATTATAGAAAAGAAATAAACCAAAAAAAAGGGTAAGGGTCCAGTCATGCTCCATATATCACGTCGTCAAACCATCGCACTAGGCTCTTTGATAAGTCGGCTTCTCAACGCCCTTCGCAACTGATGTCTGAAAGCGCTCAAGGCCGTAAACACGACGATAGCAAGCGTAGCGGACCCGCAGACTTTCCAGAAATAGCCCTGCGTCTTTGCCGTATTGACAATGTCGGTAAGGTTCATGCCGTAGTAGCTGGTGAAGAAGGAGAGGGGGAGGAAGATGACTGTGACGACGGTGAAGACCATGATGGCTTTGTTCTGGGATTCGGAGACGATGGCGAGTTCGTTTTGCTCGATGGAACGGAGTTGGAAGAGCTTGGGGTGTCAGTTTACATGGCTCCTGAAGAGTTGAACGGGGTAAGGAAAGCTTACAGCGTCCATGCTTTGCTTCAAATCGATCAAGAGTCTCTCGAAAGCCTCGTGCTGTGCTTTGACAATATTCATTGCCCACACCAGTCGTTCAGCAGACGTTTCTCCATCGGGATTATCGGGAGCCTTGCGAGATCGTGTGTCGTCGGCTTCGAATTTCTTGATGTCGAGTTGCATTATCTTGAAGAGCTCTACCTTTAGCTCTTGAATTATTCTTATGGTCGTGATTTCGTCAATACAGCTTAGGTAGTCGCGCACGAGCTCCACGGTCTTTTTTGGTCTCCATCTTTCGTAGCGTCTTCGCTTGAGATCTTGGATTACGGTAGAGTAAGCGCTTTCGAAGCTGGGCGCATTAAAGCCTTGTCTAATGGGGTGAGGCGTGACGCCGACTTCCGTCAACAAATACACCAAGAACCATTCGACGGTTTTGCGATGCCAACTGCTAGTCCCTTGATCTTGAAACGCTTGGAAAGCGTGCCCGACAGCTGATGCATCATCGTTATCGAACATGGCATCAATTGGTTCAGCTAGGTGTCGGCTAAAGTTCTTATCCAAATAATTGACACCGGCCATCGGAGAGAGGGTAAGCAAAAATCCATCACCACGATGGAATGTTCGGAATGGATTTCTGACAAGTTGAGCGTCTTTATAAAAAGGGTGAGAAGACAAGGTTTGCTTGTCAACGTAACGAGTGAGAGGTCGCAGCCCATCTCTGGGCCCCTGCATCCCCATAGCAAGGCCTTCAGATAATTGCCACTGAGAAGCATGCAGGTCAGTATTGTCTTCCAATATAGATGAAGATTCGGGAGGGCTAATGTGTTAAGGTAAATCTTCCGCTATAGCAAACACCTAGCGCGCGAAGGAAAGAATTTGAAAATAGACGCAAAAGCTACTTACCGGCATGTCGGCGTCTACAAGATTCCAGAACGTAGGTTCCATGGCAAGATGATCTGCTCTCCAGTCTATATCAGAACGCAGAGAGGCATTCTGATCGGCTTTCCAGGTTGATTCATTGAGGTCCCCGTGTAGCTGCTCGTTCTTATTTAGGAGTAAGAAAACATCACGCATCTCTTGAAAATTTTCACGATGTCTGAAATTGAGGATTTCTGTCTCAAGGTAGGGCCATCCGGACCGCCCTGCATTTTCGAACTCTCGGCCTTTTTCGCCGTCATGAAGGAAGATATCCTCGACGGATGAGTGCGTCAATCCAAGTCCTAGGGGAGCATGTATCCATCTTACATCCACCCAGTCCGGTTTCACCTGCCAATAATTCTCGAGCTGTCCGAGGTCGACCATATTGTGTTCTGCTCTTCCCTCGCCAAAGTCACACACGTGACACTTCAATTCGGAGCGGGGCGTATAATAATGCCGGGCAAGAGATTTCAGCTCCTCGGTGTGGGGCAGAGGAGATTGACGATAGCTCGGCATAACCCAAGATCGCAGCCAGTCCTTCGTCCCTTGGTATTCGGTATCGGCCCACCTCTTGAGTCGGTTGTAGACTACGCGCTGACCGTTGTTCTCTTCGTTGTACCGGTCCAGCTGTTCACGTCGGGACTGCTCCTTCTCCACATTGCGGGTAGCGACTTTGCTAAAATTTGTCAAAGCCTAAGGACGTGAAATCGATCAGCAGTGGTGGGGAGCATAGTCCAAATGTGACTACCTTTTTCGAACTGACTACAGTTTCTTCAATAGCGCCAATTGCTGTCTTTCCTGACCCTGAGGAGTTTGTCGAGGTGGTGGAAGTCACGCTAGGCCGCGTACTGAACGTTAAGCTCCTTTGCTCCTTTTTCTCGCGAACAGTAGGCAGTAGTGAGGAAGCCGAGGCGACTGAGGGCCGCGAACGACGACCACGGGTGCTTGAAGGGTCATTACTGTCGCCCGTCGAGAGTGTAGAAGTACTGGCGGATGAGGAATGTCGTCTGTCCCTGGACTGTGAGTCGCTTCGTGCAGACCCAGACCCAGACCCCACCAGGTTCCATTCAATTTCTTCCTTGAAGGTGGGTTCCATTTCCAAGAATTGGCAGATGATGCAAAAGAATCTATGCCAATTGGGCTGACAGCATCAGCTTCACCAAGGTCGGAGAAGTGAATTGAGGGAAATGCACTGTGAACGATTGTGTTTCAAAGGAATGGAAACATGCATCATGTAAAGTAGGAAGGCTGAGGGGGAGGCTTGCAGAGACATCAGGCTGACAGGCACCAAGGCGAACTGCGGCACATTTTGCCAGAGTCGAGAGTCGAGACTTTGTTTCTATGACTCTTCAAACCACTAACGATAGCCAGCAAGGCGCTGTCCGTCGCGCCTTGCATTCCTACCCTGGCCCTGATTGGACCTGACATCGAGGGCTCTTCAGACGCCTGCATCGTCTTAACCACGTCGAGGTTCTTCTACGTGAAGCTAGCATCGAGACGGTTAGAGTGCCAAGCCTTCCGCCGGGCAGTGTGTGACAGGCTGACAGCGGCTTTCTTCACGCTCGGCTTCGGAAGGGAGGGAGGCATTCCTATCACCTATCACACCGGATCCCCTCACGGACCATCGAAAAATAACTCACAATACTCTACAGAAAGGGGTACCTCGCTACATGCAAGCGATGGCCCTTCAGGACATGTCGAAACGCGGCGTATTCACCCTCTCCCCATAATCGCTCGGGCGCCTGAAGAACGAGTCATGGCCCCGGTAAGTCCATCAAGCACTCTTTCCGTGGCCTTGCATGCACATCATTCTCCCAAGATGGTGGTCCGCAATTCTCCTGCTGCTTTGCAGAAATGATCTGTCGACCTCGGCGTTTCACCCGCGACTGCTTTGTCTCTACGTCTCAGAGCATGCTGTTTACCTTTCTGTCTCTCCATCGCCCTGTCGGTCATGCAGCCCAGAACTCCCTCCAAGGCGGAGCCCTACCGTGCCGACGGCTATTCCCCAGCTGATCGTACCTTGGGCTCCGACTCTGTGGTCATATTGCCCAGGAATTACAGCGACCTTCTGTACAATGAGCATAAGAAGCTGACTCGTCACCCCCAGTATCGAAACAGTCGAAGCGGCGGCGCTCGTTCTAACCGCAGCCACATCGACCACGATGTCTTTGAGGGCCTACCCGTCCGTCATTGGCGCAAGAGGCCGATCAACGTCACCGTGGCGCCGGAGAAGGAGAATACGAATGATATGAAGGCACGAAATCTAGCATGGCCGGAGCTTGAGATGCCACGAGACTACCATCTACTTGCAGAATTGAGCCAAAACCTCCTGCGTGCCGCCCGAATGCCCCAGGCTAAAAAATCTATAATCGCGCCATTGATGGAAGATGACAAAGACACTGGCGAGGACGAGGATGCGGATCGTGACATCGATGCAGGCTTCATCGCCAAGCGATGGGCGGTGGTGCCAAAGGATTTGGAGGGACCCGAACCCGAGTTCTTGGCTAAAAGGAGGAAAGGTCTTCCCTCAATTCACGGAGGGGCGATTGCAGCTCTTGGTACCACACAACAAATGAGGAAGACCAAAATCCGAAAACTCGATTCTGGTGGAGGAAGTTCTGTTCTGGAAGTCCTCGTACCCGAGGGGCAATCGGTCGATGGTGAGATCTTTGAGGAAGAAACAAGTCCTATTCAGGCACCTGCGCCAGGCACCGTGGTTGAGGGTGTAGGTGTGGTCAATGCCGAAGGTGTCGTTATTGCTGGAGATCAGGGTGTACCTGCGAATAATAGGAGGCGGCCGCCACCGCCAAAGCGGAGAGCCAAAGGACCGGGCAGAGGGAAGAAGAAGAGAGTCGCCTTTGCGGGCCCGGATGGAAAGCCTACATCTAGAGAGACCAACGAAATGCCGAACGGTACGATCAGGATGGAAGGGGATCACATGGTAGATGGTGGGCAAGGTGTGCCGGATCACGACAGGGCTGCAGGTGATGAATCAATGTTGCAAGACGGCGAGGAAGGAAGCGAAGATGGTAGCGAAGGCGAGGAAGGCGAGGAAGGTGACAGAGAGGAGGGAGAGCTCTCCCCATCGCCGAGTCCGCCTACATCGCCTTCGAAAGATCCTCAACCATTGGTTGCAGGGCCAGAAGCCGGACACCAGAACATATTGCCTAACAGTCCTAATCCTTCGCAGGATGCATCAAACACAATAAAGATGGCGACAGAGCCTCCCCTAAACTCTGTTGCAGAACCTATCATTGAACCTTGCGCCGAAGCGGTAGCCGAAGCCATGGATCAGGGTATCGATGAAGTCGTATTGGACGAGCCTGTAGGCGAACCTGGATCCGGAGATGCAAATATACCCGTCAACGAACCTTTGACGCAGTCAATAGCAACAAATATCGCAGAATCTTCAACAGAGATGACCATGGATATCAGAGGCGGTGATTTAGACGTGACTCCACAGAGACCCACTGCAGAGCCCGAGCCATCTCTGAAAGTATCAACAGAAGATGTCGTCGTAGAACTCAAGCAACCACTTCCGCAACAGCCACCGGGGGAAATTACAACGAACCCTCCCAATGAAACGGTTGCAAATCCTGTCATGTCAGAGCCAGAGATTGAAAGTCTTGCCGAATCAAAACCAGAGCCAATGCCCAACACTTCAGCTGAAGCCATACTGGAACCGGAAGCTGAACCTTCAATACAGCGGATGGACGACGAGCCTGCTCCAACGTCGGCTGTAGACGTGTCGATGGAAGTAAACACAGATGCTCCAGTGGAGTCTGACTTGAAGACCGTGGGAGAGTCAACTGTCGAGCCCGTCGTCGAAGGCCCAGCACCACCCTTTGCACAAGATCTCACAGACCAAGCTGCTGCGGATGTGCCAAAGCTATCGCCAGAACCAATTAGACAAGCTACGCCGTTAGTAGATGCGGGGTCGTTCCCTCCACCCGTGACTCGAGCAGTGGAGGAGCCTGCGCCACCCCCTATCGAAGAGTCTCAACCCGGGCCTCCCCCTCCACTTGCTTCCGAGCCCATCGTGCAAAGGGCCGCAGAAATTCACGATGAGCCTCCATTGGAGCCTGCCGAGCGCAGGTTTTCCTTCACGAGACCTACCGCTAGCCCTAAAGCGCCAACTCCAAGCCCGCCTACTCCCATCGAAGACAAATTCGCCCTTCGAGCCCCCTATGTCAGTCCTAAGGCTCCCACGATGAGTCCCCCAACTCCGATTGACCGGAGCATGCCCAGCTCACCAGACGTTCCGCTCGCTGAGCAGCACTTTGAGCTGCCACCGCCAATAGACGTTACCGAGGAAGCAAAACCGGCTCCGGTACCGGACATGCGGCATATTCCCGATGCTGACCGCATCTCGGTGGAGGCTGCTCCTCAAGTTGAACAGATCAACGCCCAGATACCGGTCGAGCACGACCCTCTGGACGGAATGGCAGAGCCAAAAGTAGCCAATAGTTCTACTGATGACAGAAGAGCGAGTGACCGGCCTATCTTGTTTCCAGATGGTGAAGAAGACCTCCTGGGAAGTTTGGAGAGGTCTCTCGATCAGCGTGATCGTACCTCATGATATGTCATTTGTGTCAAAGCATTCCAGCGGGCGGATTCTTTTCAAAGCTTGTCATCGCTATCATGAACCTTTGGATACCATTTGTATTAGATTCAACGTACCAATCAATTGCCAATCATCTGACATTAGGTGATCGAACAGTGGACTCTGGGATGTTTGCACATGGACAACTATTGGCTGCCGTAGTTTCGCCTTGGCATGCTCTCCACATGTCCGCGGCCGAGGGTCGGGCGTTTTCTTCCACTGCAACGTCACGTCTTCACCACCAACAAGCTCAGCAGGTCAATGTACACTATACTCTGCAGTGATCGATACCGTCTAGATCGCTATCGATCCTTGCCGAGGATACCTTTGCTCTCCGATGGCTCTGACATTGATACAGTGCCTCACTGGAGAGGCGTTCCAATTTTCGTTCTTCAACGGTCCACCCTTCGCCCTTCTGACACAATGCGCCGTTCGCTCAAGATTGGAATCGTGACGACGCAGGAACAGCCAGCAAACCTCGAGGCTCAAGCACAATCCGACCGTTCGTGATGGCGTCGGTGCGACTGCCGGCTTGTTCCTGGGTCGTTTGTCTGGGAGTGGATCCTTAGCGGCAAGCACGCAATTCTGGAGCGGATTGGGTAATACACATTTCTCGCGCCCACAATGGCGTAATCGACGCAATTCCTAAGCAATGCCGTTTCTTGTGAGCCTGTACCTGCGTACCTCTTCTTTCGTGATTACTCAGTCTCGCTGGAGAGACTGCTATTTCACTGCTCGCCCCTTCTCTTCAATCCCTGCCTTTCTTATTACGTTGAAGACTTTTAGTGGCAATCATCGTCTCCCAAATTCCCATTAGTTTTCTTGAAACCCAATCAGGTGGTGTAAAATGGCATCTTCTCCTGTCTATGGGTTAGAGCACGAGGGTGTCCATGATGTTGAGTCTGGCTACGTGAGCGGTAGCTCGAGCAATGCAGACCTCCCAGAGATATATTTCACCAAGCCTCATTTAGCCTTCCTGAACCGCCAATTGCAGAATCTCGAACCCCAAGGTAACATCCTTTGTTCTTGAGCTTCTCCAAATCTTCACTGATAAGCTCCTTCATAGAAATTCTCCGATGGTGCATCACATCTCTACCTTCGCTCTACCAGGAGACGGCTTTTGGCCTCACTGGTCTTACGACCCTTGACATGCTCTCAAAGATGAAAATCCCTAGGCCCCAAATGGTCGACCTTCTTTTCTTCGACACCCTTCACCACTTCAAAGAGACCTACGACCTCATCGATCGGATACGTGAACGTTACCCTTTAGTCAGCCTCCATGTTTTCAAGCCAGCCGGCGTAGACTCTGCGGAGGGCTTCGCTCAACAAAACGGTGAAAGACTGTGGGAGACCAATGACGAGCTTTACGACTGGTTAGCGAAGGTTGAACCAGCACAGCGGGCGTATAGAGAACTCCGAGTTGGCGCTGTGCTCACCGGCCGCCGCCGAAGCCAAGGGGGCAAGCGTGGAGACATCGCCGTCATCGAAGTCGATGAGGCTGGACTGGTCAAGATTAACCCCTTTGCCAATTGGACTTTCAAGCAAGTCGATGACTACATCAAGAGCAACGATGTCCCCTACAATGAGCTTTTGGACGGGGGCTATAAGAGCGTAGGCGATTGGCACTCAACAAAGCCCGTGAAAGCAGGCGAGGATGAGCGTGCGGGAAGATGGCAAGGGCAGCAGAAAACCGAGTGTGGAATCCACAACCCTCGGTCGAAATTCGCTCAATTCCTGAAGGAACAAGAGCTGAAGAAGCAGCAAGAGGCGTTGCAGCAAGCGTTGGAGTCGGGATTGGAAATCGAATCATGATCGAAGGATTACTACGTATCAGGAGCGTTGCTGTGATTATTAGCATGGCGCTGTGGGGTTGGCTTTGATGCATGCACGAGGGGGTCAAAAGCAGACCACTGCCTACATAGACTACTGTGGCCAGGCCGTTTGACATAGACTATACAGGTAGATTAGAGCATAGAGCTCCTCTGTCCGATAATAATGAGTCGAAGAAAACAATTCCCCTCAACAATCCCACGTCTCATTCAAACACGTACTCTACCCACACAGATTGCCAGAGGTCTAGAACACGTGCGGCTCCAGATCATGTAGGGTCCCTGTCACAAGCTGTCACGTCATCCCACAGCCGTATTGCCTCGAAATTTTAAGAGTGTGGGATGGTCACCACACCTAATTTGTATAAAGAGAACTTGCAAATCCATTGAGCAACATTCACGCCTCTTCCTTTCCATTACTGCTATTCACTTCCCCCAGAGAATGTCACTTTCACATCACAAATACCTCCCCATCTCCGTCATCGCGTCTTACTGATTTCAATTCATCTTCACTGCTTTCTTGGTTTCCTCTAGGATAAAAACAATTTTGAAGAAACAAAGATATTCGTAAGCTACCGCTTTGGATCTTTCATAGCTATCTACGTTGCCTGAGCGATGGCGAACCAACCGCATGGCGGCGTCCTGAAGGATCTGCTTGCACGGGATGCGCCGAGACAGGCAGAATTGGAAAAGGAGGCTGAAGGGCTGCCGGCTATTGTGTTGACGGAGAGGCAGTTGTGTGATTTGGAGTTGATTTTGAATGGGGGGTTTTCGCCGTTGGAAGGTTCGTCGTCTATTCGTGTCATTCCTACAGATTTTCTATCGCATAAAGAAAAGTGTGTCTGTGATCACGAGTGAATTTCTCTATTTCATCTCTGTAATCTGATATTTGGAAATATGTGCTTGATAGTGTGTCCATGCTAATGATCACGGAAGGCTTCATGAATGAAAAAGACTACAATTCGTAAGCCCCCTGAGCCCCTTATTTTTAGTCCGTAGCTAAAGACGGGCAAGTGTCGTCGAAAATCTGCGTCTCGCAGATGGCAGCCTCTTTAGCATGCCAATATGCCTCGACGTCTCCGAGAAGGTAGTTGAGAAATCTGGGCTTAAGTCTGGAGCACGAGCAACGCTTCGAGACTTTAGAGATGACCGAAATCTTGGTATTATCACTATCGACGACGTTTACAAACCCGATAAGTCAGTCGAATCGAACGACAGATCCTCATTCTTCCAACCCTAATCTTCCACAGAGAGAAAGAAGCCAAAGAGGTCTTCGGCGGCGACCCCGAACACCCTTCCGTCAAACATCTCAACAACATCACCCAAGAATATTACATCGGCGGCAAAATCTCCGCCATCAACCGCCTCAACCACTACGACTACGTCGCCCTGCGCTACACCCCCGCCGAACTGCGCGTCCACTTCGAAAAGCTGGGCTGGTCCCGCGTCGTCGCCTTCCAAACCCGCAACCCCATGCACCGCGCCCACCGCGAACTGACCGTCCGCGCCGCCCGCGCCCGCCAGGCAAACGTCCTCATCCACCCTGTCGTCGGCCTCACGAAACCAGGCGACATCGACCACTTCACCCGCGTCCGCGTCTACCAGGCCCTTCTCCCCCGCTATCCAAACGGCATGGCAGTCCTCGGCCTCTTGCCCCTCGCAATGCGAATGGGCGGCCCCCGAGAAGCAATCTGGCACGCCATCATCCGCAAAAACCACGGCGCCACGCACTTCATCGTCGGCCGCGACCACGCCGGTCCCGGCAAGAACTCCGCCGGAAAGGACTTCTACGGCCCCTACGACGCACAGTACGCAGTCGAAAAGTACAGAGAGGAGCTCGGCATCGAAGTGGTGCCCTTCCAGCAAATGATCTACCTGCCCGACAGCGACGAATACCGACCCAACGACCAAGTCCCCGCCGGCGTGCGCACCCTTAACATCAGCGGCACTGAGCTGCGCTCCCGTCTGCGCACGGGGAAGGATATCCCCGAGTGGTTCTCCTATCCGGAAGTCGTGCGTGTGCTGCGGGAATCGCACCCCCCGCGCTTCAAGCAGGGCTTCACCGTCTTCCTGACGGGGTATCAGAACAGCGGGAAAGACGCCGTGGCGCGCGCGTTGGATGTGACGTTGCACCAGCAAGGCGGACGGCCGGTCTCTTTGCTGCTAGGTGACACGGTGCGCAGCGAGCTGAGCTCGGAGCTGGGATTCAGCCGCTCGGATCGCCACAAGAACATCCAGCGGATCGCGTTCGTGGCGGCCGAGTTGACGAAAGCCGGGGCGGCGGTCATCTGTGGGCCGATTGCGCCGTTTGAGGAGAGCAGGCAGAGCGCGAGGGAGACGGTGGGTCAGCATGGGAGCTTTTATCTTGTGCATGTGGCGACGAGTCTGGAGCATAGTGAGCGGACGGATAAAAGGGGCGTGTATGCGAAGGCGCGGAGGGGCGAGATTAAGGGGTTTACGGGTGTGGATGATCCGTATGAGGTGCCGAGTAAGGCGGATTTGGTGGTGGATTTGGAAAAGACGAGTGTGAGGGGGGTGGTGCATCAGATTGTGCTGATGTTGGAGAGTGAGGGGCTTTTGGATCGGTTGTAGGGATGATTGGAGAGGAGGAGACTTGGATTGAATATAGAGCACATTTTTCTTTTCTTAAAATGATAGATACGATGCTGCAACGTAGAGTCTATGACTTCGTTCAGCATCTCAATCTCCGTACCGCTAGAACGATCAGAGTTGTATTCAATTCTTCGTCTAGTGCTGAAATTTGATTTGATTTAATGTGTGACTCCGTAGACACAGATATCAAAACAGACCACTGACGGCCAAGGCGTACTCCGTGGTCATCAAAGCTCTCGATTAGCATTTCAAGTCCCACAGTCAATTTGACGCTCTTGAGCGGCGCGGGCGAGCCTTGAGGTAAGCCTCTTAGCCATACCTTTCTTGGCAATCATACACGGCAATCGAGCTGTTCTGGTCCAGTCTCTTGGTTTTAGTAGGTCCAGAAGTCTGGATAGCTTGAAGCCCATGCGAGTCGACAAATTCGCATTTCGGCGCTGTCTTTACACCGATTTGATGAGCTCCAAGAGTGAATTTATGTCCCTCCTGCTTGAGGTGATGTGGGGCAAGCTTTGACGGTGACAACATATGGGCTTTGGGTACGAGGCTACTAGCTGAGCTTTCGAGGTGACTGTTCACGTCAACAGATCAAGGACGAATCTTGGTCGTGGAGATTCTCAATAGTTTGGTATCCAAATTCGGATCCTCGGTGACCGGCACTTCAAGTCGGGATATGTTGACATTGGCAAACCCAGGGATCCTGGAGTGTTGTAGCGCCATTTGAAGCTCTTATATTTTCCGTCGCAATGACATGGTCAAAGTTGTCCTTGATCACACGAACAGGAAGCCTCCAGTGGTTGCCTTCCTATCCGCTTCTTTATTGAGCAGCCTCTGCACCCTGCCCAATCGCTCATCGACCAATTTACTCTCCCGTTCCCACCTCGCCCCAGCTTCAACTTCAGGGGTACTGCCCCAAAACCAGCTACCTGTTTTCTGCTGCGTTGCTGGTGCGGCGCGCCGCTCGTCCTTCAGCATCTTCGCTACCATCGTGGACCAGTTGTCCATGCCTACTGCGAGACACTCGGAGCATTTACTCTGAGCTTCTGCATCATCTTGTTTTGCTGATACGAGTGTTGCCTCGGCTAGATCTACAGCTTCACGGGTCCAGCTCAGTCCTGACTCCTGGGCTTTCAATTGTTCGGTGGTAGCAGGTGAGGAAACTGGAGGTCCTATCGATTTGTTGGTCGGAGCCTTGGTAGATAGACTTGCGGACGCTGAGGCAAACAGAATTTCTCCTATGTTGGACATCACTCCTGCTTCTTCACATTTAGCGGTTGGCGTACGAATGGCAGTCTCGTCTCCTGTAGGCGGTGGTGGGGGATAAGGCGGTGTGACGACAAGGGACTTGAGGAACGAAAGCGTGGTGGAAAGAGACGATGGGTCTCGTGGCTTCGACTCCGGTTCTGATGGAGAGTCTGGACTAGGAAGTTGCCGTCTTGCTCGTAGAACAGATAAAAAAATTGGCAGGGCGGCCGCAAGATTTTCGTTTCGAGCGTGATGGCTGGCTAACGCCGTTGTTGCACGCAAAATATTCGAAGAGACGTGGGTCGCCCTGCTATTGATGACTCCAGTCTTGATGTCTATGACATTATTAACACCCTCTGGAAGGGCCCCCATTGCAATGTCCAATCCCCAATCATACATGTCTTCTGCTGTCGCGGACAATCCCTTGAAATCAAGCCAGTCGGCGTATGCCAATGCAGCGTTGAGACGCTGCCCGCTAGTAAATCCATGAGTAGTGAGTATTTTCATGTAATAAATTTCAGCAGGTTCAAAGACAGCAACGCAATTTTCCTCAAGAGGTGCGGATTTTGCGCCGTAAGGCACGGGCTTTGGCCGTGGGTTCGAAGGGCCAATGACAACTTCCGGAGGAAATACAATATCTCTTGTGGTATCCCGAAGCCAGCCGTCTCGGGTTTCAGCTGCTTTAGCTACTCCCATAAGGCACGCATAGTATCCACGCCTCCAAGGCTCCGACTTAGAGGATATATCCAAACCAGTCTTTCCTAATCCAGCAACACATATGTCTCCCTCTTCTTGCAAGATAGGCTTGAGACCTTGGCCATCTATGTTCGGGTCCTCTAGTCGCTCAATCAGCTGTCGATAAGCTTGGCCAATGAGAGACCAATCGACAAGGCCGCTGCCGTTGGGATCCGGATTCTCAGCACTCTTTGCTGTACGGTAGTTCGTCCTTGTCTTGAAGGTCCACTCAGATGGGGAAGGAAACCGGCGTTCGGCGACTTCACTCTGAAACCCAAACGACATGGTCGCTAATAGTATCAGACCTGCCCAGCCATATACAGTATACTTTGCTCCTTTCCATATCTGGTCCTTGAAGTACAATTTTCTTTCAGTGGTAATGAGCCGGGAGAGCTGATATTGCAATTGATTTCGAGTAGATGTTGGCAGAGGTCTACCTCCAGTAGCAGCATGTAGGAAGGGTAGTTGGGATCGTGGTCGTGGGCCCACCAGTGAGACTAGGAGCAACTGCGAGCTTTGGGTGAATTGTCGCGGAGTTGGTAATCTCTTGAAAAGCGAGGTTGGCTTCGAAGGGCGCCCAAAGATAGCAATCGCTGACCGCGGCAGCCCTTGGGGGATCATATTTCGACCGTACAGTACTCTATACGGGAGGCGAAATCAAACAATTCTACCTTACCCGTCCCTCCAGCTGGTCCAAGTGATGCTACCGTGGGGGTGATGGTTGGCATCTGATTACGTAAGGTAGAACTATGCTCGCGGGGATCGATTCGGGCTTACATAGCGGCCTCGGATACGATCGAACGAAATACATTTAGATACAGAGCTCTGAATGGTACTCCACTTTTGAGACTACAGAAAGCATTGATTACCTTTACTGCTAAATGAACAACCATGCTTCCCTTTGACGGCAGCCCAGCACCAGACCCAATCATTAGAAACCGCAAGCAATGGTTCTTGAGAAGAAAGAAGACTCACCTTGCATGCCATTCCGATATCCATCTGCAAGCCATTATTCCCATGTCGCCCCATATCATACTTTCGTCTTTTGTCTGGGTCGACCACAATGTCTGCCGCGTATCCCACTAATTTTGATTGTTCATCAATCACTTCCTCCTCTTCTTTCGACATTCCTACCCTCTTCAGCTTGTCTGGATGAGTCTCGATACGCCTCTTTCTTGCCGTTTGCTTCGCATCTTGTTCTGATGCTTGTGGGCTCATTTGCAAGATCGTATAAATATCTAGCGGGTCTTCTTCCACGGGTGGAGGAGGAGGTGGAGGAGGAGGGGGAGGAGGAGGGGGAGGAGGCGGTAGTGGTGGGCCAGAACGCCCCCACTGCCACGAATCTCCTTCACCGTACCCGTGGTAGGGTTCCTCCATTGGTTCCGGAGTGAAATCATGGCGCTTGGGCCGAGTAGATCATTTCAGAGTCAGCCAGGATGTCTACATAGGGAGAAATTACAGCCGAGAAAAAAGAACTTACCTTTTTTTAGGGTTTTCGCGAAGATATTCCTCCATAGGTTCCCAGTTAGTATTTCCTCGCGAAACCCCACCTGGGTTTTTACGGAGGAACTTCTCAAAAGCTCGGCCCCAGGGGTGATGGTCATCCTCGTAATGAGCCTCCCATTCATCTATTGTGTCGAACGTTTGGCACATGCCGTGGTATCTGCAGAAACCGCACTTGTAATGTGCTGTATTGCAGTGCGAGTGGAGCTCTTGTATGTTACTGAAAGTCTTGCTGCAGACTGGACATGCTAGATGGGCTACGATGGCATGGAATTGCAGGTCTTGTGCGTCCTTGAAGGCTCATACACATTGCCAAGGACACATAGTGTCCTCTAGTCGATGTGACATTTTTCCTCTATTTTCCAGAGGATGATGAATGTTGCAAAGTTGATGACCGTGTGTGAAGAGCGTAGCTAGGAGAAACTGGTATTCAGATTTGGATTCATCACCAAGGATAGCGATGTATGCCTTTCTCATATGAAGCGTCTCCCAGATTCCCTGTCAAAGAAACAAAGGACTTCTGCTCCGCATCGAATCATATGAGTTCCGCTGTTTATTTCCGAGACAAGAGCTTTATGTCGCTATGGTGGAACAATAGAAGCTTTGTTGATTGGAACAAGTGCTTTGTGCAGCAAATAGTAGGATCATTATCACCACCGCAAGCTTACGATTGGAACAGGTACAACAGGCTATTTGTCTAAGCTCGTGGGCAACATAGGAACAGAAGAAGAACTCGAATGAATCAGAAGAAGCAGACATTGCACTCATGGACTTTAAGAGTCTTTCGACTCGCGCATCGTCTCTCCGCAAGGGAGATAAGGCCAGTGAAAGCTATGCAAGGCCACGGAGGAAAAGATTGACCGTGTTTAGAAGGGAGATTCTGATGATACTATTCTTAATTATAGGATCATGCGTCGGTCGCCTCTCACGACTTATCTTATGATTGAACGATCCAAGTCTTATAACCTTTCTTTTAGTGACCATTTATCGAACACTGGAGATGCTAAGACTATAGCAATGCCCATAATATGACAAATCTTCCCCAAACTTCAGAGGGATACATTTCGATGCGTCGATTAGGGAGACCCTAATGTGTTTTTGCAGCTGCTGGCCTTGACGTCTATGCTGAGGAGATGCTGAGGAGGTTTAAGATACATTCAAATCCATTCTGCGATTGTGCCATTGCTATCGTCGAGATGGCGAATGTAGGTATCAAGGAACCTCGAATGTCTGTTCCGACTTCTAAGGCATCGGCCACACCAATATTTGCCTGCATTGCATCTCGATTACTTGACAAGCCAGTACTATCCAAAATCTCAAAATCTCCAATGGCGAATCGAAGAGCTCGGATTGATCCTTCGCACGTCTACTATGAGGACCGTGAGCTGTCTAAGGCCAGCGCGACTAGCCTTTCATGTATATTGTGTCAGTCACATTCTATCTTGATCGATTGGTGAGTTCGACTGCAGGCAGCTGCCTCTAGGCAATAACGGCGCTACTGCACCCTGAATCCTTCGGGTCAATCCATCGCCCAAAGATTCGCGATCACCTATGAACCGATTCTGATCACTACTTATACTTCTTCACATCGATCTCAGGAAACTTCGGGCGTGTAGCTTGTTCGTTGCACGCTTCTCGAAAGTTACATTTAAGGCTACCGATCATGCTGTCAATCGATATGAGCTGCGCCAATCAGCAAGCAGCATCTCCTCTTTTTAACCGAAGTCCAGCAGAGATTCGTCATTGCATCTTCAATCTTGCAGTGACGACCTATAACGGCAAAAAAGAGCCGTTTGCGCAAAACAAGTATTACTACAGGCCATGCTTTCGATATGGGGATCAAAAGATGGATACCGCTCTGCTGCAAACCTGCCGCCGAATCTATCAGGAGACCCAATCCCTTCCAGCGCGCAACTTCGTCCGAGTAGAATGGCACGGACGTGAACCTCCAAATGAGGTTCGATATGGAGGCCCTGGCGGTCGCGCATACGTGGGTATTCCTAAATCGTTCTTCCCCGATCAGTATCCAGAGCCGAGTCGCGAGACGTGTTCTAGAGATGCAATCGCAAAGTTGCACATCACTGTCCTCACAAACCTTGGAAGGAGAGTTTCATGCTAAATTCAAAAATGTCATTAGCACCCAGAGACAAGCTCCTTGCATTTGTTCACTGAGCAAGTCTGGCTTGAGAGCTGGGGTCTGGTCCCATTACGCATCTCACGAGAAGCACAAAGCCTTCGTCATCTCAAAATTACTCTACGGCACAGCGATTGGTGGTCGTGGGAGTCTTCAGCCCCGTTGCTACTAGACGCAAAGCAGAGAGGCACAGCCTCGGAAACCAAACACAGCACTGCCACTGACAAATTCGATGCTCGTTCATGGGGTTATCAGTTCCACTATTTCCAGGACCTGAAAGTTCTTGAGCTGGAGCTCGAGACTATTGAGGGCAAGCGAGATGAGCTGGATGCGATCGTATCGAGGGCAGCGGATTGGCAGTTTCCACTAGGGAACGGCAAAATTCTTGCATTGAACGCAGGGAAGACGAGGAAGACAGGATGGCATGGAATCCAACTTCGTAAGCGCACTGATTTTTTAACGGTGTATCTCTCATCTCCTCATAAAGACGCTGACGAACATCGAAGCGTCCGGCCACCATGTGTCCAGTGATCCTACTGAGGCCAGGGAGAATTTAGAAAAGGACGGCGTGGACTTCACAGTTCCAGATGGCGAGCCTGAGATCAATGGAGAGGACTGCTTGACATATTACGTAGTAACCTTGACTTACGAGGCCCAAAGAGGGCCGGATTGTGCTTGAAAGATCTTCAAGGATCTGTTTGACGACGAAGAGAAAGCGACCGGTATTGTCCACTGTTTCTGCTTTCTAATTTGCTAGCATCGCTCAATAACATAATCGCTACATGCGACGAGTAAAGTCGTAATGTGCAACCCTCTGTGGCTCTTATTGATTATATAATGAACCATAAGGTACTCATCTAGTATCGATGAGGAGGGCGATGACAAAAGGAATAGCTCAAAAGAAGGGGAGAAGTCATCGCAGATTTCAAAATTGCCCGCCTCTCTTGTCAGAAAACATCATGATTCACCCATGTATGGATCCCTCGCATGACTCTTGCCGAGGAGATGAATTCACTTTCAAGCTCTTGGAATGCTGCATCTATTTGATTCCAGCCACCAGCACCCAATAGGGATGGATTAGGATCGTGAATTGTGGCTCGCATGGTAAATTGCAAGTCGCTCTAGCGCCTTAAGGGTACCCTAGTCTCCATTTAGATAACATATCTCTTGGCGTCAGCCGTACTCATATTTCCTATTTTCTCATTCGTGTTTGCCTCAAACTTTTGTTTCGATTGAGTATATAATTCATTGATTTGTCATTTGGATCGTAGTGGGAGTTTTACGAGCACGGTGAATGCCTCGCAGCTTTTGGCACCACCGCCCGCAAACAATCTCATGGAAAGCGAGGAAAGCCTGGGCAGCTTGCTCGATGGTCTACTAAAACGATACCTCTCTCTTTTAGACCAGTATCAAGGGCTACGGCACAGCCTTGGTCGGCATCTCTCAGCTGTAAGTCGGCTTATGGTCAAGCTCTTGACGTGCGTAATTCGAATGCGAGCAGGGTTACTTTGCGCTTGCGCAAGCCAATTTTTCTAATCCCAATCGCATTCGCTACGGTCAGGACCTGTACGATGATCGCATGAAGGCGTCAACCCACATGTAAGAGAAAATTTTCGAAAGTCATCCTTACGCTCAGCTTGAATAGCTTACGCCAGCCTGCAGTTCTGTTGACCACGAAAGCCCTTGCTTTAAGATAGACCATGCTATAGCCGCTACAGCCGTTATGCCGCTGAAAACATCCGATATCAAAGAGCAAAGCTCAGAGCAACTATTGAAACCCGATGCGTCCAATTCCGATGACCGAATTCAATGTTCAGAGAGAAACTCAGATTTCCTACTTGATCCTTTACGTTGGTTCGGAATCCTTGTCCCTCCAGCGCTCAGGGACTGTCAAAGCAGCTTCAAGAGTGCAGCCACAGATGACATACCCCGTTTGGCAAGCCTTGTGAAGGACATGAAAGAATTGGAGATCGAGATTCGACGAGCACGGAAGAAGTTGAGAAAGGCAAGATGAGTCGATTTCAAAGGAGCTTTTCGAGCTTTCATCCTTATCGATCATCTGGTCAAACAGTCATCAATTCATAATTCTCCAGGGCCAATTTGGTCTGAGGGGGCACATACCTTCCTACGTCGTCAATCAAAGGGGCTAAGGTTCTCTAGGGTTGTGTGTACAGGTAGACCATGTAATCGTTGGAGGTCGAAGAAAAGTATAAAGTCACGATATCTCGAACGTGTCTTGATGTGACTAGAGTGAAGCTAAACGCGGATGGTCTTGCCTTCTTTGGGGAGGTCAATGGGCGTAATGTCCCGCACTTTATGACCACATGGTTCCTGAGATACAATCACAGAGATTTCTTTGGTCTGTCTTGCAACGAACCCCATGGCATATCAAAGCATTCCTGAGCTTCTGGCAGAGAAGCCAGATCTCACGCGTTATGAACATCTCTACAAACATCTACATTCTCATCCTGAACTTTCTCTTCAAGAGAAAGAGACTGCGTCAACCATTGCTTCCCATCTCGAGTCGTTGGATGTAGGGTACGAGATTCACACCTCGATTGGAGGCCATGGACTTGCCGGTGTCCTAGCCAATGGCCCAGGTCCAACGGTCCTTCTGCGTGCCGACATTGATGCGCTTCCAGTCCTTGAGCTAACTGGTTTACCTTATGCATCCACAGTAACAATGACAGATGTCGCCGACGGCGTTGAGAAACCTGTCATGCACGCCTGCGGCCATGACATGCATATTTCCTGTCTCCTTGCTGCCGCAGAACGACTTGGTCATCTCAAATTTGCTTGGAAAGGAACTCTTATAGTTCTCTTTCAACCAAACGAAGAAAGAGGTGCTGGTGCGAGAGCAATGGTAGACAATGGCCTTTACGATAAGGTTCCCATACCGGATGTCGTCCTCGGACAACACGTAATGCCAATGCCTTCTGGGCGTCTGGGGAATCGACCAAGCACAATCATGGGCGCAGCTGATAGTTTCAATGTCACACTGTATGGTCGTGGAGGCCATGGCTCAATGCCACATCGTTCAATTGACCCTGTCGTATTGGCAGCCAACGTTGTGCTACGTCTCCAAAACATTGTCAGTCGAGAGGTAGATCCAGCAGATATGGCTGTCGTTACCGTCGGCAGTGTGCAAGCTGGCTCGACCGAAAATGTGATCGCTGATCATGCGGTACTGAAGATCAACATCAGGAGCACAACGACTATGACGAGAGAAAAAGTACTGGCTGCTGTTCGCAGAATCATAAAGGCAGAGTGCGAGGCTAGCAATTCCCCCAAGGAGCCGCTAATAGAAGCTACGTCTCGGTTCCCTCTAACCATTAATGACAGTGACGTTGCTGCACGTCTGGCTTCCTCTTTTGGAGATTTCTTCAACCAGGATTTTGATTCTGGTATACCTACCGTTAATGGTAGCGAAGACGTGTCGATCTTAGCGACTAGCATAAATAAACCCTACAATTTCTGGTTTGTGGGAATGGTCTCGCCCGAGCTGTGAGTGCCACTCTCTAGGTATTTCCTTTGGCTATGTGCTGAATTATCCTTCATGCATTGACAATATGCCTGTCCACATTAATTTGGAATTCAAGACATGATGCTGCATGGATATCTTTGACGCTATTGCTGACTATGGAGTCTGTAGGTGGGATCGAGCCGAAAGAGAGGGTAGATTGTTCGAAGATGTCCCAGCCAATCACTCGGCCTATTTTGCTCCAGTGGTGCAGCCTACATTGAGAGTTGGGTTCGAAGCACTTTGTGTGGCCGCGTTGACCTTTCTGAAAAGAGAAAGTATGTAGCTGACTTTCATCGTCGCTGTTCAGATTTCTTTATCGCACGTGGAAACGTGATATGGTCTCGAAGTTAGCATGCTTGTACTGGATGACACCGTCAAATTGAGAGTTAGCAATCCTGGCAATCCATTTTCTTTGATTCGGCGATGATGAGCATGTGATCTGCGGTTCTGCTTACGTGTAAGGGGTTCAAGGGAGAAAGCTGTGAGGTCTTCTCCCTTACATGCATGGCTCCCACGCATCTCGTGCTTAGTGTGAATGCGAGGGCCAGCCCTTATCTTTCTGCTGCATGAGCGAGGAATGTAGCAATCAAGGAGCATGATCTGTAAGTATACAATGTCTAATTGGATGCATTCTGCTCCTCATTCTTTCCTTTGATTACAACATTATGGCGTCTTTCATGATGTGCGCAAACTCACTTGGATCAGAGCTTTCAATCCAGAACAGTGCTCACAATGGCCCCAACGAATTTTGTATGACGCCTGATGATGCATCCTGCTGCAGTCATTGTTCGATTGAGCGTGATCCGGTGGGAACACGGAGTTGGCTTCAACATTTACCGCCTTCGTTAATTTTGCCTCAAAAGAGATCAATCAGAAGCTCAATACCGCGTCATAATTATGATGACCAGCATCTACCTTCGAGGCATGCCTGTGAGGACGGATCGTCCAGCTCTTCGTCTTTGAGCACTACCTTTAGCAGTTCGGAGTCAGGCGAAGGTGAAACAGAAAGCCACGAGGAGATCGCAACGCCTTCAACAAAGCTATCTACCAGAAACAATACACTTGCAATCGATTGCTCAAAAGCTCTACTGTCGCCTATCAGATTTTCTCCACAATCCGAGGGAATTGGCTGCCAGCTATCAGCGACAGAGCCCGATCATATCTCGACACCCGCTCCACCCAAGCATAGCGACAAACCATCCAGATACATATTCTATCCCCCAAAAAACCCATCTGAGAAGCGGTCTGAGAAGCTTTTTCATGTGCTCGACGCTCAGCGTAAGGTTCCTCGCCGGCAGCTATCATATGGTGAACCTTTATCAACTCCAAAGCCGAGATCACTCCACAAGACAACAGCATTGCCAGAGCTTAGGCGCAAGGCCGGCTGGGAGCCTGATGATGAGCATGACTCTTGGTTTGACGGAGCCTTGAAGGCTTCAGCAGTCAGACCGTGGTATTCCGAGCCAACGCGGACTAAGCCCAGGTTATGGCTTGATCTAGCTGAAGGAGAAAAAATCCAGGAAGCTGTGAGTAACCCTAAGGACCCATCGGAGAGACGTCTCATTCAGAAATGCGAGCTAATGATCCTTCAAGCAAGTAGCTACAGTGACTTCGAGTCCCTCAAAGCCACAGCTAATCTCTATCCCCCGCCGCCGTGCTACCCTCACCTCTTCCCCAGCGGTGTCTCCTCTCAGCCATGAACCGCCACCTCCAACTTGCCCAATAAACACATCACCAGATACGCCTACCGAAACAGCGTTCGGTCTCGGCATAGACTCGACAGACGAAATCCAACAGGCGAAACAGGACCAAGTATTCTCACGAATCAAAGCCCGTCCAACATGGTCCACAACCCCCGCAAATCTAGCAACATCTCGTAACGGATGCACAGACACCATACGACCCATCTCCCCGACAAGAACTTCCACAACCAGGCCCGATACACCCAGACCCCTGCAACCCCCGACACCTCAACTAAGCGAACTGACGACCTGGATCCTCTGTGAGCTGGAGACCGCAATCGCCTGTACACCTAGGACGAACCTCTCACTCGACAACCCAGTCATCCAACAAATCCGCCTCCCACCGCTCGAACGAAAGATGCCACGGGCAACAACCTCCCCAAGCCGCTTCTCTAGCTACAAAGACCCCCTTTCCCATCACCCACCTATCCCTTCACCAAGCACATCACAACCTCTTCCCC